>Ga0207646_10008839_pt1 | contig 10040 bp, 9 predicted proteins | sample KBSK5502metaG_FD_184343 | JGI IMG/M metagenome (GOLD analysis project Ga0207646, IMG submission 184343) | Corn, switchgrass and miscanthus rhizosphere microbial communities from Kellogg Biological Station, Michigan, USA - KBS K5-50-2 metaG... | ecosystem: Host-associated > Plants > Roots >...
CTGTCAGGTATAGGGGGACAGCGAAGTTCTCGGGAAGAGTGCGGTAGACGTCGGCAATCCGCCTCAACTCTGCCCGCTCGATGGCTCTGGCCTCCACGGGATTCAGGTTTTGCTCGGTTGGGCCAGCCGGTTCGACGACGAGCTCCTCGATCGAGATGAATGATGGATGCGTCCCGGCAGCTCGGAGCATGTTCAGGTGAACGTTGCGCAGGATTCGGAAAAGCCACGCCTTGAGATTCGTGCCGGGCTGGAAACGCCATTGCGAAGCGAGCGCACGGGCAACAGTCTCTTGCGCCAAGTCCTCCGCCTCTTCGCGATCGCGCGTTAGCGACCAGGCGAATCGCACCAGCCGCGGACGCAGTCTGACGATCTGGGCGGCAACGTCACCCTCTTCCTTGGGGCTCGTCTCACTCATAGCGGCGCCACTCCATGCTCGAGCCGAGAATACCCCCGCCCAAGCGGCCTCGAGTCTCGCGTCTTGACTTGCAAACGCGGCCATCGCCTGTACAACACGCCAAGGGAAGCAAACTTCCCGGCCTTAGCGGTCGGCGGCGTGCCGAAAGGCCGTCATGACGGCCTCGATGGACGGTCGGTCGTCGGAGCTGGTGCCGACGTGCGTGAGCGTGAGGTTTCCATCCCGATCGAAGACGAAGTCGCCACCCATCTGCGCCAGGTCGAGCTGCTCTGGACGCCAGATCTTTCCTCCCAAAATGATGCGGATGTAGCCCCAGACCACCCGTGGCGGCGCGATTGCCATGGGGCCCCGGCGCCCAAGACCCAGACGCTTGTAGCTCAGGCGCTCAGGGTCGGCGAGCCATAAGAACGGATGAGCAGAGTGTTCGGCGAACCGCTTGAGGTGATCAGGGGTGGCAAACGAGATCACGGCGACTCGGCCGTTCCGGCTTTGGATCTCCTGGTCGAACTCGCGCAACTGCGAGAGATGCTCCTGGCAGAACAGTCAACCGAGGTAGCGCAGCAGAACGAGGATGGTCGGCCGGCCAAGCAATTCATGTGCGTGGAAGACCCCGCCGTCGACCGTCATGAGGTCGAAGTGGAGATCGATCCGCACCGGATCATGATGCGACCGGGTGAACATCAATCTGGGAACTCTATTGAGGATCTGCGCAAGATCGTCGAGACCCCGAGGGACTTCCCCGACACGCCGATGTCAGTCCACAACATCCTGTTGGCTGGGGAGGAAGGATTCGAACCTTCAACCTTCTGATCCAGAGTCAGCTGCGCTACCGTTGCGCCACTCCCCAATCGATCTGGGCCGGCCGCCTATTCTAGCCAGCCCCTGAAACACCCTTTTCACCGGTTTTCCACACGTTTCCCACACCCGTGGTTGCCTACCGGCCAAATACCGCCTACCGGCGCTCCCGAGGCGGGCTGAAGGGGGTTAGTCGCGGTCCCCGCGGCTGCGGCTCGATCGGCCGGCGCCTGGCTCTCGGGTGCTCATGCGTATTGGGAGCGGAGGCGGAGCGCCCATGAGCCGGTCGAAAGCGGTCTCGAGCAGCCGCTTGGCCTGGTACAGGTTGACCGCCCACCCAACTCCAAAAACTCGATCGCTGAACAGCTGGTTCGAGTCAGGATTCCAGTACGCCGCTCGTATGCGTTCCCATGTTGGTGGTCGAAAGTCGTACGGCACGGCTCCCCAGACTCTCCCGTGCCATGTACGCTCCTCCTCCGGCTTGGACAGCTCGGTTGCCACAGCCGCAACCACGAGCCCGATCACTGCCAGACGGAGCAACCCACGCAGCCCGCGCAAAGTACGCATACTTCAATTGAAGAGTAGCCCACGATAACCTTGCACGTCTTGAAACTGTTCCTTCAGGTGGGGTAGATGGCCACCAGGCTTCAATCAACAACCCGATGGCTGCGCTGGCTCACGCCCGGGCTCCAGATCAAACGCTGGCTCCTGCTGCTGATGCTGTCGGAGCTCGTCCTCGTCCTCGGTGTCGGCTACGCGTTGAAGGAGATCTACCGGACCCTTACCCTCCCGCGCGAGTTCTTCTACATAACTCTGCAGTTCTGGCCGTATTGGGCCCGGGCCCTGATCTTCGGCATCGTGGGGGTCGGCCTGCTGGTGATCAGCTATTTGAAGCTGACGCAGTCCGTGCTCGGTCCGTTCCTGCCCGGCAACAGCACGGGCAGCATCGTAGAGATAATCCACGCATTCAGGGTCAAAGGCCGCGGGCCGCGCATCGTCGCCATCGGCGGTGGCACGGGGCTCAGCGCGCTCCTGCGCGGCCTCAAGACCTACACCTCAAACCTGTCGGCCATCGTCACCGTCGCCGACGACGGCGGATCGTCGGGCCGGCTTCGCGACGAGTACCGCATCCTGCCCCCTGGCGACTTCCGACAATGCTTGGTCGCCCTGGCAGACGCGGAGCCTTTGATGAAGCAGCTCTTCGACCATCGCTTCAAGGAGGGTTCTCTCGACGGCCACTCCTTCGGGAACCTCTTCATCATGGCCATGGCCGACGTGACCGGAAACTTCGAGCACGCCCTGCGCGAGTCGGGCAAAGTCCTCGCGGTCAAAGGCACGATCCTGCCGTCGACTCTCCAGGATGTGACGCTCGTGGCATCCATGAACGGCCGATCCGTCGAGGGCGAGTCGAAGATCCCGAAGCAGAACGAACCGATCAGCCAGGTCTTTTTGAAGCCGGATGGAGCGCAAGCGAATCCGGAGGCGGTGCAGGCAATCCTCAACGCGGAGCTGGTTGTGATCGGCCCAGGGTCGCTCTACACGTCCATCCTGCCGAATCTTCTCGTCGAGGGCATGGTCGAGGCGATCAAGGCGTCGCCAGCGCTCAAGGTCCTGGTCTGCAACCTCGCATCACAGAAAGGCGAGACCGACGGATATCACGTCGACGACTATCTGCGCGTGATCCGCGAGCACGTCGGATCGAACCTCTTTGATTTCGTCCTGGTCAACTCCAACCACTCACACATGCCGACCGGTGGCCAGGCCCAGGTCATCTTCAAGTCCGAGGATGCGGCCGATCACCCTGAGGTGCGATTCATCGCCGCCGACGTCGTCAACGTACGGCTTCCATCGCACCATGACCCCGACAAGCTGGCGCGCACGATCATGCGGAGGGTTTGGCAGGCTTAGGAACGGAGGCCCGCCAACGGCTCACCAGCTCGACGATCAGGGTCGCGACCGCCACGTAAACAAGACCGTCCAGGATGTCGACCACGTAGTGCTCGCCGAGGTAGACGATGCTCAGCGCCACCGCGAGCGTCCACGCAATGAGGCCAACCGCCAGCCATCGATATCTCCTCCACGCGTAAACCGCCGCCAGCGCCGGAAAGGCCGCGTGCAGTGAGGGAAAGGCCGCGAACTTGTTGGGGTTGAGGTGGGAGTACAGAGGCGACACCCAGTAGTTCGGTCCCCACAGCTTGTCCACCGTCTCGTTGAGGATCTTGTGCACGGTTTCCTCACTGCTTGCAACACCCGCGCGGAACTGGTACCAGGGCGGCGCCGACGGCCAGAACAAATACGTGATGAAAGCAAGAAGCGCCATGAGCAGCAGCGCCGCAATGAAGCGCCGGTAGTGATCGCGGCTGCGCACCCAGAAGACGAAGCCGACAACGATCGGCAGCGGGAAATGCATGAAATAGAAGAACATCGCCAGCAGGTCCTGTGGGCTGACGACATCGGATCTGTAGAACGCGTGCTGCAGGGTGATGGTCGGAAGGGTTGCGCCGAACAGCGCACGTTCGAGACCGGAAAGATCGTGAGGCGCGAAGCCGGTCTGTCCCGCGTACCCGCGCATCGCCTCGTAGGCGAAGAACAGCAGCAGGAATGGAGCCCAATCGACCACGAACGACCTGCCGCGCCCGAGCGCGACAGCGATCACCAGCAGCGCCAGGACCACCCACTCGGGTTCGATCGAGATGCCGCGCCAGAGCATCACGCCGAAAATCAGCGCCAGGTACACGACGCTGCCGACGACGATCAGTCGCGGCCGGCGGGCTGTGGCCCGCTCCACCTCAGCCTGTGCGGACAACAACTACTGCTGCAATCTCGACCGTTACCGAGAACGGCAAGGCGTTGGTGCCGAGCGCGGCCCGCGTATGCCTGCCCGCGTCGCCGAACACTTCGACCAGCAGGTCTGAGGCCCCGTTGATCACCTTCGGCTGATCGCCGAAGTCATCCGTCGAGAGGACGAAACCGATGAGCTGCATGACCTGCTCGACGTTGTCGAGCCCAGCGGCTGCCTCCATCTGGGCGAGGAGGTTGAGCGCGCATGCGCGCGCCGCGACGTGAGCTTGCTCCACGGTCACCTGGTCAGGACAGCGACCCGTCAGCCGCTTCCCTCCTTCGCTCGACACCTGGCCCGAGATATAGAGCAGTGACCTTCCGTTCCCGATCGGCACCAGCCGGATCGGCACGTACGACGCGAGAGGGGTCGGCGGGGTAGGGAGCTCGAGTCCGAGCTCGCGGAGGCGGGTGTGTGGCGATGACACTGACGGCGAGTCTACCTACGGCTGCCGCGGAAGTGAGAGATGGCCGCCAGCAGGAGCACCAGCAACGCCACGACCCCGAGCGCGACGTAAGGGGTTTGCGAGTTCGACAAGATTCGTAGGAATTCGAACGGCCCACCACGATTGTGCGGGCCGACACGACCTGCGCTGGCCGACGGCGTTACGCCCGTGAACGGGCCTTGCGGCGGCCCGCCCGTGTCGTGGAACGCCCACAGAGCCGGCGTGTGATCGGAGGCGCGAAACGTCGCCACATAGACAATGGGCGCCTCATCGTTGGAAACGGCCAGCGCAGTGATCGAAGGAATCGGCGGCACCAACGAGATGAAATGCTGCCCGTTGTCGCGCGTCGACCACAGACCGCCGGATCGTGATCCGCCCCCGTCGCTGGCTACATAGAAGCGGTTGTAATGATCAGTGACATAAAAGACCTGCGTGTAATCCGTCGAGGGCAGCAGGTCACCGCCGCTCAGCGGTGTAAAGGTCGCGCCGTTGTCCGTGGAGATGAACAAGCCGGAATTCGTACCCGCGACGAGTGGCCTCACATTGCCGGTTGGCGGCAGCGGCCCGGACACCAGGCGGGAAACCACCGTCCCGCTGATGGCCGGCGACACCGACGTCCACGTGTTGCCTCCGTCTGCGCTGTCGTACAGGGGCGGTCCGGCCGTCGCAGTAGACGTGTCGCTGCCCGCCACGAAATGCGCTGGGGCATGTATGGCGGCAACCGCCAGCGCATCGATGCTCGTGTTGGCAAGACCCGACTGCCTCCAGGAAGATCCATCGGCGCTCACATAGATCCCGTTGTCTGTGCCGGCGGCGATGAGAGTGAGAGCGAACCCGAACGCGCGCACATCGCGGCCTTCGAGTCCGGTCACCTGAACCCACTTCGCGCCGCCGTCGGTGCTGATCAACGCACCGGCTCCTCGGGTGCCGGCAAGCGCAAGCTCGCGGGTGAAGGGGCTGAACGCGATCGTCGTCACGGCGGTATGTCCCGCATGGACGCTCGCCCAGGTCGAACCGCCATCGGTAGACCGCAGCAGGGAGCCGGGTGAGTTGCCCGCGATCAGAACCTGATTGTTGGCGGGATCGACGGCGAGCGCGAAGATGGGCTGCTGCCCTTGTTGTGGTAGCGCGCCAAGCGGCTCCCACGTTGAATCGGGAAGTGTGCCGGCGATGACGCCCGCACTGACGATCACACCCCCGAACAACGCCGCCAGCGTCGCGGCAAGACGTGAACTGAAAAGCGACACGAGCCTGCCGATTATCACTCACGACCCGCTCTGGACGCGCACGGGGTGCTGGTCTCTACAATCCCATGCGTGCTGGCTCGCGCCGGGGCCTGGCTTGACCGGGCCGCGTTCAATCCGGCTTCACTTCCAGATGACCTCACCGTCGGGATCGCATTGGCTCCGCCGGTTGCGGCTGGGCTCATCATCTTCAAGCTGCCCGCGGTTGAGATGCTGGCCGCCGCAATCGGATTCGGCGCCGCTGGTCAGCTCCTCGCGTTCCTGCTCTGGCGCCGCGAGATTCCGCGACCACAAGCGAGCCCCCTTATCGCAGCCGTTTTCGGTGTTGCGCTTGTCGGCGCGGGTGCGGCTCTCGGCCTGACGATTGCAGTTGCGGCGCTGGCGGTGATACTCGAGCTGATTCGGGCCCGCTACATCCCCGCGATTCGCGCGCAGTCCGGCCTCCTCGCATACGCGGTCATCGCGTTGGTGACGAGGGGAGCGGCATTCGCTTACGTCAATCCCGTCACAGGCAAGCCTTTCTCTGATCCGATCTGGATCTGGTACCACTACTTCGGGCCGCAGGCGGCGCCAATCGATCCCGTGCGCCTGTACGTGGGCAATGTGCCAGGGCCGGTTTTCGCCACGTCGCTGCTGGCGGTGGCGATCGGGATTGCATGGCTGGCTTACGCGCGGCGCCTGAGCCTTGTCGTGCTCGCCGCGTTTCTGCTCGGAGCGCTGGTTCCCATCTACCTCTACCACTGGGATGTTGTGTTCCAGCTCGACAGCGGGCCGACCTGGTTCGTGGCGGGTCTGGTGCTTGCTGACCGGCGGCTGCTGCCGGGCTCGTGGGCGGTGCGACCGGTGCTGGGGCTTGCTGCGGGCATCCTGGCTGTAGGTTTGAGGACTCGCGGTTACGGAATCGAGGCGGCGTTCTTCGCTGTGGCGGGGATCCAGGCCGCGGCCGCCGCGGTGGCGGTCATCATGTGGGGAGCGACCATCGGCCGCGAGAGGATGCGCCGCAATCGCCGTTTGCGACAACGCGACGCCCAGCTGCGGGTCGTGAAGAGCGTGACCCGGGCGAGCTAGGCCAGGGTCACCTTCGCCCCATCGAGACCGAGCGCATCGGCAAGTGCCTCTGCACGTGCCTTCACTTCTTTGGTCGTCGTCCGCGCCATCTTGATCAAGGGATCGACGTTGACAACAAGGGTGCCTTTTTGCACCCGGTGGGTCCATGTCGCGACCACACGGCCGTCCGACAGTACGACCGCTGAAATCCAGCCCGCGGTGCGGCTCACGCGCGACCGGTGCGCTGCCGCGACGAGATGTTCACGGCCCGCGTGGCCCATGAGGTAGGGATCGAACGACGGCAGCAAGCACAGTGAGGGTTGGTGCCTCGCCGATGCGAGGCTTTCGAGGTCGGCGCCCAGGATGTCTGCGCGCTGCCCCTCGACCGAGACCGGCACCAACTCGTCCCTCAGCCCTCCCCATGCCTTGTTCCCGACCCCGGACCAGCTGCCCCACCACCTCGTGAAGTCATTCTTTGTCGCCGGCCCGTACGCGCGCAGGTATCGGCGAGCGAGCTCGATCAGCGCCGCGTCCGGGTCGACCTCTCGCCACATGCCAAGCCACTTCTCCGGCCGGACGAAGGTGACGTTCTGGCCGCGACTTGGGCCAAAGCACAGGAGGCCCCGCCGGGCGACGGGCTTCAGGACTCCACCCCACCCAGACCTCATCGCCAGCTGGATTCGTTCAGAGCGGCCCTTGCCGACCTTTGCGATCAGCTCGTCGCGCGTGAGGGCCCGCCCGTCGAGCGCCTCGCCGATCCCATCGACGAGATCCGTCAGGTCACGTTCAGTGATTTGCATGAATTTGAGCCAGGCGTTCGTATTGCGTATCCCGTACTCGCTCATGGCCGCCGCGTATGTGGGCAAGTCCTGCGACGGGATGACATGGAGGGTGGCGCGCATGAGCCAGGTCTTGACCAGCGTCTTGTCTTTCCACAGAGCCGTGCGCACGTCCTCGACATTGCAATTGACGCGGACCGCGGCCTGCATCTCGGCAGCCGACATCACCTGCGCCTGGAGGCCGCCGATGTCGCCGACGACTCGGACGAGGTCCTTCCTGGGTGACGAGCTCATGAGGTGGTGCCGCGTCAGGCGGAACTGGTGCGCCTGCGCCCAGGTCACATCGGCGGCGACCGCGCCTTTCGTCTTCAAGTCAGCCGGCGCTCAGTCGAAGAGCTTGCGGCCGCGGGTCACGAACTGGTCGCGGCGGGGTCCGGTGCCAACGAGCTCGATCGGCGCGCCGATGAGCTCACCGATGCGATCCACGTAGTCACGGCAGTTGGGCGGCAGATCCTCCCAGCAACGCGCCGCGCCGATCTCGTGCTGCCATCCGGGCATCTCCTCGTAAGCGGGCTCGCAGTGCTTGTAGTGAGAGATGTTCGCCAGGGGGTGGTCGTAGCGATGACCGCGGAAGTCGTAACCGGTGCAGATCTTCAGGAGCGGCTGGTCGTCGAGGATGTCGAGCCGCATCAGCGCCGCAACTCCGACGCCATTAAGGCGCACCGCGTAGCGGGCGACGGCGGCGTCGAACCAGCCGATGCGGCGCGCTCTTCCGGTTACGGTACCGAACTCGTGGCCGCGCTCGCGGATCTGGTCGCCGACCTCGTTGAGAAGCTCCGAGGGAAAGGGCCCGTAACCGACGCGAGACGTGTACGCCTTGAAGACGCCGATGGTGAGGTCGACCTTGGTGGGCGGTATGCCGCTTCCGGTCAGCGCTCCGCCGGCGGTTGGGTTCGAGCTGGTGACGTAGGGATACGTCCCGAAGTCCAGGTCGAGCATCGTCGCCTGCGCGCCCTCGAGCAGGATGTTCGCCCCCGCCTCCAGCGCGTCCTGGATGACTGGGAACGTGTCCTTGATGAAGGGGTCGAGCTCCTTTGCGTAGCCCATGTACTCGTTCAGCATGCTTTCCCAGTCGATGGCGTCCTTTTCGTAGAGCTTGGTGAGGACCGGGTTCTTGACCTGGCCGACGACGAAGGCGAGCTTCTTGCGCATGAAGGCTTCCTTCTGCAGATCGCCGATGCGGAAGCCGATGCGCCTGACCTTGTCCGAGTACGCGGGTCCGATGCCGCGCCAGGTGGTGCCGAGGCGGTCGTCGCCGCGCGACTCCTCCTCGAGCTGGTCGAACAGCGGGTGGTACCGCATCACCATGTGCGCGCGCTCACTGACGATGAGCTTGCTCGGTTCGATGCCTCGCTCTCTCAGCTGTGAGATCTCGCGCAGCAGGACGATGGGGTCGACGACGACGCCGTTGCCGATCACGCAAGTGCAGTGCGGATAGAGGATTCCGGACGGCATGAGCTGGAACTTGAACTCGCCATGCTCGGTCACGACGGTGTGGCCGGCGTTGTTGCCGCCCTGGGTGCGGATGACCATCTGGGCTTTGGAGGCGAGGTAGTCGATGACCTTGCCCTTGCCCTCGTCCCCCCACTGGCCGCCGACCAGGATGATGACCATGCTTACTCCGTGCCGGGCTCGGGCCGCCTCGTCTCCAGGTTGTAGAACCGAGTGTGGTCGCGGCGGAACTTGAGCTCGATCATGCCGGTGGGGCCGTTGCGATGCTTGGAAACGATCACTTCGGCTATGCCCGGCCGTTCGTCTGATTTGTAGTACTCGGGCCGGAAAAGGAACATGACGAGGTCCGAATCTTGCTCGATCGAGCCCGACTCGCGAAGGTCGCTGAGGATCGGCCGCTTGTCGGGACGCTGTTCGGGCGCGCGACTCAGCTGAGAGATGGCGAGCACCGGAATGCGCAGCTCGCGGGCCAAGCCTTTGAGCGCTCTCGAGATCGACGACACCTCTTGCACCCGGTTGTCATCGCCACGCGAGCGGCCGTGCATGAGCTGCAGGTAGTCGACGATGATCATGTCGATGCCGTGGCGCATCTTCGCCTGACGCGCTTTCAGCTGAAGCGTCAGCTCATCCATGACCGGCGTGTCATCGATGTAGATCGAAGCCTCACCGAGTGGTCCAAGAGCATTGGAGACTCGGTCGAACTCGGCCTCGCTGAGCAGGCCTCGATGGAGACGCTGAGCGTCGATTTGCGCCTGTTCTGTAAGTAGCCGCTCAGTCAGCTGTTCCTTCGACATCTCGAGGCTGAAGATCGCGATCGACTTCTTGCGCTCTAGGGCAGCGTGCAGGCCGACGTTGAGAGCGAACGAGGTGTTGTGCACAAGAATGTCCTGCGCGACGAAGTTGTTCGTGTCAGGCACCGTGAGGTCGTAGACCTGGTGCTCGCCAGTGGCTTCGATTGACACGA
>Ga0207646_10008841_pt1 | contig 10037 bp, 11 predicted proteins | sample KBSK5502metaG_FD_184343 | JGI IMG/M metagenome (GOLD analysis project Ga0207646, IMG submission 184343) | Corn, switchgrass and miscanthus rhizosphere microbial communities from Kellogg Biological Station, Michigan, USA - KBS K5-50-2 metaG... | ecosystem: Host-associated > Plants > Roots >...
AGAGAGATTGACCCGTGAACCATGTTCTGCGGATCCACTGCGGGCGTGGCGCCCGGAAATAAAAATCGATCGAACAGCAGGCTTCACAATGGGAGGGCATCATGAAGCGTTTGACGCGTCGCACGATACTTGCCGCCGGCCCCGCCACCTTGGCGTTTGGGGGCCCGCTACTGACTCCGTGGCCGGCGCGCGCCGCGAAGGATTACGGGCCCGGGGTCAGTGACGGTGAGATCAAGATCGGCAATACCGGCCCCTATAGCGGCCCGCTTTCGAATGCCAGCCCCATTCCGCTATCGATGGCGGCCTATTTCAAGATGATCAACGAACAAGGCGGCATCAGCGGACGCAAGATCAATTTCATCTCCTACGACGACGGCTATTCGCCACCCAAGACGGTCGAGCAGACGCGCAAGCTCGTCGAGAGCGACCAGGTTCTGTTTACCGCTGGCGCGCTCGGCACCCCCACCAACAGCGCTATATGGAACTACATGAACCAGAAAAAGGTGCCGCATCTGTTCCCCGCCACCGGCGCCACCAAATGGGACGACCCGAAGGGGCATCCCTGGACGATGGGGTTTTTCGTCAGCTACCAGGCGGAGGGGCACATCTACGCCGAGTACATCCTGAAGAACAAACCCGACGGCAAGATCGGAGTGCTCTATCAGAACGACGATTTCGGCAAGGACTACCTGAAGGGGCTTATCGACGGGCTCGGCGACAAGGCGGCGTCGATGATCAAGCTCAAAACTGCCTACGAGACCACAGATCCGACGGTCGATTCGCAAATCATCGAGCTGAAGGCGGCCGGCTGCGATCTCCTCTTCACCGTCGCGATCCCCAAATTCGGCGCCATGGCGATCCGAAAGGTGGCTGACATGGGGTGGAAGCCGCTGCACATCCTGAACGGCATCGCTTCCTCGGTCGGCGTGACGTTGAAGCCGGCCGGCTTCGAAAATGCCAAGGGGATCGTGACCAGCAATTCTTTCAAGGACGCCACCGATCCCGAATGGCAAAACGATGCCGGCTACAAAGAGTGGGCATCGTTTATGGACAAGTATTATCCGAACGGTGACAAGCTCGATTCCCAGACCGTCTACGGCCAGTCGATTGCCCAGACGACAGTCCAAGTCCTCAAGCAGTGCGGCGAGGAGCTGACCCGCGAGAATGTGATGAAGCAGGCGGCCAACCTGCACAATCTCGAATTGCCGATGCTGTTGCCCGGCATCACGGTCAACACCGGCCCAACCAACTTCGCGCCGATCAGGCAGGCCCAGATGAGGCGCTTCGACGGCGAGCGCTACGTTCCATTCGGCCCGATCCTGACCGGCACGGTCGGCTAACTCGGAGAGCAACGAGATGCATCCGATCCTCGAAGAATTCTGCGACAAATGGGTATGGCCGACGATGCCCGGCGCGCCGGGAGCCGAGTTCCGCCTCAAGCTGACCCGCGAGAAATGCCTGCCGGCCTGGGAGGCGATCCTCGAACGCACCGTGCATGACATCGAGGAGGAGCTGACGACCAACGACGAGGAATGGAAGCGCCAGCACGCGCTGCGCGGCTATGCGGCCGAGGGCGTCCACATGTCGATCAAGCAGATGTCGGCGCAGCTGCTGTCGGTCGATATCGGCGAGCAGGAAAACTATATCGACCTGCAGCGCATGCGCGCCCGCCAGATCTGGGACGAGTGCAAGCATTCGAAATTGCATGCCGACGTCTTGCTCGGCAAAGGCTGGGTCAAGAACGAGCGCGAGCTGATGTCGATCGCGCAGGCCAATGTGCAGCCCCTGCCGGCGTATTTCGGGCTGTCGATGATGTTCCCGCACATCCATCCGCTGGCCCGCGCGGCGCAGAATTACTACACCGAGGCCAATGCCTGCCTCGGCATCATGGCGTACATCAAGCTGGTCGACGATCCCTTGGTCGTGCACGAGCATCTGTCGCAGCGCGACGAAGAGCTGATGCATTTCATGGAGGGCAAGTTCCAGCTCGATTTCTACTGCACGACGCCGGAATCGCAGCAGCACGTCGAGGATGCGCTCGGCTATCTCTTGCACCAGATCGGCGGCTTCGGCCGTTCCCCCCAGCCCGCAGCCGCCAAATGAAAGTCTCGATCGACTACGCGATCTGCAATTCCTGCGGCCTGTGCCGCGAGGTCTGCCCGGAATCGGCGATCCGCCCGAAATTGCTGGAGCCGCGCCACCTCTACGAAATCATGCCCGAGAAATGCACCGGCTGCGGCGAGTGCCTCGACTACTGCCCGGCCCCCGGCGCGCTGGTGCAGTTGGCGGCGTAATGGCTCACGCTTGCCGAGCGACCGTGACCGTGCCAAACCGCCGAGCGTTCGTGTCGATGGCGTCAGCTGTCCTGCTGGTCGCGGCGGAATCCGGCGTCACCGGGCGCGCGATGGCGCAGTCGACCTCGCTTGTCGGCACCTACGACGGACGGCAGATGGAAATGGCCGCGGGCCTTGAGCTGCTGGCTAACGGCCGCTTCCGTTATGCTCTGGCCTACGGAGCGTTGGATGAGCAGGCCGCCGGCAAATGGACCTTGCGCGGCGATAGCGTCCTGCTCACCAGCGATCCCGCTAGCCCACCACGCTTTGTCCTGGTCTCTCAGAACAAGGGGGCTCCCGGCGTGCTCCGCGTCGATTTGGATGTGCCGAAGGGCGTGTCGAGACAATATTTCAACGCCCTGATTACCAAAGCCAGCGGCCAGACCGAGCGGAGGCAGCTGGCCGAGGACGGCCTTCAGTTACCGTTTGCCGCCGCGGAGGCGCCGACCACGCTCCGCCTGTCGTTGCAGATGTTTGACGTCGCCAGCGGACCGGTGAGACTCGACGCGAATTCCGGTTATTCCGTGCGGTTCCGCTTCGAGCCGAACGATATCGGCAAGGTGCCGTTCCAGGCGACGCCGTTAAAGCTCGTCAATGGAGCGCTTTTGCTCGATCGGCATGGTCGAACGATACGGTTCCGGCGCACCGGCCAGTAGATGCGAATTGAGGCCGGTCTCCTGGCAATTGGCCGAACGGCTAGACAACAAGCAAAGGAGGGCTGATGGACCAGAACGCTCCGGTCGTCTTCAAGGTTCGGTTCGGCCGGGTAACCTTCACCTGCAAGGGGCATCTCGTTTGGGAAGGCGGCATCGTCTACGGCATCGTCGATGAAATGCCAGACGACTGCCCGTTCCCGCCCGATCGGGTCCGCCTCGAGGAAAGCGAACTCGAGTTGCGTCACGATCCGACCGGCGACTATTACCAGTACCACGGCTTCATCTTCATTTATTGAGCGACCAGCTATCGCGCGCCGGGCTGAGGCGAAATGCATCCTCGGACGCGGCGCGTCGCGGAGGGTGTCGTCTCCCGCCATCGCTTGCTAAGATGAGGCGGCGACCGAGGGAGGGCGAAATGCCGAGAAAATACGGGCTGATGTCGGCGGACGGGCATCTCGAAGTGCCGCCCGAGCGCTGGGTCCATCGCGTCCCGGAGAAATACCGCGACCGCGCGCCGCGCACGGTCCATCTGCCGGATGGCGGGGACGCCCAGATGATCGAGGGTCAGCCGCTCCTCGAGGCCAATTTCCTCGATCTGCGCGCCGGCCGCGCTGAGGGCACCTGGCAGCCTTTCGGCCTCAAGGTCGCCGACGCCGCCGGCACCGGCTCCGCCGAGCAGCGCGTCAAGGAACAGGACGAGGACGGGCTCGACGCCGAGGTGCTGTTCCCGGCGATGGTCGCGGGCCCGGTGTTCTGGCGCAACATCAGCCATGACGATCCGTACAAGGCGGTGATCCGCGCCTATAACGATTGGCTCGCCGAGGAATATTGCGCCGTCGCGCCCGACCGGCTGATCGGCATGGGCGTCATGCCGATCACAAATGCCGAGGACGCGATCGCCGAGATGGAGCGCTGCAAGAAGCTGGGCCTGAAGGGCATCCAGCTGGGCGCCTTGCCGAACGGCAAGGGCTACCCAACACCGGAGGACGACCGGTTTTGGGCCGCCGCGATCGATCTCGACATGCCGGTGACCGTGCACGTCCTGTTCAACCGCACCGGGCCGCGCGCCAACCAGCCGACCTTCAAATACCCGAAGGAAGATCCCGTCATCATGCAGCGGCTGCGCCGGCCTTTTCTCGAATGGCTGTGCAATTTCGGCCTGCCGCCCTCGGTCAGCATCGCGCAGCTGGTGCTGGGCGGCGTCTTCGAGCGCTATCCGAAGCTCAAGATCTTCTTCGCCGAGACCCGCCTCGGCTGGGTGCCGTTTTGGCTGGAGCACATGGATCTCTGGTACAAGCGGCATGTCGGCTGGGCCGAGGAGCAGCTCGGCTTCAAGCCGCTCAAGGAACTGCCGAGCCATTACGTGCGCGAACACGTCCATTTCAGCGTGCAGTACGAGCGGGTCGCAGTCGAGGAGCGCCACCATGTCGGCGTCGACCGCATCATGTTTGCGACCGACTTCCCGCATATCGAGAACGAATGGCCGAACTCGAAGCCGCTCGTCGAAGAGATCTACGCCAACGTGCCCGAGGCCGATAAGCGCAAGATCTGGGCCGACAACGCCGTCCAGTATTTCAAGCTGAACGCGTAGTGACCGCTGCAAGCCCCTCTCCCGCACCCCGGGAGAGGGTGGCGAGCCCGAAAGGGCGAGCCGGGTGGGGGTGCTCGCTCATTTTGTTGTCCCGGCGAAGGCCGGGACCCACCGTTCAGACGCTCGTGCCTCCGACACGTGGATCCCGGCCTTCGCCGGGATGACGATGAGGTGACGCGGGATGACGATGTGGCATCGCATCGATTCCGAGGGCGCGCCGCGCCTTCGCCAGCGTGGCGTCGGGGCCGCCGCCGGCATCGATGCGATGCCAGTCGAGGGTACCGGGATACGCGTGCAATTGCTGTTCGAGGACATCCACCGACGCATCGGACGCGTCGGCCTGCCGCGTGCCGATGCGCGCCCGCATCACATCGGCCGGCGCCTCGAGCCACAGCCCTATAAACGGCACGCCGGCCGCCGCCGCGACATCCGCAAATGCGTGCCGCTCGTCCTCGCGCAATGCCACCGCGTCAATCACAACCGCATACCCCGCCTTCAACGCCGTCGCCGCGCGCTCGCACAGCTCGCGATAGACGAGTGCCGTCACCTCCGGGCGATAGGCCTCGGGCGGCAATTTCTCCACGGGCATCAGATCGAAGCGGCGCTTGCGCAACACGTCGCTACGCAAGACCCGCGCGCCCGGCGCCACCCCGAGCTCCGGAGCCAGCCGCAGCGCCAGACTCGATTTACCGCTGCCGCTGAGCCCGCCGATCGCGACGAGCCGCGCCGGCTGCGGGACAAGAGCGGCCGCTGCCTCCTCGACATACCGCCGCGTTTCGGCGAAGGCCGTCGCCCGGTCCCGCGAGCCCCAGCCGTTCTCGCCCGCCGTCGCGATCACATGCGCGCGAATCACCGCCCGCAACGCCAGGAACAGCGGCATCGCGGCCAGCCCGTCATCCTCGCCGGTAAGGTCGAGGTAGCGGTTGAGCACGAGGTTCGCGAGATCCGGTCGGTCGCGGTGCGCCAGATCCATCAGCAGAAAGGCGAGGTCGTACAGCACATCGATGCTGGCGATCGTCTCGGAGAATTCGAGCGCGTCGAACAGCACCGGCCGACCCTCGATCAGGCAGATATTGCCGAGATGCAGATCGCCATGGCAGCGCCGCACCTTGCCCTCCACTCGTCGCTCGTCGAGCAGCCCCGCACATCTCGTCAGCGCCTCGCGCACGCGCTGTTCCAGCCCATCGATCCGCGCATCGTCGAAGCCGGCGGCGCGGCGCTCTCGCAGGATGCCGATATTGGTCGCCGCGACCTCGGCCATGACCGCGGCGCCGCCGTGATCGGGCCGGGCTTCGGCCTCGTGATGAAAGCCGGCAATGCTCGCCGCAAGATCCAGCATCAACGGCGCGGACAGACTGCCGTCGCGCGCCACCCGGTCGAGCAGCTGGCTCTGCTCGAAGCGCCGCATCACTACGACCCAGTCGAGCGGCGTGCTACCCCCACCCCAACCCACCGTCCCGTCCGGCTGCCGGCCGATCGCCCGGACCTCGCGATACAGCTGCGGCGCGGTGCGGCGGTTGAGCGTCAGCTCCGCGTCGCAGGCCGCCTGCCGCAACTCCGGCGTCGAAAAATCCAGGTAGGGATATTTGACCGCACGCTTCAGCTTGTAGGCGTACTCGCCAACGAGGAACACGATCGAGATATGCGTCTCAACGGTCTCGACCGCGCTGCCGGCAAGGCCGTAGGAGGCGGACCGGCGCAGGAACGCAACGACCTCGTCTTGCGTGTCCTGCACCGGCAACTACAGGGCTGTCATTGCGAGCGAAGCGAAGCAATCTCGTGGGCAAAGCGTCCCAGCGCCGAGATTGCTTCGTCGCTGCGCTCCTCGCAATGACACCAAGCCATTACGCCGCGAAGCCGTACAGCTGGGCGACGTTACCGCGGGTGATCTTGAAGACGTCCTCGGCGCTGGCGTCCTTGAAGTCGCGCGCCACGACCTCCTGCGAATGCGGCCAGGACGAGGCCTGGTGCGGATAGTCCGACGACCACATCATCCGGTCGACGCCGACGAATTCGCGGTTCGCCACGCCGACAAAATCGTCGATATAGGTCGCCCACATCTGCCGCCGGAAATACTCGCTCGGCTTCAGTTTCTGCGTGAAGCCCGCCGCGGCGCGCGAGCGCTCGGCGACCCGGTCCATGCGCTGCAGGTAATAGGGGATCCAGCCGACATTGTTCTCGGCCGAGACGATCTGCAGTTTCGGGAAGCGATCGAGCACGCCGGAGAAGATCAAGACGCTGAACGATTTCTCGACCTCGTAGCCGAGCACCGTGGTGCGCATGTAGCGCTCGCCCCAATTCCACTGGCTCTCGACCCCCATGCCGGTAATCGCGTGCAGGGAGATCGGCATCTTCATCTCTTCCGCGGCGGCCCAGAACGGGTCGTAGACGTCGGAGCTGTAGGGTTGCGATTCCGGCGGCGAGCACCAGATCATCGCGCCCTTGAGCCCCATCTTGGCGCAGCGCTCCAATTCGCGCGCTCCCGCCTTGGGGTCGTACAGCGAGATCATCGCGAGGCCCGCCATCTTCTGCGGCGCATAGCTGACGAATTCGGCGAGCCAATCGTTGTAGACGCGGAAGCAATCAGCCTGCAGACCGGCGTCTTTGATCCAGAAGATGCGGAATCCCAGGGTCGTGTAGAGCACGTCGCCCTCAACCCCGTCGAGCGCGTTGTCCTTCATCCGCTCGGCCGGGTCCCAGCCGCCGGGCCGGGCGTCGGCATAGGTCGCCTTGGTCAGGAATTCCTTCAGTTCCTCGCCGGTCTTGCCGGCGCCGAGCCCGATGCCGATCGGATGCGGCGCGTGGCCCTCATAGAGAAAATAGGCGCCCTCCTTGCCGGGCAGGTCGGTGGCGAGCCGGGGTGCGCGCTCGCGGTATTTCTGGTCGACCCGGGTCGCCCACAGATCGGGCGGCTCGCTGACATGGGAATCGGCGGAGATCAGGCGATATTGGGCCATCTGGTACCTCCCTCGGAGCGGCGCGGCTCATTTCCGCGGGTCTGTTCCCAGCCATTTTGCTCCGTTCCGTCGCCAACCGCCATCGCTTTGCGGCGGCCAAGCAGAAGCGCGCCGGAGTTAACTCGACGGGGCACTCACCCGGCTGATCTCGCGCCTTACCCACTCGACCAGCTGCGCCGCCGAGCGCGCCCCGGTGACCCGCGCCAACTCGCGTCCGTGCAACGCGATCAGGATCGTCGGGATGCTGCGCGTCTGAAACTTCTGCGCCAGCGCCGGCTCCTCGTCGACGTTGACCTTCACCAGCCGCGCTTCCGGCTCGAGCATCGCGGCGGCGCGTTCGAATTCGGGCGCCATCGCGCGGCACGGGCCGCACCACGAGGCCCAGAAATCAACGACCAGCGGCACATCGCTCTTGGCGAGGTTGCGTTCGAACCGGGCGGTGTCGAGCGCCAGCGGGTGGCCGTCGAACAGCGCCTGATGGCACTGGCCGCAACGTCCGCCGCCCGCATCATGGTTGGCGAGCCGCTCGCGCGGCACCCGGTTGATCGTGTCGCAATGCGGACAGACGATGTGAACGGCCGTGTCCATGGCATCTCTTCCCTTGTTTCGGCGGTATGTGGCGATGGTGACGGCGCCGGGCTAGGCCCGTCCGCGCGGGCAAGCGGCAATCGCCCGCGATCCGCTGTACCCCAGCCCGCCTCTCTCCTGTAACCTGAGCCGGCAAACCGGGCATCGCCCGCCGGTTCGGGAGGAACGCCATGCAATTGAGCCGCGACGAGCTGATCCGCGCCTATCGCGACATGATGACGATCCGCCGCTTCGAGGAGCGGGTGCAGGACGAATTCTCGAAAGGCGGCATCCCCGGTTTTGTGCATCTCTATGCCGGCGAGGAGGCCTCCGCCGTCGGCGTGTGCACCCATCTCGGCCCGAGGGACTACATCGCCTCGACCCATCGCGGCCACGGCCACTCGATCGCCAAGGGCTGCGACGTCGTCGGCATGATGTGCGAGTTGTTCGCCCGCCAGGGCGGCCTCTGCGGCGGCAAGGGCGGCTCGATGCACATCGCCGATCTCGACCAAGGGATGCTCGGCGCCAACGGCATCGTCGGCGGCGGTCCGCCCTTGGTGGTCGGCGCCGCGCTGACCGCCAAGACGCTGAACACCGGCACGGTCGCGGTGTGCTTTTCCGGCGATGGCGCCTCCAACCAGGGCACCACCTTCGAGGCGCTGAACATGGCCGTCGTGCTGAAATTGCCGGCGGTCTTCGTCTTCGAGAACAACCAGTACGGCGAGGGCACCGGCGTCGGCTACGCGGTCGGCAGCCATGACATTGCCGGCCGCGCCGCCGGCTTCGGCATGCCGGCGGTCAAGGTCGACGGCGACGACTTCTTCGCGGTGCATGAGGCGGCGCGCGAGGCCATCGAGCGGGCCCGTGCGGGCGGCGGCCCGAGCGCGATCGAGGTCGATACCTGCCGCTTCTATGGCCACCATTCGGGTGACGCGCAGCTCTACCGAGGCAAGGACGAAGTCAAGCGCCTGCGCGACGAGCGCGATTGTCTGCGGATTTTCCGGCAGCGGGTCACCGAGGCCGCGCTTCTGGAAATCACCGATCTCGACAAGGTGGAGAGCGAGGTCGCGGCCTTGATCGATCGCGCCGTCGAGACCGCTCGCGCCGCGCCGCCGCCGCCGGAAAGCGCCCTGCTCACCGATGTCTACGTATCGTACTGACGCGGCGATGCCAGCGAGTCCTATTACCTATAATCAGCTAATAATCAGCTAATCAGCGTCGGAAATTCAGTTCGGGGGATTGCAGCATGAAATCACTCGCATACGGCGTGGCGGTCGTCGCGATGCTGGCGCTGGCGGCGTCCGGCCAGGCGCAAACAGCGGTCTCGCCCGGGACCCCGCCGGCTGCCTCGACGCAAGCGCCTCCGCCGGCCCCCTACGTCGTGCCGATGCCAACCCCGAAGACGGAGGTGAAGAAGCCGGTGCGCCGCAAGGCGCGCGCGCGCTCAAGGAGGAGCAGCTCGGACAACATTGCCAACCAGCTCAACGCCCAGCAACTCGCCCATGGCGGGATGGCGGGCGGGATGGCCGGTCCGGTGGCCTACGGCGGGCCCGGCTATCCGGGTCCCGGCGCGGCGGCGCCTTATCCGCCCCCGATGTATCGTCCGCCACCGCCGCCTGGTTGGTATCCGCCGCCGGGGCCTTGGTTTCCGCCGCCGCGGCCCTGGTACTGGCGTCCGTGGGGATACTGAGAATGACAACGCCTTGAGGCAACGGACACGATCGGCGCGCGGGGAACGCGAAGGCAGCTGAGCATGCCAGACGCCTTCGCGTACCTTGCGCGTACCTTGCGACCGTTGCGTTAAGTACTTTTCTGGGAGGCTTTGATGCCGCAGAAATCGATCCGCCAGGCCCTGAACGAGGCCTTGCGCCAGGAGATGCGTCGCGACCCCCGCATCATCGTCATCGGCGAGGATGTCGCCGGCGGCGCCGCG
>Ga0207646_10008845_pt1 | contig 10035 bp, 5 predicted proteins | sample KBSK5502metaG_FD_184343 | JGI IMG/M metagenome (GOLD analysis project Ga0207646, IMG submission 184343) | Corn, switchgrass and miscanthus rhizosphere microbial communities from Kellogg Biological Station, Michigan, USA - KBS K5-50-2 metaG... | ecosystem: Host-associated > Plants > Roots >...
GTGACGGCCACAAACGCGGCGGGCGTCGGTCCGGCGTCGCTTCCGTCGAACGCTGCCACTCCGGCAGCGACGCTTCTGCCTCCTGCGCTGATGCAGGCCAAGGCAACGAGCACGAGTGCGGTGTCGATCAACTGGTCGGCAGCAGCCGGCGCCGTCCGCTATGAAGTGCTTCGAAGCTCAATGGGCGCACCATTCAGTGTTGTTGCGTCGCGCACTGGATTCAATTACGTCGACACAGCAGTCGCGCCGAACACCACCTACCTCTACATGGTTCACTCGGTCGACGGCGCGAGCGCCGTCTCTGCGAATACGCCGATCGATCCGGCGACCACTCTGATGTTCACGGATGATCCGCTCTCCGCGGGAACGACTGCAGCAGCGGTTCACATGAACGAGCTTCGCACCGCCGTGAACGCCATGCGGGCCGCCGCGGGCCTGAGCGACGCCACGTTCATCGATCCCACGCTGGCCGCAGGGACTTTGATCAAGGTGGCCCATCTTACTGAATTGCGGTCGGCGCTCGATCAGGCGCGAAGCGCGATCGGTCTCTCTCCGCTGTCGTACACCGATCCGACGATCACGCCGGGCGTCACGATCGTCAAAGCGGTCCACGTGAGGGAATTGCGAGACGCGGTGAAGTGATCGCTGGCGTTTTGGCGGGGCCAACGGGCTCGAACCCGGCGATCGCGATCGGGCTGGAGTCGCGGAGACGGCGCAGCAGGCTTGCTGCTGCTGAAGAGTGACGTGCCGGCGCGGTCAGTGAAGCTCGAGGCTCACGACGTTCGCTCGTATTTGAATTTCTGCAAGTTCGGACGAAGCGGACATCTGGCTCGCCGAATTGAAGTGAAGAAACTTGGCGGGGCCGACGGGGCTCGAACCCGCGACCTCCGGCGTGACACGAGGTGGTAAAGACTTACACCGAATGGCATAGCAGGGTTCCGCCACAACCGCCGTCACACCGGCGACGACCTGAAGCCGCTGAGGATAGTGCGGCGCTCCGAGCCGCCGTGCAGCAGTGTGTCGCTTGCACCGTACAACCCAAAAGATGACTCGATTCGAGCCCCCTCCTGCTGCGACGCTGACCTCGTACCGGCGGCTCCGCAACCGGATGCGAAAGCTCTGCGCACGACAATCGTTTTGAGATTCCTGAGCTCGAGCAGTGGAGGAAATGAATTCTCGACACGAGTTCGAGAAGCGCGTCGATCGGTGGGACATCCGCTGCTGATGATGAAGCGCTCACATTCGGCTCACTCGTTGCGGCGACGTTGAAGATCAATGGATAAATAGCCCTTCCGGCATTGCCGATCCGCGTGTTGCCATCCGCATCGTTGATCTCGTCGTGGCTGCGCGGCCATGCGGAACGAGGTGGAGGTCTGGACCGCCGCGGGAAAAGAAATCGGCCGTCTACTCGTTCGCTTGTGGCTGAGGCCGGAAAGCGATAGAATCACGATCCCTCACTCTGCAGATTCCGTACGTGCGGGCAACTCGGCGGCAAAGGTCCGGCGAACACGGATACTGGAAGTCGTATGCGACTCGAAAAAGAGCCCAAGCCTGGTGGAAAACGCCTGTGTGCTGACATCCTCGCCGGCACTCTCCTCATTCTCGTCGGCAGCGCCTCTTTAGCGGCGCAGACTTCGACTTGGCATCGAAGGTTGTCGCCGACCAACGAATCGCTGACTGCGCCCACGATCTTCGCGGCCGACTGTGCGACACCTAAGGCGACGTTCAACCTCGGCGAGACGGTTTGCGCAAAAGCCACCGGTCTCAACGGTCTTCGACTTCAGTGGGTGAATGTCGACGGATTCGCTCTGAGGATGACGAACATCACCAGTGATTCGCAGACGGATTCGTTCGTCCTTCCAACGGCCGATCAGTCGACGATCAGCGGTTTTGGCTCCGCGAACAATCTGGGAAGGTGGCGGCTTAATGCGACCACGTTGCGGAACTCGGTCAGCACGGCCGCCTTCTTCACCGTGAAGGATCCCAAGAATCCGCGGGTCGACCTCTCGATCGTCAAGAATCTCCTCGGTAGCACCATCCCTCAGGCCGGGGACGCAGTTCAGTTCTTCGTCACGATCGTCAACAACGGCCCCGATGACGCCGCGAATGTGCACTTCGCGGACACCATTTTCTCCAATGCAGCTTTCAATTCGATCACGCAAACCAGCGGTCCCTCGTTTACGTGCAGCGCTGCCAACTGCCGCATTGCCAGCTTTGCGAATGGCGCAGTGGCCACGTTCACTGTGAACTTCACATCCGGAGGCGGAGGAGGAGTCCTTCAGAACACGGCGACAGTATCGAGCGACACGATCGACCTGAATACGGCCGACAACAGTTCTAGCTCGTGGCCGTTTGCCGTTGGAACGACCGGTCCGCCGCCCACCTGTACTCTCGTGGTCACCGGCCCTCCGGCGGTCACACTCAATACTGGTGCCCAGAGCAGCTCTTGCGACTTGATCGTCAGCAATCTCGACGCGACGTTCGGCATCGCATCTGCGACCGACAATTGTCCGCTCGTTGGACCCGTTACACGCAGCGGAGTGCCGGTCGGAAACGATTTCCCTGTCGGAGTCACGGTCCTCACGTATACCGCCAAGGATACCGATGGGAATACCGCGTCAGCGATCCAACAGGTGACGGTTGTCGACAACACGCCGCCGGCGATCATTTGCCCGGCGAGCATCACTCTCGAGCCCACCTGCCCGAGCGGTGCGATCGCGACCTGGAGTGCGCCTGTCGGAACCGACAACTGCCCGGGCGCGATGACAGCGCAGACCGCGGGACCGGGCAGCGGCTCCCTCTTCCCAATTGGAACCACCTCGGTTGCGTACAGCGTGACGGACGCATCGGGCAATCAGGCGTCGTGCAGTTTCACCGTGACGGTGCTGACCCCCGTCGCGACGATCCAGGCGCTGCAAGTCAGCGTCAGCAATTCCTCCCTTACCGGCCCGCAGAAACAGGGTCTGCTCCCGAAACTGGATGCAGTACTCAGTGATCTGGGCCGGGGCAATACGAGGCCGGCGTGTCAGGTTCTTTCAGCGTTCATGGACCAGGTGCAAAGCTTTGTTTCGACAGGCAAAATCTCCGCAGCGCAGGGACAGGCGTGGATCAACTCCGCGACGCATGTCACGAATGCGATTGGCTGCACGAACAATCCCTGCACATAGGTGGGGGTGGTGAAGAATTGCGATGTCATGTTCATTTCAAAGTTGACCGAAAGAAGGAGTTCCCAATGAGGAAGTTTCGATCCGCGTCTTACGTGCTCGCCATGACGATATTCGCGCTGTTGTCTGCGTCGGTCGCGCAGGCGCAAGCAACGCGAACATGGGTTTCAGGCGTCGGCGATGACGCAAATCCCTGCAGCCGCACTGCACCCTGTAAGACTTTCGCCGGCGCTATTTCGAAGACCGCTTCGCCGGGCGAAATCAACGCTCTCGATCCGGGTGGATTCGGTGCGGTGACCATCACCAAATCGGTGACGATTGATGGTGGCATGGGTCAGATCGCGGGAGTGCTCGCGTCCGGGGTTCAAGGGATCGTGATCAACGCGACAACCAATGATGTCGTTATCCTGAGGAATCTCGATATCAACGGGGCTGGAACGACCCTCGGTACGAACGGGATCAACATCATCACCGCCAAAGCGGTCTACATCGAGCACTGCCACATCTTCAATTTTTCATCGAACGGCATCGTCGATAACCGGACGACAAATTCGACCGAGGCTGAATTGTTCGTGAACGACTGCATGATCAACACGAATGGTCAGGGCATTGCCGTGGCCGGCTCCTCCACGGGCCACACAACCGCGCATATCGACCACTGCCAGATTCAAGGGAATTCAGGTTTCGGCGCATCCGTGAGCAATGGCAACGTCCTCAATGTGCTGCATTGCAACTTGAGCGGGAACGGAGGCGAGGGGGTCAAGATTGACAACGCTTCAGGCGGAAGTGTCACGAGTTGCGCGCTGCTCCAGAACGGCAGTGGTGTTGTCAACAACGGAGCGTTCCTCCTGCTTGCGGACTCGACGATCGAATTCAACACGACCGGCGTCTCGGGCACGATTACGACATTCGGGAACAATAATGTCAGATTCAACGCGGGCGGCAACACGCTGCCCCTGCCCGTAGGACAGCAGTAACACGGCAGCGATTATTCGCTTCGCCTGGTGGGGCTGGTCGACGTCGTTGATTGTCGGCCGCCCCTTGAGACTCTCCCGCTGCACAAATAGTTAGATCAAAACACGGTCTCACTGATCGACACGGCCAGCAACAACGTGATGGCGAACGTGCCGGTGGATCCGGTTCCTTCGCCTTCGCGATGAGCCCCCGACCTCGCGCACTGACGATGTTGAATCTGAGCGAGGCATCGTCGAGCTTGCTCAATACCCGAGACATGCTACATTCGCCGCTCCTCATCCATGATCGTCGGCTCAGTGTCTAATCTCGAGGCTACGGACGGGCTGCCACGACGCTAGACGACCATGGATGAAGTGGATATGGATTCGACTGGGCTGAAGCGAGAAAAGCCGAATCAGTGCTCATTCCTCAACGTGCGCGACATGTACTGATCGGCGATCGTGATATCGCGCGTAGCAGTTCAGATGCACATCGTGCGAAAGCTTTTCTGTGACCCTGAAACCTCGCATATCAGCCCTCTGTGGCGCGGACAACTGCTTCTGTTCGACCAGCCGCAAGCACCAAGCTATTCTTCACCAGAAGGTCTAGGACTGTTGGTGGTCTTTCTTTTCCTGGAAGGAATCGTGCGCCCTCTTCTCGCGGTCGGCGCTCGATGGCAGTCCATCGCGGAGCGCAATTGGTGGCCACTAATGGAGGTAAGCATTTTGACCGTATTGGCTTGCTGGCTCGTGATCCGCTTCGCCGCGGTGCATCTATCTCAATTGGGGCTCTATTCCTGTTTGCCGCTGAAATCGATGGCCACGGAAACACGCAGATTTGCGCGTCTCGGTGGTCACGTTTTGTGAGTCGTATCGTGAGTGCTTCGCGAACGAGGTGCTGCTCAAGTGCTCCGGTCGTCGCGCGGGTGGCAGCGGCCCGCCGACGGCGCTAGAATCGCGGGAATGCCCTTCAGACTCGTGGTTCGAATGGCTGTGGTGGCCATACGAGCTTCGGTCTCTCTGCTCGTCGCTACCGCTGCGCTCCCAACAGCGTTCGCCGCCTGTCCGAGTTTTGGCGCGGCAGTGTTGTATGAATCGGGCGTCAGACCAGCATCACTTGCCATCGCCGATTTCAATGGCGACGGCAAGAAGGATATCGCCGTTGCGAATTCTGGCGACGATACAATCTCGATATTTCTCGGCAACGGCGACGGCACATTTCCCGCTGCCTTCCCCCCGCATTACAGCAGCGCGCGGGGGCCCGTCTCACTTGCCGTCGGCGACTTCAACGGCGACGGAAAACTTGACCTCGCGGTAGCCAACATCACTCCCGACAATACCTATCACTTTTTCGTTTCCATTCTCCTTGGCAACGGCGACGGCACATTCGCAAACGCTGTGTACTATCCTGTCGACGCTGGTCCATATTCGGTCGTGGTCGGAGATTTCAACGGCGACGGCAAGCCGGACTTGGCGGTTGCGAACGCATATTCCAACAACGTCTCGATTCTGTTGGGCAACGGCAACGGAACATTCGCGCCGGCCGTCAACTACGCAGTCGGGAATGAACCCCTCTCGGTTGCAATCGGCGACTTCAATGGCGACGGCAAGGTGGACCTCGCTGTGGCGAATGGGAATTCCAACAACGTATCGATTTTGATGGGAAACGGAAACGGAACTTTCCAGCCTGCGGCGAACTACGCCGCAGGCAACGGCCCACGTTCTGTCGCTGTGGGCGATCTGAACGGTGATGGCAAGCTCGATCTCGCCGTCGCGAATGTGAACTCAAACAACGTTTCGATTTTGATCGGAAACGGCAACGGAACCTTCGCTTCTGCCGTAAACTATGGCGTTGGCGCGACGCCATATGCAGTGACGTTGGGCGATCTTGACGGCGACGGAGTCGTCGACGTCGCGGCGTCCGACTATGGCTCTGACACCGTTTCCTTCCTCCACAATACGGGCAACGGAACCTTTGCGCCGGCAATCGATTATGAAGTCGGATTGAAGCCCTGGGGACTTGCGGTCGCCGATTTGAATGGCGATACCAAGAATGACCTGGTCGTTGCCGACAGCGATTCGCGCGATGTGTCGGTCGTCCTCGCAAATGGGAACGGAACGCTCGGAGCAGCCCGCGCCTATGCAGCCGGCATGTCTCCGCACGCGATCGCCACTGGCGATTTTAATCACGATGGAAAACTTGACCTTGCGGTCGCGAACGGGGGGACTGGATTTCAAACCTCCAACGTCTCGATTATGTTAGGTCAGGGCGATGGAACGTTCCCCACAGCCTCGAACTATGAAAGCGATGTAGGACCGACCGCTATCGTCGCGGGCGATTTCAACAACGATGGCAACTTGGATGTGGTGGTGGCGAACGGAGGTTCCGGAAATGTGTGGATTCGTTTAGGGCACGGCGACGGCAATCTCGACTTCAGCGCTGGTTCTTACAGCGTTCCCGGATACCCGACTTCGCTGGCGGCCGGCGATTTCAACAATGATGGGAAACTCGATTTGGCTGTTACCAGTGCCGTTACCGGAGGAAATGACGCTGTGTCAGTGCTTCTTGGCAACGGAGATGGCAGCTTTGCACCCCCGATCACATATTCGGGTTTCAGCGGCCCCTCGGTCGCGGTCGGTGACTTCAACGGAGACGGCAAGCTCGATTTGGCAGTCGCCAACCGGGTTTCGCACAACGTTTCAATTCTCCTCGGTCGCGGTGATGGAACGTTCAATGCGCCGGTCAACTACCCAGCCGGTGCAAGCCCGTACGCAATCGTAACCGCTGATTTCAACAATGACGGCAAGCTCGATTTAGGGGTGACTGGCTTCGTCCTTTTGGGAAACGGCGACGGGACATTTGCCGCGCCAATTAGCTATTCAGCCGGAGGCGACCCCCTTGGCGTCGGCGACTTCAATGGCGACGGTAAACCCGATCTCGTCACGAGCGATGGATCGATACTCCTGGGCCAAGGCGACGGAACTTTTCTGCCGGCAATGCGCTTGTACGCCAGGTATTCGTTTTCCGTCGCCGTCGGAGACTTCAATAACGATGGCAGAAACGACATCGTTGTCGCCGATAATCAATCGAATAGTGTCTCGGTCATTCTGGGCAACAGCTCCTGCAACCGGATTCCCACAATCATCGCAGGCGCGCCTTTGACGCGAACGGCCGGCGCTGGAGGTGCGACCGCGACAATCGCCACGGTCAGCGACGCCGAAGATCCGGCGGGGTCACTCACAGTAACCGCAACGTCAGTGCCGCCTGGAGTGACCGTCAGCGCCATCACGAACTCGAACGGCACTGTCACGGCAACGGTTGCAGCCGCGTGTTCAGCGCTCGCAGGTACACGCAATGTGATTCTTCAAGTGCAGGACAGCGGAGGAGCTAGAGCCGTAACGAATTTCCAGGTGACCGTGGTCAAGAACCCGCCAACTCTCGGCACCTACAGTGATTCGGCTATCGATTTGGGAGGATCGCTCACCGTTACACCAACTTCTCCGCCGTCGGCCGCCGCGGGCATCGCGAGCGTTACCGTGGGCGCATCAACAGGCTTCGCCGGCAGTGTAAGTGTCAACACCTCGAGTGGCCAGGTGCTCGCCAGCAACGCGCACCCGTCCGGTAATTACACAATCACAATCACCGCGACGGACAATTGCGGCTTGACGACCACTCGCAGTTTCACGCTTACCGTAAGAACGGCGTTCGGAGCGCCGCAGGGATTTTCTGCAACTGCGTTTAGCACCTCACAGGCGAACTTGAGCTGGTTTCCGGTTAGCAATGCCACCGGCTACGAGGTTTGGCGAAGCTCCTCACTGAACAATCCGTTCACACTTGAATTGACAACATCGGGAACATCTGCGACCGACAGTGGACTCGTGGCGAACGCAACCTACTTGTACCAGGTGCGAGCTCTCGGTCCCTCGGGGCCTTCTCCATTTAGCGTGATCGATCCTGCGACGACAGTTGTGTTCACTGACACGAACCTCGCTGGCGTTTTTGTGAAAGCCGTGCACATTCTCGAACTTCGAACGGCGATTAACGCGATGGAGGCATCGGCGGCCTTATCTCAAACAACGTTCACGGATCCGACGCTCACTGCTGGCGCCATGATCGTTAAAGCGGTTCACGTGACCGAGCTTCGAACTGCCCTGAACCAGGTGCGCTTGGCGTTGGGACTGGCAGCACTTGCCTACACCGATTCGACGCTCACCCCTGGCGGCACAATTGTCAAAGCTGTCCACGTGCAGGAATTGCGAGATGGCGCGAAGTGAAGGGGTGCTTGGCGGGGCCGACGGGGCTCGAACCCGCGACCTCCGGCGTGACAGGCCGGCGTTCTAACCAACTGAACTACGACCCCGCGTGGGCAAGTCGGCTAACGAGGGTCGATCCTAAGGCATTCCCGTAAATTGCGGCAACACCTTCGCATCTTTCAGCCGCGGCGCCGCCGCATCTTTCGGCGACAAAAGCGGCTTTTCGATCGGCCACGCGATCGCGATGTCGGGATCGTTCCACAAAATTGATCGATCGTTCTGCGCATCGTAGAACGCGGTGCATTTGTAGACCAGATCGGCATCATCGGTCAGCGCGCAAAAACCGTGCGCGAAGCCGGGAGGAACCCACAGCATGCGCTTGTTCGCTTCGGTCAGCTCGGCCGCAACCCATTTCCCGAAATGCGGCGAGCCCACTCGAATGTCGACCGCCACGTCGAAAAGCGCTCCTTTGGTGCAGCGGATGAGCTTCCCCTGGGGATTCGGTTCCTGATAATGCAGGCCTCGCAGCACCCCGCGCGCCGAGCGGGAATGGTTGTCCTGCACGAAGATGGCGTCGATGCCCTGTTCGCGGAAACGGGCGGCGTGATAGGTCTCCATGAAGAAGCCCCGGTCGTCGGCCATCACCTTCGGCTCCAGGAGCCGGACCCCCGGAAGCGATGTTTCGATGACGTTCAAGGCGCGCGATGATACAGTTTTCCCAGTACAGACCGATGGCAGCGCCGCAATTGCTGTTCGCCTCGAGGATTCTGCCGCGCCAGGCAGCGGAACCGCTGCGCGTTGCGGTCGCCAGCACGAACCCGCTGCGCAGCGCCGCGCTGATGATGCGCCTCTCGGTTTTCGGCGATCTGGCGCTCAGTGAAGACGTCCACAACGCCGATGTCATCCTCGCCGACGCGATCGAAGGGCCGTTCGCCGCGCCGGCGGTGGTGCTGGTCGTCGACACAACGGAGGCGGCGAAAGCGATCGCGCGCGGCGCGCGCGGAGTGCTCTCTCGAACGGCGCCACCGAGGCGAATGCATACTGCGCTTCGCGCGGTGGCTGACGGCCTGGTGATCGTCGACGACAATCTCGCGGAAGGTGTGCTGCCCCACGCGCGCTCCCGAGTCGATCTGATCGAGCCGCTCACGCCGCGCGAGCAGCAAGTGGCGCAACTGCTGTCCGGCGGTCTGACCAACAAGGAAATCGCCCATCGCCTCGGCATCACCGAGCACACCGTGAAGTTCCATCTGAACGGCCTCCTCCGCAAGCTCGGAGTCGCGACTCGAACCGAAGCAGTGGTTCAGGCTGCGCGACTCGGCCTCCTCATTCTCTAGCTGCTGATGAGCAAAGAGCTGGAGCAACGTCCCGAGTGGCGGCTCGCGGGGATCATTTATTTCGCACTCATAGCGCTGCTGGTTTTCTGGGCGACGCTCCGAATCCTCTGGCCCTTCGTCACGCCGATTCTCGTCGCGGCAATCCTGGTCACGTTGACGTATTCGCTCTACGTGCGGCTGCGCGATCGCATGCGAGGCCGCTCTGCTCTGGCGGCGGTCACGATGCTCGTCGGCATCACCTTCCTCATCGTGATTCCGTTATTTCTGGTCACGATCGCGCTCGTGCACGAAGCGAACACGCTGATACAGGACTTTCAGTCAGGGGAGGCG
>Ga0207646_10008846_pt1 | contig 10034 bp, 8 predicted proteins | sample KBSK5502metaG_FD_184343 | JGI IMG/M metagenome (GOLD analysis project Ga0207646, IMG submission 184343) | Corn, switchgrass and miscanthus rhizosphere microbial communities from Kellogg Biological Station, Michigan, USA - KBS K5-50-2 metaG... | ecosystem: Host-associated > Plants > Roots >...
CCAAAGCTGAAGAGCATATAGGATTAGTAAGAACAAGTGATAATGCACTACAAAATATTGTCACGATAGTCACTTATGAAAGCGAGCTTCTCTGCTTTGCATTCATCAAAATTAGAACATTCAATTGGAAATATTTAAAATCTACCATGATTTTCGAAATACGAGGTAAAGATCCTTTCTAGTATCCTATTTGAGACAAAAATTATAAATTTGACTGTACTCATAATTACAATCTCTACGTCACAAGAGAGATATATTCAGCAGAACGGAGAGTAGTATAAACAAGCCATGAACGTTAAAGAGAATCGTTCAATCAGATCTTGGCGCATATTGGTTAGATCTGTTGTTATTGTTATTCTAATCTTATCTGGTATCATCCTTATTCCTTCTCTTTCTTCTTCTACACTCAATACTCATTGGTTTACTGCAAATGCAGCTTATACCAAGGCTACTCCTGCGTCAGTAGGTCCTACCGTAGATGATTCCAATCTAAAGGTAGAAGTTGTAGCCAAAGGACTCCAGATACCTACCAGTATGGCTTTTTTGGGACCTGATGATATTCTAGTTCTGGAGAAAAATGCAGGTAATGTTTTGAGAGTTCTAAATGGTGAGATCTTGAAGACTCCGCTACTTCACGTAAATGTAGCAAAGGCTTTCATAGAATGGGGTTTGCTAGGGATTGCTGTTTCGAAGAGTACTAATGCTAACGCACCTCACAGCGTTTTCTTGTACTATGCAGAACCTGGCGGGACTACTGGCTTTGCCGCAGGTAACACACTTTATAGATATGAGCTTACACCTGATAATACTCATCTAACAAATCCGAAATTACTTTTAGATCTTCCAGCTAATACCCCCAATCCTCCGGCTGAGAGTAACCACAATGGAGGTAAGGTTCTGATAGGACCTGATAATAACGTATATACCGTCATTGGTGATGTCGGAGGTCATCAAGGCCAAGCTCAGAACGTAGAGAATGGAAAGCCACTTGATGGTACAAGTGGAATACTTAGACTAACACAAGATGGTCAACCCGTAGCAAATAACCCATTAATAGGTGCCACGAGTGACCATAGTAGTAACAGTAAACATGGAAAAAGAGGAGGAGAAGAAGGAACGTCCTCAACCTCATCCTTCTTAAATTACTATTATGCATATGGAATACGGAATAGCTTTGGCATTGATTTTGATCCTGTAACACACAAGTTGTGGGATACAGAAAATGGTCCTACTTTTGGAGATGAAATTAATCTAGTAAATCCAGGATTTAATAGTGGGTGGTCACAAGTAGCAGGAATATGGAAGGCAGGACCTAATCCTGGGCCTGTTATTGGAGCTGATAATAGTAATCCTCCCGAAAATTTGGTGACCTTTGGAGGCAAGGGAGTATACAGAGCCCCAGAATTTTCTTGGCTACCAACAATCGGTCCAACCGCACTAAAATTTCTCAATTCAGCGAAACTAGGGTCTCAGTATCAAAATGATATGTTCGTAGGAGATGTCAACACAGGTAATCTTTATTATTTTAAACTTAATCAGAATAGAGATGGATTAGTGCTCAGTGGCCCTCTAGCAAATAAAGTGGATAATAGCTTAGATGAGCTGAAGAGTGTCATATTTGGTAAAGGCTTCGGCACAATCACAGATCTACAAGTAGGACCTGATGGATATCTTTATGTTCTTTCATTTGGTGGCAATATATACAGAATAATTCCTTTGCATCCAATTAGTAATAATGGTAATAATGGCAAAGAACTTGAATCTACCTCAAACACACCTTCAACTTCATCCACAATTAACAATAATATTCATTCTTCCAGCAACAATCAACAGCCTACTCCAAATCAACAAAACGAACAGAAGACTTCAAACAATGAAAGTAATAATAATGTGGGAGTAGTAATCGGGAGAATCATACCCGAACATACACCTAGTAGAATTATCAAGTGATGTAGCCCCACGCACATGTGTATGGCATAGCATCAATATGGGAACTGCAACAAAAAGAATGAAATTGTCTTATTGTGCAACAGCCGTTATCCATTTTCATCGTTATCATTATTAGATTAACAAACTTGCCAACATATTATAGATCTTTAGGAAATTCATTCCTTTATCTGTTGGAATATAAAGCCCTTGTTCTTTGTAGTATCTTATAAAATCTTTTCTCTGCAGAACTGATAGATATTCGTTTATCAGCTCGTTACAACCAGAAGCAATTTCCTCGAGTCTCATCTTTGAGTTAATTAATTGAATATTACTATCACTGCTATTATTGCTATCATAATGAGTGTTGGCCATTTCCAAAACAAGTGCGACTAGGTCGATCTTATATCTTCTTTCCTTAGTGAACGACTCAATATGTGCTATTGTTTTTTCCAATATCCCTATAGTATTCTTAGTACTACATTATATTTGAGCTTTTGTTCTAAATGAAATAGGAACTAGTTATTATATTGTAAAACACACTATGAAGAATCAGCATTTGAGAAATTTATAATGTATGGAAAGCTATCCGCCCCCTTTTTCTCTTTAATAATGACAATATTATACCCATGATCATTCTAACACATGATCATTCTAACAAAAATTTCAGATCTTCAAGCCAATAACGAAATCGGATAAAGAACATCGATAGTGTGTTTTAGAGTACGATCTTGAAGAACAAGTGCTTTGAAAATTATTTTGGAGCCACCTTTTGAATGTTTGTAGTTACAATCTAGTATCCTCTATATATGAGTCCACGAAATCCTTTTCGCCGTGTGTTTCCTGGAGGTGCTAGGTAAAATTAGAAGAAAATCTATCGCACACGGGTTAACTAGGCCGGATCAATAGAAAGAACAAAACAAAAAAAGGGAAATGGCCTAGCCTATGGCATTTGAACGTATGTGCCTTCAGGGACCTTCAGTTGAGCTTGTAGTACTATCGTTGGGGCTGCTTGAGCCGTTGTGATGATGTGTGTGGCTGCTGGAAGGACCCGAATCAGAACTGCTAGTAGTACTACTATCGCCTTCTGAATTATTGTTATTTCCAGAACTTACAGAACTGTCTGAGAAAGTTTGTGAATAGCAATTCATTACTTCGGTCTTGGTAAGCTTACCAGAACCGTTAGCTGCAGCAGATTCGCATGCAAATAGATTTTTCAGGTTTTCATTATCGTTACTTGTAGACGGTGCGTTATCACTGGAGCTGCTCCCAGTATTAGTACTTGTCCCGCTATTACTATCGCCATTCTTATCTATTCCGCTACTACTATTACCGTTGCTATCCTTACTGCTGTGATGAGATAGGCCTGCTTTTGCTGCAAGTACAAAAGATGTGAAAGTGTTTGTTGTTGATGTCAGTAAAGTTATTGCAATTGTGGCTATGACCAGGGTGGTAAAGATAGCTGATGTGTTTCTTGTTGTCATGTACATCTCGTCCTACCAGGAATATCCTTTATACGAACTTAGTTTAACTTCATTGTAAGTAAGCTTGAAGATATTCTTTAGCCGCTTTTTAATGAATAATTGTATTATGAGCTACCCAGTCTTTATTCTGCCTTAAAAGATCTGTTTATTAGTGTTCCAGCTTAGGTTACACAATCGCCTGTTGTTAGAGAATAGGAATTGTTTTTGTATTGTGATTGGCTGAACAAGTTAAGCATAGATAGGGCCGACAGTCAATATTATCCACCGCCGACTTAAGGACTTCATCAAGCATATTGACGAATTCAATTTCTAAAATGTCAATATTTCTTTACCAATTCATTATAAGGGGAGCTTTCTGACTACAAGTCTTGAGGAGGCGTTAAGAGATTAAAATACTAAATCCAAAGTCGTCAATGGATTATGAATTTGATCATATTCACCATTGTAATAAATGTAAACATTGGTTTGTGTGCAAGCAATCAAAGGCCAACTGTAAACTGTCTTCATCTCATACTAGCCACAAGGAACATGTTACATACATCGGTCGAACGGGAGCCCCTCCTATGGGGTAAAAGCGCGGAAAGGCCTACTGTAAAGAAGAAGTGAGCACAGGAAAAGGCTCACATAACTGGTCTCTATAAGTGATGCTTATGCAATCTTGCCTTACCAAAATGTTTAATAGCTTTTTTGAAATCAGACAATCAAATTCATGTTCTGATGGCAAAATCCATCCCCAGTAGCCACTTAGATTCATCAAGATGCTAACAAAGAGTAAAAAGAGATTAAGAAGAAACTACTCGTTGATTCTGCTTGTATAACAACTAGGAACTCTTTCCACCGAGTCAATTACCGTACCGCAGAAAAAACCATTTTGGGAGAGTCTTGATTATGCAAATTAATTTTCGAGAAGATGAATACCTCAAATTGGATCTTAAATCCTTTATGCCACTAGTTGAGATACTTATCTATGAAGCTAGACTTGTCTTGCCGCAGCTAAGAGCAAGACAACTAAGAATCAAAGGAGTCAGATTAAGATTATAAACAGGGAGAAGAGTGCGGCGGATAGACGTGTTGTAAATGAATAAACCAGCAACTGCTCTAATTATTTGCTTCATTCTTTTATTCTCGATATTAACTTTCGGTATTTTTTCTAAAATGGTTTTTTTGCCGCTCCTTGCAAAGAAAAGTTCGGATAGTTCTAATTCAAATAATAACGAGACGAAAACAACAAATTCAAACTCTACACCTCATGTGATACCACACAAAAAACATCCCAATCCCAGCAATACGACGTCCCCCAACAATGCTACTACTACGACCACGACCACTACTGCTACAAAGAAGACGCCGACTAAAAATCCAAATAATACTACTACTACCAATGCAACTCAGGCTACTACCAATGCCACACAACCACTGTCCTGTTTTAACAAAGACCTTTCGAAGTGTTATTTCAAAATGATTTTCCAAATCACGCCAGCACCAGGAGATAAATTCTCAGATTTTGTAATACATATCACTAACAACCCCAGGCACATATCAGACGTTCCTGTGGTAGGTAAATCAACAACAAGATATCTGTCCCCAGGGGATTATGATGTTTACTTTATCTATAAGGGCACCAACCAAGGTCTTTACTGCTCTGGAATCGCAAGAGTAGGTGGAACTAGTACATGCTCTTTTTCAAGCCCGAATCTGCCACCTTCACCTTCTGGTCCTGGTACATTACTAGTTGCAGAATCAATAAGGTTTGTTAATGGATCTTTTCCAACTAAACCACCAGTTACAGCAGGAACTGTAACAGTCAAGGGTAATAATCCACACCCAGCTCACTTACAAGTTTATGATGGTGATGACGAAGAAGGTAAAGAAGTAACACTAGGACCAGGAAAATACGCAGCAACAATCTCTTTACCGACCGGCTACAAAATCGCTGGAATTGATGGTACATGTTCCGGTATAATGACAAAAGGTGGTAGTGATTTCTGCCACTTCAGTGTACAACAAACAGCTACAAAGAATACGACTAAGACTACTACAGGAAAACCGCATCCAAAAATCGGAGTCATCCACGAAGTTACACGTGCGCAGAACAGTATCAGGAATTTCATCATGACAAATCCGACCATCATTCAGCTGATTCAGAAGCAGCAACAACTACTAAACGCTTCCCTCATTCAACTTGACAGCATGCAACTGTGTCAGCAACTTGGAAATCAAACTTGCATATCGACCCAGAAAAACTTCAAAATATTATTTGCAAACACAACAAAGGACGCTTTTGGCAACTGGGTTTTCTTCGGTAAAGTTCAAAACAATTCCTCAATGCCTCTTTCCCAGATACATATCACATTGTATTTGTATAACTCCACCGGCATTATCGTAGGCATGAAACAAGGATTTGCTGCACCACAGAACTTGGGCTCAATGCAGAATGCAATCTTTTATCTACAAGAAAGACCCTCAGACTTGCTAGGTATTCCAAAATTGTTCAGGATATCTTTCAGCTATCAGCCATAAAGTCACGTCCAGCTACGCCAATCGAAGAATGGCTTAACTATGAAATCAGTAGTAACAAGTGGGACGACTACGATAGCGGCTGACATAGAACCACTATAAGTGAGATTCCTATGAATGGATTGTTATATGAAAGTTAAACTTATTCCCTTATAGGACTCCCTTGAAATGAGGAATTCTTATAGATTCATGGTATTGTTGACGTTTTGTGGATGACCAAAATGAGAGGAATTGATAATGATAAGAAAGCATTAATCCTAATCAATGCAGTTGTTATATTCGCAATTGGCTTGGCTAATAGTAATAGTATAGTATATGCATACGTGACGATTAGCTCACCGACGGGAGGCCAACATATACCAACAGGAAGCGCATTTAACATAAATGGAACATCCACTGCTGCAAACGATACTAACCATTGCGTGGTATCTGTTATTATAAATGGAATTCGCCCATACCAGAAAACTATTGCAACAGGCACAAATGGGACTGAAGACTATACTTCATGGCAGTTTACAGGTGATCCCAATTATGCTACGGTCAAATTAGGACAGAATAAGATAACGGCTAAATATAGTTGCTTCCCTAGTTCAGATACAAATAACACACAAGCCAGCTTCATAAAATATCATAGTGTTAATGTGACAGGAATAGGACAACAACAACCGCAACAAACATCATCACCACCGCTCCCATCAGTTCTCGGACCTTCAAGTAACGGCGCTACTACAGGAAACAGCGGTGGAAAAATTGTAAAGGAACCTGCACATAGCAAAATTATCAAATGACATGTTCAGAGGTGAGAACACTCGTGATACCTGACTATAGGCCAAATACAATTGTAAAGATCCTTGAGACAGCTCTTGCCAGCAAAGGAGCCACTCTTACCAAGTTAGTAGACAAATCAGATCTAACTGAATACCCAGACAGGGTGAAAATGTATCTGTCAGTTCTAGAAAATGATGGATTGATAACATATCATAATGGAGATAGAGTCTATAGAACAACCTACAAAGGAATGCAGTTCTCACGAACTTACAATCATACCATTGATCTGCTGAGCAATTTGGAAAAAGAATACAAGGAGTGATCATTATCAGAACCCTTTGCTCAAGTTATTATTATTATTTTTGTCTTAGTGTCAGACCATTCAGAAGCTTGCAAGCAAAATACCAAATACTTCTAATTATCCAGTTACCAGAAAACGGAAAAAATTGGCTTAGATAAGTCTTCAGATAACTTGAACTACGACAATAAAAAAATCAGCTAGATGCTTAAATATTTAGTATTCTCTATATATAATGCGAAAAGATGAATATAATGGAAAGAAATGCATCAATGATGACAAGGATATTCACAATATCTCTTATGATCGCTGCTGTCATAACAACAATAATAATAATAGGAATTGAAACTTTAATGTCTGTCATGCTCAACTACTAACTCCCCAAGAAAAGGCTCAATTCTTTAATCCTAATAATCCAAAACTTAAGTTTGTTAATTCAACTGAATCAAAGATATGTGGCATACCAACGACATCGACAAATGCAACAAATGCTACTACAATACCTTCCTCTATACCGGCACCATCGATAATAAAAGCAACACCATAACTGTTACTCAATACAATTTTATTTTTTCAATTTATTTATCTATTTTATAAATTAGTTCAAGCAACCTGTTTGGCTTCTCTTAATGTTAAATAATGCTTGTAATAATATTAAAAGTAGTAGGATCAAATAATTCCTTAGGATAATCATGAAATTTGTATATTCTAAGCCACAGGGTATTCCTAGTCTACTATGATAATAATCACTGTAAATTGATTCACGGTATGTGGAACCATGTTGCCAAATGAACAGGATTTATTCACAAGAGAGATGGTACATATGAAAAGGTTTTTGTTGTAAAGATATCAAACATACACTGTAGGTAAGATAGGATGTGTGCAATAAAGAATAATGAATAAGAACCTAATGGTAAAGATATTACACACATACTACTAGATTGAATATGAATCGATGGCATGTAATTGCATTCATAGTCGTATTTGCAGGTATAACCATATTAATTTCGTTTTATTATCTTGAGATTTCGATCCCTATCCCTTCCTCTACTAAGATCCCCAAATTTAAGATAAAAGAACTCTATCCCACAAAACAATATGGAAGAGAATGGTTTATCAACATGGATAATCCCACTGGTGATGGAATATTTGATGCAATATATGATGATGCAAAAACACATCGTGTGCATGAGCCTCAGTAGTTTTGGCAAATATAGTGAATTTGTTGCCCAAAAAATTGACATTTCTTTCTTTGAGATAACAAAAAATTTTATACTGTTATGACCACTTTGCCCCTTGGATGTATGTCTCTTTGGTAGTCAAGCGCATCAGCAGCTTCGTCTATTGAAAATGTCTTATCTATGTTCACTTTTATATTATTTTGATCTACCCACTCTGCCAATTTAGTCAATAGTTGTCTATTCGCCTGAGTGAATTGAACTAATGCTTTAACCCCATACCGGTTCATTAGCTCTGAATTTGGCTGTTCTAGCATCGAAGTAATTATGCCGCTACCCTTCTTCAATACTTTAAACGATCTCTTGTATGTATCACCACCAACAGTGTCAAAAACTCCATCATAGTCATGCAGAATATCTTCGAAATTTTCTGTCTTGTAGTCTATCATTTGATTAGCTCCTAATTCTTGTACAAACTGTTCATCAATTGTACTTGCTGTTGTTGCTATATATGCGCCTAGATGTTTTGCAAGCTGTATAGCTATAGATCCTATTCCTCCTGCGCCACCATGAATTAGAATCTTTTTATCTTTTGATAATCCAATATTTTCTATAAGCCCTTGCCAAGCACTAACACCAACGGTTGGTAAACCTGCAGCCTCTATATGATTTAGCGTTTTTGGTTTGTGAGCGATTGTATCTTCGTTTACCAAAGCCAATTCTGCAAATGCTCCCGACCCACCGCTGAAGACGGCTGAGGCTGCTCCGTATACTTCATCTCCCCGTTTAAGCCCTGAATTAGACACGCCTTCTCCAAGCTCTTTGATGATACCAGAGATATCTGCTCCCATGGTTGATGGGAATTGAAGTGGTATCATTTGCTGGAAGTATCCTTCGCGGATTTTCAAATCTGCCGGATTTACTCCGGCTGCCTTTACATTAACTAAAACTTTTCCTGCAGATACAGTTGGTTCAGGTACGTCTTTGTTAATCCCAACAGCTTCACTGCCTCCGTATCTGTTAATTTGAACAGACTTCATTTCTATGCATCATCTGTAATCCTATTTACGGTTCAGCGCTATTAAATACAGTAGTGATTCTTAATGACTAGGTAACATTGACATACCAGATAATATTGTGATTACTAGCGTCGACAACGTCAAGATTTCAGGAAGAATGCACAATCTTCTCCGCGCGCTATCATATGATAGTGAATCCATAAGTTACCTTATCATCTTACATTGCAGAACAGAAGTGTAATCTAACACACGTTTTACAAGCGCGTTTTACAAGCATGCATGATGATTCGACGCAAAGAACAATTTAGAGAGATGATAAGAAAAAGAAATCTATTCCTTCTCATCTGCTACCGCTATCGCAAATGGATGTTGTGAGATATAACCCTCTGGCCAATCGATATCAGCAGAGTCCCATGAAACACCCGAATCAGTAGAGAGAAATATTCCGCGGTTGTTGACAGCATAGAACATTCCTGCAGCATTTGGATTCGCTGTTAGAATTGAAATAATTGTTCCACGTGGTTCTGGAAGACCTTTTGAAATTGCCTCCCACTCTTCTCTATTATTGACGGATCTTCTATATATTAACGAATTCGCGTCATCCCCGGAATGCGCCTGCCACGGCGATCCGGAAGCTGATACAATAATGGTTTGGGGGTCTGCTGGGTCTACTGCAAGTCCAACAAGATACTCATGCTTTAGCCCGGCCATAGGCCTCTTCCATGATTCTCCATAATCAAAACTTTCAAAGTAGCCGTCGCCTGCGGCAGAGTATAATCTTTCAGGAGCCATTTGATGTGTAACCAAAGTATGCGTATCATACGGGCCTTTCTCCACTTTGTCT
>Ga0207646_10008850_pt1 | contig 10030 bp, 7 predicted proteins | sample KBSK5502metaG_FD_184343 | JGI IMG/M metagenome (GOLD analysis project Ga0207646, IMG submission 184343) | Corn, switchgrass and miscanthus rhizosphere microbial communities from Kellogg Biological Station, Michigan, USA - KBS K5-50-2 metaG... | ecosystem: Host-associated > Plants > Roots >...
CGGGTCAGCCTGATCCCGGTTCGGGTGACGTACGTCGAGGAGGGCGGCGCCCGCGTGGCGGTGCGGCTCGAGGACGCGCCCTGACGCGATCGCTCCGGCTCAGCCCGCCTCGACGGTCTTGATCGCGGAGTCGATCTCGTCGGGTGAGAAGACGAGCTCGAACGACGAGCTGATCTTGCCGTCGGCTCCGACGACGAACACGAACGGCTCGGTTGACAGGCCGAAGGCGGTCGTCGCCTCGACCGGCACGAGGTTCCCGGACGCATCGAGATCCGCCTGCAGCGATCCGTTGGCGAAGGTCAGCTTGTACGGCTCGACGTTGATGAACGTCATCTCGGGATGGGCGGCGGCGACCGGCTTGAGCTTGTCGAGCGTGGGTCCGCAGGTCTGGGAGGTGCAGAACTTCGGGGTCGCGAAGATGAGGACGAACGGCTTGTGGGCGGCGAGGGCGGCCGCCTCGGACGTCTGGTAGAACGCCGGGACAGGCTTGGGATCGCTCGAGACCTTGGCGACGTCGCCGCCGACGTCGGCGAGGGTCGGCGTCGCCACCGACGGCGCCACGTCGCCGGGCCGGAGGACCTGCGTCTTTTGCTTGACGTCGAACCCGAACGACAGTGTCGCCTTCGGGGCTCCGGGCGCCTCGGTCGTGAGGTCAGCCGTCCACTGGCCGGCCGACGCGAAGTTCGCGTGCCCGACGTAGACGCCGACGGTCCCTTGGATCGCCCAGATGAACGTCTGCGGGGCGGGCCCGATCGTCTCGCCGTTCGGCCCGCGGTAGCCGATTGACAGAGACCGGTTCGGGGCCCCGACTGGCTTGGTCCCGGTCGAGTCCGTGAGTCCGAACACGACGCGGTTCTCGCCGACCCCGAACTCTCCGGAGATCGGCTGCGGCAGCACCGACGGCGATCCGGCGGCCGACGGGCCGGTCGACGGACGGGGCGTCACCGTCGCCGACCCGCAGCCCACGACGACGATCAGGACGCCCGCGATCGCAGCAACAGGCCGGACGGGGAGGTGCATGGCCACAGCCTACGGCCGACCGCTCACTCTCGCATTCGACGCGCCGGCGACGCCCCCGGCGCTCCGCGACGGGCTTCGAACCGGGGGCGCAGCGCTAGAATGTCCCGCGCCCCGTCCCGTGTCCCGAGGAGGTCCGTGACCCGCTTCCAGAAGCTCGCCGCGGCGACCGTCGTGACGGCGATCCTGCTCGTCACGATCGGGGTCATCGTCCGGGCGACCGGCAGCGGTCTGGGCTGCCCCGACTGGCCGCTCTGTCACGGCCAGGTGCTCCCGCCGTTGGACGACGCGAAGGCCTGGATCGAGTGGGTCCACCGGACCGTTGCGGTGATCATCGGCTTCGAGGTCATCGGCCTGGCCGTCCTCGCGTTCCTCGACCTGCGCTCGCGGCGGGTCCTGCTCGCGGCGACCGTCGTCTCGGTCGTGCTCGTCGGGTTCCAGGCGTGGCTCGGCAAGGAGACGGTTCGACTCGGCAACTCCGGCGAGTCCGTGACCGCCCATCTCGCATCGGCGATGGCGCTGGTCGGGCTTCTCGTGTGGATCCTCGCCCGGTCGCTCTATCCGGCCAGGCTCAGCGGGGGTGGCAGCCAGCGATTCACCCTGGTCGCGGCGCTCGGCGCCGCCTCGGTCTTCGCGCTCCTGCTCTTCGGGTCGCAGGTGACCGCGACATCGCAGTGGTACGTCTTCCCGGACTGGCCGCTGATGAACGGGTCGCTGTTCCCGACCCTGACCGAGGCGAACTCGGCCCATGTCCTCCACCGCTGGGTCGCCGTCATCGTCGGGGGGATCGTCGCCCTGGTCTTCGTGGCCGCGGTCCGACGCCGACCGCGGACGCGGCCGATCGTCAGACTGGCCGCGATCGCGGCGATCCTGTTCCCGATCCAGGCGGTCATCGGCGGCCTTCAGATCCTGACCGGCCTCTCGGGCTGGACGCAGACCCTGCATCTCGCCACCGGGGCGGTGATCTGGGCGCTCCTCGTCGCCCTGGTCGCGATCTCCTACCTGGAGGCCCGAACCGCTCCCGCAGACGTCGGCGCCGACGCAGGCGATCGCGAGCGTGAGGTCGCCGGCGCCGGCGCGGGCTCGCGACGCACGACGAAGGACACGATCAGGGCCTACATCGCGTTGACGAAGCCGCGGATCATCGAGCTGCTGCTGGTCACCACGGTTCCGGCGATGGTCCTGGCGACCCGGTTCGTGCCGGGCGTCCAGCTCGGCCATTGGGCGTGGCTGACGGTCTGGACGCTCATCGGCGGGACGCTCGCCGCCGGCAGCGCCAACGCGATCAACTGCTACCTCGATCGTGACATCGACGAGCTGATGACGCGGACGCGACGCCGGCCCCTGCCGGCCCACCAGGTCGACCCCGACCGCGCGGTGGTCTTCGGCCTCGTCCTGGGCGTCGTGGCGTTCGCGGTGCTGGCGTTCTTCGTGAACCTCGTCGCGGCCTTCCTCGGCCTGCTCGCGATCGCGTTCTACGTCGTCGTCTATACAATCCTGCTGAAGCGCTCGACCCCCCAGAACATCGTCATCGGCGGCGCCGCCGGCGCCCTGCCGCCAGTGATCGGCTGGGCGGCCGTCACCGGCAACGTCGGGATCCCGGCGATCGTGCTGTTCGCGCTCGTCTTCTACTGGACGCCGCCCCACTTCTGGGCGCTGTCGCTGCGGATCCGCAAGGACTACGCGGCAGCCGGGGTGCCGATGCTTCCGGTGGTCCGGGGCATCCCCGAGACGACTCGCCAGATCGGCCTGTACACGATCCTGATGGTGGCGATCTCGCTGGTCCTGTTCGCGGTCGCCCGGATGGGCCCGATCTACCTGGCAGCCGCGGTCGTCCTGGGAGGCCTGTTCCTCCGCCAGGCGTACGGCCTGTGGCGCCGCGGCGATTCGGAGGAGGAGTCGACCGCGGGTGCGATCCGCCTCTACCGCTTCTCGATCTCGTACCTGACGCTGCTGTTCGCCGCGATCGCGATCGACGCCGTCGTGATGACCGCCCTCGGCTGACCAGACGCCCTCCGCTGAGCCGGCCTCACGCGCCGTCGCTCAGCCAGGCGCACGATCCGGTCACGCCCCCGAGACGCGTGCACAAGCCAGCCGCGCCGGACCGCATGACGAGGTCGTGGTTCCCCTTGAAGATCGGCCTCGCGAGCGGCGCCAGGAGGTTCATCCACCAGCGAGTCGTCCGGACGTTCCAGTCGTAGCGGGCGACGGTGGTCCCGCCGGCCTCCTCGGTCAACGTCCAGACGCCGGTTCCTTCGAGCTCTCCGGAGGCGCTACCAGCCAGCGTCCGCGGCCGCACGTTGTTCGTCACCCGGAGATCGAACGACAGCGTGTACGGCAGCGAGCCCTTGAACGTGTAGCGATGGACGCCGCCGATGCCGGTGTCCGGCTCGCCCGGGCTGACCTCCTCGACGGCGGTCACGGTCGACCACCAATCGGGCCAGTGGAGGGAGTCGGCGATCGCGTCGTAGACGGCCTCGATCGGCGCTTGGTGGCGCCAGATCGTGACGAACGAGTAGTCGGCCAATGGGCGTCCAGGGTGTCGATCCGGCCGGATCGTTTGCGGTTGATGCGTGGCTGCCGCTCTGCCGGATCACTGTCACACTCCGCGGGATGGAACTCCACTTCCTCGGCGGCGCGACGACCGTGACCGGCTCGCAGTACCTGCTCGACACCGGCCGTGCCCGGGTCCTGATCGATTGCGGCCTCTTCCAGGGCAGCCCGAACGAGGCGATGCGCAACCGCGTGCCGCTGGCCTACGACCCGGCGACGATCGACATCCTCCTCCTCACCCACGCCCATCTGGATCACTGCGGGCTGATCCCGCACCTCGTCAACGAGGGCTACCGGGGCCGGATCCTCGCCACCCGCGGCACATGCGAGCTGGCGGAGCTGGTGCTTCTCGACTCCGGGAAGCTGCAGGAGGAGTTCGCGAAGCGCGAAGCGCGCTGGGAGAAGCGCCACCCGGACCTCGTCGCCGCCGACGACGCCAAGGAGCTCGCCGAGTACCAGGAGGCCCTCGACGTCGCGGCCGGGAAGATCCCGGCGCCGGTCGTGCACGAGACCGTCGACGACGCGCCGCCGCCGCCCACCCGCCCGGGAGCCGCCGAGCGAGCGGCCGCGGGTAGCGAGGCGGGGCCTGTTGCCCCTGACGCGGCCACGCTGACGTCCGCCGCGGTGTCGGAGGAGGTCCCGGTCGCCACGACCACGGTCGCCACGACCGCGGGGGCGCCGCCGGCGCTGCCACCGTTCCGCGGCGGCGGCGACCCCGACATGGATGTCGAGGCCGACCTCCGTGCCCAGCCGCCGCACGTCGAGGTCGACCTCGACGTGCCGCTCTACACCGCCCGCGACGCCGAGCGGGCTGTCCAGCAGTTCGACGCGGTCGACTACGACCAGGAGCGCGAGGTGGCGTCCGGCGTCCACGCGACGTTCCTCGACGCGGGTCACATCCTCGGGTCGGCGATGATCCGCGTCCGGGTCGAGGCGGCCGGTGACGCCGGCCGCGGGCCGGCACATGAGACGACGATCGTGTTCTCCGGCGACCTGGGTCGACCGCACACGCCGATCATCCGGGACCCCACCGTGCAGACGACGGCCGACTTCGTCCTGATCGAGTCGACCTACGGCGGCCGCGAGCACGAGCCGGAGGACGAGGCGATCCGGATCCTCGCCGAGACGGTCCGGATGGTGAACGACGCGGGTGGCGTCTTGCTCGTCCCGTCGTTCGCGATCGGGCGGACCCAGGAGATCGTCTACGAGCTCGACCGGCTGCTCGAGGAGGGCAAGATCCCGCAGCTGCCGCTCTATCTCGACTCGCCGATGGCGTCGAAGGCGTCCGACATCTACCGCCGTCACGCCGACTACTTCGACGACGACACTCGGCGACTGCTCGAGAGCGGCGACACGCCGCTCGACTACCCGAACCAGACCGAGACCCGCGACGTGAAGGACTCACAGGCGATCGCGCACGCCCAGCGGCCGTACATGATCGTCGCGTCGAACGGGATGCTGACCGGCGGGCGGGTGCTGGGCCACCTGCGCAACCTCATCGACGACCCGCTGGCGACGCTCCTGTTCGTCGGCTACCAGGGCGAGGGCACCTTGGGTGCGCATCTCCAGGCCGGCGCGACGACGGTCAAGCTCGACGGCCTGGTCCGCCAGGTCCGCTGCAAGATCCGCTCGATCAGCGGCTTCAGTGCCCACGCCGACGAGGGCGAGCTGCTCGACTGGCTGCGCCACTTCGTCGAGGGTCGACGGCCCGGCGACGCCGGCGTCCCGCGGACGGTCTTCCTCGTCCATGGCGATCCGCAAGCCCAGATCGTGATGGAGCCGAAGGTCCAGGCCCTCGGGTTCACGACGAAGATCCCGCGCTGGCGCGAGGTCGTCACGCTGGACTGAGCGGCGCCAACATTTGAGCCCTCGATATTTCAAGAAGGCGTACCTGACGGGATCGCGTGCCCGGATCGGCTTCCAGCCCGCCTGTCAACGGTGGTCTACGCCTACTGGTGCTGAAACATCCGCAAGGCCGGCCCGTGCGTCGCCGATAGCGCGAAATACGCATTCTTGGAATACCGGGCATGTCCGAGGGGTGGTGCTCCGGCCGTGGCGCCCCACCGCAACCCCTGATGCGCTGGTGACTCGGTTCAGCCCCTGGCGAGCGTGACCAGGTCCGAATTTCCGTCGTTTCGAGCACGCGCCACCCTTGCGGACGCCGGATGTGAGTCAGCTGCGCATCGCGGCAAGGGCGGCTGCTGGCGGGCCCGACGGTCCCACGCGATGGAACGGCCGGTCCGCGTGATGGAACGCCGGAGGCATTGGAATCGGGCCGTGTGACGATCCGACCATGGCTGCGACGCTCCCGACGACTGCGCCTGCCCTCCCGACGCCCGCCGAGCTCGAGGCCGTCCGCCGGCCCTTCAAGGCCGCCCGCCTGCTTCCGCCGCGCGTGTTCCACGACCCGGCGATCTTCGACTTCGAGCGCGACAACTGGTTCGCGAAGGACTGGATCTGCGTCGGCCGGTCGGACGAAGCCGCCAACCGCGGCGAGTACTTCCTGGCAACCGTCGCGGGCGAGAGCGTGATGGTCGTCCGCGGCGCCGATGGCGACCTCCGCGCGTTCCACAATGTCTGCCGCCATCGCGGCTCTCAGATCCTCGAAGAGAGCTGCGGCCGGCTCGTCCGCATCCAGTGCCCGTACCACGCCTGGACCTACGACCTCGAGGGCCAGCTCCAGCGGGCCAAGCACACCGATGATCTGGTCGACTTCGAGCCTGCCGAGAACTCGCTCGTCCCCGTCCGCTGCGAGACCTGGCAGGGCTTCGTGTTCCTCAGCCTGGACCCGGGCATCCGACCCCTCGGGGACGTCCTGAACGACCTGCCCGGGCACTTCGAGCGGTTCGACTTTGGGGCCCTCCGCCGCGCCCGGCGCATCACATACGACGTGAACGCCAACTGGAAGGCGATCGCCGAGAACTACTCCGAGTGCTACCACTGCCCGGGCATCCACCCACAGCTCAACCGCCTGACGCCGTACGACATGGGCCGCAACTACCTGACGGACGGGCCATGGGAAGGCGGCTACATGGAGCTCGTCGCGAACGCGGAGACGATGTCCACGGATGGGCACACCCACGGCCGCCCGCCGCTGCCCGGCATCGACGGCGACGACCTCCAGCGGATCTACTACTACCTCGTCTGGCCGAATCTCCTCGTCAGCCTCCACCCCGACTACCTCCTGACCCACCAGGTCTGGCCGGTCGACGCAGAGCGGTCGGTCATCCACTGCGACTGGCTCTTCCATCCGGACACGATCGCCCGGTCCGACTTCGACCCGTCCGACGCGGTCGACTTCTGGGACCTGACGAACCGCCAGGACTGGCACGTCTGTGAGCTCCAGCAGCAGGGCACGCGGTCGAAGGCCTACACCTCCGGGCGGTACTCGAACCAGGAGGACTCGGTCCACGCGTTCGATCTCATGTGCGCCGATCGCTACGCGATGGACGGCCGCTCGTCGGTCCGCGAGGTCAAAGAGTCGAGGCGGCGAGGCGATCCGGACGCGCAGGGCTGGGAGAACGAGCCCCTCGCCCACGAGGCCACCCACGGCCACGACCTCGGAGCGCGCCGCGCCCGGGCCCGGCAGGCCGCGACGCGATGACCGCCGCGACGCGACCGGTCGCCGAGGGGTCGACCTCGTCGACGCTCTATTTCGGGCCGTGGTACCGCCGCTCGCCGTTCTTCGAGAAGACGCTGGAAGCCGGCTGCAGCGCCTACGACATCTACAACCACATGTACCTGCCCGGCTACTACGGCGACCCGGTCGAGGAGTACTGGGCGCTGCTCAACGGCGTGACCCTCTGGGACGTCGGGGTCGAGCGCATCGTCGAGATCACCGGACCGGACGCGTCGGCCTTCACGAACAGCCTCACCTGCCGCGACCTCACGAAGTGCGCCGTCGGCCAGGGCAAGTACGTCCTGATCACCGCGGATGACGGCGGGATCGTCAACGACCCGGTCCTGCTCCGCGTCGAGGAGAACCGCTGGTGGCTTGCCCTCGCCGACTCGGATGCCGGGCTGTGGGCGCGCGGCGTCGCGGTCCACAGCGGCCTCGACGTCACGGTCCGCGAGCCCGACGTCCACCCGGTCCAGGTCCAGGGCCCGAAATCGAAGGATGTCATCCGGACACTGTTCGGCGACGCGGTCGCCGACCTCCGCTACTACTGGACGGCGGAGGCGTCGGTCGACGGCATCCCGGTCGTCGTCAGCCGGACCGGCTGGACGGGGGAGGTCGGCTACGAGGTCTATCTTCGCGACGGTTCGCGCGGCGGCGACCTGTGGGACCGGATCATCGAGGCCGGCCGCCCGCACGACATCCGGCCGATCGCCCCGTGCGAGGCGCGTCGGATCGAAGCAGGGATCTTCAACTACGGCTCGGACATGACGATCGAGAACAACCCGTTCGAGGTATCCGGGCTGGAGCGCCTCGTCGAGCCGCAGGAGGCCGACTACATCGGCAAGGCGGCACTGGAGCGGATCCGGGTCGAGGGCGTCTCGCGGAAGCTCGTCGGGCTCGAAGTCGAGGGCGCGGCGCTCCCGTTCGAGATCGCCGAGAAGCGGCCGGCCCTCCACCGCGACGAGCCGGTCGGGACGGTGACGGACCTGATCTGGTCACCGCGGCTCAAGCGGAACATCGGCTACGTGTGGGTGCCGATCGAGCTCGCCGAGCCCGGCAACGATCTCGAGATCCGCGGGCCAGACGGCTCGCGGGCCTTCGGCCGGACGGCCGCCCTGCCGTTCATCGACCCGAAGAAGCAGGTCCCGCTGGGCTGACGGGTTCTGGCTGACGGACTTCGGGTCAGGCCGCGGCCGTGTCCTCGACGGCGAGCCGCCCGCGGTCCGTGCGGAACGCACCGAGCCGCCAGGCGATGAACAGGGCGACCGAGACGACGGCCACGATGATGGTCGAGATCGCGTTGATCTGGGGCGTCACGCCGAGCTTGATCGCGCTGTAGATCGCGACGGGTAATGTCGTCGAGCCCACGCCCGTGTTGAACGAGGTGATCACCAGGTCGTCGAACGACAGGGCGAACGCGAGCATCGCCCCGGCCGCGACGGCCGGTGCGATGAGCGGCAGCGTGACGTGCCAGAACGCGCCTCGGGCGCTCGCCCCGAGATCGCGGGCGGCCTCCTCCAGCCGGGGGTCCATGCCCGAGGCGCGGGCCCGGACCACGACCGCGACGTACGAGATGCAGAACGTCACGTGGGCGATCGCCACCTGGCCGAACGAGCCGTTCAGGCCGAACAGCTGGACGAAGAAGATCAGGAGGCTGATCCCCATGATGATCTCGGGCGTCACCATGGGCAGGAGGATCAGCGTCTCGGTCGCGCCGCTGCCCCGGAATCGCAGCCGTGCCAGGCCCAGCCCGAGCAGCGAGCCGAGGATCGTCGACCCGACGACCGCGATCGCGGCGACCCGCAGCGTGACCCCGAGCGCGTCGAGCAGGTCATGGTTCGCCAGCAGGCGCGGATACCAGTCGAAGGTGAAACCCAGCCAGACGAAGTTCCGGCGCGATACGTTGAAGCTGAAGACGATCAGGACGACGATCGGGGCGAAGAGGAAGCCATAGGTCGCGACGGCGAAGGCCGTCAGCCAGCGGTTCCGCTCGCGGGTCATGCGAGCACCTCCCGCCGAAGGGTCCGCAGCGCGAGCAGCGTCCCGGCCAGCGTCACGATCATCAGCAGGAAGCCGAGCGCCGAGCCGTATGGCCAGTCACGGCCGCTCGTGAAGATCACCTGGATGATCTTGGCGATCGTCGTCGTCTGGGCGCCTCCGAGGAGGTCGGGCGTCACGTAGTCGCCGATCGCGGGGATGAACGTGAGGAGCGCCGCTGCGACGATGCCGGGCATCGTCAGCGGCAGCGTGACGTGGAGGAACGCCGCCCGACCCGACGAATACAGGTCGCGGCCCGCCTCGACGAGGTGGGGGTCGAGCCGGTCGATCGAAACGTACATCGGCAAGATCGCGAACGGCAGGAAGCCGTAGGTCATGCCGAGGATCACCGAGAAATCGGTGTTGAGGAGCGTGATCGGCTCGCTCGTCAGACCGGTCGCCTGCAGCAGCGAGTTCAGGACCCCGTTGTCCCTGAGCACGATCATCCAGGCGTAGGTCCGGATGAGGTAGCTCGTCCAGAAGGGGAGCATGACGAGGATCAGGAGGAGGACCTTCCGCCGGCCGCCGTAGCGCGAGATCCAGTACGCGATCGGGTAGCCGATCGCGAGCGACAGGATCGTCGTGACCGCCGCGTAGCGGAGCGAGTTCGCGAACGCCGGCAGGTACTCGGCGCGGGTCGCCTGGAGGTAGTTCTGGAGGCCGGGCTGGGCGAGCGTCATGTGGCCGCCGGCGTCGCGCGAGCCGAGGCTCACGACGAGGATGATCGCGAGGGGCGCGAGGAAGAAGATCGCCAGCCAGGCGACGCCGGGGAGGACGAAGGCGAGCCCGGCGATCCGGTCGATG
>Ga0207646_10008851_pt1 | contig 10029 bp, 11 predicted proteins | sample KBSK5502metaG_FD_184343 | JGI IMG/M metagenome (GOLD analysis project Ga0207646, IMG submission 184343) | Corn, switchgrass and miscanthus rhizosphere microbial communities from Kellogg Biological Station, Michigan, USA - KBS K5-50-2 metaG... | ecosystem: Host-associated > Plants > Roots >...
TTTCCTTGTATTTTGTTATTAGTGGAGCCGGAATTTACGTTAATTCCAGTTCCACTCTTTGATATTGTATTATTGTAAATCTGATTGTTGTGTGATTGTGAAACAGTGATGCCCGTTGGTTCATTATAGACAATATTGTTCCGCACTATAGAATTAAACATATTTCTACTAAATTCTATTCCATCGCCTGCATTATCATGAACTTTATTATTTTCAATCAGTATATTGTAACAATTGAGTGAGCAAATTATACCACTTCCACCCTTATTATCATATACTTCATTATTTCTAATTATCATATCGTGCGTTCCTGTATGTGGATCAAGACCGTAATGGCCGCTATTACGGATAAGATTGTTCTCAATTATCATGTGACCTACGCCGAAAGTATATAGTCCAAAGTATACATGATGTATATCGTTATTTCTTATGATACTCCCATCACCCAGAATTTGTCAAGTGCTCTTGCAATTCTAGATTGGTAATAAGAAATTATCTTTCCAAACGAGGTAAGATAATACTTTCCGTTCTGTCGTGTTATCAAACCAGAATTCGTTAGACTATGAATTCTTGAATAGTATTGCTTTTTTGTAAATTCCAACTTACTTATGGGAGGATCCTTATCTGAATCTGAATGAGCAATGGTGTCAAACAGAACAAGAGTCTTGTGGTCTGATAATGACTTGAATACAGCATTAATCGAAACCAATTTGTCCCTCACATTGGTCGTTCGCTAGAGCAAAACAGTTGATCACCATGATTCCCCTGGTCCTTGACGCTTATCTGCTTGGATTTTCTTAGCATTAATACCATCATCTAAGAATTATCTAAAAAAGACCATAAAGGAATTTAGAATATCTTATCGATAAGAATCTTATATATAATTCATAAAACCTTCAAAAACACTGCTTTTTGAGCATCGAATGCAGCTGATATTGGTGCATACCCATGTCGATTATTGCAGCATTCGTAAAGTCCTCATATTAGTTACCTCCAGCATAGTTTGTAGTTGTGCCAACGCATGTGCTTCTATGAATCCAGCTCGCTCGTTAGCTCCTGCTTTACTTTCTGGAACTTCAATCGCTGCTTTAGTTTACTGGAAAAGGATCAACAATAAGAAGAAGGAAATCGAACGAATTGACAAGCCTCTCTAGCAAGTCAAAATAAAAACTTCATTACTACTCCGCACAACATGAAAGTTTACTAACATCTTGTTTGAAAGATGTTGCCACTAATTTTATTGCCTCAGTCATCGTTGGAAATACATGAACTGTGTTGATAAGATCGTCAATAGTTAGCCTAAACTTTACAGCCATCACAGCCTCATGAATCATTTCAGCGGATATATTGGCCAAAATATGAACGCCTACAATCCTGTTACCTTTCTTTGGATCAACGACCATTTTGATCAACTCTTCTGTTTGATTAACCGTTATAGCTTTCGGAACTTCTTTCATTTCAAGCGTTTTACAAGAACAGTATCCATATTCTTCGATCATCTTCTCTTCAGTTAATCCTACTGTTGCCACCTGAGGCGAAGTGAATATTGCTGATGGTACTGAAAGAAAATCAATCCTATTGTGACTTCCTGTCAATGCATTTTCAGCTGCTGTTGCTCCTTCTTTGGCCGCAAGTGTTTCAAGCATAGGCTTTCCAACCACGTCTCCACCAGCCCACACATGAGCTGCCGATGTATGCATTTCTGAATCGACTATAATTGCGCCATTATTCTCTTTTACTTTCACACCAACATTCTCTAAATGCAAATCGGCAGTGTTTGGCCTTCTTCCTGTTGCCATCAATAGTTGTTCTGCTTCAAATGTCTGTGTTTGAGTCTTCTCATTCTTCTTTTTTTCATTATTACGTGATGCTGTAATAAACTTTATACCATTCTTTTGATAAACTTCCTTAATATCTACTCCAGTAATAATTTCAATTCCCTCCTCTGAAAGATAATGAGTAAGAGCTTGTGAAATCTGTGGTTCATGATCTGCAATTAACCTTTGGCTTCTTTGCAGAACAGTAACCTTTGTACCGAATCTAGATTACATTTGAGCAAACTCAAGACCTAGAGGTCCGCCTCCAACGACAATCATTGAAGATGGTTTTTCTTTTAATGAAAGCGCATCCTTATTTGTAAGATAATCTACACCATCTATTCCCTTAGTTGATGGAAGTGATGGTGACGAGCCCGTTGCAATGATAAATTTATCTGCCTCAATTTTATTACTTGTAGTACCTGCATCACCATTAACTATCGTTAAAATTTTAGATGAGATAAAAGATACACTTGCCTGAATTAGATCAACATTGTCAAGTCCAGATAGTACATCATGGTACTTCTGTTTGCGTAAACCTTTTATAAGATGCTCTTTTTCCTCAATAGTCTTTGAAACGTCAAAGTCTGATTGACAGGACGATATTGAAGGATACATAGGATATTTTGACGAGTGAAGTAGTTCTCCTGCGCCAAGCAGGTTTTTGCTAGGAACACATCCGACATTCACACATGTACCTCCTAGAACATCCCGTTCGATCATAGCAGTTTTTACACCGAACAAATTTGCCTTTATAGCAGCGCCAAAAGCTGCAGAACCCCCACCTATTATTACTAAATCATATCTATTGTTACCTGCCATACATATCAGACCTACTTTAGTGCTGTATATCCAAAGAACCAATATGTGCCTGGATTATTCCATCCACCTTTCTTCCAGATTCCTTCGATGCAATATCTTCGCTTTTACTACTTCCACAGCAACAGCAATTATTCATTGTCTCTTCTTAGGTAATACTATATATTTTATAGTATTTAACTAACGTAGTTTATAGTTGCATAGTAACTATACTTTCAGATAGTATTGCATTCAATTTAGTCGGCTAATGAGCTACTTAAATAAGATATTGATGTAAGAAGTTAGGTTTGCCCCAAAAAATACAAACTCTTATCTGTCCTACTTGTGGTTGTTCTCTCGTTAGACTTGATATTAAAGAAGACGAATCAATTACTTATAATTACAATGGTATAGAGTACAGCTTTTGCTGTAATGGCTGTTTGGATCTGTTTATAATTGAACCAGACAAGTACATTGATGAGATTAACAATATAGTAGTTTGTCCAACATGCTTGGGCGAAAAATCAATTGAATCTACGGTTAAATCAGTGTATACTCAGAGAGAACTTCACTTTTGTAGATGTCCGCATTGTATTAAAGAATTTGAAAGAAATCCTGATTATTTCATAAATAGGCTAAAAGCCTATGGTAATTATTTTTAGTAGCAGGCACGCAAGCACTTATGATTTTTATTGAATCTTCTTTCCTTTTTGAATCAACGAGCATGAGCAATGCGCCACAACTGTTCCTTTCTTAGAAATTGCCCACCGCAAAATAGGAATTATTGCTTCTCTTAGCTCCTCGCCACCTTTTGTAAGTGTATAATCTACTCTTGGTGGGATTTCATTGAATGATTCTCTGTTGACTAAATTGTATTCTTTTAATTCCTTTAATGTATCTGCAAGTGTCTTTGGACTTATATTTTCCAGCTCTTTCATCAAATCAGTATATCTTATTCGCTTATGGTTTCCTATTTCATTTATGGTTAGTAGGGCCCATTTTTTGCTAATAATGTCGATTACTCCTTCAAGAGGACACAGGCAAATTGCATTGCTACTATCACCACTATTATTACTATACTTAGCCATAGTTACTATTTTGGTATAAACTTGATAATATAAATACTATATATTAGATAGTAATTAGGATTACGATTTGGACAGTACTCAACGTAGTCGTGAACTTGGCTTAACAATTCTGGCCATAGTCGCAGCTGGCGCATCAGTAAACTTTTTCATAGTCGGTACTGCTGGCCTGATTCCATTTTCGGAATACAGGAATTATGTCCTTATTCCTTCATTTTTTATAATACTTTTTGTCGCAATTTATGGATACAAGAAAAATAAAAGATTGACAAACAGACTTGTGACGGGACTGTGGATTGGAATTATAGCAACATTAGCCCTTGAGGCTATTAGAATGCCAAGCATCTACGTCCACTGGATACATGTTAGGATAGGATGAGTACTACAATATGACACTAGACACAGTCCTTATTGGATTTGCACTTAGTGCTGGGGCAATAGCATTTCTTAATCCGTGCGGCTTTGCCATGCTTCCTAGTTATATTTCATATTTTTTTGAAAGGAATCATCAGTTGCAGCAACGACAACAAGATATGATAGCAGGTAGTAGTAACAGTAACGGTACTCTTCGATTAATATCAGTAAGACGGCTTAGTTATATTACAATAGTAGGTCTTCTAGTTACAGCAGGATTTATAGCGATTTTTGGATTAGTTGGTGTTGGCATATCTGCGGCTGGAATTGGAATTGTAAAATATTTTTCCTGGATTGCCGTTTTAAGTGGTGTTATTATAATAGGGATAGGAATTGCAAAGATATTCGGAAAGACATTTCATATAAACATTCCAATGCCTAGAGGTCTTGTTTATGGTAGCATTGCTAGCAATAATCACTTCAATAGTAATGGAAACAAAAATTCGGGTTATACCTACTTTTTCTTATTTGGAATAGGGTATGCTGTCGCTTCACTTAGTTGTACACTTCCTATCTTTCTTCTTGTTGTCTTCCAAGGGTTATCTGCAGGAGGAATTGTGCAAGGCTCTTTTGTATTTCTCTCTTATGCTTTAGGAATGGGAGCTGTAATGGTTGCGGTATCACTTGCAATAGGAATCTCAAATCAAACATTTGTAAAATGGCTGAGAAAACTGGCCCCAAAAATGAATATCATAACCAGTATACTTTTGATACTTGCTTATAGTTATAGTTATTTGATTTACTATAATTTGGTTACCGGTAAACTCTTAGTATGATTCTCTTAAGAATGGCTGTGTGCGATTATTGGCAGTACTATTCAAGCTAGTGATACGTTACCCAGATTCTTAGCGAAAGACTAAGGCTATGCTAGCAGCTAATGCAGAATATCAAATTGAACTTTAACAGGTATGTTGGTTCCCTGCATTGGTTCTGCAGTTAGAGTTGCAGTTCCTCTTATTCCTGTAAAGTTTCCTGTTCCTCCTGCAATTACTCCAGCGACTGGTTTGCCTACAGCCTCTATAGAAGGTTCATCACCTACAACAACAATTTGTCCTTTATTCTTCATATCATAGACTTGTGTCGCTAAGATAACAGGTACTCCTTGAGTTGAATTAACCCAACCTTCCCAGGGGAAAAAGCATCTATATGTTCCAATTTGTGTATCATTAGTGGGAGCAGCAGGAAAAAGAGTTCCAAGTACTGTACTGAAATCGCCTGGAACAGGTTTTTTACTATGGTTCACATCTTGAAATTTCAATGTTTTTGCGTCTACGACCAGATTCAAGTTCATCTTTTCTGCTGTCGCGGCCGCAGCCCAAACTGGATGCGAAAGTAGTGGTAGGAAGATAGTGAGACTCGTCATCATTACTACTGTTAATGCGGTCCCAATAAAGTTCCGAGGCTTTAGAAGATTCAATATGAAGCACTATTTAGAAATGATACTATAAAAAAAATAGTCGACTATCTTTAGTGATAGCGTAATTACTATCATCAAGTAAACTGATAACTTAAATATTACCTTTGATCCTTCTCGTTACTATCCTCGTTAGGATCCTTGGTATGTTAATGTTAACGGATACCTATCATGATACACAGGCTTGTTGTTCCGATAACTCTTCTTTTTCCGATGATGCACGTTTTCGATCATGATCCTTAATATGCGGCAAAGATTTCTTAAAACCATTCCCTCTATCAGTTAAAGTTTATCTTTAACGGTTCAAGGATAGCCCTTAATATGCCGACTAACATAGAAAATGCATGCTTAAGAATATGATAATTTCTCAGGAGGCTAAACAGTTTCTCCACCATGATCAAGGAAAGGGAGATGCCAAGATAGTGATACATCGTGATGACCCTTCAATTAGCTGTTGTAATGTACAACCTTCTACTTTCATAATAAGTCTGGATGTAAGGTACGGCGAAAAGCCAAATGAATCTTTTTTCACAATCTGCAATAATAGCTATGGTATACCTGTTTGGATTGAAATACGGCTTTTGAGCTATTTGGACAATAAACCTGTTCTTATCAGCTTGAAGAAGGGACTGTTCAGACGTTTAAAGATAGAGATTGGTTCAGAGGTACTTCAAAGCCAATAAATTCTTTGTATAATATTTCTACTGGTATTTATCTCAATTCTTAAATAATTCGAGAGATGAGTAACCTTTAGACACAGAAACAATCCATTTAGCTGAGCGATTCCAAGTTAACTTGACTAAAATATTCTGACATATCCGTCACAGTGCTATTTCATCATGTTTTTCATAGTCATCCCACTGCCACCCATCATCATACCACTCTCGTTCTGCATCGCCATCTTACCAGCTTCGGAGCTCAGCATCTTATCGGTTTGAGGATCTAGAGTCATCCCAGTCTTCCTGTCGATTAGCATTGTAATACCAGTGCTACGGTCGGTTTTCATCAGTATACCAGTCTTCTCAGCGATTGTATCATTTGCAGGATTCATCATAACCATTACACCCGTTTTATTGTTAAACATTAACATCATCCCATTCTGAGCATTGTTCATGGTCATAGTACCGGTTTTGTTATTTAACGACATTCCACTAAATCCATTCATCATCATTTTAGTATCAGTGTCTGTGATCATCATATTAGTAGAGTTAGTTTTTAGAGCAGCAAAAACCATGTTTTGAGAAAATTCAGTACCAGCAACAACTAAAAATAATACAATTACTGATGAAAATATAATTTCAAGCGTACTTTCTTTCTGATGTAGCTGGTTGTTCATTAATACTTATAATATCGTTTAAGATATATGAATTCCTACATTTTTGGTTCACACAACTAAATGTTTGTTTACAGTTACATCTAGGTCAAATAACTCAAAAATTGATATATTTAGGAGGATAAATATTCTATATCCTTTAGATCTGGACCAAATTTGGATAAAAGTAAATTAACAGAATCTAGCTCTCATTATTTTAATCCTAGATATGGAAGTATTGATGGCATTAAGTGCTGGAATATCCCTAGTAAATGTAGCTCTTTTGATAGCGTTGCTCACAATATATGCAAGAATCTACAAAAGTACTAGAGCGGTAATTACAGTTGGGTTAATGTTCTTTGCTGGTATGCTAATACTACACAACATAATCGCAGTTTATGCTTATTTTGCGATGGAACCATTGTATGCATCAGAATTACTCCCATACTTTCTTGTAGTGCATTTGGCTGAACTTGCAGGAATAGCTATACTGTTAAAAGTAACACTATAGACCGAAACTTAATTTATCAAGGATATATCCTCGTTTGGGGATGAAAAGCAGGCCACTCAAACCAGAAACCTTCGTCAAATGGTAAGCGGGTAAGCTGTTTTCCTTTCATTTGTCCATTGACTGCTAGGCCATCAAAATTCCATTGACTTGCAGTCTGTTTATCTAATATCTTGTTAGTGGTGCTATTGTATTGAAAACTTAAGGTGTGACTATTAATTACAGGACTAAATGCTCTTTCCATGTGTGGATATAACGAAAATAATACTATTGATTTATTACCTACCTTATCGTTAATTATTTTACTGGTCTCGATCTGATGTAGTATGTATGCTTTGTACTGAGCTCCATTGTCTAATCCTACTACCACCTCTTTTAGGCCTAGCCTTTTATCAAGATTAGAAATAGGAAAAAACAACTGATCACTAGTATAATAGTCGCCATATGGATCCACACCATAAGGTCGTGTAAAGCCAGTATCTGTGGATAGTACCACTGAATTTGGATATAGTTGCTTCCAGTCTTTCCAGTATGCCAAGTCAAATGGAATTCTTTTCAAATTTTCACCGGCATGAGTTCCTACTATTCCTTCGCCTAAAGCTTGGCTCCAGAGGGAGCCGCTAAGCCTATCATACATTACGAGATTATTATTGTATAATTTGCCTGAAGTTCCGAATTCTACTACGTTTCCGCTTATTGTTCGATTGAATACCTGGGTAGTAAAGCATAGAGGACAGTAAGTAACTGCTACTGGAACACTACCCACTTTATCATTTACAATTTCATGCCAGACTAAAATAAGGAGAGGATAAGCTTTTGTTTGACCGTTTATCGTGATCCCAAGTACTAGGTCAGAATCTTTTAGAAATTTATTGGCATCTGCTATTGATAAGAATTTTGGATTGTCAATAGAAGGAATACCATCAGGCGGAGGACCACCACTTACAATTTGGTCTAGGGGTACGATATGCTTTACTTCTTGACCACCGTTAGATTGTTGACCTGCTGCTCCTGAAGGAGCTCCAGGCATTAATTTGACAGTATTCGACAAATATGTACTGGAAACTGATCCAGAAGGCGACGAACCCAAATTTATCATATATAAAGAAACACCAAGTATAACACCTATTACTCCAAGTGCAGATAGACCAATAAGCCATTTCCTATTTCTATAATTAGCAGGGTTTTTACCATGATCATCCAAGTGCAGCATTCTCCTTCTTTGTTTTCTTATCAATATATTGTTCATCTGTTCTCTTGTGCTGCTGCTGAATCTTCAATTCTGAACGAAGTTTGAAGGCCGAAATTCCTGCAAATCCTAGAACTATTATAAGACCGATATAAGATAATGGCTTGGAATACTGGATTAAAGATACAGATAGTGCACTCCAAATGCGGTTCCGTATATGATAAGTGGGTTTATGGAAAAAGCCGCTTTAATAGCAAATGAAGCAGGGAGTTGAGGTGTAGTCACAATAACTACGATGATATACGCTAATATTGAAATACTGCCTAGTAAAATCCCTTTTAAGACGGCCCTCTTGGAGTTGTCACTGATATTACGCATAACAGCAGGGATAATCATTATCGTTGGTGCATATATCCTTACAAAGATTTAGTATTTAATCTGATGTTCCAACCCTTAAAGTATTTCTTAAATCGTTAAACAAAGTTATGAAGGACTATCTTCTAATTCTAAGTTCGTATCATGATTGTAGAGGTTGCTATATGCTTGTATGTGTCGGCGGCGTACCTATCACTAGTAGCTTACCTAATGTAGTAAGCCTAGCTGAGATCTTTCCTCGCTCGCCTTTTTCGATCTCCAATAATCCCAAGTCTGCCAGACCCTTGGACTCCCTAGCTCCTTGAATATGATAACTTAATAGGGGTTTACCATATCCAGATATCGACTCTAACTGTTCAAGGCTTTCAACATATCCACCTGCAGCATCATCGATTGCTTTTAATATTTTGATCTTAGATTCGGAGATTATTTCGTTATAACTCAGCTTCAGAATTGGCATAAGTAACGGTGAACCTGTCTCATCCATTCCAAATGCTTTGATTCCATTTATGAAGGCAGCAGATAATGCAGCACAACCAATTAACTTGTCACCACAACTCACATTCACTAATACCTGTTGAAATTTCTTTCCGTCTATACTCAAAATTTCACTAACCCTCTCTAAGGTATCTCTAATAGAGTTACGTTTTGAGACAAGATGAATAGAAACAGCCAATCCTAAGACACTTCTAATTTTTCTTGAAAAATCATCAGCCCTATCTTTGTCTGATTCGTAACAAATCAGAGCTAGTTTATGCACAGGAAAGTTCCTAATCCCTGCCGCTATTGCTTCTTGACCCTCAGAACCAAAGGTAGCTATTTGAATCGTGGTCACTTGAGTTTGAGTCATGCTTGAATTAACATCTATAACTGTAGAAGTGTAGATTATAACTCTGATCTTTAACCCTTAAACTTTAGCTTAAACCATTGCAGTAATGATAAACAAAAAATAAAGGATTATTCGCTGCCATAGGCTTCACTTACTCATCATACTCTGACTCTATCTTCTTCCTGTCTTCATGTTTTGCTCTGGTGTGCAAATACTGTAGATGGATCAAAGAATGGACAGTTAACTGAATGCATTCCACCATGAGCAGGTACAACTGTTATCATTCCG
>Ga0207646_10008852_pt1 | contig 10029 bp, 14 predicted proteins | sample KBSK5502metaG_FD_184343 | JGI IMG/M metagenome (GOLD analysis project Ga0207646, IMG submission 184343) | Corn, switchgrass and miscanthus rhizosphere microbial communities from Kellogg Biological Station, Michigan, USA - KBS K5-50-2 metaG... | ecosystem: Host-associated > Plants > Roots >...
GCTGGGCGGCCAGGTGCGGCGCGGCGAGACGTCCGTCCAGGTCGTGTTCTGGAAGCAGCTCGAGGTCACCGACCCCGGCGAGCAGGCCGAGGACGCGGACCAGGTGCGCCGGGTGCCGCTGCTGCGGCCGTTCCGCGTGTTCAACGCCGGGCAGGCCGACCACCTGCCGGGCCGGTTCCGCGCGACCGAGACCGCCGCCCCGGAGCTTTCCGGCCAGCCGCAGGACGTGCTCGGCGGCTACCTCGCCGCCGACGGACCACGGCTGGTACACGCCGAGGGCGCCAGCCCGCACTACGACACCGGCCGCGACCAGATCGTGCTGCCCGCACCGCGCCAGTTCGCCGCCCGCGAGGCCTACTACGCGACCGCGTTCCACGAGGCCGCGCACTCCACCGGGGCGCCGTCGCGGCTGGCCAGGCTCGGGGTCGCCGAGTTCGACCACTTCGGCAGCGGCAGGTACGCGCGCGAGGAACTGGTCGCCGAGATCGGCGGGGCGATGCTCTGCACAGCGACCGGCGTGGCCACCGAGGCGAGCCTGCGCGACGACTCGGCCGCCTACATCGCCGACTGGCTGAATGCCCTCGGTGAGGACCGCCGGCTGGTCGTCCTCGCCGCCTCCCAGGCCGAGCGGGCCTCCGACCGGGTCCTGGAACCCCAGCGCCAGGCCCAGCCCGGAACGCCCGAAACCGGTCCTGACGAGCCGGAACCAGCGGCATCGGCCCGCCAGCGGCTGACCACGCAATGGGCCAGGACCGCCCGCCCGCACCTCAGCGCCGAGCCGGAAGCGGGGCGGTAGGCATGGTCGCCACCGTGGACGGTGTCACGCCCGAAGGTCAGACTGGGCAGGACCCCGGCGTCTTGCGCGCCGAACTGCCGGCCAGCCCCGCCTCGGCCCGCCAGGCCCGCTCCGCGGTGCGCCGGGCGCTCGCCGCGTGGGGCATCGGCGACCCGTCCGGTGACGCCGAGCTGCTCGCTTCCGAGCTGGTCGCCAACTCCGCCGAGCATGCCCGCGGCCCGATCAGCCTCGCCCTGCGGCGCCGCGCCCAGCCCGACGGCCGGCGCGGCATCACCTGCGAGGTGACCGACACCTCACCCGGCATGCCCCGGCCCCGGCAGGCCGGGCCGGACGACGAACGCGGCCGCGGACTGGCCATCGTCGCCGCCCTCGCCGCAGACCGCGGCGTGCGCGCCGGCCCGGGCGGCAAGACCGCCTGGTTCACCCTCGCCCTCCGCGACCGCATCGAACAAGCCGCCCCGCAGGCACAGGCCGAGCACGAGGCCGGAGCCTGAGCACGCCCCTGATGAAGGAGCACACTGCCATGACCGACACCGGCACCGGCGGCTGGAACGCCGAGCGGCGCATGTTCGAGGTGCGTCAGACGGCGCGCCGGGAGGCATTCCGGCTCGCCCGCGACGCGGGAGCGCAGACCGTCACCCGCCCGGTGTTCCGCAGCGAGCGGGAACCGGCCGAGCGGGACGTCGAGCCACTCGCGGGCGCCCGCGCCGCACGCGACCTCGAAGCCGCCGCCAGGGGCGCCGCCCGCGATTACATCCGCCAGGCCCGCGAGGCCGGGCATGGCTGGGACCAGATCGGCCGCGCCCTCGGCCTGCAGCCCGGCGGAGACCAGGACGGCGCGACACCTGCCGACGCGGCTTACACCTACGCGGCCGGCCGGCCGGACACCGAGGCGCCGTGGCGGCCCAGATCGTTCGGCTGGACGTGCCGGTCCTGCGACCAGAACATCTCCGACCGCGGCCTCATCCAAGGGCCTGCCGATGACGAGCTCGGCCACGCCGAGAACTGCATTCGGCTCGCAGCGGCCGTCGCCGAGTGGGACGCCGAGGCCGCGAGATGGGACGCCGAATGGGAGGCCGGGCAATGACTGTCACCCTGCCTGACGACGGCATCATCGACCCAGTCGCGGTCGAGATCGCAGCACGCGGGGCTCGGCCGGTCGCGCTCACCCCGGCCGAGCGGCAGGCCGCCGCGGCCCGCATCCTCGCCAGGGGCGGCACGCCGCACCTGATCTCCAAGCGGCTCCGCGTCAGCGGCACCACCGCCCTCACACTCGCGGCGCGATGCCAGCCCACGGCAGCGATCGCGTCATGGCTGTGACGCTGACCGTGCCCGGCCGGTGGGCCGAGCAGGCCCTGTGCGCCCAGGCAGATCCAGACGCCTGGTTCCCGGACAAGGGACGGCAGGCGGTTATCGCCAAGCGGATCTGCGCCGCCTGCAAGGTCCGCGTCCAGTGCCTGGACTACGCACTCGCGGGCGCGGACACCTGGAGCGGGATCGCCACCGGCATCTGGGGCGGCACCACACCGCGCGAACGCGCTCTCCTGCGCCGGTCACGGAAGGCGGCAGCGGTATGACCAGCGCACACGACGCTCACACCAGCGCCCGTCGCGAGCGGCCAAGGGGCGCGGTGCTGACCTATACCTGGGCCGGGACCGACCGCCACGGCACCGCCCACCAGGGCCGCACCGCTCTCGCCCCTGAGCAGATGGCCGCCAAAGTCGAGCACCACTACCAGAACGGCTGGCGGGAACTCCGGGTCGCCGAAGGCTGGGGCCCACCCGCTGAAGCGGCCGAGCTTGCCGCCGCGATCGACCACGACCCCGGCACCGGCAAGCGCCGGTGGCGGGCCGCAACCATCGGCGCCCCCGAACCATCACCGATTCCGGAGCCTAACCGGCAGCTGGAGGCCTGACCATGACCGGCAGGCAAGCGCCAGGAAACGCCGCAGCCACCCCGCCGCAGCACGCGGCCACGCCGCCGATCACCCCGGTGCTACTGCGACCAGGAGCGTGGACCGAATTCGCGCTCTGTGCCCAGGCAGATCCAGACGCCTGGTTTCCACAGCGAAGCGGAACCACAGCCACGGCCAAGCGGATCTGCGGCGCCTGCCCCGTCCGTGCCCAGTGCCTCGAATACGCGCTCTCCGGAGCCGACACCTGGCACGGGATCAGCAGCGGGATCTGGGGTGGCACCACCCCCCGCCAGCGCGCCGTGGTCCGGCGAGCGCGGGCAGGCAAGGCGGCAGCGGCGTGACCAGCGCAACCCAGGCCCGCAGACGCCAGCACGCCAAGACCGCCAGACAGGCCCTCGCACTGTGCGAGGCGGAGCAGCACGCCCGGCCTCGCAGCAGCGCCGCCGCCACCCGAGCAGCGTTGCGGGCCGCCGGCCTGCCGCCGCATCTCGCCGCCGCCCTCCGCGGACGGATGCGGATTACCCCAGAACAGGAGGCGTGGCGATGACAACGCCTGGCCGCAAAGGCCGGATCAGCCGCAAGGAGCGCACCGCCCGCGCCGCGATCGGCATGCCCGCCCACCACCCCGAACAGATCACCCGCAAGCCGGGCCGGGCCGAGTGGCGGCAGCTCGCCGCCTGGCTCGCCGAGCTGTGGCCCCACGACGAGTACACCGTCATCGTCATCGACACGCGCCATCAGGACCCGCAGTGACCGGGACGCACGCGCCAGGGGACGCTTCCGCCCGCCACCAGCGGCGACCTGCTGCTTCCGGATCGGAGGCCGCGCCCTTGCCGGAGGTGTGCAGTGACTGCCACTAGCGACCGCAGCGCGGGCGAGCCGCGGCTGGCGTTCGGCGTCCAGGAGGTCGCCGATGCCCTCGGCGTCAGCCGCGAGCTGGTCAAGCACATGATCCGGACCGGCGAGCTGCCGTCCGTCAAGCTAGGCCGCCGCAGGCTCATCAGCCGCAAGGCACTCGAGCGGTTCCTGGCCGGCGGAGACGCCACATAAGCAGATCGAGCGTCACAAGCGCGTGCATGTCAGCGCGGGCTCGCAGACATGCCGTGGCAATCACGCAGAGTGAGCCGACGGCCCTAGCTGCGATAGGAATTAGCCGCCGAACGCCGAATATTTGTCAGTCAAAGTGACGTCAGGTAGATCCCTGCCTGGGCACAGATCGCCCACTTCTGAGCGTCCTCGGGCCACAAAGGCATGGCATCGCCAGACGGCGAGGCTGACGCTCCTGGCGAAGGCCTCGAAACTTGGTGGGCCACCGGATACCCGCCTGGGTAGGCGTCGCTCGCCGACAAGCTCGCCGGGCTCAAGCGCGCCAGCGCCGATCCGTGGCGCCGCCGGCTGGTCAGTGGCCTGCGGGCAGCTTGACGACAGCGGCGAATTGCTCGACGAAGACGGCGTTGACGGCGATATAGGAGGTCCGCGGCTCGCGATCCGCCAGGCACCGACCTGGCGATCAAGCGTCGCGGCGCCGGATGACGATGACGGTCACGGCCGTCAGCAGGACGGACACAGCGATCAGCCCGCCGAACTCGACGGACTGGAACGCCAGATACCGGGCTGTCACCCCGTGCGGGGCAGCGACCTCGTACAGGTGCAGGTTTACCAGCAGCTTTGACTTCCACCCTTCTACGACGAGGAGCATGACGCCGTAGCAGGCGATCGTCGCTGCTATTGCCGGCACCGTGCGCCGGATCACCGCGCCGAGGGCGAGGCCGATGCTGAACGCCAGCACGACCCACCCCGCGAACGGTAGCGGGTTCAGGCTGAGCTGCGCCGGATCCCACGCCCGTGCGCGCCATCCGGCCGGGCCCAGCCACCAGCTGAGCTCCGCGCCGAGCCCGGCGGCGGCCAGCGCGGGCAGTACCGCGAGCGGAACCGCCTGGACCAGTAGCCACCTGGCCCGCCCGGTGCCTTGGGTCCAGGCCAGCGCGAGGGTCCCGCTCTCCGCTTCGCGGGCGACCAGGGGCACGCCGAGGAATAGCGCGGTGAGCACTGGAAGGAGCTGCAGCATGAGCACTACCCGGGTGAGGGTCTGATCCGGGAACCCGCCGGGGAACCAGTTGCCGCCGGCGTTCACCGGGATCAGGGCCATTGCAGCCGCCGCCAGGGCGAAGCCGAGGAGCACCCAGGCCAGCGCGCTGCGGTGCTGGCGCCAGGGAACCCAGGCCAGCCGGCGCCACCAGGCCCAGGCGGGCCCTGGCTGGGGCTGGTGGCAGTCGGCCGGCGGCGCGATTGCGGTCATGCCTGCACCACCGGAGTCCTCATCGCGGGACCGGGCAGGACGCTAGCGCCCGGGTCGCGCAGGTATGCCAGGACCAGGTCCTCCAGGCCGGCCCGGGCTGACAGCCAGCCCGCCGGATCCGGATCACCGGCAGCCGGGGTCCTGACCAGCAGGTGCGTCTGCGTGCCTGCCCGGCGAGCATTCACCACCACCAACCGTTGCGGATCAACGGCCATCTCGTCGCCGGGGCCGGTCAGGATGCGGTGCACGGCAAGCAGCGCGTCAACCTCGCCGACCAGCTGCGGCCGGCCGCTGTTGAGCACAACCAGGTAGTCGGCGATCCGCTCGAGCTCGGAGACGACGTGCGAGGAGAACACGACCGACAGGCCGTCTTCGGCGACGGCCGCCATCAGCGATCCCATGAAGTCGTGCCGCGCGAGCGGATCGAGCGTGGCCAGCGGCTCGTCCAGGATCAGCACCTCGGGACGTTTGGCGAGCGCGATCGTCAGCGCGAGCTGCGCGCGCTGCCCGCCTGACAGCTGTCGGACCTTGCGGTCGAGCGGGATGCCCAGGTCGGCGAGCCTGGCGAGGGCGCGAACGTTATCCCAGGTCAGGTTCAGGGTCGCGGCCAGGCGGAGCATGTCGCGGGCCGGCAGGTGGCCGTACAGCGGCGCGTCCTGGGCGACGAACCCGATCCTGGGCCGGGCCGCGTCTGACCCCGGCCGTTCGCCGCCGAGCACCCGGATCTGACCGGCGGTGGGCCGCAGCAGGCCCGCAGCCATGTTCAGCAGCGTGGTCTTGCCCGCGCCGTTGGGGCCGACCAGCGCGACGACATGCCCGGCCGGGATGGTGAGGCTGCAGTCGCGCAAGGCCCAGGTCCGGCCGTAGCGCTTGGCCAGCCCGCAGCTCTCGATCACGTTCACGCGACCTCCCCGGCGGCCCGCCGGCCGCGGCCGGTCCTGGCGCCCGCTGGACGGCCGCCAGCGCCGCGACGCCCGCTCGTCCCGTCGCGGCGCTCAGCAAAATCCCGCAGCGCGGCGGAGAACAAGGCCGCCATCCCGTCCGGATCCAGGCCGGCCTCGTCGGCGCTGCTCAGCCAGGCGAGCAGGCTCTTGCGCAGCGCGGCCTGCTCGGCCACGCCGACCCGGCGCAGCGTGCCGGCGACGAACGTCCCCAGCCCGGGGCGCCCGGCAGCCAGGCCTCGGTGCTCAAGTTCGCGGTAGGCCTTCAGCACGGTGTTGGGGTTGATCACCAGCGACTCGACGGCCTCCTTGACCGTGGGCAGCCGGTCGCCCTCCTTGAGGTACCCGAGCCGCAGCGACTGCTCCACCTGGTGGACGAGCTGCCGGTAGGTGGGAACACCGGAGCCCTGGTCCAGCCGGAACGCGATCGGCGACTCTGCCTGAGCCGGGCGGGCGTGACCCAAGCCGCCGCCTGGGCCGGGCTTAGATCCTTTATCTATAGTCATAGATAAAGGGTAGACTCGCCGGGCCGCCGGGTCAAGCCGTCGGCTTGCGCCAGTGCGTTGCCCGGGCAGCGAGCCTCACCCCAGCCCGACGTATACCGGCGACGCTATCGTCACAGAGAGCGATCGGCTGCTCGCACGGTTTCGCGCTCGTAGCGCCGATTCTGGACGCGTCCTGAGTCTAGATTTGTACGGCGCTTCACGCGCAGATATCCCGGTTCTGTGCGTCGTTGGGCTTGTCTATCCCGCGCCACGAGTCGCAAGCAAATGTGTTAGGTGGCACATGTGCCACTGATGCAGCCGCTGATAGTTCTCATGCAAATCGGGGGCAGAGTTGCCGCGCGTCGCGTCGTCCCCGGCACCTCACATGGCCTTCTGGTGGAAAAGCCCGAACTGTGCAACCTGCTCATCACCGAATTCCTGACCAGCGACCCCGCGCCGACGCTCGCGCCGATCCGCCGCGCCACGCCAACCGCATCATGACGGCCCGCCCATGCTCAAGGACCGCAGCGCGGGGCCACTGCGGAGTCGTTCAGCAGTTCGTGATCGTTCATCGGAGCGAGGCGTGCTCCGCAGACGCGCGCACGGCCACCTGTGCGGTCTGTCAGCGTGCCTTCGTCTAGCAGGACGACAGGCGATTCTGTTCAGAGGCATCCCGAGGGCTCGGGCACACTTGCATCTTCAGCGATCGCGAAGCTGCATCCGTGATCCGCGACACGGGTAACACATTACCGGTAAACTCGGCCCAAACCACTCTGGCCGGAGGGTCACGATGCCGGTTCGCCGTCACACACGCCGTGTCGTCATCACGCTGGTCAGCGCCGCCGCGCTGTCGATCGGATGGGCCGCCGGGGCCATCCCGGCCAGCGCCGTCGCCCCTGCGGCGTTCGATCCGAGCAGCTGCGTCACCACGCCGAGCGCTGTCGTCCCCGGCGTCCAGATCGCCGACCCGGCGTGCGAGTTTAACGGGTCGGCCTACACCGGCCCGTTCGGGCCTATCGCCAATGCCGGCGGCCAGCAGTCCCAGGTGTGGACGGGCATCGCCACCGACGGAGCCGCCTACCGGATCGAGGTCCCGCCGCAGTGGAACGGCACGCTCGTCATGTACGCCCACGGCTTCCGGGGCAACGGCAAAGTGGTGTGGGTCGACGAGCCTCAGCTGCGCCAGTACTTCGTCGACCACGGGTACGCGTGGGCGGCGTCGAGCTATGCCATGAACGGCTATGACCCCGGCGACGGCGTCGTTGACACCCACGACCTGCTCGAGGCGTTCCCGTCCGTCACCGGGCTGCACCCTAAGCAGGCGATCATGACCGGGCTGTCGATGGGCGGCGAGATAACCACAGCCGAGATCGAGGCGTACAAGGGCGACTTCGTCGGCGCTATGCCCTACTGCGGCGTGCTGGCGGGCAATGACCTATTCGACTACTACCTGGGCGCCAACGTCACCGCCGCCGCGCTGACCGGCACCACGATTACCTACCCGACGACGCTGGCCGCCGGCACCGCCTACGCACCCGCCTACCAGACCGCTGTCCAGTCTGAGCTGCCGGCCCTGGGGATCACGCCAAATCCCGCGACCGGCGGGCAGACCTTCGCCACCGACCTCACCAGGACCGGGACCTTGTGGGCGGATACCGTCGAGCAGCTGTCCGGCGGCACCCGGCCCGGCTTCCAGAGCGCCCTCGACTACTGGAACTCCTTCGGGTTCGCCCCGCTGACCAAGATCCCGTTCTTGTTCGGCCTGTACCCCGGGCTCAACGGCGGGACCCTCGGGCTCGCCAACGGCAGCGTGGCAGGCAACGAAGGCACCTTCTACACCTTCAGCGACCAGCCCTCGCGCATGCTCCCCCAGGAGATCGCGCTCAACCACGCCGTGCTCCGGGTTCCAGTCACCGCCACGTCCTCGGCTGACGCCTTGTCGCAGGCTGAACTGCCGACGATCAACGGAGACCCCGGAATCCCGGTGCTGTCGATCCACGGGATCGGGGACCTGTTCGTTCCCCTCTCCATGGACCAGCGCTACGACAAGATGATGGTGGCGCACGGCGAGGGCGGGCTGTTCGTGGACCGGGCCATCCGCGAGGTCACCCACTGCGGTTACACGACCAACGAGCTGTCGGCCGGCTTCTCCGCCCTCGTGTCCTGGATCACCACGGGCCAGCGGCCAGCTGGCGACGACATCCTCGATCCGAGAGCAGTTGCGTCGCCGTTCTTCGGCTGCCGGTTCACCGATCCCACCCCCGGCGACCACCCGGAGTTCAAGGGCCTGCCCTGCCCGCCGAGCAGCCGCTGATCGCACGTTGCGGCGGTGGTGTAGGCGGCGACGATGTAGGTCGCGTGGCGGTCCAGCAACACCTTGGCGCGTAATGGCGGAGTCGGGTATTGCAACTGTCCGAATAACCCGCCTGAGCGTCGAAGTCCAGCCACCCCAAACCCTTCCCTTCCTCGATGCGCTTGAAGAGCCCTCCGACCGCCTTGACCTTCCAGCGGGCGGATCCAGCATCAGAAGCGATGGCTCCAGAGACGTGCTTGGTCAGACGGCCGCCGTCCGGAGGCAGGAAACGCTATTCGGACACCCGGTCGATGACCCCGGCCGTCGGCAGCGCGCTGATCTGCTGCGCCAAGCCCCATACCGACCTTGGACCTATAATCCGCATATTGGCGGCAAGCAGATTGGCGACCCCTTCGCATCGCCATCGGGTTGGCCAGGCTAGCAGTTGATCTTCCGCGACTCATGGATGAGATGAGTCATCTCCTCGGCTCTGTGGACGATCATGCTGACATGGCCGCCTGCCGTGACGGCGGTATTGACGATCGCCCAATACCGCTCCGCGAAGAGTCCCCGTTTGCTGGGCTCCTCGACGTCATACCTGGTCAGCGGCATGACATCGCGTTCGCCCGAGGCCAGCACGCGCTCCAGGGAAGCCCGAAGGTCACGCTGGCCCGTGTCGTCAGGATCACGCGGATTGTGCGGGAACAACTCAAGGATGTTCCCGCCGACCAGCTCTTCCGCCGGACGTCCCGCTGCCTCGACGTAGTCGTCGCACACGTCCACGATCGTCAGGTCACTACTCAGCAGCGCCGTAGCACCTGGGAATTTCTTGAAAGCTGCTCGATAGTCGATCTCCGGTTCCACCACGCCCCCCGTCTGTGCTGAACCTTACGAATCCATCCCTGATAGGAGCCTGCCTGCGGGTTGTTACCATCCACCCGGACCCGGCCAGCCTAACCCCGGGTGAACGCGAGATCACGCTGCTAGGCAGGGCCTGTCCAACGCCGAAATCGCCAGAATTATGTACATTGCGAAAAACCGCCAACATCCGCGTATCGACCATCATGTGTAAGCTCGGCGTTAACTGCCGCCTCCAAGCTGCCACCGCAGCCCACAGCCAGAACGACTCGAACAGTTCTACGTCCACGGCATCCGGCTTTTCCGGCTGAGAACCTGCCCAAGCCAAGCGCCGGCGTATTGACTCGGCGACCGAGCAAAGATCCGCGCACCGATTGACCGGTTATGCGAGGCAACCTTGGTGCGCCGGCGAGAGGCACGAGTGATACCTAACGAGCCTTAC
>Ga0207646_10008853_pt1 | contig 10029 bp, 11 predicted proteins | sample KBSK5502metaG_FD_184343 | JGI IMG/M metagenome (GOLD analysis project Ga0207646, IMG submission 184343) | Corn, switchgrass and miscanthus rhizosphere microbial communities from Kellogg Biological Station, Michigan, USA - KBS K5-50-2 metaG... | ecosystem: Host-associated > Plants > Roots >...
CACCTCGGAGGTGACCGTCGAGGGGCGCCCCGAGCTGGACGGCGGGGAGCACACCGTCATCCCGGATCGCATCGAGGCGGGCACCTTCATGGTCGCGGCGGCGCTGACCGGCGGTGCGGTGCAGGTGGACGGCGCGCGCGTCGATCACCTGGAGGCGTTCCTCGCCAAGCTGGGCGAGGCGGGCGTCGTGGTGCGCGAGCGGGAGAGCGGCATACGGGTCGAGGGCAACGGCCGGCTCGCCGCCGTCGACCTGAAGACCATGCCCCATCCCGGCTTCCCGACCGACCTCCAGGCGCAGTTCATGGCCCTCATGACACGTGCCACGGGGACCAGCACGATCACCGAGACCATCTTCGAGAACCGCTTCCTGCACGCGCAGGAGCTGGTGCGCATGGGCGCCGACATCCACGTCGACGGCAACCGCGCGCTCGTGCGCGGGCCGCAGTCCCTCTCGGGCGCGCCGGTGATGGCGACCGACCTCCGCGCCAGCGTGTGTCTCGTGCTGGCCGGGCTCGCGGCGCGCGGCACGACCCGCGTGTCGCGCGTCTACCACCTGGATCGCGGCTACGAGCACGTGGAGGCGAAGCTCTCGGCGCTGGGCGCGGACATCACGCGGGAGAAGGCGGCGGCGTGAGAGCGGCCCGACTCATCTGCCCGGCGGGCGGGTCGCGCGCCCGTGCGCGTCTCGCCCGGCTCGCGGCGCGCGGCACGACGACCGGCGCGCGGGTCGAGGCGGACGTGCGGCGCATCATCGCCCGCGTGCGGCGCGAGGGCGACCGCGCGCTCCTCGCCTTCACGCGGCGGTTCGACGGCGTGCGGCTGTCGCGTGCCCGGCTACGCGTGCCGCCGGGCGCCGCGGAGGCGGCCTACCGGAGCCTCCCCGCGCGGGTGCGGCGCGACCTCGGCCTCGCCGCGGGCCGCATCCGCGCCTTCCACCTGCGCCAGCGCGAGCGCTCGTGGTCCTTCCGCGACGCCAGCGGGGCGCGCCTCGGACAGCGCATCGAGCCGCTCGAGCGCGTGGGCGTGTACGTGCCGGGCGGGCGCGCGGCGTATCCCTCCACGGTGCTCATGACCGTCATCCCGGCACGCGTCGCGGGCGTGCGCGAGGTGATCTTGGTGTCGCCGGTGGGGAAGGACGGTGACGTGCCCATCGTCCTCGCCGCCTGTCACGTGGCCGGCGTGGACGCCCTCTACCGGGTCGGCGGGGCGCAGGCGGTGGCCGCGCTCGCCTACGGCACCGGGAGCGTGCCGCGCGTGGACAAGATCGTCGGCCCGGGGAACGTCTGGGTGGCGACCGCGAAGCGGCTCGCCTTCGGCCAGGTGGACATCGACGCCATCGCGGGCCCGAGCGAGGTGCTGGTGGTGGCCGACGGCGCCGCCGACCCGGAGCTGGTCGCTGCCGACATGCTGGCGCAGGCCGAGCACGATCCGCTGGCGGCGGCGATCTGCGTGACCCCGGACCGCCGGCTCGCGGCGCGCGTGGCAGCGGCGCTGGACCGCCAGCTCGCAAGCCTGCCGCGGCGCGCGGTGGCGTCACGCTCGCTCGCCAACTTCGGCGCCATCGTGGTCGTGCGCTCGCTCGCCGAGGCGATCGAGATCGCGAACCGCCTGGCGCCCGAGCATCTCGAGCTGGCCGTGCGCGCGCCGCGCCGCTGGCTCGCGCGCGTGCGCCACGCGGGCGCCATCTTCCTCGGCCAGGATACCCCCGAGGCGTTCGGCGACTACCTGGCGGGCCCGAACCACGTGCTCCCCACGGGCGGCACCGCCCGCTTCGCCTCGCCCCTCGGCGTCTACGACTTCGTCAAGCGCACGAGCATCATCGAGGCCAGCCCGCGCACGCTGGCGCGGCTCGGACCGGCCGTGGTGCGCCTGGCGCGCCTGGAAGGCCTCGACGCCCACGCCCGCGCCGTCGAACGCCGCCTCGCACCTGGCATAGGCTCCCCACGCGACCCGGCGGCGGAGCGGGGCCGGGGCCCGAAGCGATCTCTCGCGCCGCACGCCCGCGCGGCCGTGATGCCAATTCGCGTCGGCGCGAGCGTGAGCGCCGGATCCCGGCCCCGCTCCGCCGCCGCGCACCGCAGAGGAGGACGCTGATGGCAACCCGTGCAGGTCGGACGCCGACACGCCCGGCAGGACGCCGCGCCACGATCGCGCGGAAGACCAAGGAGACCGACATCCGCCTCGAGCTGAATCTCGACGGCCGCGGCCGCTACCAGGTCGAGACCGGCATCCCGTTCCTGAACCACATGCTGGAGCTGTTCGCGAAGCACGGCTTCTTCGATCTCACCGTGCGCGCCGCGGGCGACCTCGAGGTCGACTACCACCACACGGTCGAGGACGTCGGCCTGGCGCTCGGCCAGGCGGTGCGCGACGCGCTCGGCGAGAAGGCGGGCATCCGCCGCTTCGGCGAGGCCAGCGTGCCGCTCGACGAGGCGCTGGTGACCACCGTCGTCGACCTCTCGGGGCGGCCGTTCTTCGCCTACGACGTCAAGATCAAGCAGGCGAAGATCGGCGCCTTCGATGTCGAGCTGATCCACGACTTCCTGCTCGCACTCACCAACCAGGTGGGCATGAACCTCCACGTCCGCATGGCCTCGGGGCGCAACCCGCATCACATCGTCGAGGCGACCTTCAAGTCCCTGGCGCGCGCGCTCGACCTCGCCACGCAGAAGGACCCGCGCGTCGTCGGCGTGCTTTCCACCAAGGGCATGCTCTGATGCGCCCGCTCGCCATCGTCGACTACGGGATGGGAAACCTGCGCAGCGTGCAGAAGGCCTTCGAACGCCTGGGGCACGCGGCCGAGGTGACGCGCGACCCCGAGCGCATCGCGAGCGCGCCGGGCGTCGTCCTCCCCGGCGTCGGCGCCTTCGGCGCCTGTATGACGAACCTCGGCGTGCTTGGCCTGGTCGAGCCGGTGAAGTACGCGATCGCGTCGGGGCGCCCCTTTCTCGGCATCTGCCTCGGCATGCAGCTCCTCTTCGAGGAGAGCGAGGAGTTCGGCCCGGTGGCGGGGCTCGGCGTCCTGCCCGGACGGGTCGTGCGCTTCGCGCCGGACCGCGAGCGAAAGATCCCCCACATGGGCTGGAACGCGCTCCGCGTCGTGCGCGCGGCGCCGGCGCTGGCCGGCATCGAGGACGGAGCGTACGTCTACTTCGTGCACTCCTACTACCCGGTCCCGGCGGATGCGGCGGTGGTGGCCACTACCACGCCCTACGGGCCGGAGTTCGCCTCCAGCGTCGCGCGCGACAACCTCTTCGCCTGCCAGTTCCACCCCGAGAAGAGCCAGCAGGTCGGGCTCCGGCTGCTCGACAACTTCGTGCGTCAGCTGGGATGATCGTCTATCCCGCGATCGATCTGCGCGGCGGCCGCTGCGTGCGTCTCCTCGAGGGGGCTTTCGATCGCGAGACGGTGTACGGCGACGACCCGGTGGCGGTCGCGCGCGGCTTCGCGGCCGCGGGCGCGCGCTGGCTGCACGTCGTCGACCTGGACGGCGCGCGCGCGGGACGGCCGGTGCAGGCGGCCCTGGTGGCGTCGATCTGCGCCGCCGTCGACATCCCCGTGCAGGTAGGCGGCGGGCTGCGTGACGCGGCGGCGGTGGACGCCGCGCTCGCGGCCGGTGCGGCGCGCGTCGTGCTCGGCACGGTCGCGGTGCGGGCCCCCGAGCTGGCGGCGGCGATCTGCCGCGCGCACCCCGGACGCGTCGCGATCGGCCTCGACGCACGCGACGGGCGCCTCAGGGTCGCGGGCTGGACCGAGGGCGCGGAGACGACCGCGAGCGCGGCGGCGGCACGCGCCGCCGGGCTGGGCGCCGCCGCCATCGTCTACACGGACATCGGCCGGGACGGAACCGAGCGCGGACCGGACCTCGAGGGCACGCGCGCCGTGGCGCGCGCCGCGGGCGTTCCCGTGATCGCCTCGGGCGGCGTCGGCACGCTCGAGCACGTGCGCGCCGTGGCCGCGCTCGACGTGGCCGGCGTCATCATCGGGCGCGCGCTCTACACCGGCGCGGTCCCCCTCGCCGACGCCCTCGCGGTCGCGGAGGCCGCCTGATGCTCGCCCGCCGGATCATCCCCTGCCTCGACGTGAAGGACGGGCGCGTGGTGAAGGGTGTCCGCTTCGTGAACCTCGCCGACGCCGGCGACCCGGTCGAGGTGGCCGCCCGCTACGACGCCGAGGGCGCCGACGAACTCACCTTCCTCGACATCACCGCCTCGCACGAGGAGCGGCCGATCATCCTGGACGTGGTCGCGCGCACCGCCGAGCGCGTCTTCATGCCGCTCACCGTGGGCGGCGGCGTGCGCACCGTGGACGACGTGCGCGCGTTGCTCAAGGCGGGAGCCGACAAGGTGTCGATCAACACCGCGGCCGTGGCGCGCCCCGACTTCGTCGGCGAGGCCGCCGAACGCTTCGGCACGCAGTGCGTGGTGGTGGCGATCGACGCGCGCCGCCGCGCGGCCGACGACCCGGTGCGGGGCTGGGAGGTGTTCACGCACGGCGGGCGCACGCCGACCGGGATCGACGCCGTCGCCTGGGCGGCGCGCATGGAGGCCGCGGGCGCGGGCGAGATCCTGCTCACCAGCATGGACCGCGACGGCACGCGGCTCGGCTACGACCTCGAGCTGACGCGCGCGCTGGTCGACCGGGTCGGCATCCCGGTGATCGCCTCGGGTGGCGCGGGGTCGCTCGAGCACCTGTACGACGGGCTCACGGCGGGCGGTGCCAGCGCGGCGCTGGTCGCCTCGCTCTTCCACTACGGCGAGCACACCGTGCGCGAGGCGAAGGCGTACCTCCGCGCGCGCGGCGTGACGGTGCGGCCGTAAGCGATGGCGCTCGGGCTCCCTCGCGGCTGGCTCCGCGACACGGCCGCGCTCTACGCGCGGGTCTTCCGGCGCGGCGCGGAGCTGGCGCTGCGCAACTGGTGGGTCGGGCTCGTGGTCGTCATCTACGCCGTGGTGCTCGACGTGGTGGGGATGGTGACCGCGCCGCTCGGCGTGGTGGGCGGGCTCCTCACCTACCTGGCCCTGGTGGCCTGCTTCAGCTCCTGGCTCTCGCTGGTGGCGCAGGTGATCCAGACGGGCCGCATCCGGATCGGGGACGTGCCGTCGAGCTTCGCGACCTACTTCGGCGATCTCCTGAACGTCGGCTTCCTCTTCTGGGGCCTGCAGCTGATCGCGAGCTTCGTCCTCGCCCCGGCTCCGCTCCTGCAGATCGTCTTCCTGCTCGCGGTCTTCGTCTTCCTGAACGCCGTGCCCGAGCTGGTCTACATCGGTCGGCACGCGGCCGCCGAGGTGCTGGTCGAGAGCTACCGCTTCATCGGCGAGAACTGGATCGAGTGGTTCCCGGCGAACCTGGTGCTCGTCGCCTGCGTGCTCGGCGTGCTCCAGCTCCCGGCGGGGCCGCTCGGCCTGGTCGCCGTGGTGGCGCTCGGCGTCGTGCTCTACTTCGCGGCGATCGTGCGCGGGCTCCTCTTCCAGGAGCTGTCCAGGTCGAGCCGGCGCGGACGGGAGTTCTGGCGGCGAGCGGCGGGGTAGCCCTCGGCTACCCGTGCTGCGCCTCGAGGAAGCGCTCCGCGTCGATCGCGGCCATGCAGCCGGTGCCGGCCGCGGTCACCGCCTGCCGGTAGCTCGGGTCCTGCACGTCGCCGCAGGCGAAGACGCCCGCCACGCTGGTCTCGGTGGTACGCGGCTTGGTGATGAGGTAGCCGCGCCCGTCCATCTCGAGCTGGCCCGCGAAGAGCTTCGTGTTCGGCTCGTGGCCGATGGCGATGAAGACGCCCTCGGTCGTGAGCGTGCGGCGCTCGCGCGTGCCGGTGTCCTCGACCACCATGCCGGTCACGCCGCCGGCCTGGGCCTCACCGAGGATCTCGTGCGGGACGACGTTCCACACGAACTCGATCTTCGGGTTCCGCCGGGCGCGGTCCTGCATGATCTTGGACGCGCGCAGCTGGTCGCGGCGGTGCAGCACGCGGACCCGCGTGGCGTACTTGGTGAGGAAGTTCGATTCCTCCATCGCCGTGTCGCCGCCGCCCACGACCAGCACGTCCTTGTCCTTGAAGAAGAAGCCGTCGCAGGTGGCGCAGGCGGAGACGCCGTAGCCCATGAGCTTCTTCTCCGAGGGGAGGCCGAGGAGCTTCGCGCTCGCGCCCGTGGCGATGACGAGCGTCTCGGCGCGCTGCTCCTTGCCGTCGACCGTGAGGCGAAAGGGACGCGATGAGAGATCGGCGGCAGTCACGTCGCCGAAGAGATAGCGCGTGCCGAAGCGCGTCGCCTGCTTCCTGAAGACCTCCATCATCTCCGGGCCGAGGATGCCGTCGGGGAAGCCGGGGTAGTTCTCGACGTCGGTGGTGATGGTGAGCTGGCCCCCCGGCTGCGACCCTTCGATGACGGTGGGGGAGAGGTTCGCGCGCGCGGCATAGAGCGCGGCGGTGAGCCCGGCGGGGCCGGAGCCGAGGATCAGCACGCGGTGCGTGTTCGCGTCGGCCATGGCGAGGCCGGGAATATAGGCACTCGGCGCCGGAGGGGCAACCCGCTCAGCGCCCGACGAAGTGCATCATGGCCTCGGGATAGCGCGGGCCGGCGGCGGCGCCGGGCGGCAGCACGGCGTCGATGGCGGCCAGATCCGCCGCGGCGAGGGCGACGCCCGCTGCGCCCACGTTCTCCTCGAGGTACGTCCGCCGCTTCGTCCCCGGGATCGGCACGATGTCCTTCCCCTGGGCGAGCACCCAGGCGAGCGCCAGCTGCGACGCCGTGCAGCCCTTCTCGGCGGCGAGCTCCTGGATGCGGCGGACCAGGTCCAGGTTCTTCCGGAAGTTCTCGCCCTGGAAGCGCGGCGACATGCGCCGGTAGTCGTCCGGCGCGAAGTCCTCGAAGCGCTTGATCTGCCCGGCGAGGAAGCCGCGCCCGAGCGGGCTGTAGGCGACGAAGCCCACGCCGAGCGCGCGGCAGGCGGCGAGCACGCCGTCCTCGGGGTCGCGGCTCCACAGCGAGTACTCGGTCTGCAGTGCCGTGATCGGGTGCACGATGCACGCGCGGCGGAGCGTCTCGGGTCCCGCCTCGGAGAGACCGACCCAGCGGACCTTGCCCGCGCGCACCAGCTCGGCCATCGCGCCCACCGTGTCCTCGATGGGCGTGCCCGGGTCCACGCGGTGCTGGTAGTAGAGGTCGATCGTCTCCACTCCGAGGCGCTTCAGGCTGCCCTCGCACGCCGCGCGCACGTAGTCGGGCCGCCCGCTGATGCCGCGGATCGTCCGGTCCTCGCCGCGCACGATGCCGAACTTGGTGGCGAGGACGACCCGGTCGCGGCGGTCGCGAATGGCGCGTCCGACCAGCTCCTCGTTGGTGTAGGGGCCGTACATGTCTGCGGTGTCGAGGAAGTCGACGCCGAGGTCCAGCGCGCGATGGATGGTCGCGATCGACTCGCGGTCGTCGTGCGCGCCGTAGAACTCCGACATCCCCATGCAGCCGAGGCCGATGGCGGAGACGGTGGGGCCGAGCCGTCCGAGCTGTCGTCGTGTGATCGTCATCATGCGATCATAGAGTGTGGCGCGAGCCCAAGGAAGGCTGCTATAGCCGCGCTCGCGATGGCGCGCGCGCCACGACTCTCCCACGTGGACCGGCGCGGGCGCGCGCGCATGGTCGACGTGTCGCCGAAGCCGGTCACCCGGCGCGCGGCGGTCGCGCGCGGCGAGGTGCGCCTCCGGCCCGCGACCCTGGCCCTGATCGCCGCCGGCCGGCTGCCGAAGGGGGACGTGCTCGGCGTGGCGCGCCTGGCCGGCATCATGGCCGCCAAGCGGACGGCGGACCTGGTGCCGCTCTGCCACCCGCTGCCGCTGACGCACGTCGACGTGGAGCTGACGCCCGATGCCCGGGGGCGCCGCGTCCTCATCGAGAGCCGCGTCACGGTCGAGGCGCGCACCGGGGTCGAGATGGAGGCGCTCACCGCGGTCGCCGTCGCCGGCCTGGCGCTCTACGACATGTGCAAGGCGGTCGACCGCGAGATGACGCTCGGGGCGATCCGCCTGGTGCGGAAGACGGGCGGGCGCTCGGGTGCCTTCGCGCGGCGCGGCGAGCGGTAGGCGTGCGGCGCATCACGCTGAAGCCGCGGCGCGAGGGCCCGGTGCGCGCCGGCCATCCGTGGATCTTCTCGGGCGCGATCGCCGCCGGCCTCGAGGGGGCGGAGCCGGGCGAGCCGGTGCGCGTGCACGCCGCGGGAGGCCGCTTCCTCGCCGGCGGCTACGCCAACCCCCGCACGCCGATCGCGGTCCGCGTGCTCACGCTCGAGGAGGAGGCAATCGACGCCGCCCTGGTCGAGCGCCGCCTGGACGAGGCGCTGGCGCTCCGGCGCGCGACGCTCCCCGCGGACCTGCGCGCCCAGCGCGTGCTGAACGGCGAGGGCGACCGCCTCCCGGGCGTGGTGGCGGACCGCTACGGCGACTTCATCGTCTGCCAATTTCTCACCGCGGGCGCGGCGCGGCTCGCGCCGGCGGTGGTGGCGGGTCTCCAGGCGCGGCTCGCGCCGCGCGGCGTCTTCGAGCGCAGCGAGGGCGGTGTGCGCACGGAGGAAGGGCTCGAGGGCGCGCGCGGCGTCCTCGCCGGCGAGGAGCCGCCACCGCGGCTCGCGATCGAGGAGGCGGGCGCGCGCTACGTGGTCGACGTGCTGCACGGGCAGAAGACCGGCTTCTTCCTCGACCAGCGCGAGAGCCGCGCGCGTGTGCGCTCCCTCGCCGCCGGCCGTCGCATGCTGAACGCGTTCGCGTACACGGGGGCGATCGGGATCTCGGCCGCGCTCGGCGGCGCGGCGGAGGTGGTCTCCGTGGACACCTCGCGCCCGGCGCTCGCGCTGGCCGAGGAGGCATGGGCCGCGAACGGTCTCCCCGCCGCAGCGGGGCGCTTCGTGGTCGCCGACGTCTTCGACTTCCTGCGCGAGGGCGGGGAGCCCTGGGACCTGATCGTGCTCGATCCGCCGCCCTTCGTCCGTCGCCGGCGCGACCTCGACCCCGGGCTCCGCGGCTACAAGGACGTGAACCTCCAGGCGCTCAGGCATCTCGCGCCCGGCGGCTGGCTGCTCACCTCGTCGTGCTCGCAGCACCTCTCGCGGGCGGGGTTCCGCGAGGTGGTCATGGCCGCCGCCGCGGATGCCGGCCGTGTCCCGGAGCTGGTGGCCGAGTGGGGACACCAGCCGGACCACCCGGTCCTGCTCGCGCACCCGGAGGGCGAGTACCTGAAGGTCATGCTGCTGCGCGCCTGAATGGTGGGGCAAGGTATCCCCCTGGCTCGCCGCCGCTGCTACGGCCGTCAGCGTGGAGGAGCACGCGCGAGCGGACACTGCGTACCGCGCCGGCAGGCGCGAGCGGCTGCTGCTCGCGGGCCCGCGCGCGCTGAGCGACGTCGAGCTCCTCGCACTCGTGCTCGACGCGGGGTCGGGGACGGATGGGGGCCTGGCGCTCGCAGATCGCGTGCTGCGTGCGGCGGGGGCGGTCGCGGGCCTCGACCGTCTGGACCGCTCCGCACTCGGCCGCCTCTGGCCACGCCGGGCGGCGCTTCTCCGCGCCGCGCTGGAGCTCGGCCGGCGCGCGGCCGCGGAGCCCCTACCGCCCGGCGCCCCGGTGCGGGACGCGGCCGCCGTCTACGGTCACTTCCGCGGCCGGCTGCCGCAGCTCGAGCGCGAGGTCTTCTACGTGCTTCTCCTCGACGGCAAGAACCGCGTGCAAGGCGAGGTGCAGGTCTCCGAGGGCTCGCTCACCGCGGCCCTGGTCCACCCGCGCGAGGTCTTCGCGCCGGCGATCCGCGCGGCCGCCGCGGCCCTCGTCCTGGTCCACAACCACCCGAGCGGCGACCCTACGCCCTCGGCCGAGGACTGCGCCATCACGCAGCGCCTGCGGCAGGTGGGCGAGCTGGTCGGCATCCGCGTGCTCGACCACGTGGTGATCGGCCGCGGGCGCTGGGCGAGCATGGCCGAGGGGGAGCGGTGGTAATCAGAACGGGATATCGTCGTCCTCGGCCGCGGCCGGGGCGCCGACCGGCGGCTCCT
>Ga0207646_10008854_pt1 | contig 10028 bp, 8 predicted proteins | sample KBSK5502metaG_FD_184343 | JGI IMG/M metagenome (GOLD analysis project Ga0207646, IMG submission 184343) | Corn, switchgrass and miscanthus rhizosphere microbial communities from Kellogg Biological Station, Michigan, USA - KBS K5-50-2 metaG... | ecosystem: Host-associated > Plants > Roots >...
TCACCTTTCTCTTCAAGGAGGACGAGCACGGGCTCTGGCGTGTGCACGCCTACCGCTACAACCGGGAGCACTCCACCTTCATCCTGGAGACCACGGAGGCCACGTGGCGGCGCGCCGGACTCGATCGCGCCGATGAGTCCGCCACCGCCGCCTTCGCCGAGCGGCTCTTCGCGCGCGAGCTGGACGGCCACCGCATCCTGACCAACCGCTCGCTGTGGCGGCAGTTTCCAACGGTGCGCAACGCGCACTGGCACGACGGGCGCCTGGTGCTCGTCGGTGACGCCGCGCACACCGCGCATTTTTCGATCGGCTCCGGGACGAAGCTCGCGATCGAGGACGCCATCGCCCTCGCGCATCACGTGCGCGGCCGCCGCAACGTGGCCGCGGCGCTTGCCGCGTACGAGGCCGAGCGCCGGCCGATGGTGGAGGCGCTGCAGCGCGCGGCGCAGACCAGCCTCGAGTGGTTCGAAGGCACCGAGCGCTATCACGGCCGGCTCGATCCCGTGCAGTTCGCGTACAGCCTGCTCACGCGAAGCCTGCGCGTGAGTCACGAGAACCTCAGGACGCGCGATCCCAAGCTGGTGGCGACCGTCGAGCGCTGGTTCGCCGAGCGCGCGGCCACGCAGACCGGTCATGCCGTCACGACGGGACGGCCGGCGTCGACGCCGTTCCGGCTGCGCGAGCTGGTGCTCGACAACCGGTTCGTCGCCGATGGCCCGAGCGCGTCGGCGCACTTCGGCCTCGTCATGCTGGGCTCGTTGCGCCAGCCGCGCCGGCCCGGCGGCAAGGTCGGACTGCGTCTTTCCGGCGACTTCGCGGCGGGCGCGCGCGCCGCGGTCGAGTCCGGCGTGCATCTGCTCGAGGTGGACGTCGCGGACGAGCCCAAGGCGACGCTGCAGGCGTTCGATGCGGCGCGCAGCGCCTGGCCGATGGCACGGCCGGTCGCCGTGCGCGTGGCCGCCGGCGACGACGACGACGCCACCGTGGAGCTCGCGCGCGTCCTCGCGGCGCGCGGCGCCGATCTCATCACCCTGGCCGCCGCGCACGAGCCGGTGTCGGAGCTCGCCGCCATCGCCCTCAGCGATCGCATTCGTCACGAAGCCGGGATCTCGACGCTGGTCGGCACGGGCGTGGACACGCGCCCCGACGCTGATTCCGTCCTCGCCGCCGGCCGCGCCGATCTCTGCCTCATCCGACCGAGCCGCGCGCCGTCGCTGGCATCGGCGATGCAGCAGCCGCTGTGGTCCTGATGCGCGTCTTCGGCCTGCCCGGCGACGGCATCAATGCAAGACTTGGTCGGCGCGCGCCAGGATCGAGTCAGGAATCTTGACGCCGAGGGCTTGGGCGGCCCTGAGATTCAACACGAGCTCCATCGTGGTCGGTTGTTCGACGGGTAGCGCGGCAGGTTTGGCGCCTTTGAGGATCTTGTCCACATAGGTTGCGGCGCGCCGATCGAGGTCCGGGATGCTCGGACCGTAGGCCATGAGACCGCCCGCCTCCGCCAGCTCAGCGTATTGCGAGATCACAGGCAGCCGATGCTTTGCGGCCCAATCCACGATCTGTCGCTTGTGCGTCAGCATCGCCACGTCGTCGAAGACGAACACCGCGCCGACGTGCTCGCGCGTGACCTGTTCCAGCGCGGCACGGAAGTCGTCCACGGCCTTCAGTCCGTGGGTGTGGACTCGGATACCGAATTGCGGGCCGGCCTGCTCCATCCCTCGCACCGAGAGCTCGATGCCCGGATTCCCCGCGTCCCAGACGACGGCCAGTCGCGAGAGCATGGGCACGAGCTGCTTGATCAGCTCCAGTCTCTTGCCACTCAGCTCATCGGAAAAATTGCTCACGCCGGTGATGTTTCCGCCGGGGCGAGCGAAGCTGGCGACCAATCCCGTTCGTACGGGATCAGACACTCGAGTGATCACGATGGGCGTCGTCGTGGTCGCTCGTTTGGCGGCCAACGAGGCCTGGGTGTTGATCGCGACGATCACGTCGACCTTGAGGCGCACGAGCTCCTCGGCGAGCTCACGGAAGCGATCATTCCCGGCGCCGGCGAATCGCCATTCGATGGCGATATTGCGGCCCTCCTCATAGCCGAGCTCGCGAAGTCCTTGCCTCAGCGCTTCCAGAGGGCCGGGCGGAGGGTCGCCCGGTGACAGCACGCCGATCCGGAACACCCGCTGCGCCTGCTGAGCGGCGAGGGCGCGCGGACAGGCGGCGAGCGCGCTTGCGAGAAAAAGTATGAACGCTCTGCGAGTCCCGTCCAAAAAGCGCTGGCCGATCCAGGCTCCTACGCGAGCCCGATCTGCTTGCGGATCGCCCGCGCGAGCCCAGTGTCCGGACGCTCGAGCTGACAGATGATCGAGAAGTGATCGTGGCCCTCAGCGTCGATGATCTCGATGGGCGCCCCGTGCCCACGCCACGCGGCCGCGAGCATGTTGGTCTGACGGTGATACTCCGGCCCTTCATCGGCGCCGAGGGTGAGCACGAGCGGCGCGCGGCCGTTGGGCTTGAGATGCACGGGGCTGTTGCGTTGCGCCGACTCGGCTGACAGGCCGAGAACGTCGTTGAGATAGGACAGGCGAATCGGCTCGAGATCGAAGAGGCCGCTGATGGCGCAGCCGGCCTTCACGACGCCCGCCGGCGCGCCGAGCTGCGACCACTCCGTGGCCAGCAGCATCGCCACCAGATGCCCGCCGGCCGAGTGTCCTGACACAGTGATGCGCGCGGGATCGCCGTCGAACGTGCGGGCGTTGGCGTGCACCCAGGCGATCGACGCCCGCACCTGCCGCACCAGCTCGTCGAGATCCACGCTCGGCACGAGCGCATAGTTCACGACCACGGTCACCGCCTCCGGAAAGGCGCGCGCGACGAACGAGAAATCCGCCTTGTCGAGCCGGTGCCAGTAGCCGCCGTGGACGAACACGTGAATGGGCGCCGGCCCGGACGCCGCCGGCAGGAAGACGTCCAGACGCTCGGCGTGGTGCCGGCCGTACGGCACGTCGAAGCGCATCGGCAGCTCGGCGCGGACGCGCGCGCTCTCGCCGCCGTACCGCGCGAGCCACTGCATCGCGTCCTTGACCTTCGCGCGGTTGTTGTACTCGGCGTCGAGCGCCGCCCGATCGTAGTGCAGGAACACGCTCATCGGCGCCCTCAGAAGCTGAGCGGGTCCGTCAAGCGCGTCCAGCGTCCGCCTTTCACCACGGCCAGGAACGACGAGCTCGCCCCCTGATGCTTGTCGGGGCCGAAGTTCACCTCGGGGCCGTTGAAGATGTCGTGGTAGCCGCGGATGGACTCCAGGCCCTTGACGAACGAGCTCAGGGTGAGATCGCTGCCCGCCTTGTCGAGCCCGAGCGCCGTGAGGTCGGCAGCCACGTGGCCGTAGATGGCGCCGATGTTCGGGTCGGCCTTGTAGCGCTCCTTGTAGCGATCGAACCACGCCTGCGCGGCGGGGCTGAGCGTGTCACGGTACGGCATGTCGGTCAGGCCCATGGCGTAGAGGCCTTCGGTCACGCCGCCCTGCGCCGCGGCCACGAACAGGTCGTAGCTGGCCGCCGAGCCGAGGAAGTCGACGTCCGTCCAGCCGATCTTGCGCGCGGTCGCGTACGGCACGATGGAGTCGCGCACGATGGTGCCGAGCACGACGAGATCGCAGCCGGCCGCCTTGAGCCGCGTGATCTGCGCGGTGAAGTCCTGGTCGGTGGGCTTGTGCGTCGTCGTCTCGGCCAGCTTGATCTTCATCTTGTCGGCCTGCATCTGGACGCCGTCGAGCACTTCCTTGCCGAAGTCGGTGTCCTGGTACATCGCGCACACGGCCTTCTTGCCCTTCTTGGTGACGAAGTAGTTGATGCCGGCGCGCACCTGGTCGACGTAGGAGGCGGCGCCGTAGAACTTCAGCTTGTTGAAGGGCTCGTACATCGAGCGCGCGGCCGAGAGGGGGAAGAGGTTGGGCACCCCCGCGTCGAACTGATCCTTGAAGAGCGCGTTGTTCATCGGCGTGCCGAGCGGCGCCACCATTGCGAAGATCTTGTCACGGTTGATGAGCTTGGTGCCCGCCTGCACGGCGCGCGGCACCTGGTACTGGGTGTCCTCGACCACCAGCCGGATCTTGCGGCCATGGATGCCGCCCTTCTCGTTCACCTCGTCGAAGCGCATCTTGACGGCGTTCGACGACGACACGCCGTAGGTGGCGGCCGGTCCCGACAGATCCGTATGCATGCCGAGGACGATCTCGTTCTTCGACACGCCACGATTCTCGGTCTGCGCCAGTGCGCCGGCGGCGAGCGCCACCGCCGTCAGCCCCGCGCCCACTGCGAGCAGGGTCCTCTTCATCGCGTGCTCCTTTCGTAAGCTCGCCTCGGACGGTGGGGCCCCAGCCCCACGACGTCCTGCGTCTCGCACAACCTGTCGGTCACGACGCCTCGACATACATGCTGTCGATGACGTCCTTGTATTTGCGGTTCACGAACGTTCGCTTGAGCTTCATGGTCGGCGTCAGCTCTTCGTCCTCGGCCGTGAGCAGCTGCTCGATGAGGCGGAACTTCTTGATCGTTTCCACGCGCGCGAACTGGCGGTTGACGCGCTCGATCTCGCCCCAGATCAGGTCCTGCACCTCCCGAGCCCGGCAGAGCGAGGCGAAGTTGGTGAAGGGGACGTTCCGCTCCTGGGCGAACTGCGCGACCGTCTCGTGGTCGATCATGATCAGGCACGAGAGGAACTTGCGCTGGTCGCCGATGACCACGGCGTCGGAGATGAAGGGCGAGAACTTGAGCTGGTTCTCGATCTCCGAAGGGGTGATGTTCTTGCCGCCGGCCGTGATGATGATGTCCTTCATGCGGTCGGTGATGGTGACGAAGCCGTCGCCGTCCATGCGCCCGACGTCGCCCGTATGCAGCCAGCCGTCGACGATCGTCTGCGCGGTGCGCTCGGCGTTCTTGTAGTAGCCGAGGAAGACGTGGGGACCCTTCAGGAGGATCTCGCCGTGCGGCGACAGGCGCACGTCCGTGTCGGGACGGGCGAGGCCGACCGTGCCGAGCTTGATGCGGTCCGGCGGCATCGCGGTGGCGAGGCCGCAGTTCTCCGTCTGGCCGTAGACCTCGCGCAGGTCGATGCCGAGCGCCATGTACCACTTGATCAGGTCGGGCGCGATGGGCGCGGCACCCGTGGCCGCGCCGCGCACGCGGTGCAGGCCCATCGAGCGCTTGAGGTTGTCGAGCACGGCGAAGTCGGCGACCCGATAGAGCAGTCGCAGCCCGGGCGTCGGCCGCCGGCCCGCGATGCGCCCTTCGGCCATCCGCATGCCGACGCCGAGGGCCCAGCGATAGGCGAGCGACCCGAGCTGCGTCGCCTCGCGCATGCGCAGCGCCGCGGCGGAATAGAACTTCTCCCAGATGCGCGGCACCGCGAAGAAGACGGCGGGCGCGACTTCACGCAGGTTGTCGGGCACGGTGTCGATGGATTCGGCGAAGTTCACGGTGGCGCCGGTGCGGAGCGGATAGAAGACCGTGAAGCTGCGCTCGGCGATGTGCGACAGCGGCAGGAACGAGAGCTGCTGGTCGCCCGGGCGCGGCTCGGCGACGAAGGTCGCGAAGCCGAGCTGGAAGAGGATGTTGCGATGGCTCAGCATCGCGCCCTTGGGCGGGCCGGTGGTGCCGGAGGTGTAGACGAGGATGGCGAGGTCCTCGGGCTGCGCGATCTCGACCATCCGCTCCCAGGCGTCGGGGTGCTCGGCGTCGTAGCGCGCGCCGAGATCGAGCAGCTCCTCGAACGTCATGACCTGCTCGTCCTTGAAGCCGTGCAAACCGTCGGTATCGTAGATCACGATCTTCACGAGGCTCGGGCAGCGCGCGCGCACCTCGAGGATCTTGTCGAGCTGTTCCTCGTTGCCGGCGAAGAAGAACCGCGTGCCGCTGTCGTTGACGATGTACTCGACCTGGCGCGGCGCATCGGTCGTATAGATGCCGTTGGTCACGCCGCCTACCGACAGCGTGCCGAGGTCGGTGTAGAGCCACTCGGGACAGTTGTCGGCGATGATCGCCACGACGTCGCGCGGCCGCAGGCCGAGGGCGACCAGCCCGAGGCCGGCGCGGCGGGCGCGCTCGCCGTACTGGCGCCAGGTGACCGCGCGCCAGATCCCGAGATCCTTCTCGCGCATGGCGATGGCGTCGCCGCGCTGGGCCACCACGTGGCGGAAGAGCGTGGGCACGGTCGCCTGGCCGTGAACGGTGAAGCGTCCCGTCATCGCCACGTCTTCTTCCGCTTCCAGCGGCGCGTGCCGCGCACGCTCTCTTCCTTCATGCCCAGATAGAACTCCTTGATGTCGTCCTTGTCCCGCAGCCGGGCGCACGTATCTTCCATCACGATGCGGCCGACTTCCAGTACGTACCCATAGTCGGCCATATGCAGGGCCAGGTTGGCGTTCTGCTCGACCAATAGGACTGTGACGTGCTGCTCGCGGTTGATCCGCACGATGATCTCGAAGATCTCGTTGACGAGCTTGGGCGCCAGCCCCAGCGACGGCTCATCGAGGAGCATCATCTTCGGGCGCGCCATCAGCGCCCGGCTGATGGCGAGCATCTGCTGCTCGCCGCCCGACAGCTGCCCGGCGCGCTGGCGCGCGCGTGAGCGGAGCACCGGGAAGTAGCCGTACACCATCTCGAGATCACGGGCGACGCCGTCGGCGTCGGCGCGCATGTAGGCGCCCATCCCGAGGTTTTCGGCGACGGTCAGCAGCGGAAAGATCTCGCGGCCTTCGGGGACGTGGCTGAGCCCCAGGCGGGCGACGCGGTCCGGGTCCATGCCCTGGATCTCGCGGCCGTCGAAGGTCACCGTGCCCTTCTGCGGATCCATCACGCCGGAGACGGTCTTGAGCACGGTGGTCTTGCCCGCGCCGTTGGCGCCGAGGATCGTGACGATGCGGCCGCGCGGCACCTCGAAGCTGACGCCCCGGATGGCCATGATGGGCCCGTAGTAGGTCTCGAGGTTGCTCACTGTCAGCAAAGCATCGCCCACGCGTCAGCCTCCCAGGTATGCCTTCACGACGTCGGGATGCGCCTGCACCTCGCGCGCGGTGCCGACGGCGAGAACGCGGCCGTAGTTGAGCGCGAGCACCTGGTCGGAGACGGCGCTGACCAGGCTCATGTCGTGCTCGACCATCAGCACGGTGATGCCGAGCAGCGTGCGGATGTCCTGGATCCAGAACGCCATGTCCTCGGTCTCCTCGACGCTCAGCCCCGACGACGGCTCGTCGAGCAACAGCAGCGTGGGCTGCGTGCAGAGGGCCCGGCCCATCTCGACGACCTTCCGCACGCCATAGGGCAGATTGACGATGAAGCTGTCGCGATAGGCCTGCAGGTCGAGGAACTCGATGACCTTCTCGACCGCCTCGCGATGCTCGAGCTCGAGCGCCCGCACGCGCGGCAGGAAGAACAGCTCCTCCAGGAAGCGCGAGCGCTTGTGGGCGTGGCGGCCGAGCAGGAAGTTCTGCAGCACGGTGGCGTGCTCGAACAGCTCGATGTTCTGGAACGTGCGCGCGATGCCCCGTCGCGCGATGTCGTGCGGCGGCACGTGCGTGACGTCCTCGCCCTGAAAGATCATGCGGCCGCGCGTGGGCTCGTAGATGCGCGACAGCAGATTGAAGATCGTCGTCTTGCCGGCCCCGTTGGGGCCGATGATCGTGAAGACGGAGCCGGGCTCGACGTCGAAGCTGACGCCCGCGAGCGCGCTGATCCCGCCGAAGTTGATGGCCAGCTCCTCGACGTGCAGCAGGCTCATCTATCTTGCTGGGGGCCTCGAAATGGCCCCCAGACCCCCCACCGCTCGGACGCGCCCCGGCGAAGCCGTGGCGCGCCTCGAGGCTGACACACGATGTTTCACCGCAGCCGCTCCGAGCGCATGTACGTCTTTTGCCGCCGGAACGTCGCGCGCTTGTACAACGGGAACATCGCGAAGTAGAGCTTGATCTTCGTCCAGCGTCCGTAGATGCCCAGCGGCTCGAACAGGATGAACAAGACGAGAATCAGCCCGAACAGACCGGGCTCGAATCCCGGCTGCTTCACGAAACGGTCGAGGCCGCCCCACGCCGGCACGGCGTCGCGCGCCTGGGAGATGATCACCGGCAGGATGGCCACGAAGACGGCGCCGTAGACCGCGCCGTGCAAGCTGCCGAGGCCGCCGACCACGACCATGAGCAGCAGCTGGATCGAGAGCAGCACGCTGAAGATGTCGGGCGCGAGGAAGCCGACCTTGTGCGCGAAGAGCGCGCCGGCGACGCCCATGAGCGCCGCCGAGTAGCCGAACGCCATCGTCTTGTAGACCGCGAGGTTCACGCCGAGTGACTGCGCGGCGATCTCGCTGTCGCGAATGGCGACCCAGGCCCGGCCCGTCGGCGCGCGCAGGATGTTGAGGGTGAGCCAGAGCCCGCCGATCAGGAAGGCCAGGCACAGCATGTAGAAGGCGACGTCGTTGGCGAACGAGACGCCGAAGAGGACGGGCTTGTCGACGGGCTTGCCCTTGAGGCCGCCGGTGACGTGCTCCCAGCGCGCGAAAACTTCCTGGATGATGAGCGCAAAGGCGAGCGTGGCGATCGTGAGGTAGACGCCGGTCATGCGCAGCGCCGGCAGTCCGACCAGGACGCCGACGGCGGCCGTGATGACGCATGCCAGCGCCACCGAGACGATCCACGGCAGATGCAGGTCGTGCACGAAGTAGACATGCGCATAGGCGCCGATGCCGAGGAACGCCGCGTGACCGAGGCTGACGAGTCCCGTGTAGCCGGCGAGGACCATCAGCGAGATGCCGCAGAGCCCGTAGATGAAGACGAGGCTCAGATCGACGGTGTAATCCGGCAGCACGCGCGGCAGCAGCAACAGCCCGACGAAGAGCGCGATGTACCAGTTGCGCTGCACACCGTCGCGGAACATCGTCTGGTCTTGCGCGTAGGAGGTCTTGAAGACGAAGCGCACGCCTCAGACCCGCTTGCGGCCGACGGCGCCGAACATCCCCTGCGGGCGCACGGCGAGCACGAGGAGCAGCACGACGTACGCGGCGACGTCCTTGAACCCGTGCGGCAGGTAGGCGCCCGCGAACAGCTCGATGAGGCCGATGGTGACGCCACCCACCAGCGCACCGGGGATCGAGCCGAAGCCGCCGAGCACGGCGGCCGCGAAGGCCTTCAATCCGATGAAGCCCAGGTTGATGTCGATCAGCGAGACGGGCGCCAGCAGCACGCCGGCGATGGCAGCCACGCCCGCGGAGATCGCCCAGATGAGCGAGAACATCCGCTTCACCGGGATGCCCATGTAGTACGCGGCGAGCTGATTCTGCGAGGCCGCCTGCATGGCCACGCCGAATTTCGTGTAGCGGAAGAACGCGTAGAGCGCGCCGCACAGCACGATGGTGCCGACGATGATCGAGACGTATTCGTGGCTGACCGTGACGCCACCCAGCCGCGTGGCGCGCGCGCTGAACGGCGTCGGCAGCGTGTAGATCTCCGAGCCCCACGTGATCGACGCGAAGCTGCGGAAGATCGCGCCCAGCCCGATGGTGAGCATGACCACGGCGAACTGCGGCTGGCCGATGACCCGCCGCAGCACGGTGGCGTCCAGCGCGGCGCCGAAGAGGGCGACGATGGCGATGGCGAGCGCGAAGGCGGCCCAGTACGCCAGGCCGTACCAGACGACGAACATGTAGCAGGTGAACGCCCCGAGCATCAGCAGGTCGCCCTGGGCGAAGTTCACCAGCTCGGTGGCCTTGTAGATGAGGACGAAGCCGAGCGCGACGAGGCCGTAGATGCAGCCGACGGCGAGGCCGTTGAGCACCAGCTGCAGAATGGTGTCCACGCGCTCGTCGTCTCTCTACGCGGGCCGTCGCGTCATTGCAGCAGCCTCCCCGGAAACTCGGCGCGATCCATGCGCCGCCGGATGTTGTCCACGTAGCGTCGGTACGCCGTCGTCGTCACGCCCGGATGCCACGCGCGCGGCCGCGGCAGGCTCGCGGCCAGCTGCGCGGCCTCGTCGGCGTTCACGTCGGCC
>Ga0207646_10008856_pt1 | contig 10026 bp, 11 predicted proteins | sample KBSK5502metaG_FD_184343 | JGI IMG/M metagenome (GOLD analysis project Ga0207646, IMG submission 184343) | Corn, switchgrass and miscanthus rhizosphere microbial communities from Kellogg Biological Station, Michigan, USA - KBS K5-50-2 metaG... | ecosystem: Host-associated > Plants > Roots >...
CCTGGGCCAGCGCAGTCAGTAGCCCCTCCACGGTGGCCGGCTGGGCGATGGCGAGGACGGTGAGCCCGGCGGCGCGGGCCGCCTCCGCCGTGGTGGGGCCGATGACCGCGGCGGGCACGCTGCGGCCTTCCTCGCCCGCGAAGGCGGCGAACGCCTCCACGGCCGAGGGTGACGCGAAGACGGCGACATCCACCCCGCCGCGCAGCGTCTCGGCCAGCGACTGCCCCCCGTCCGCAGAGACGGTGCGATAGGCCACCACGCGCTCGACGACGGCGCCGCACTGGGCGAGCCCGCGCGAGACCGTCTCCGCCGCCCGGTCCGAGACGGGCAGGAGGACGCGCCGGCCGTGCACCGCCGCGGGGTCGAAGGCCGCCACGAGGCCGGCGGCACGGAAATCCCCGGCCGGCTCGACGGACACGCGCGCACCGGGCCAGGCCGCCTGCACGGCCAGCGTGGTCGCCGGCCCCACGGAGGCGAGGCTCAGCCCGGCCGGCAGACCCACGCCGAGGGCGGCCATGCGCGTGGAGACCGCCTCCACCGCGTTCGCGCTCGTGAAGACGAGCCACCCGTAGCGCGCGAGGCCACGCAGCGCCTCGTCCAGGGGCCGGCGGTCGGAGGGCGGGCGCAGCTCGATGAGCGGCATCTCGGAGGCGACGGCGCCGAGAGAGGCGAGCCCCGCCATGAGCTCCGGCCAGCGGCGCGTCACGAGCACGCGCCGCCCGGCCAGCGGGCCGCTCACGACCGGACGAGCTGCCAGGCGCCGCGGGCGAGGAGATCGGCGGCGACGCGCCGGCCCAGCTCCTCGGGATCGTCACCGGTGTCCTCGCCGCGCAGGATCGCGCTGCCGTCCGCCCGCGCCACGAACGCGCGCAGGCGCAGGCCGCCCGACACGGGCGCGGCGTGCGCGCCCAGGGGGACGTTGCACCCGCCCTCGAGGGCCGCCAGCAGGGCGCGCTCCGCGGTGACGGCCCGGGCCGTCGGCTCGTGGTGGAGGGCGGCCGCGACCGCGCGCACGTCCGCGTCGTCCTGGCGGCATTCGAGGGCGATCGCACCCTGTCCGGGCGCGGGCACGAACACCTCCGGATCGAGCACCTGCGTCACTTCGCCCATGCGCCCGAGCCGCACGAGGCCGGCCATGGCCAGGATCACGGCGTCGTAGTGCCGCTCGCGCAGCCGGCGGATGCGCGTGTCGACGTTGCCACGGAGATCGTCCACGTGCAGGTCCGGACGCATCGCTTTCACCTGCGAGGAACGGCGCAGGCTGGTGGTGCCCACGCGGGCGCCCGCGGGCAGGGACTCGAGCCGCTTGCCCGAGTTCGAGAGCAGCGCGTCGCGCGCATCGGCCCGCTCCAGGTAGGCGCAGAGCGACAGGCCGCCGGGCAGCGCGGTGGGCACGTCCTTGAGGCTGTGCACGGCCAGGTCGACCTGGCCGGCCAGCATCGCCTCTTCGATCTCCTTCAGGAAGGCGCCCTTGCCGCCGATGCTTTCCAGGCGCCGATCGAGCACCTGGTCGCCGGTGGTGGTGATCTTGTGGAGCTCGACCTCGTGGCCGCGGGCGACGAGGAGGTCCTTCACGTGCTCGGCTTGCCAAAGGGCCAGTAGTGACCCGCGGGTCCCGATGCGAATCTTCAACGTCTTTTATCTCAGGGGGGGAACGCTATTGATCATCACGGTCGCAATAGGCTCCCCCCCTGAAACCCCCCGTCGCACGCTGCCGCTGCTGCGCCGCGCCAGCGCGCTCACTGGAATCACAATCCTAGCAGTTTGCGAATCAGGCTCAGCTGCTCGGGGGCGTCGCTCTCGCGGGCCGCTTCCTTGAGGTGCACGGTCGGCGGATGCAGCAGCTTGTTGACGATGGCGGTGGTGGCGGCCTCGATCGCTTCGTCCTGCTCCGCCGTGAGGGGGCCGATGCGCCGTCTCGCCTTCTCGAGCTCGTGACGGCGGATCTCCTCCGCCCGGCGGCGCAGCTCGTTGAGGAGCGGGACCACCTCGCGCGCCTTCTGCCAGTCGAGGAACTCCCGCACCTCGCGCTCGACCAGCGCCTCCGCGGCCGCCGACTCCTTGAGGCGCTCGCGCAGGTTGGCTTCCGCCACGGCCTTGAGGTCGTCCAGATCGTAGAGGAACACGCCTCCCATCCTCCGGACCGCGGGATCGATGTCGCGCGGAACCGCGATGTCGATCAGGAACAGCGGACGCGCGTGGCGTCCGCGGCGCGCGGCGCGCGCGCTCTCCACGTCCGCTTCCTGGATGACGATGCCGGGGGCGCCGGTGCCGCTGATGACGATGTCCGTGCGCGCGAGCTCGTCGCGCAGCGATTCCAGGGGCGCGGCCTTGCCGCCCAGCGCCGCCGCCAGCTCCGCCGCCTTCTCGAAGGTGCGTCCGCCGAGGACGGTGGCCCGCCCGCCGCTGCGCACGAGGTGCTTGGCCGCGAGCTCGCTCATCTTGCCCGCGCCGACGAGGAGGACGTTCTTGTCCTTCAGCTCGCCGAAGATCTTGCGCGCCAGCTCCACCGCGACGTAGGACACGGACACCGCGTTGCGCCCGATGCCCGTCTCCGTGCGCACGCGCTTGGCCGCGGCCAGCGAGCGGTTGCGCAGCGCGTTGAGGGCCGATCCCAGCGTGCCCGCCTCCTCCGCCACCTGGTAGGCCTCCTTGACCTGGCCCAGGATCTGCGGCTCCCCGATCACCATCGACTCGAGGCTGGCCGCGACGCGGAAGGCGTGGCGGATCGCGTCCGCGTCGGCGTAGCGATAGACGACCGCGTGCAGCTCGCGCGCGTCGCGGGCGTGATAGCGGGCGAGGAACGACTCCAGCGCGTCCACTGCGCCCGGATCGTCCTGGCGGGCGTAGAGCTCGACGCGGTTGCAGGTCGAGAGGATCATGGCCTCCCCCGCTCCCGTCTCCGCGCGCAGGCGCAGGAGGGCGTCGCGGAGCTGGTCGCGCGGGAAGGCGAGGGCCTCGCGCACGGGAAGGGGGGCCGTTCGATGGCTCACGCCGATGACGATGATCATGGCGTGCGCCCGGCCACGGGCAGGGCGAACACGTTCATCCAGACGAAGGTGAAGGCCACCGCCGTGAAGGCGGCGATGCCGAGCAGGGCGGCCCGCCGCCCGCCCCAGCCCGTCCGCTGCCGGGCCAGGATGAGCGCGACGTAGAGGCACCAGGCCACGACCGCGCTCCACTCCTTGGGGCTCGAGGTCCAGTAGCGGCCGTGCACGGCGTGGCTCCAGAGAAGGCCGGTGATGATGGCGAGGGTGAGCAATGCGAAGCCGGCCTCGACGGCGCGCGCGCTCAGCGTGTCGCAGCGCTCGAGGCTCGGGATCAGGTAGTAGAACGTCCGCGGCGTGCGCGACCGGAGCTCGCGCTCCTGGATCAGGTAGAGCAGGCCGCCCGCGAAAGCCACGAAGAGCGCCGCGTAGCCGAAGAAAGCCAGGGTCGTGTGGATGGGCAGGAACAGCCCCTTCAACACCGGATCCCCCGCGGGCGCGATCGGGGTGAGGTTGGCGATCAGCACCAGCGCGAAGGCCATGGGATAGACGGCGAGCCCGAGTGCCTCCAGCCGCGAGCGCGTATAGATGACGAGGAAGACGAGCACCATCGTCCAGGCCAGCAGCGACGCCCCGTCGTGGAGGCCGACGGCCGGGAAGTGTCCGGCCTCCGTCCAGCGCTGGGCGAGGGCGGCCGTATGCAGGGCGAACCCGACGAGGGTGGCGGCCACGGTCCACGACGTGACGAGAAGGCGCCGCCGGGTCAGGGTCTGCAACAGGACGTGCAGGGCTCCGACCGCGTAGAAGATGAGGACCAGGACGAGATAGACGTGCGAGCTCACACGTGCTCCAGCGGCCCCGAGGCCGCGCCGCCGAGAATCGCCACCTTAGCATACGAGTGAGCTGACACACAGCGCGGCGGGCCGGAACGAACGAGCATGGGGGGCGTCTCATTTGGGAGGTCGCGCTCATGGTGATTCCGCAGCAAGATCTGACCGTCCTCGCGTCGGGTTGCGCCGTTTCCGGCCGCGTGGCGGGCCGGGACCTCGACGTGCTCGGACAGTTCGACGGCGAGCTCGAACTCAGCGGACGGGTGCACGTGGCGGCCGGCAGTCGGGTGAAGGGCCGGGTGCGTGCGAATCTCGTCGAGATCGACGGAGACTTCGAGGGCGAGGTGCGCACGGAAACGCTGCGCCTCGGCGTGGGAGCCTCCGCCCGTGGCAAGTTCTTCGCCGGCCGGATTGCCATCGTCGACGGGGCGCGCCTCGAGGGTGACGTGAACCCTTCCGAGAGCGTGGTCGTCACCGGGCCCGGTCCGTCGTCGTCATCCGGCGGCGGCGTCACCCCGATCGGCGGAGCAAGGCCCATCCCCAAGCCCTCCACCGAGGACAAGCCCATCGCGAAGCCGGTGGCCGAAGAGAAGCCCGTGGCGAAGCCCGCCGCCGAAGAAAGGCCGACCAGCGAGGCGGTCGCTCCGGCCTGACCGGGGTGTAAAGCCGCCCGCGCGGCGCCGAAGTGAGGGTCGAGAGGAGATCGTCCTTTCGGACGGGTGGGATCGGCGAGGAAGCAAGAGGAGGTTCGGGCAGGGACGCCGCGCGGGCTGTCGAGATCTGGTACTCCGCCAAGGTCAGGGGCCGAGGTCGCCCAGGGCAAGGTCACCCGGCACGAACGCGCTCTCGTGGACGCTCAGCTCGCAACCGTGCGGATCGCGCACGCCGGCGAGGCGAACGCAGTGCAGGGAACCAGCGCTGAGGAGGCGCGACGGCGTCCAGACGGCGACGCGGCCGTCGAGGCTGGTCCACACGCCACCGGGTACGGCGCCGCTCTCGTCGATCACGAGGAACGTCTGCGGCGAGAGGGTCGAGGGATCCGCGGGCCGCGAGAAGCGCGCCACCACTGGCGCGTCTCGGAACACGCCGCGCGCGCCGTCGGGAGGGTCGAGGTGCCGGACACGTAGCCGAGGCTCGTCCGGGGCGGCACGCCAGACCGTGCCCGGCGCGCGCAGGCTCTGGCCCACGCCCCCTGGCGCGGCGGCCGCCGGCGGCTCGGTCATCGCTCGACCCACCGTCGCCCGCGGCACAACATGATGCGCACACGCGCCGATCCGGGCGTGACCCGCACCGCGGCCTGCGCGAAGGTCCCGGCGAGATAGAACGTGCCGGGCGTGGCCGTGCCCATGGGCGAGAACGAGAGCATGTTCGAGCGGCCGAACTTGATGGGATCGGCGGGGTCGAGCGTTCCGGAATCGGGCGGGATGGCGGGAACGCCCGGGTTGATTCCGACCCGGACGTCGGCGGCGCCGCCGCTGAGCTCAAACGGTCCGGCGACACGCCGGTCGCGGCCGGTGGCGATGTCCGCGCTCAAGACGCCATTGCCGTTGCCGTCCGCGTACAGGCTGTAGGTCGGCCCGCGCGTGCCGGTTTCGAATCGGATCGCGGTGTTGACGTTCCGCTTCACCGCCATCGAGTAGGCCTCGCGAAACTGCCCGCAGAACTTCTGCGCCGCGCCCAGGAGATGCGCCTCCTGTGAGTACGCGCGCAGGCCCGGGACCAGCAGCGACGCCATCAGCAGGATGATGCCGAGGACGAGGACCATCTCCAGCAAGGTGTGACCGCGCTCGTTCATGGCCTCCTCCGGTGGAGCAGGGAACGGGGGCGGCGCCCGGCCGCCCCCGCGCCGTGCTACTTGCCGGCCGCCGGCTTGGCGGTCTCGCCGCTGGTGGTGAGAAAGGCCTGGATCTTGGCCAGGTTCTTCTCGCCGATGCCCTGGACGTTCATCAGCTCGGAGACGTTCTTGAAGCCGCCCGCCTTCTGGCGGTAGTCCACGATGCGCGCGGCGAGCTTCTCGCCGACACCGGGCAGGACGGTCAGCTGCTGAGCGGTCGCGGTGTTGATGTTGACCTTGCCCGACGGGGCGGGCTTGCCGGCCGCGATGGCGAGGCCGCTGGAGACAACCAGGGCGAGGACGAGGGCCAGGCCCGTGGCGACGATGCGCTGAAACTTCATGCGTTCTCCTTCTTTCTTCGTTCATGAGGGGCGCGACCGGTGACCGGTGGCGCCGAAGTGAAACGTCGTCGAACGGCGGGGTGCGTCCGGGTCCGAGATGGCCTCGCGGACCTTTCCTCGAATGCTCCGCACCTCCTTTCAAAGTGCCGGCGCGGGCCCGACTCTCCCTTCGGTACCCGCGCCGGTCCGCCGCACACGGGGCCCTGCACAGGCAACCGAGGTGCCAGGGAGCGACGCCCCGCCAAAGGCGGGGCCGGTCAGCAGGTTGAGGGTGCAGCGCGGGCGCCGCGGCAGGTGCCCGCACCGACAACGCGCGTTGTCAGCCGCGGTCGATCACCCGCGCAAGGGCGCGCAGATGCTCGTTCCAGGGCGTGTCACCGGATATTGACGCCGGGCGGCTCCTATGCGCTTCCCCCGACGGAGCGCGAGGTTTTTGAACCGGCGCCAGTGTCGGTTCGTAGAAAGGTCAACCTCAGAAAGGACACCCATGAAGAACCGTCACTCGCTCGTCGTCGTTCCCCTGCTCATGGTCTTGGTTTTCATGGATGGCCCGCTCTTCGCGGAAACCGGGTCACCAGAACCGGCTGCCGTCCTGGAGCGCGACCGTCTCTTCTGGACGGCCTACAACGCTTGCGACGTGAACACGATAGGGGAGTTCTTCACGGCGGACGTCGAGTTCTACCATGACAAAGGCGGGCCGACGCTGGGGCTGGCCAACCTCGTCGGAAGCGTGAAAACGAATCTCTGCAGCAATCCGAATTGGAGGCTGCGGAGGGAAGCGGTCGAGGGCACCGTTCGGGTCTTCCCTCTCAAGAAGGACGACGTCGTCTACGGTGCCATCCTCTCCGGTGAGCACCTCTTCTACATCCTGGAGAGTGGGAAGCCGGAAAGCCTGGACGGGCGGGCGCGCTTCACGCACCTGTGGCTGCTGAAAGATGGGGCGTGGAGGATGGCCCGCATTTTGAGCTACGACCACGGTCCCGCCTCCGACGCCGGCAAGCGATAAGCGATAGGAAGCGGCCGTCGCGTGAGGGCGCTATTCGCCCCCGCCGAACTTCTTCAGCCAGCCCTCGACGTCGTCTTCCTTGTCGGGCTTCTCGCCGGTCGCGGAGGCCGCCGGCCGCACGATCCGACGCTCCATCGCGTTCCACTCGTGCGCCCGCAGCACGCTCGCGCCCGCGGTCTTGACGTAGGAGTAGAGAGCCTTGTCCGAGGTCACCACGACGATCTCGCGGGGGCGCTCGGCGGTGTCCACGATCTCCCGGATCAGGGTGTCGGCGTCCGTGCCCTGGGGAGGGACGCGCAGGCGTAGCGGGCCGAGGTCCTGCGTTTCCATGTCGGGCCGCAGCGGATGCCCGTCGAACACCAGCGTCGCCCTGGCTCCGCGCGCCCGGCAGAAGGCGGCCACGCGGCGTACGACCTCCGCGCGGCGGTCGTCCTGACCCTGGGGTCCGCCCCAGGAGCCCAGCAGGTTGTTGCCGTCGATCACGTACGGCACGGACGCATCAGATCTTGACGAGCTTGCGGAAGAAGCCGCGCCATGAGATGGAGGTCCTTGAGACGCCGGGTCTCCTCCGCCTTCTCCTTCGCCGCCCGCTCCTGCTCACGCTCGAGACGGGCCGTGCGCGCGGCATCGAGGAGCTGCTTCTCGTTCCGGAGGAACCACTCGTCTTCACGCTTGTTGTCCTGGTCGACCACGGATCCTCCTTGTCATATCTCAGGGCCCCCACCGGTCGTTAACGGCGGCCTCAGAAATCGCTCCCTTTCGGCGGCGACCAGACTTGCGATTCTATGTCAACAGAAGAGGTCCATCGTGTTATCATTCCGACCGATTTGGCGATTCCAGCAGCCCCGGTCCTCGAATCGCCGGGAGGCGCATTGGCCGACGCGTTCCCCATCAGCGGTCAGATCGATCCCAAGGCCTTCCCGTTCCTGGTCGTCCAGCTCCACCGCCGGGGCGCCACCGGTTCGCTCAAGGTGGAGGGCCCGTCGTATCACAAAGCCCTCTATTTTCGGAGCGGCCGCGTCCTCTTCGGCTCGTCGAACGATCCGCGCGATCAGCTCGGCTCGATCCTGATCGAGAGCGGGAAGATCACACCCGAACAGCTCGCCGACGTCAATGCCAAGGTCGGTCCCGGCAATCCGCTGGCGAAGGTGCTCGCGGACACGGGGTTCGTCTCGCAGCGCGAGCTGTCGGAGGCCGCGCGGGCCAAGGTCGAGCGCATCCTTTCCGACGTGCTCACCTACACCGTCGGAAAGTTCGACTTCGAGGACGGCGTGCTGCCCAAGGGCGCGGTCGACCTCAAGCTGGCGACGGAGCGGCTGGTGATGACGTCCGTGCGCCGCGTGAGTGATCGCAATTTCGTCCTGCGCCACATCGACGGGCTCGATGCCATCCTGGGTCCCACCTCCGAGATGGTGCCGCGCCTCTCCTGGGGCGAGATCGAGAGCGAAGCGGGCGGCCTGCCTCAGCACCTCGACGGGCGGCGCACCCTCAAGGAGGCGGCCGCCTCCGCGCGCCTCGAAGAGTTCGAAGCGGCGAAGATCGCGTGCGGCCTCCTGTTCCTCGGACTGGTCGAGCGGGTGCGGGCCGCGGTCACGGCGTCGAGCGCCCCGGCCGTGAGCTTCGCGGACGTGGAGGCGGGGAACGAGCTCGACCTGGGGGCGACGGCGGCGCAGGCCTTCGCATCGGCGCCGGCCATGGTCGTGCCGACGGTCGAGCCGGAGCCGGCCGCGCCGCAGATCGTGGCCCCCGCGGACGACGACGAGCCGCCGCCGTTCGTGATGGACGATGCGCCGGCGCGGCCCATCGAGTCGTCCGAGATCGCATTCCCCAGCTTCGTGGTGCCCGAGCCCGAGCCTGCGCCCGTCGTGACCGCGAAGCCCGCCTACGACGAGCCCCCCGCGATCGTGGCCCCTGCCCCGGAGTCGCCGACCATCGCGATGGCCGCTCGCCCGGCCGCTCCGGAGGCGGCCCTTCCACCAGACGAGCCGCCGCCGCCCATGGTGACGTCGTCGGCTTCACCCCTCCCACTGGTCATGCCCGAGAAGAATCGCCCGGGGCACGCACGCGCCGCCGTTCCCCCGCCTCCCCGAGAGCCGATCACGGCCTCGTCTTCCCGATCCTCGCGCCCGAGCAAGGAGGACCTGGCCGCGCTCGACGATCTCCTGAATGCGCGCACCACGGAAGGGCCGCTCACCCCGCTCGAGAAACCCGGGGGCTTCGCGGAACGGCCCCCTCCGCAGTACGCGCGCTCCGGCGGTGGCCGCCGCCAAGCGTCGGGGCGGGGACCGCTCCTCCTCGGCCTGGCCGCGGTCCTGCTCGGCCTGGCCGCCGGCGGTTGGTTCTACTTCAAGGGCATGCCCGGCCGCCCGGGACTCTTCGCGCGCGCGTCCCCCGCCCCGGTCGCCGTGACCACGCCCCTTCCCCCGACTCCGACCACGACGCTCGCGGCCGCGGACGTGGTGCCCTCGCCCGCGCCGGCCGCGCCCTCGGCCGCGCCCTCGACCGCCGCCGCGACATCACGGCCGGCGCCGCCCACCGTCGCCCCGGCCACCGCTCCGCCTCCGGTGGCGGCGTCCACCCCGCGGCCGTCACCGCCCGCGGCGGCCCCGGATGGACGCGCGCTGCTGCGCACGGGCCGTTTCCCGGAGGCGGCGCGCGCGTTCGTGTCCTCGACGCGCGCAGCGGGCAAGGGCGCCGCCGTGATCCAGCTCCTCATCGCCTGCTCGTCAGAGACGGTGCAGAAGGCGGTCGACAGTGGCAGCGCGTCCGACCTCGTCATCCTCCCCGTCGACTTCAAGGGGCGCGACTGCTATCGGCTGGTCTGGGGTGTCTATCCCTCGGCCACGCGCGCGACCGCGGCCCTCTCCACCGTGCCCGAATACTTCCGCAACGGAGGCGCGGCGCCGAAGGTGCTCGGAGTGTCCGAGGTCATCCCCTGAACTGCCGGTGGCGGCCGCTCGCCGCGGGGGCCGCGGTCGCCGCGTGGTGGTTGGCCGGGCCGATGGCGGGCGCGGACACGATCACCCTC
>Ga0207646_10008857_pt1 | contig 10025 bp, 6 predicted proteins | sample KBSK5502metaG_FD_184343 | JGI IMG/M metagenome (GOLD analysis project Ga0207646, IMG submission 184343) | Corn, switchgrass and miscanthus rhizosphere microbial communities from Kellogg Biological Station, Michigan, USA - KBS K5-50-2 metaG... | ecosystem: Host-associated > Plants > Roots >...
TGGAGCAGGCTCGCGTCGATGGCGGGCGCGGTACGCAGCACCATCAGCAGCTCGCGGCCGGGCCGGGCCGCGATGCGGAAGGATTCGCCGCCCAGGATCGCGCGTCCGCCGTCCGCGATGGGGACGTTCGCATCCGGGTAGGTGTCCACCCGTGCGGCGCCCCACATGGGAGCGGCGCCGGCGAAGGAGACGAACGAATACTGGTGGGCCGCCTCCTCGCGCGAGTCGCACACGTTGAGGCGGTCCACCTCGGTCAGGCCGCGCACGGCGGCCAGCGTCTCCGGGGCGGCCGGCTCGCCGCCGCGCTCCAGCAGCTCGTACTTCATCGGGTAGATCTCGATCTCGTCCGCGAAGGTGGCCGTCCGGAACAGGGCGGGACCGCTCACGAGCTCCCGCATGATGGGGAACCGGTCCTGCGCGGCCACGCTGGTGATGAGGAAGGCCGGGCGCTCGGAGGGAGGAAGGCGGCGCAGGCCCTCGAAGGCGTCGGCTTCCCGCTCCGCGGCGTGATCGCCGAAGAACGCGGGCGTCGTGACGCCGTGCAGGTTGAGGTTCTGGTGCCCAGTCAGATACTCGACGCTGGTGGCCAGGTTGGCCATGCGAGTGCCCGGAGGGACGTTGCGGCGGATCCACTGCGCGGCGGCGACGTCGCGGCGGTAGAGGTCGCCCGCCATCTCGCCGTAGAGGGCGGCGAAGCGCAAGGTCGAGAGCGCGGCCAGGCCCACCCACACCAGGGCCGCGATGCGGAACGTCGCGCGCTCGCGCTGCGGGTCGCGGATCGTAGCGGTCGTGACCAGCCCCAGACCGGCGGCGCCGAAGGCCAGGAGCCCTGGAAACGCCCACAACACGTAGCGCTGGAACTGCGACCCCAGGAATACGTTGGGGGTGACGAGCGCGAACACCGCGGCCGCCATCACGAGCCACGCCGCCACCCCGCGGCGCAGCGCGCGCGGGGGCAGGACCGCGGTGGCCGCGATCGCCGGCAGTAGGAGCGGAGGCAGGAAGAGCGAGGCCCATCCGCGCCCGAGCCCGATCGGCACCTGCGAGGGGTAGAAGCCGAGGAGCAGCCCGCGCACGAGGTCCACGCCGTATTCGGTCGAGAGGGCCAGCCCCTGGTTGAGCCCATAGCTCGCGAAGAGGGACTTGTCGGCGGCGGAGGTCCCGAGCCAGGCGCCGGTGAGGGTGCGGTACAGCACGAGGACGGCGAGGCCGGCGGCCACGGGCAGCCAGGTCCGCAGGCCGCGGCGGCGAAGGACGACGCCGCGCTCGGCGGCGCGGTCCGCCGACAGCGTCCAGGCGAGAGCGAGCGCGAGCGCGATGGGGAGGCCCTCCGGCCGCGCGAGCGCGAGCAGCACGCCCGGCGCCGTCCAGAGGGGGACGCCGGCGTCCGCGCTGGCCAGCCACCGCTCGAGGAGCCACAGGGCGAGGAAGAGGAAGAGCGCGATGTCGGATCCGTAGAAGAAGGACCAGACCACGGGCCCGCCGAGGGCGACGAGCAGCCCGGCGAGAGTGCCTTCGCGTGGACCGGCCAGGCGGAGCGCGACCGTCCGGGCGAGCAGGACGGAGCCCGCGTAGAGCGCCCCACCGGAGAGTATGGCGAACGCCACGAGGCCCTCGCCGCGGATCCCCAGCGCCTCGGGCAGGGCGAGCGCGACCGTGAACAGGAGGCTGGTCGCCCCCGTCGAGGGGGGCTCTCCGGGGTTGTACCGGAACGGGTGTCCCTGGGCGATGGCGCGGGCGTACTGGCAGACGAGGTACAGGTCCGCGACCTGCGGCACGAAATGCCCCTCCGTCGCCGCGAACATGAAGAAGAGGAAGGCACCCGCCACCACGGCCGCGACGGCGAGGAGGACGAAGGCGGGACGGCGGACGAGTGGCGGGTCGCGCGGCCCCGCAGCGTCTCCTGCCCCGTCCGCCATTGCCGCGCGATGATACAACGCGGCCGGCGCGCGACCGCGACTCGCCGGACGTGCTTGACTGCCCAGCGCTTCGGCGGCAACATCCGGGGCGTTGCCCACGCAGGTGCCCACGCCGCATGCCGGAGAACGACGCGCTCGCTGAGGCGCCGGGAGCGCTCTGGCCGCTGGCGGCGCTCGCGATCGGCCTCATCGTCGGCAGCTTCGCGAACGTGTGCATCCACCGGCTCCCGCTCGGCGAGTCGGTGGCCACACCCAGGTCGCGCTGCCCCGCCTGCCGCACGCCCATCGCGGCCGTGGACAACGTCCCGGTCCTCAGCTACCTCGTCCTGCGCGGGCGCTGCCGCCACTGCCGTGACGCGATCTCCTGGCGCTATCCGGCGGTGGAAGCCGCAAACGGCCTGCTCTACCTCGGCCTCGCCCTTCGCGACGGTCCCTCGCCGCGGGCCGTGGTCGACATGGCCCTGGCCACGACGCTTCTCATCCTGAGCCTCATCGACCTCGACCACCAGATCCTGCCGAACGTCATCACCCGTCCGGGGATCGCCGCCGGAATCGCCGTCAGCGTGACGGCGTGGGCGCTCGGGTGGAACGGAGGGCCGACGCCGCTCGAGTCGCTCGCGTCCGCCATCGGGGGATACGTCGCCTTCGCGGCCATCGCCGCCGCGTACCGGCGGACGCGCGGAGCGGAGGGACTGGGCCAGGGGGACTGGAAGCTTGCGGCCATGCTGGGGGCATTCCTCGGCTGGGAGAGGATGCTGCTCACCGTCCTGCTCGCCTCGATCGCGGGCACGGTGGTGGGCCTCGCGCTCATGACCACGCGCGGAAGGTCCGCTCAACATCCATTGCCGCTCGGCACGTTCCTCGGCTTCGCCGGGATCTTCGTCCTCTTTGCCGGCACGGGCATGCTCGACTGGTACAAGGGACTGTTCCGCGGATGAGGGTGGGCCTGCCGACGCGGCGCGCCTACGTGGTGGCCGCGCTTCTCGGCGTGGGCGCCCTCGACCTGCATGCCACCGCGGTCGGCCTGCGCGCGCACACGCGCCTCCTCGCGCACACGCTCTCCGGCGCGCGCATGGCGACGGCCCAGGCCCGTCCCCGGCTGATGGCCGCGGTGGCGGCCGGCGACGCGGATGCGCCGCGACGTGCGGTCGCGGCCGCGCTGGACGCCGGCATCGCCACCAGCGCCGAGGCCTTCCTAACCGACGGAAGACGTCTCGCCGCCCAGCCCGACGCGGCACCTTCGCCGCATTGGCTCACCCCGGTTGAGATGCAGCGGCTCCGCGCCGGCGAGATCCTCACCGTCACGCAGCTCGCCGGCCCCTCGCCGCGCGTGCTCGCGTACGTGCTCTTGACCGGCACCCCCGCGCCCGTCGTCCTCCGCCTCGCCACCGACGCCTCCGACGTCGTCGCCGACCTCCGCGACCGCCAGGAGTCCTTTATCACCCAGGCCATGGGTCTCGTCCTCGTCCTCGGCACCATCGCGCTGTTGGCGCCGTCGCGAGGCGAGCCCTCTCCGGGCTCGCCTCCCGTCGCCCTCGTCGCCTACGAGGAGGCGATGGAGAGGCTGCGCGCGCGCGACCAGGAGATCTCCCGACGTCACCAGAAAGAGCGCAGCCGCATGGAAGGCGAGCTGCGCGACAAGGAGCCGTTCGTCCGCGCCGGCGAGCTCACCGTCGGCGTCGTCCACGAGGTCCGGAACGGCCTCGGCACCATCGTCGGCTACGCCCGGCTGGTGCAGTCGGCCGGAGGCGCGGCCGCCGAGCACGCGCGCGCCATCGTGGAGGAGTGCCAGACCCTCGAGACCGTCGTCCGTCGGTTCATGGAGTTCGTGAAGGACGACGCGCTGCACCCCGCGACCTTCGACCTGGGCCGGATGCTCTCGCGGGTCGTCGCCCGCGAATCGAGAGGGCGCCCGGGACCCGCGATGGTCCTGCCGCGCGCCGAGGCGGGCTCCATCGAGGCGGACGAGGACGTCCTCGAGCGCGCGTTCGAGAACCTCGTGCGCAACGCGCGCGACGCCGCCGGCCCCGGCGGACACGTCTGGATCGAGGTCGAGCGCGGCGGCGGCTCCGCGGTCGTCACCATCGCCGACGACGGGCCCGGGATGCCGCCGGCGGTGCGCGACAGCCTGCGCCCGTTCTTCACGACCAAGTCGGGCGGGCTCGGCCTCGGCCTCCCCTTCGCCTTCAAGATCGTGCGCCAGCATGGAGGGGATCTGACCCTCGGCGATCGTCAACCCCGGGGCCTGATCGTCCGGGTCCGGCTGCCGCTCGCCCGGTCAGGGCCGCCCCCTGGGGTTACCGATGGTAACGGCCGGGCCTCTTCAAGTGGTGTGACACGTGATACGTCGATCGGTGTAAAGCCAACGTCCTGAACTCGTTGCCGGTGACGACCACCGGCGGTACACGCTTTGCTGTAAGGAGCCGCCCATGAGGCAGTCTCACAGACGCGTGCGACGGACCGGCAGCGCGGGGTTCTCGCTCATCGAGCTGCTGGTGGTGGTCGGGCTCATCGGGGTCATGGCCGCCTTCTCGCTCCCGCAGATCGGCAGATTCATCCGCAACTACCGAATCCGCGGCGCGACGCAGCAGGTTGCGACGGAGATCAACGCCGCCCGCAACCGGGCCATCACGAAGAACGTCAACCTCGGAGTCGTCTTCGTCACCCGCTCGGCGACCACCTATCAATGGGTGGTCGAAGACGGGACGGGAAGCGGAGTGGGGCGAAACACGACGCGGCCCACGCTGGACACGACGCTCCTCGGCGATGCGACGACGGGGGCGGGACGCGCGGTGGAACAGACGAGCCCCGTGTATCCACTGCCGTCGACGGTCCAGTTCAGCACGACCTGCCCGACGGTGCCCACGCTGCCCACCGGCGGAGTCTGGAAGCCGGGCATGCGCTTCGGTCGTCTGGGCTCGTGGTGCGACCCGACCTCGACGAGCTCGACCTGTCCGGCCCTCCCCACGACCGCCGGAGCGAACCTCGTCTACAGCATTCCGACCAGTGCCACCGGCAGCACCGATTATCCGGCGGGGTCGGCGGTGATCTGCCTCGAGGAGGTCCGTACCAACCCGCAACGCCGGACCGTCACCGTTCTCGGCGGCGGACGCGTCCTGGCCCAGCCGTGAGGAAGCCCACGATGAATGTCCCGGAGAACTCGAAACAGGACCAGGCGGGGTTCACGCTCATCGAGGCGCTGCTCGCCATGGTGATCCTCACTTTCGGCTTGATCGCGATCACGAACCTCCTGATCGTGGCCGCCAGCTCGAACAGCGTGGGCAACATGAGCTCGGCCGCGACCGCCCTCGCCTCGCAGCAGCTCGAGCTGCTCAAGGCCCAGTCGTACACGAGCATCGCCCCCGGCGGTTCCCTCACCGCCGATCAGAGCGTCGCCGGAGTGCCTTACTTCCGGGACGACAGCATCGACGGGGTGTCGATTTTCCACACGAGGTGGCAGGTCGTCCAGATCGCGGGCGACCAGCAGACCCGGTTCATCCACGTCCACACGGAGCCGGCCCCGGGACTGTTCCGGTCACGGGCGGCGGCGGACTTCACGACGTTTCGGAGCTGCACCAGTGTCGCCAGCGGGTGCCCCGCTCCATGAGCGCGGCACGGCCGCTTTCGTCCGGGCACGACGTTCCTTGTGAGGAGAGCACGAAGATGACGCGACGACAGGCGGGCCCGCAGTCCGGATTCAGCCTCATCGAGCTGATGGTCGCGCTGACCGTCACCCTGGTCGTGAGCGGTGCGATCTATGGCCTCCTCTCCGGCGGCCAGAGCGCGTTCCGCCGCGAGCCGGAGCTCACCGACCGCCAGCAGAACGCCCGCGTCGCCCTGAACCTGATCATGCGCGACATCGCCAACGCCGGCTCGGGCATGCCGACGTTCATCCAGACCTTCACCCAGAACCTGAATAACTGCACCAACAGCACCACCTGCCCCGCGGACACCGGCTACATCACGCGGCCCGACGTCCCGGCCGAGGTCCCGGACGAGCTCGAGATGCTGACCAATTCCGGCACCAAAGAGAACGAGCCCGCCTGCCACACGGCCGGCCAGGGCAACTCGACCGTGGTCACCACCGTCCGAAACACCGGCACGAGCGTGAATGACAACCAGATCGTCCTGCTGTTCACCACGTCCGGCCAGTGGACGATCCGCAACGTGACGAACACCCAGGGCACGAGCAGCGGCGCGCAAAACTGCGATCCGGGTAACCAGGCGCACACCAACCTCATCTTCGGCCCCGGGAACGACAACACCGGCCTCAACAGGCCGAGCGGGGTGTGCACGCCCAACGGATTCGGCACCGTCACCTCCACCCCCTGCGAGGTGAGCCAGGTCAGCTTCGCCACCCTCGTCCGCTACCGCATCCGCGTGGATGCCTCCGGAGTTCCCGTGCTCCAGCGATGGTCGTCGGACGACTCCTCGCTCATCAACGCGGGGGTCCTGAACTACCAGACGATCGCGCGCGGCATCGAGGACCTGGAAGTGCAGTACACCAAGGCCAGCACACCCAACACCTGGGTCGACGGCGCTCCCCAGGTCGTCAACAACGATTTCACCACCCTCATCAACCAGGTCCGGGTCACCCTCATCGCCCGCGCGGAAGGGCGCAAGCTCCAGGGGCAGAAGACGAGCGCGTCCGGACGGACCAACGTTCGCGGAACGCTGACGAGCGTCGGAACGCCGCGCGCCACACTGGTCAACCTCAACAGCGCCCCCGCCGCCCAGCGGCAGTGGTTCTGAGGACAACCGGGCCATGCCCTTCAGAGGAGACGACATGACGGAGCCGCGCCGCCCCGAGAACGATTCGCAGGCCGGGTTCGCCCTCATCCTGGCCTTGCTCTCCTTGATGCTGCTGACCTTCCTGGGACTCGCCCTGGCCACCAGCACCTCGACCGAGCTGCGCATCGCCACCAACTACCGGTGGCAGCAGCAGGCCCTCTACAACGCCGAGGCCGGGATCGAGGCGGGCCGATCGCTGCTGCGGGGGATGAACTTCGAGACCATCCTGGCTCCCGCACGCAACGCCACCTGGACGGGCAACGGTCCGATCACTCCAACCACGCCCGGTGGCGGCGCGATTGCCCCCAACGCCCGCAACGATCAGTGGGGAAACCCCACCCGCAACTTCGAGGGCTCGCCCTGTGACCTGCGCGGTAACGGCATGGGATACGGCGTCATCCTCGATGACGGCGGCACCAACGCCCCCTACCAGTACAAGAGCACCATCTTCGGCCAGACGCTCAACGGCGCGTTCACGCTCTGGATCCGCCGGCCCGTGTTCCCGAGCTTGGCCAATGGGACGTTCAGCGATTACGGCGTCGACAACGATCACCTGCTCCTGGTCTCCGAGGGTGTCGCCCCCTACAACGGGGCGGTGATGTCGAACGCGCGCGTGGCCGGCAACGCCGCCGTCCAGGTCATCGAGATCCTGCTCTCCCGCGCCGGATCGGGAGGGTCGGTCTGCGGTACGCGCACGGGCCAGGCCGGACAGGGTCCGGAAGGGGCGGGGTTCAGCGCCTGCGATCCCATCACGGGCGCGGGCGTGACCGCCGCCCTCGGCACCGCGGTGACCGGTACGGGCACCGACACGGGCGTCAAGTGAACGGAGAGGCCATGAGCACCAACGTCATCGTCGTCGAGGCCGAGGGCGGCCAGCCCTCGCGCGTGCCGTCGTCGGCGTGGCGCCGCGCGGCCACCGCCGGCGTGGTCGCCGGCCTCGTGTTCCTGCTCGCGGGGGATCGCGGCGCGAACACGGCCGTCCCCGCCGGCATCGACCCCCTGGAGGTGCTCAACCTCCAGGTGCGGGCCAACGCCATCGTGGTGCTCGACAGCTCCGCGCCCATGTCGCAGACCATCGGCGGGAACCAGCTCTCGGGTGACGACACCGACTCGAAGCTGTATCTCGCCAAGCAGGTCATCCGGAACATTGTCCAGGCCAACCAGAACAAGCTCAGCTTCCTGTTCGGGCGCTACACGCAGCCGGCGGGAACGACCCTCGCCCCCGGGGTCAGCGCGGGGGACCCCACCCAGCCCGCGCGACCGATCCGGTTCGCGTATTCGACGAATAGCACGGACTCGCCCTCGATGGTCGGCACTCCGCTGGTCGTGGACCTGCGGTCGTATCTCCTGACCGCGGACGAGCGGTTCGTCTTCAACGAGCCGGGCGGAGACAAGATCGGCGTCGTCCCTGCTGGACGGTATGCCACGGGGACCGCGCTCGCGCTCGCCATCGAGACCGCCATGAACACCGCGAGCGGCGGCAACCGTTACAGCGTCGTCTACGACGGCACGGCCGGGGGCGATCACTTCTTCGCGATCACCCGGTTGAGCGGCAGCGGGAACTTCACCATCCGCGGGACGCAGATGACACCCGCGTTCGGGGCGAAGATCGGGTTCCCGGTAGACGTCAACGCCTCCTCGGGAGTGGCGACGGGTACCAAGGCGCTGGGCGACATCGACCTCCTGAGCACGGCCACGGATACGTTCATCGAGAACGGCGTGTCGTTCTACCGGGCCTTCGCCCGCCCCTACTACAACGGCTCGCAGCTGAACGTGCTGGCGGACGGGATCGTCTGCGCGGTGAGCGCGCAGACTCCGGGTGACAACACCGCGGCCAACCCTCCCTACGTCCAGCTCCAGCTCGTGACCGGCACCTGCGCCACTCCTGTGCCATCCGGCTCGCCCGTCAAGTTCACGTTCGGGGGCGCCGGGGACTTCACCAAGGGCGGCTCGTGGGCGGGATGGTCGGCCGCGAATTCCTGCGGCGGGTTCGAGCAGCAGGTGGGCCTGGCCCCCTGCACGCAGAGCCTGCAGCTCGATCCCATCGCCAATCCGTTCCTCCAGCCGGAGATCCGCATCAACGCGGACGGCTCGCTCGACGGCTATACCGAGGACACGAACGGCAACCTGACGACCCAGCCGAATTCGGCCGGCAACCGGGCCCTCGGCTTCACCCCGATCGCGGAGGCGCTCACGGTCATCAAGACGACCTTCAACACGATCTGGGCGACCGTCTCGAGCCAGACGCCTCGGCCGCGCACGTTCGTCATCCTCGTCACCGGTGGCGACGACTCCTGCCCGACGAGCACGACGGGAGACGAGTCGGCAGCGGGGGCCGACAACCGTGCCCTGCGGGCGGCCTTCCGCGCCCAGGACCTCTACACGAGGATCAATCCCGTGGAGCCCAACTCCTCGGCCACGACCTACGTCGTCGCCCTGGGCAGCGTCCAGTCCCAGATCGACCACGCGAACTGGGTGGCCTGGGCGGGCAGCGGCATGGTGAAGGCGACCATCGGCGTCGGTAGCCTCCAGCAGTGGGCCACGGCGCCCACCGCGGCCGAGCGCGCCGCCTGTACCACCTGCCAGGACGCCTTCGTCGCCACGAGCGTGGCCGGCCTCGCGAGCGCCGTGCAGGCTGCCATCGACCAGGGTCAGGCCAGCGGCGAGTTCTCGGACCAGCAGTCGATCACGGAGACGGTGTTCGAGCTGATTCGCGGCGTCCCCGTGGCGTCGCCTTCGCCGGGCGCATCCCCCGTCCCCTCTCCCGACCCGCTGCGCGCGGACAACCGCTACAACTCGTCCGTGCCCGTGCTCCTGCAGTCCACGTTCGAGATGCCGCAGTTCAAGGGTCACCTGAAGGCCTTCCGGAACATCAGCGGGGCGGCGTCGCCGGCCTGGGATCCGACCCCCGCCAACAGCGACGCGGGCCAGAAGCTGGCGAGTCGCATCTCCACCAGCCTCACGACCCTCCAGTACACGTTCGACCAGCTTCGGGGAGGTTCGGCCTGCGGAGCCTCGCCGTCGAGCTCGCCCTGCACGGATCTCACGATTTCCAGCGCCGGGGCCGGCGCCATCAAGCGGCGCATCTACACCACGAACGGCAACGGCGTGTACACGGCAGGCCTGACCGACACGCAGAAGGTGACCGCCCTCCAGAACAACAGCGGCGGCCCGGCGAACTTCCGCCTCGCCATCTGGCCGCCCGTCGCCACCGTCGATCCCGCGGGATCGGGCGGGAGCTACCCGGCGGGCCTTCTCGACAACAGCCTCGGGATCGGACGCGCACCGGTGCCGCCGCCGACGGGCGGCTCCGCG
>Ga0207646_10008858_pt1 | contig 10023 bp, 5 predicted proteins | sample KBSK5502metaG_FD_184343 | JGI IMG/M metagenome (GOLD analysis project Ga0207646, IMG submission 184343) | Corn, switchgrass and miscanthus rhizosphere microbial communities from Kellogg Biological Station, Michigan, USA - KBS K5-50-2 metaG... | ecosystem: Host-associated > Plants > Roots >...
TGATGACGTTGTCGCGCTACTCGCGCTGCTGCACTGCCTTCGTGAGGTCGATGTTGATCCGACCGGCGGCGTTGGTGGGGCGTACGAAACGGATGCCGTCGGGGTACGCTTGCGGCGTCAGTCCGCCGGCTCGGTCCACGATCTCCGCGAGCCGTTCGTCCTTCGAACGGAGCGAATACACGCCCGGAAAGCGAACCTGCCCGGTCATCGCCACCATGCGCTGCAGGTCGAAATCCGGCTCCTTGAGAATCAGGACGTTATCGTACGGCCGGAGCTTCATCTCGGGCGCGCCACGGGCGGGGTAGGCAAGTCCCGGCGGCCCGACGTACCGCCCCAGCGAGTCGCGCTCGAACAGGTACGTGGAATCCATCGGCGCACGCACCGTGGTGGCGAGCTGGCCCTCCGAACGGTCGTCCGGCATCCTCGCGATCTCGGCTTCCTTCAAGTAGGCCCCGACCGCCGGCCCACGCGCCAGGAGCACTAAGTCCCGTAGCGTCATCCCTTCGCGCCACGGATACACGCCGGGCTTGTTCACTACGCCCACGATCGAGACATAGTACTGACCTGCGAGGTCGCGCACCGCGTCTACGACCACGGAGTCGCCGTCTTCCAGGCCGAGTGCGGGTACGGTGACCCCGGGCTGAGCGACGCGGGGTGAGAGCGCGATATCGATCACCGCCCTCGGCGGGGATCCCGGTCCGCGTTCCGCGGCAGGAAGCAGGCGAAACACTGATAGCCGCTTGAGCTGCGCATCGGCCCGAAACCCGCCGGCGTCCTCGATGAGACTCGCCAGACTCCCGCCTGCCTTCAACTCGTAGATCGCCGGCCGTCGCACCGCACCCGTGATCTGCGCCCGCGTGCCGTGCACCCCCACGAACACCACGTCCCCCGTCTCGAGCCGGATATCGCTCTTCGTGTCGCCGCGCAGCAGGTAGTCGTACAGGTCGAGCGTCGCGATCACCTTGCCGAACCGCCGCACCTCCACAGCCCGCAAATTGGCCCGCTCCGTCACGCCACCCGCCGCGTACAACGCCGTGAGCACCGTGCCCAACGAGCTGATCTGATACGCCCCCGGCTGCGCCACCTCGCCCACCACGTAGGCTTGATTGGCCCGCACGTTCGCGACCGAGATATCGAACCGCGTGGTCGCGCCCGGGCTGCGCCGCACGCCGGAATAGACGCGGCCGAGGCGCGTGTACAGCACGTCCCGCAGCTGGTCGAGCGTCAGGTTCGAGACGAACAGCTGCCCCACCTGGGGAATGAGAATGAACCCCTCGCGCGTCACCTGCAGCGTGTACGCCAGCTCCACGTCGCCCGTGAGGATCAAAACCAGCTGGTCGCCCGGACCGAGCTTGTAGTCGGCGGGGACGGGTCCCGCGAGCAGAGGAAGAAACTGGGTCGTGGTTCGTTGAAACACGTCCACACCGAACACGCCGCTCTTCCCCCCGGCGACCGCCCGCACCAGCCCGGTATCGACCGGGAGGATTGTGCCCGCCGAAGCAACGCTTGGCACGCCGAGGGATTGAATCGCCGCCAGCTCCTGAGCGCCGGGAACCGGGGAGGGCTGGCCCGGGGTCTGGGCGCCGAGGTAGGCATCGAGCAGCGTGGGGGGATAGCCGCTCGCTTGAAGGCGCGCACGGATCTGATCGGAGGTCATGCCAGACTGCGCGATGCGCTGCCGGATCACGTCCGCGAGACCAGGGTTCTGCTGCACCGCTTGCTGGAGGGCGGAGGCAGCCTGGGCGGGGGGAGGAGGATTCTGTCCCGCCACGAGCGTCGGTAGGACCAGGAGCACGGAGCACAGAGCAGCACACGCCGATGCCGGGCGGTCAGCGACCCCCCGGAGCAGGTTGCTCCGTGCTCTGTGCTCAGTGATCATGTGCTGCTTTCCCCCAAGGGCTCAACAGGGAACGGGGGGATAACATGGGAGCTAACTGCTAGAACGTCAAGAGGTTAAATATCTCCCCGCCCGCAGCGCCGCCTCGAGCACCCACTCCCAGCCGAGTCGCTCCGTCATCACGTGATACGGGACCCGGAGGTACCTCGTAGCGTAGTGACTCGCCGTGCGGAGCGGCAGGCTCGCGCCCGAGTGGTCGGCTTCGATCGTTCGGGCGACCGAATGGACGCACAGCCGCGCCAGCGCGCGCCAGTCTCGCGCTGTGTATCGGCCGTACTGCGAGAACAGCCGGCTGTAGCTGGCCGCGCTGCGGCCGCGGTCGGCGAGAGCGCCGCCGAGACCCTGCTCGAACTGGTGGCGCAGTGGCGCCTCGAGCTCGCGGGCCCGCAGGCGCCGCGCCACCCATCGGGCCAGCACGGTGGGCGTCGGCGCTGCCCGCCGCCGCACCGACGCGACCACGTGCGCCACTTCGTCGCTACCGCGCCGCGCGGGATTCACCACCACCAGGCGGTCCCGCAGCTCCGTAACCAGCAGCAACGGCGGCTCGAGCGACTCGTGCCGGGCCGGGAGGGCGAGGCACGGCACCAGCCACGGGGCGCGATACGACAGCGCGGTGAGCTCGGCCAGCACTGCTATCGTGGTCTCGCCCTTAGCCAGGACGATACTCCCGAGCGACAGCGCCGCCAGGCCGTCGGGGTGTTGCAGCGCTGTTCGGTACGGAGGAACCAGGGCGACCAGCTCGCTTGCACGCACCACGATAGATTGCAGGACTGCAACGTTCCTGTCTAGCCGCGGGCCTCGGGGCGGACTCCTATAGAGGGGTGAGGGACGAGCCTTGAAGCCGGGCCCGCTGGTCGCGCTCGCCCTGCTGGGTGGCGTGGCGGCGTGCGACCGGGATGTGACGACTGCGCCGTCCCCCCCGGCCGGGGCGCGCGTCATCACGTGCCAGGCCGACGTGCGCGCCGGGACGCTCGGCTGCACCGCGCCCAGCGCGCCGTCGTCTGGCGGCCTATCCGCCGATTTAGTGGTCGGCGGCCAGGGGATCTACGTCGCGCTGCACTCGAGCAACGTGAGCTACAGCGCCGCCACCACCACGTTCCAGGCGAGCGTGACCGTGGAGAATCTGACGACGCTCCCCCTCGGCACCCCGGACGGCGCCACACTAACCGGCGTGAAGGTCTTCTTCTCCTCGGGACCCACCGTGACGGCAGGGACGGGGACCGTGACCGTGGAGAACCCGGACGGCACCGGCACGTTCACCGGCGCGAGCCAACCCTACTTTTTCTACAACGAGATCCTCCAGACCGCGCAGGTGTCGACCGCGAAGCCCTGGCGCTGGACCGTGCCGGTCACCGTCACCACGTTCGCGTTCCAGGTCCTGGTGGATGCCGCGTCGCCCCAAGAGCATACGGTGCTGCGCTGGCTGTACGATCCCAGCGGTGACGGCACGGACATCGCGGCGGTCTGGAGCGCATCGGCCACGAACGTCTTCGCCGTGGGGGCTGGCGGGAAGATCCTGCACTACAACGGCACGAGCTGGACGGCGCACACGAGTCCGATCCCGGCGGACTTGCTCGGCGCGTGGGGCAGCTCCGGCAGCGACGTGTTCGCCGTCGGCCTGGGCGGCACGATCCTGCACTACGACGGCGTCAGCTGGATTGCGCAGACGAACCCGACGGCCCAGTTGCTGGTCGGCGTGTGGGGCAACTCGGCGACCGACGTGTTCACGGTAGGCGACGCGGGCACGATTCTGCACTACGACGGTACCAGCTGGACCGGGCAAACGAGCGGGACGGGACAGAATTTCCTGGGCGTGTGGGGCAGCTCGGCGAACGATGTCTTCGCGGTGGGCGACTCCGGCAAGATCCTGCACTACAACGGCAACGCCTGGAGCGTGCAGGCGACCGCGACCCGGGCGAACGGGTCTCCGGTCTTCTTCGCGAGCATCTGGGGCAGCTCGGGGAGCGACGTGTTCGCGGTGGGTGACTTCGGCGCGATCGCACACTATAACGGCACCACCTGGAGCATTCAGACGAGCCCCACGACGGCACAGCTGTTCGGCGTGTGGGGCGGCTCGGGCAGCGACGTGTTCGCGGTGGGTGACGCCGGCGCCATCCTGCGCTACAACGGCTCGACCTGGACCGCGCAGACCAGCGGCACTTCCAATGCGCTGCTCGGTGTGTGGGGCAGCTCGGGGAGCGACGTGTTCGCGGGGGGCGACGTCGGGACCGTCCTGCATTACAACGGCACGAGCTGGACCGCGCAGACGAGTGCGACCGCGAACCCGCTGTTCGGCGTCTGGGGCAGCTCGGGCAGCGACGTGTTCGCGGTGGGTGACGCCGGCACCATCCGCCACTTCAACGGCACCACGTGGAGCGCGCAGACGAGCGGGACCGGGAGATTCCTCGCGGGCGTGTGGGGCACGTCGAGCAGCGATGTCTTCGCGGTGGGCGAGGCCGGCACGATCCTGCACTACAACGGAGCGAACTGGACCGGGCACGCGAGCGGCACGACGAACTTTCTCAATGGCGTCTGGGCCAGGGCCTCGAGCGATGTGTTCGCGGTGGGCGACGCCGGGACGATCCTGCACTACAACGGCGGCAATTGGAGCGCGCAGACGAGCGGCACGACGAGCGCCGTGATCGCCGTCTGGGGCAGCGCGACGAATAACGTCTTCGCGGTAGGCGATGCTGGACTGATCCTGCACTACAACGGCACGACCTGGACTGCGCAGGCAAGCGGCACCACGAACGCGCTGTTAGGCGTTTGGGGGAGCTCAGGGAACGACGTGTTCGCGGTCGGCGGCAACTTCACGGTCGTCCATTACAACGGCACCGTCTGGACCGTGCAATTCACCGGGGCGGGGCCGGTCGATATTAATGGGGTCTGGGGCACGTCCGGAAGCGACGTGTTCGCGATGAGCGACTTCGGCAATATGCTGCACTTCGACGGCGCCAGCTGGGTGCTACAGACGAGCCCCACCTTTGAGAATCTCTTCGGAGTTTGGGGCAGCTCGGGGACCCAGGTGATTGCGGTGGGCGACCTGGGCACGGTGTTGCGCGGCTCGCGTTGATCCCTAACTCACCACGCAGCCAGGCTCCTGGCTAAAGTTGCGAGCGCCCGTGGCGGCGTTGTAGGCCTGGTTGGACCACTCGGACTGCACGTGCCAGGTGGTGCTGTTCGGGAAGGTGACGGTATTGGCGCCGAACACGAAGGCGCATTTGTCGCCGATCTCTCCGGTCAAGGTGACCGCATACCAGCCGAGCAGGCGCGGATCGGTGATCGTCTCGGCGAGCTCGTGCGCCGTGACGTTTGCCAGCGCGGACAACCCCCGCGAATGCGTCGTGAAGGTATCATGCGGGTCGCAACCTGCGTCCCCGTCGAGATTGAAGAACCAGGCGATCTGCACCGGGTGGCGTTTGTAGGTGCCGAACGTGTGAAAACCGCAGAACGGCGCGGTGCCGCGGGGCGTCGTGGCGTAAATGAGGTACAGGGTCTCCGGGTCGGGGATGGGCACCAGGCTGGCCACCTCCGCAATCAGGGAGGCGTCTCCGGGCGCCGCGCTCGGTGGTGTACTGGGGTCGATCACCGAGCCGAGGAAGGTCGAGGCGGCCGTGATCTGGCCGTTCTGACCCGAGTACTCGGTCAACGCGCCGGCGTACGCACTGCCGTTCCAGCCCTGCAGGAAGCTCGTAAGACCGGTGATCTTGTCCCCGGCGAAGCTCGGCGTGCTCCAGTCGCTGCCCCAGAAAATGGCGAAGGTCTTGCTCGCCACCAGCACGTCGCCGCCGTGCCAGGTCATTGCACCAAGCGGCAGCTCCGGCCCTTGCCCGCGCGCCCAGAACACGCGGTCCGCCTGGTCCGGGACCTGAGGCGTGGGGCCGGGATCGGTGGGCGTTCGCGTCGGCTCGCTACAGGCGGCGATGAGCGCGAGCGTAGCGATGCACCAGCGACGTGTGTTCATCACGCTAGCCCTAACGTGCGGGCCACGGGCGGCCTCCGCAATGCGCGGAGATTGCAGACGTGCAACGTTCAGGACGTCAACAGCCGCGCCGCCAGCGCCACCGGCCACGCCGCCATCCGCACGAGGATCAACCGGGTGAGCTTCAGCGGTAAACGAACAGCGATGCAACGTTGTGGCAAGATCGCCACACCAGGCGCACGCAGTGCCGCGCCTCGCGCTTCGCGAGGTCGGAGGGTTTCTTGCGGGGAAGGTGTCCGCCGCTAGGTTCGAATCGGCTCTCCGTAGCCACTGGTGTCGTGCGTGTCACGGGGGCGGCCTTATCGGTACGCGCCGAACGGCTTCACGACGGGAGACAGCGCCCATGAACCCGCAACAGCTTCCTGCCAGCGGCGAGCCCCCGCGGTCCACACCGCCCGACGCCAAGAGCAAAGCGAAGTGGGTCAGCCCCGTGTCTCACCTCCTTCGCGAGGTCACGCTCGTCGGCTTGTGCGGGCTTGTTGCGGCCTGTAGCGACCACAACCTGCCGAGCGTCCCGGAGTCGACTGAGCCGCCGCCGTTCACGTCGGAGCTTGTAGCGTGCCAGGTCGATGTGCGGGGCCGGACGCTTAGCTGTGGGGCGCCTAGCGCGGCCAGCACGGGCGCTGGTACAGCGAAGGTCTCCGCTGACGTGATCCTCGGCGGCCAGGGGACGTACGTGCAGCTGCGCTCCACGAACGTGAGCTACGACCCGGGCACCCAGATCTTCCGCGCCGATGTGACCGTCCAGAATCTCACGTCGCTCACGCTAGGAACGCCCAATGGGAGTACAGTGATTGGGGTGAAGGTGTTCTTCCACTCCGGGCCGAGCGTGGTGTCGGGGACGGGAGCGGTGACCGTGGCGAACGCCGACGGTGCGGGCACGTTCACGGGGACGGATCAGCCGTACTTCCTCTATAACGAGATCCTGATGACCGCGCAGGTATCCTCCGCCCGGACGTGGGAGTGGGCTGTGCCGAGCACGGTCGGGACGTTCGCGTTTCAGGTGTTGGTCGATGCACCGGCGGAGATGTCAGTCATCGGTGGTACCTTCCTCGATCGGGACGGTGGGATAGTCGGAACGAGCTTCCTATTCGATCCCCTTCTCCCGGGCGGCACAGTCCCTTTCCTTGCCATTCGCGGCCCAACGGGCTGGAATGCGAACAACGCTCTTACTTGTCATGTCGGCCAGCCAGCAGGAATCGCGGCTCACCGGTCGCTATGTTGGGAGTTCGTCCGACCGATCACCGGGAGTTACGTCGGCGAGGCGTCCGTGGGGAGTCAATTGCTTACCGCGCATTTGTCTGTAGATGCGTCCTCGACTCTTGAAGCTCCCCGGATCAGCTACCTCAACGCGTTATCTGGAAAGGTGTCTGTGAAGTGGGACGCATCCCCCAACGCGCAATCGTTCTTGATTCGCGCGAATCCAGTCCCATTTACGGGCGTCACTGCTGAAGCCGTTGTGTCGGGTGAGGTACGTGCGACGACCTTCACCGACTTACCGCTTGTCAGTGGCCGCCAGTATCAGGCCGTTGTCTTCGGATTTGGAAAGGACGTTACGACGCCGGGCGACGTGCAAGGTCAGTTTAACGTTAGTGCGCACGGGCTTTCGTTCACGGCGCCGGCAACGGGGGGGTGTTCCCTCGTGGCAGGATCAAACCCACAGCCCAATGAAGGCGCTACCGATTACACCCTTCACCTGCCTCCCCAGGGGCAGCTCAGGGCGGTCATGATCTTCGTGGACTTCCCCGACGCTCCTCAGAACGAAGCGACAACCGATCTCTTTGCGATGCTCGCGCCCAACTCGACCGCGTGGTATTCGGAGGTGTCGTACGGGCGGATGTCGCTCGACATCGCTCCCGTGCACAAGTGGTACCGAATGCCAAAGGCCTCGACAGAATATGGCTTCGATCAAGCCACCTTCACATTCGAGAAACATCGTGCCTACATAGCCGACGCGATCGCCGTATCTGACGGTGATGTCGACTACAGCGGATACAGCATCGTTTACGTCGTCGCCTCCAAGGATGCTGCTATTTCCTTCTCGCCTGCCTTTCACGCGTATCCGGGCACCGGCATTGCCGTCGACGGCATCGAGATTCGGCATGCCGCAACCTTCGGATCCGACATTCGGGTTCCCCGGCTCAATTATGGATCCCACGTATTGATTCATGAGACTGGTCACTTGATCGGTTTGCCCGACCTCTATGGGTTTGGCCTACCTCTCTCCGACGCTCTGCAGTATGCCGGGGGCTGGGACATCATGAGCTTCAATACCCCCGGGGCACGGTTCCTGGCTTGGCACACACGGAAACTCGGCTGGCTGAACGAAGCCCAAATCGATTGCGTCGGCGCCGGTCAGGTTGAAGAGACCATAACACCGTTGGAACTTCCAGACGGACTCAAGGCGATCGTCATCCCCACCGGACTTTCTACGGCGTATGTCATCGAGCTCCGACGGCTCATTGGTCAGGACAGTCGCCTCTGTGATATGGGATTATTGGTGTACAGTGTAGATGTCAGCGTCCACAATGGGTCAGGCCCAATTCGCATCAGGCCAGCCCAGGCCGGCACCGACGCCGTGCAGATAGATAGGTGTGGCCCTCTCTACAACGCGCCCTTTGACCTGGGTCCGGGAGAGGTGTCGCGCTTCGACGACCCGGCTGCGGGCTTGACTGTCGAAGTGCTCACCGTCACGAGCAGTGGCGACTTGGTCCGTGTCACTAAGAAATGATGACGCGCGATGTTCGTACGCCTGGCGCAGGGTTGGTAGGACCGAGTCGCGAAAATGCGCTGCGGCGCAAAGACGACTGGACCTCACGTTCCCGTTCAGGACGTCAACAGCCGCGCCGCCAGCGCCACCGGCCACGCCGCCATCCGCACGATGATCAGCCGGGTGAGCTTCACGGCGGTCCGACTCCACCTCCCGACGCGCGGCGACCGGCGCTCGAGCCGGGCCGCGAATCGCCACGGGGAGGAGAACGGGGGTCGCTGCCATGCCACGACCCATTCGTGGCGCCGCTCCAACATTCCCCCGAGCTGCGCGAACAGCGCGCTCACGAAGGCAACTGTCCAGAACCGCGAGAACCCCAGCCATCCCAGAGGTCCTCGGAGCAAGTAGTTCGCCGCGGCCTCCCGCCGGAAGCGGTCCTCCAAGGGGACGCCGTCACGCAGCTGGCGAGCCATGGCCCAAAGCCCGCCCAATGGTTGGGAGAGCGCATGAGCCGCCATGCGGTGCTCGACTTCGCGCAGCTCGGCGGGAGAGCAATCGCGCAGCGCCTCCCCCGCGAGCAATACGTCCCGCAGCGAGCCGCGCCGGTGCGGGTGAGTTACCACGGTGTGCACCAGCAGATGCCACAGATGATCGGCAGCGCCGAGGCTCGAGAGTCCCGCCGCCCCGTCCAGGGGCCGGGCGCGATTCCACATTCCATCGGTCAGCTCGATATCGTTGAGGGCGAAATGGACCTCGATTTGTACGGCGTTCGGGCTGATGCGCTGCGCCAGATGAGCCGTTCCGGCCGGTCCGGTTCCAAGGAATCCCGCCTCGTCCAATAACCCGGCCAGCCGCTCGGCCTGGAGCGGCCGTACCAGCACGTCTACGTCCTGCACGTCCACCGGCGCAGGACTGATCAGTGCCGCTACACCCCCCTTGAGCACGATCGCCGGAATGTCGTGCGTGGCGACAAGTTGACCGATGCGTTGAAGGTGCCCGCGCACAGAGAGGATGCGTTGCAGTTCTCTCGTAGCGGCCGTCTCTACCGGGTCGGGTACCTCGCGCTCCGCGGCCGCGATCCGGGCCTTGAGCGCCAGCGCGCACCGCTCCGTACGGAGAAACACGTCCCACGTGCCGGCGGAAGAGGCGGCGAGGCCGCTCCAGTCGGGCTGCCGGCCGCCCAGCAGGTCGAGCGCGGCAGCGCGGAGGCGCAGTGCATCACGAACGCTGGCACGGGCACTGACCTTCATGGGCCGTCTAGGTGGGTGGCAGGGGTAAACGAACAGCGATGCAACGTTGTGGCAAGATCGCCACACCAGTCGCACCTGGTGCCGCGCGTCGCGCTTTGGGACGTCGGACGGCTTTTTGCAGGGAAGGTGTCCGCCGGTGGTTCGAATCAGCTCTCCGTCGCCCCTGGTGTCGTGCGTGTCACCG
>Ga0207646_10008866_pt1 | contig 10016 bp, 14 predicted proteins | sample KBSK5502metaG_FD_184343 | JGI IMG/M metagenome (GOLD analysis project Ga0207646, IMG submission 184343) | Corn, switchgrass and miscanthus rhizosphere microbial communities from Kellogg Biological Station, Michigan, USA - KBS K5-50-2 metaG... | ecosystem: Host-associated > Plants > Roots >...
ATATGGAGCGCTCAGTTACGAGCAGCTTTTGTTTGAACTCGATGCCCTCTCCTCGCGATACCGACATCCTCGACTGTTTTCCGCACTTTTGTGGATGAAAAACATGACAAGATCGACTCCGGCCCCCTTTTTCTAGAGAAAGGGAGGGATGTCAATGCGAAGTCATGTGAGCTCTAGCGCTCCTGCAATGGAGATGCCCTTTGAGCGCTGGTTCATATGAAGGACATAGTTCCGAGAAGAAGGAGGAGACAGAGTTAATGCCACCGGTGGAGGCGTCGTGTATGTATTCATGGATCAGACCCACGAAATCAGGCTCTTTTCGGCTCTTGTTGAAGAAGACTCCCTCATTGAGTTCATCACTCCGGAAGCCGAGGGAATCAGGGGAGAGGGAGGGTAGATACAGAGCAGTAACATCTTGCCTCGCTTGCTTATGCCTTTGAGATCGGCCATCCCCGAAAGAAATGAGATGAGCTTATGACAATGCCGACCCTCGACCAGACAGAAGGAATCTGGATTATACGCACCTCTGATCAAGGATATCATTATGTGCAGGATGTGTTTCCAGGGAACACGCCGCGCGAGCAAGGGCATCAAGCGAATTGCCAACTGCTCATTGCACGAGGACATCTTCAACCAGAGCGGGTGGATGATCATGCAGTATCTCGCGGGGTATTGGATCAGACACGCCGGTACCGGCGTGTTCACACATAAAACGAAACGAAGCTCGGTATGGAACGAGTACCTCAAAAGTGAGAGAACCGTGAACAGCCAGCGTATCGTTGACTTGAAACAGGCTATCCAGGCTCGCTACGCGCCAAAGTACGGCCCGGTCACTCTACACTATGAAGAGTTTAAGGCAGAAACAGAGAATGTCACCAGCATCCGGTACACTATGAGGAAAGAGGATGGCTCTTTTCTGCGTTTCACAGGCAGAGCCGCTTATGCTGATCAACACGTATACCTGGGAGTACATCAGTGTACAGACGCTGTATCACGCGTTGTCGCTCAGAGGAGTTCCCTCCTGCGAGCTGCGCGATAGAGCGTGCTTAGCTGGGCTAGCCCCAGAAGTGAGGAGAACACATGCCATTTACCGATCAAACCCTGTCTTGCCGCGACTGCCAGCAGGCCTTTACGTTTACCTCCGGCGAGCAGGAATTTTACGAAAGCCGGGGACTGACCAATGCCCCGAGCCGCTGCCCGGAGTGCCGCGCCGCACACAAGCAGTCCAATCGCGGGCAGAGGGATTTCTCTGGTGGAGGGGGTGGCAGGGTTCGCGACTACGAATCGCGCCAGATGTATAGCGCCACCTGCGCGAGCTGTGGGGAGGAGACGCAGGTGCCTTTTCAACCACGCGGTGACAGACCTGTGTATTGCAGCGTCTGTTACCAGGCGCAACGCCCCGGCCTTTCAAACGGCCGACGATCGCGCTGGTCATAGACATGACAGAGATCGTGATGAAACCAGGCGATTCCTTTGAGTGGGGGCTCAAACGGTTCCAGCGGAAGGTGCAGGAAGCCGGCATCCTGTCGGAGGCGCGGCGGCGGCGGCATTACGAGAGTCCACAAGCCCGGCGCAAGCGCAAAGCCGAGGCACAGCTGCGGCGGCGGCGGCGCGCCCGGTAACTCAGAACAGCATCGTCTTGAGCGCGTGACGCCAGAAGGAGTGGCAGAGCATCGTTTCGCGTTGTGGGTACGGCGAGGGCTGTTCTTCGCGTGGCGCTCTTCATCGAGACGGCTCCGGTCCACATCTCCTGGAAAGCGAAGCATGCAGCACAGCTGCTCTCTCCACGAAGCCGCGCTGGTGTTCTCCCTCTCTGCGAAGAGGGCTGTCGAGGAGGAAATCCCGTGAAGATGAACGGTCAATCCCAGTCCTTTGCCAAACAGGTCCAGGTGGACTTAGTAGCGCTGGGCGACGCTGACCTGTGCAACATTGTTCAGCAGTGGATCGATGGAAGCCATTCCTCTAAGGGAGCCCTCGACGTACCAGAAGAGACTCGTCTGGCGTTAGGCTATACCCGTGCCTTTCCAGGTTTCAGACTACCCGCTCACCAGCATGCCGATGTGCCTTGTGCCGACTATGATGAAGGGCCGGAGCACTGGTATGCGCCGTCCCCGCAGCAGCTGCGCGCCCTCCTCATCGCCATGGATGTGTCTGCGTTTGCTCAGCACATCATCGTCTTCGCCTACCACTCGCTGCATCCAACCCATCCCGAATGGTACGACGGTGTGATCTTCAATGCGCATCTTGCCAACTACCTGCGTCGCATGAGGGATGAAGCGGCAAGCCATGACCTAAGGGCGACGCAGCGATGAGGAGCATTTTCGAGCACCAGGAAAGGGGACAAGGAAGTTCTCCGGTCTATCCTCCCTTATCTCTTCCTAGCAATGATTTGCAACCACATGCGCGGCACCTCGGTCAGACCGAGTTCCTGGCATGTCTCGTACACGGTCGTGCCGAGTGCGGCGGCTCCCAGCTCCAGTGGCACTCCTGGTAACGCTCCCTGGATGAAGAGCCAGTAGCGCCCCAGATCCCGTAACCCATCCGGTGATAGCATTACGAGGTCCTGGACGGTCTCTACCTGGCTAAATCCACTCTCCCGGAGCAGGCTGCTGTATTCCTCGGGAGTGAGCCACTGCATGGCGATTGCTTTTGCCTCGCGGGATAGCCGTACGTCTGGGTGCGCTTTGCGTAGCCACTGCACGGCCCGGCGTATCCAGAGACGGCCAAAGCGGATGGTACTCTCGTCGCTGCTGCCCTGGTAGAAAGCGCTATTGCAGGCAAAGACCCCGCCTGGAGCAAGAATCGCGGCCATCTGCCGAAACGTGGCGCGTTTCTCGGCGATGAGGTGGATCGCGTTGCAGAAGAAGGCCACATCGGCCTCGCGGACGAGCGTGGGAAGCTCGTCGGCTTCTCCCTGGAAAAAACTGGCTTCTATCCTCACCTCGTCGATGCGCTGCCGTGCGAGTCGGAGTGCGTCTGCCGATGGGTCTACGGCGATGATACGCGCCTGGAGCCCTTGGCGGGCCAGTTCTTCGGCAATCAACTGCGTGACCGCTCCCGTTCCACAGGCCATGTCCACAATCGTCAGCGGCGCACCAGACGGGCGTGTCACCAAAGGTGCCAGGGCTCCCTGAACCAGCGAACGGTTGATTGCGGTATAAAATGGATGGGCTGCGAAGGCTTCAAACGTCAAGTGGGGGGTTTCCTCCGGTTCAAAGAAGCTCATGAAAGCCCTCTCTTTTCTCTACGCCGCTGATAGTGGAGTACCCAGCGAGTGGGTCTCGCTGCTGCTGGCTCATTGCTCCTGCTTCCAAACGGCAGCCTCAATAGTGTGATAAATGGTGCCTATCGTCTCACGTGAGAGCGGCTCCGGCTCACCTTCTCCTGCCTCGCGCAGGCGCGCTACGATGCACACCACTTCCGCTTCGTCAAACAGCTCTCCCAGCGCCGCCACCGGTTTGACCTCGGCAATCGTTGCATCGGCTGCTTCACGCTCGTGGTGTGCTGAAACAACCTGGATATCGGTGTCGGTTCGAGCGATCCACACCTGCCAGACCGGAAAGTCCCTCTCTGCCACTCAGATACACAAAGTATACCCCAAAATACAATTTGAGGGATATTTCGTGAGGCAATTCGACCCGACACTCTGGCGACCACCGATCATCTTCGGTGGTCGCCAGATCTTATTGCTCATACATACTCAATCTCGTCCACAAACGTATGCTTTAGGGAAACACCTCTACTTTCCAATAAGCATCAGCCGGGAGCGCTGAAAGCGAACCAGCGCCAGTGTGAGTACGATGATGTCGATTACTGTAAGCAGACCGAGCAAGAGGGCTAACAGCTGTGCCAGGCTCAACACAATGCCCACTGACGGCAACAAGCTACTGGTCAGTTCCAGCAGGCCGAACGTAACGCCGAACGTTACTACCAAACCGCCAACTGAGAGCATTTGCTGCGCCTGTCGCGCTGTCGCCGACCGCAGTGATACGAGCACCCCTGCGCTGGCTGCCAGGATATTCACTACCAGGCCCAGCCCGAGTGTAAGGAGCAGCAGGTCGAGCGGGTAGAATACCAGGCGCCCCTGCCAATGAACAATAGTGATCGCCAGCCACCCTAGCAACAGGAGGCTGAAGGTTATACCCAGGCCATAACCTACCAACGCGCCTATTTTTCCCAGCAGTATCGCGCGATCAGACATACGACTTGCCAGCAGCGTTTCCAGTGTATGTCGCTCACGTTCTCCGACAAAGGAATCAGCGGCGCTCGCGACGACCTGCTGGAAGGTCAGGAAGAGGATAAGGGGGATCGCCAGGGAGCCAAGCTGCATCCAGGAGGACCAGGAGATCAGGGGATACACGACGCCTCCCACGGCGAGCAAAACCAGTGAGGTCAGATATCCCGTTCGTCCTCCCTGAGAGAGCAGCTCTTTTGTTTCCTTCAAAATCATCGTCGAAGTGTCTTTCATGCTCGTTGTTCCTCCATCAATGCTAAAAACACATCTTCCAGATCTGCATTACCCCTGCGCACTTCCTCTACGACTCCCCCCTGTTGCACAATCAGATGTACCAGCGGCCCCACGTCGCTCCCATCACGCAACGTGATGCTCAGGTGACTATTGCTCTGTTCAGCATGTACTACCCCTGGTTGGTGCTTCAGCGCACCCACCATCCGCGTCGTAAAACCATGTCCATAGATTTCCGCCTGCGGCCTCCCCTGTTTCAAACGTAGTTCATCGGGGTTACCAAGGGCCAGCAGCTTTCCCTGGCGAATCACGCCGACCTGGTCGGCCATGTTATGCGTATTCATGAAGACCGTCACACCTTCGTGCTTCACGAGGCTCGCCAGGTCGTTGTTCAGCCGCGAGGCTGCGATCGGATCCAACCCTGCGACCGGCTCATCCAGGAAGACGAGTTGTGGGTGATGCAGCAGCGTGCGCGCCACCGCCAGTTGTTGTTTCATGCCCCGGCTCCAGGTCCCTACGCGCTCGCCGCGCCGATCCCACAGGTCCAGGTGCGTCAGCAGTTCTTTGATGCGCGCTCGCCTCTCTGAGGCCGACATCTGGTAGATGCGCCCATAGAAGTCCAGGTTATCTTCGGCACTCATGCGTTCGTAGAGTCCTGAGAACTCGAGCAAGGTGCCGGTGCGCTCGCGGATCTTGTCGGCCTGCGTGCGTGTATCGAACCCAAGTACGCTCGCCCGTCCGCGACTCGGCTCCAGAAGCCCCAGCAATAGTTGGATCGTCGTCGTCTTGCCAGCCCCGTTGGGTCCCAGGAACCCGAATACTATTCCCGCCGGAACCTCCAGGGAGAGTTCATTCACCGCCTGTGTCCAGTGCTCTGGTGCGCCATTGGTGCCTTCTTATTCTGGCAGTCCTCGCGCAAAAGGAAAAGCTCTGGCGACTTCATGGTCCTCTTCGTCTCCCTCACGCTCGTCGCGACGGGTCTGTCCCTCCCATTTTTGCTACAGATTGGTGGCATTGCCAGCCCACCAACGCATCTAGAGCGGGTAGTACGAATCGTCGTGGTCACCCTGGGTAACGACTGCTTGCTGCTGCTCCTCTTCCTCTTTCCCGATGGGCGCTTTGCGCCGCGCTGGATGAGCGTGCCGATCCTTACCTTTCTCGTCCTCGCGTTCTGTGTGAACTTCTTTGAAGTGCCGTTTCTCTCGTCCTGGTTCATCGTGTATGGATTGCCGCTCTCACTACTCATGAATGTGTTGGGCCTGACCTCCCTTCTCTACAAATATCGCTGGGTTTCCACCCAGCGGCAACGTCAGCAGACCCGCTGGGCGGTTCTGGGTCTGCTGGTCTTTTGGGGACCAATCTTGCTACCCAATTGATGTACCGGGCTTTCGGCATGACGCTTTTTACTACCCTTCTTCAGCTGACACTGTATGCCGTCACCCTGCTGTTTCTCCCACTCGCATTCAGTGTCGCCTTGCTGCGAGATCACCTCTGGGAGATCACGCCGCTCATCCGCCGCACGCTGGTGTATGGCCTCATGACAGCCTGCCTCTTTGTTGCCTATATAGTCATCGTGGCGGGATTGGGCAGTCTCTTCCCGGAGCAGGACAATACGCTCATGGCTCTCTTGACCATCGGCGTGATCGCCCTGCTCTTGCGCCCGTTGCGTGTGCGCCTGCAGCGTGCCATCAACCGACTTTTCTATGGCGAGCGCGATGACCCCTATGCCGTCATCGCGCGCCTGGGACAACGCATCGAGGCGGTGGTCGTCCCGCGGGATGTCCTGCCGGGCATCGTTGAAACCGTCGCCCAGGCTCTCAAGCTGCCCTATGTCGCCATCGCGCTCAAGGATGGGCAGACATTCAGGACCGCAGCCGCCTACGGCCGACAGGACGAACAAAGCCCTCTTATCCAGGTACCGCTGCTCTCTCAGCACGAGCAAATCGGAGTACTGGTCTGTCATCCACGCCAGGGGGATGATGCGCTCACGGAACCAGATACGCGGCTCCTGCAAGATCTGACCATCCAGATAGGTGCGGCCATCCACGCCATCCAGTTGACCATCGATCTCCAAAGTTCTCGCGAACGATTGGTCTCGGCCAGGGAGGAAGAGCGCCGCAGGTTGCGCCGCGATCTCCATGATGGACTTGGTCCCACCCTGGCCAGCCTGTCCCAGCGTATCGATACCGCCAGCCACCTGGTGGCTCAGCAGCCCGAGGAAGCAATAGCACTGTTGCAGACGCTCAAAGGGCAGGTTCGCACGACCATTGCCGATATCCGCCGCCTGGTCTATGCCCTGCGTCCACCGGTGCTCGATGAATTTGGCCTGATCTCGGCTATTCGTGAACATGCCATCCCTGCTCAGCAGAGTAGCGATGTGCGTATAGCCTTTACCGCGCCAGAACATCTGCCGCCGCTCTCTGCCGCCATTGAGGTCGCAACCTTTCGCATCATTGAGGAAGCCTTGACCAACGTTGTGCGCCATGCGCGAGCGCATCAGTGTCAGATCAGCATGGAACTCGCGGAAAGAGGAGATCTTTTGATCACGATTACGGATGACGGCAAAGGATTACCCGACCACTACCAGGCCGGTGTTGGGATACGCTCGATGCGAGAACGGGCCGAGGAACTCGAAGGGACCTTCGCTATTCAAACACGCCCCACAGGGGGAACGCAAGTACGTGTTTACCTTCCACTCATGAAAGAAAAAATAGTATGGAACCAATCCGTCTCGTAATTGCTGATGATCACACCTTCTATCGCGAAGGGGTACGCACAATGCTGCGTATGCTGCCAGATATAGCCGTCATCGGAGAAGCTGCCACCGGGGACGAAGTCATTGCCCGGGCATTCGAGCAGCAACCCGACGTGATTCTCATGGACATCAAGATGCCCGGGCTGAATGGCATTGAAGCCACCCGGCATATTCTACGCACTAGCCCACATATCAAAATTCTGGTGGTCACCATGTTTGAAGACGATGATTCGGTCTTTGCCGCGATGAGAGCAGGAGCGCGTGGCTACCTGTTAAAGGACGCCGACCAGGAGGAACTGGCGCGTGCCATCCGGGCCGTCAACCGGGGTGAGGCTATCTTCAGTCCCATGATTGCGCAACGGATGATCCATTACTTTGCAGCTTTGCCTCGCACAGCTTCAGCCATGGCTTTTCCGGAACTGACAGATCGTGAGCGGGACATGTTGCACCTGATGGCGCGGGGTCAGAGTAATCTCGCGATTGCTAACACCTTGAGTCTGAGTCTCAAAACGGTGCAGAACCGTGTCTCGACTATCTTCAGCAAGCTACAGGTCGCTGATCGCTCTGAAGCGATTGTACGCGCGCGTGATGCCGGTCTGGGCCATGACTCGTCTCGCTAGCATGAAAACTAGTTTTCCACTGTACTGGCTACCTGGGATATCCATTCTAAAAAAAGTAGGTGCCGATAAAGTTTCCTGCACGACTATTTACATCCTGGTTTTGGAACAGGCATCCCGATTAGCTGGTAGAGGTGTAAAATTTGTATATCCCATGTTGCACTGGCTACTTGGTCATGTGTTCAAAAAACGAGCCCATTGAGAACAATTGCTTTGTAAGAGCAAATCATAGCATATGACAGAATTAAATATGCAATAGCTATATGTATGATAGAGCCACACTATCTGGTGGAGCATAGCACCCCCTTGCGAAGACGAAGACGAGGCCGGATGCTGCCGTCCTGCTCAATGGAGCGACGGTGTGGGCGTTTTGGCGGAACCCAGGGAAGGGGTGGGATGCGATAGCTGAGCAGTTCGCCGACGCTCCAGACGTGATCGGTGAGTCCAGCAGCCATGGCGGGCGTACAGGGAGAGCCCACATGCCTGGCTTTGGAGAGTTCGTGATGGGCGAAACAGAAATTGTACGTGCAGCCAATCAGGTACATGCCGGTGTGCAACGCTTGCAGGCGCGCAGCCGCGTGCCGACTCTTGCGGGTCAGGCTCGCCAGTCGCTCCCGAAAAGGTCCATGCAAGCGTTCGATAAACGCCGTATTGAGCATGCTTCCTCCACCGGAAAGCTGGAGCAACTTCTCCGCCTGCTCCAGCAGACCGCGAGCCATCTTGCGAGTGATCTCCACCACCCGCTTGCTCTCGGTGCGCTTGATCACGGTTCCACTGTGCAACTCTGGCCAAACACACAAGCAGGCTCTGCCCACCCCAATGGTTTGCTTGACCTTTTCGCGAAAGGCACGCCCAATGCTGCCTGGATAGGCCGCCCAACCGTCGGTCAACACGAGCAGAGGACGCCCAGATGCCGCGCATCGGCGGACTTGTTGCATCAACGCGTCCGCTCACCCTTTGTCTCGGCTCACACGCACGGCTCCAGCCAGCCAGAGTCGAGTGGAAACCATCATGGCTACCCCCATCCATGCAATCATGTTGCGTCCCTTCACCCGAATCTCGTCCGCCTGCACATGGACCAGATCCAGCTTGCCAGTTTCGACCAACACCTGATGGACCTGTTCATACTGCGCTCCTGCGCGATCGCGCCAGCTCGCCACGGCCCGCTCATCCAGCCCAAAAGCATGGACAATGGCTTGCACTGGGCATCCATAGGAAAGCCTCGTGACCACAATAATAATGAGCTCTACTGGCTTGCGCAAGCCCTCGAACATCGTTCCACGCCTTTGGCTAAACGTTTGTTTACACACTGTACAGCGATAGCGCTGCCGTTTGCGATCATGGATACGAATAGTGCCCGGTCCTCTTTGGCCTCTTGCAGGACACGCTGCATTCGGGCAAAATTGGTTCGACGCGTCCATCAGCTCTTGATGTTCTTGTTGCATAAGCACATCATGCCGATGGTCGTCACCATTTTCAAGCCTCTCCCCCAATTTCACCAGACAATGTGGCTCTACCATAGGGAGAAGGCGCGCAAAAAGGTAGCCAGAATACATGCCCGTATCGCTGATCGACGCCGTGATTTCCTGCACAAGCTCTAGACGAGGCCGATCCGCGAAAACCAAACGATCTGTGTTGAGACGCTGGAAGTCAAGCACATGATCAAGAATCACCGCTTTGCGTCAGCTCTATGAGATGACCATCGGGGTCGCGCAAGAAGGCACGTACCTCGTAGCCCCAATCTACCGGCGGCGTGAGGAACTCGGCTCCGCGCGAGCGCAACACCTCGTAAGCGGCAACGCAGTCCGGCACATGAATGTTCAACTCGCTACTGACCGTGTCCGGGTCGGTGGGCGGCGCAAAGGTCACGGTGGGCTTATCACTGGTAGGACCGCCTCCAACTGTCAGCAAAAATTCGTTGCCTCCTAAGCTCAGGAGGCAAAGGACATCGGAAATCTGGCGAACCACCTTTGCTCCCAGCACATCACAATAGAAGGCCAGCGAGCGGGCGTAATCACTCGCCACAAGCAGGTATCTCAGTTCTACACCGGTTGTTGGGAAGTCAGTTGTTGATGTCATTTCTCATTCCTCTCCGGCGCGCATCTCGCGTTAGATATGCGCCAATTTATCTTGATTTGCCACAAAACGAATAGCCTGAATCTGGTCTGCCTCCACATCT
>Ga0207646_10008867_pt1 | contig 10016 bp, 10 predicted proteins | sample KBSK5502metaG_FD_184343 | JGI IMG/M metagenome (GOLD analysis project Ga0207646, IMG submission 184343) | Corn, switchgrass and miscanthus rhizosphere microbial communities from Kellogg Biological Station, Michigan, USA - KBS K5-50-2 metaG... | ecosystem: Host-associated > Plants > Roots >...
GCGTCCCGGACGCTGGCCTGCTGAGCAGAAGAGCCGTCGGCGATCCCGGCGACGGCCACCCGGCGCGGACGCACGGCGCGCAGCGGGCCCAGGTAGAGGTCCGCCCCGCCCGGCTGGGCACCGGGGACGACCAGGTAGTAGTCGGGCAGTTCGAACCGCTTGTCCCGCCAGGCCGCCAGCACGTCTGCGGCGCGCTCCTCGAACCTGGCCGACCCGCCCGCTCCGTCCCACATCGCCCGCCACTCCGCGGCGACGTCGGCCAGGGGGTCATCGGGCACGATCACGTAGGTGGACTGCCGCCGGGCCGCCTCGCGGAGGGCCAGGGCTCCCGCCTCCCACGCGGGCCGCGCCGCCGGACGTTCCCGGTCGTCGGGCTGGCCCGGTCCGGCGGCCCTGGCGCGAGCCACCGAGACGTTGGCGGACCGGCTGAGCCCGGTCAGCAGCCCGTCTGTTACTTCACCGACCAGCACGACCACCGTCGAAGACTCGCGTCGCATCGCTTGATCCTAAGCTCCGCGCGGCCGGCTGCCCGGGCGACCAGACCACCCCGGCCCAGCGCGAGATCGGAAAGCTGTTCCTGGACGGCCAGGGCTGGGGTTTCGGCGGCTCGGTTGACGTCGCCGCCCTCGATGCGTGGAACATCATGGGACGCTACGGCTGGGTCGGCGGCACCGGAACATCGGCGCACATCATCCCGTCCACCGGCACGGTCGCCATCCTGTTCACTCAGGTGGCCACCGACGGCCCGGCTTCACCTGAGTGGCTGCCGGATTTCTGGCGGTACGCCGCCGGCGGCCGCTGACGCCAAGGGAATCGATCAGCCGCTGCTCACGCCGCCTCACAGGCGCGGATAGTTCCGCCCGAGGGGGTGCCGGGGCTGCCAGCCGCGGTGGGACCGCCGGCGCGACCGGCCGAAGGCGAGGGCCCCGGCCATGAAGCTCATCAGCCAGAACAGCAGGATCACGTTGACGAACGTGAACAGCAGCCAGCCGGTGCCGGGAATGAGCAGCGCCGCGAGCAGCGCGAGCAGTATCAGCGGTGGGAAGGGCCGACGGTGGCGCCGGACGGCCCAGGCGGGCGCGGCCTGTAGCGGTGGCCGTTGCGCCGCGCGGAACGGCGCGAGGGCGGGCCCGGGCAGGTCGGTCATGATGCTGCGCAGGTCGCCGAAGGTCTTGGCGTTCAGCGCCGCCGACAGCCGCTCGTCCAGTTCGCCGTGGGTGATCCGGCCCGCCGCGAAATGGTCTCGCAGCTGGGCGGTGACGCGCTCCCGGTCGGCGTCGGACACGCGGATGCGATCGTCCATCACTTGTCGTCGCCTTCTTCCGTAAACACCACCTGCACAGTCCGCTCGTCGGTGCCGCGCACGACGCCGAGATCGAGGGTACCGCCGCGCGCAGCCTGGAGCGTGTCGAACAGGTCGTCGATGGCGCCGACCGGCTGTCCCGCGGCCGACACGATCAGGTCGCCCCGCGCGAGGCCGGCGCGGGCGGCGGGACTGTCCTCGGTCACCTCGTGGATGAGCAGGCCCTCGGTCTCGGGCAGGCCGACGGCCCGGCGCAGCCGCCTGGCCACGTGCCGTGGGGCGATGGCGATGCCCAGCTGCGGTGGCGCCGCCGATTCGCCACTGGCGAGCGCGTCGGCCCGGGCCCGCAGCGCTTCGTCGGCGGGTATGGCCAGGTAGAAGCCCTCGCCGAGGCGGTTCGTGTTGATGCCGAGCAGCTGGCCCCCGGCGTCGAGGACCGGGCCGCCCGAGGAGCCCGGCAGCAGCGGTGCGGTGTGCTCGAGACTGCCGGTGATGCGCCGGCCGCGCGGGCCCCGGAAGGCCCGGTCCACGCCGGAGACCGTCCCGAACGTCACCCGCAGCCCGCGCCCGCCGGGGTTGGAAAGGGCGAACACTGGCGTCCCGAGGCCGGCGGCCCCATCACTGGCCCATGGCAGAGCCGGAACCTCGCCGGTGTCGACCTCGATGACCGCGAGGTCGCCGTCGATGTCGCGCCCGGCCACGCTGCCCTCGGCCGTACGCCCGTCGGCGAAGGTGACCGTGACCTGGTCGCCGCGCACGTTGTGCGCGTTGGTCAGCACCTTGCCCTCGGCGAGCACGATGCCCGATCCGACGCCCCACCGCTGTCCGATGCCCACCACCGAGGACCCCGCGCCCTCCGCGTGCTGCCTGATGCCTGCCTGGATCTCGTCAAAGATTGTCATTGCTGTAAGCCTCCAGTAGCTAGTAACTTGCAAACTACTACTTACATCGGGCCAGTTGTCAACTCAGAGGGCTACGATCTGCTCATGGCTGAACAGGAGAACGCCTCGTCCCCGCTTGCCGAGGCGCTGACCAGGGTCGGTGACCGGTGGACCCTGCTCGTGGTCGAGGCGCTGCTTAGCGGGCCGCAGCGGTTCAACGACCTCCTCGGCCAGATCCCGGGGATCGCCGCCAACATCCTGTCTGAGCGCCTCAAGCGGCTGGAGCGCGAAGGGCTGCTGGTGGCCCGGCCTTACTCGGACCGGCCCCCCCGGGCCGCCTACCAGCTGACCGCCGGGGGCACCGAGCTCGCCGGGGCGCTGCGCCTGCTGGCGCACTGGGGGGCCAGGCACACCGACCCGGCCGAAGGGCCTCGGCACGACGCGTGCGGCACCCTGCTCGAGGCCCGCTGGTACTGCCCGACCTGCGACCACCTCGTCGACCACCAGCCCCGCGAGGCCGAGGTCAGCTACCTGTAACAGGTTCACAGCTCGATGAGTATGGTGACGGGGCCGTCGTTAACGAGGCTGACCTGCATGTCAGCACCGAAGACGCCGGTCTCTACGCGGGCGCCGAGCGCGCGCAGGGACGAGATCACCTCCGCAACGAGCGGTTCGGCAACCGGGCCGGGAGCGGCGGCCTGCCAGGTCGGGCGGCGTCCCTTCCGCGTGTCGGCGTAGAGGGTGAACTGGCTGACGACCAGCAGCGGTGCGGCTACATCGGAGCAGGACTTCTCGCCCTCCAGGACGCGAAGCCCCCAGAGCTTGGCGGCGAGCTGCGCGGCCTTGCCGCTGGTGTCCCCATGGGTGACGCCGACGAAGACGAGCAGGCCTGGCTCGCCGATGGCGCCCACCACGCGCCCGCCGACGGTCACGCTGGCCTGGCTGACTCGCTGCACCACAGCCCGCACGGAACCCTCACCCCCGGGCCGCAGGGTACTCCCCGGCCGCCGGGGAGTACCTCCGCGCCGCCGCGGCGCTCTCGCCTTATTCGATCGGCCGGCGGGCCATGGCGGATGGCTCACGCCCGGCGAGCAGCCAGCCGGCGATCACCGCGGCGAGCGGCATGCCAACGAGGATCAGCAGCAGGTTGGCCACGGGGATGCTGCGCAGCGTGGACAGGCCGTCCAGCTGGTTGGTCCGGGAGAAGCCGATCGCCGCGAGGTAGGCGGCCGCCGTGCCGACGACCGCGCCCGTCAGCGCAAGCGCGCCCGCGGTGATCGCGGTGAGCGTGCGGCGGACCAGGCTGCTCGCCCCGGTGGCGGCGAGGATGCGCAGGTCGCCGGCGGTCTCGCTGCGGACCAGGCCGACCGACATGGCCAGGATGCCGAGTGCCAGCAGGATCCCGAACACCGTCGCCGCGTTGATGATCTCCGAGAGCCCGGGCACGCTGTTGCGGGTCTCGATGGTCATGCCAGCCGCGCCCGCGGCCAGCCTGGCGCTGCTGATCTGGGACGCCGTGAGCGGGTTCGGGGCCTGGATCAGCCAGCCGGCGGTGAAGATGCTGGAAGCCAGCCCGAGCTGCCGCACCGCGTGCTCGGTGATCACCGTGTTCGGCGCGGAGGTGCCCGATGGCAGCTGGCTGACCTCCTGGATCCGCGGGTTGGCCAGGCAGCTCTGCGGCGGGCAGGGGAAGGAGTTGTTGTTGCCGCCCGGGAAGTGCCGGGGTCCGTTGTAGTTGCCGTGTATCAGCTGCATCCCCGAGATCGTGTCGAGGCCCGGGCGCATGGTCAGGATGTCCGCCGCGGGATTCACCTGCGACTGCTTTATCGCGAACGCACGCAGCAGCCCGGGGGTGGCGACGTAGATAGGCCCGGACCAGGTACGGCCGAGCGCGGCGTGCTGTAGGTCCGCGCCGGGCTGCTCGAGTTGCACGACGGTGTGGCTGCCGAGCGCGGCGGCGATGCTGTGGACCTTTGCCAGAAGCTTGGCCTGAAGCTTGGCCAGGGTGCTCCCGGAGGCGCCGCTCGGGCTTGGGGGGGTGTACGCGATGAGCTGGTTCGAGGCCAGGTTCGGCCCGGCGTAGTCGAGCGTGCCGCCGACGCCGCCGTACCGGCCTGCGGCCAGCACGCAGATGAGCGCGGCGGTGAGCACGGCCAGGCTGATCGCGCCGAGCGTGGAGCCGGACCGCGCGCGATAGCGGGCCAGGTCGCGCAGCGCCAGCCGGACGCTAATAGGGGCGCGCCTGCCGAGCCTGGCCAGCAGCGCCAGGAACGACGGGGACAGCAGGACGACCGCAACCGCGGTCGCGACGAGGCCGAGCACCACCGCGAGCAACTGCCCGGACTGCGCCTGCGCGGCGCCCGTCCCGCCGACCACGTGGCCGGCGAAGCCGAGCAGAAAGAACGCGGCGGCGAGGAACGCCACCCCGGCCGGCAGCGTCAGCCGGCCCACGCGCTTCGGCGCCGCGGGCCGGCCGGCCAGCGCGAGGACGATCGGGACGCGGGCGATCGTGCGCGCGGGCCGGCGGGCGGCGAACCACGTGGCGACGATGGCGAGGACGATAGCCGCGCCGATCACCGTCCACGGGAGCTGGAACGGCCCGATCAGGTGGTGCGCGCTGGCCTCCACCGCCGGCCGGTAAGCCAGCCAGGCGACGAGCCCAAGCAGGAACCCGGCCACCGCGCCGACGGCGCCGACGATCACGCCGTTGGCCCGCACGACCAGGCGGATGTTCCGGTCGGTGGCGCCCTGCGCGCCGATCATGCCGATCGCGCGCAGCCGGCGCTGCGCGAGCACCATGAATCCGCCCGCCCCAACCAGAGCAATCAGCAGCATGCCGAGCGTGACAGCGGCGTAAGAGAAAAACGCCGGGTTGAGTGGGTTGCTGGCCTGCACCGTCGATGGTGTCTCGATGCTCCCGCCGAGCGAGGAGGGGATGCCCCCGTGGGCGTCGAACAGCACCGTGACCGTGGTCGGCGCGCTGAAGGGCGACGTTTTCGGCCGCGGTCAGCCCGGGTAGCAGGTTGAAGTCCTGGAACACGTATCCGACCGTGCGCCGTCGCAGCCGGGCCCTGGCGTTGCGCGACATTGCCGACAGCTTTGCGCCGCCGATCAGGACCTCGCCGCTGGTGGGGCCCTCCAGGCTCCCGGCGATCGTCAGCAACGTGGACTTGCCCGAGCCGCTCGGCCCCATCACGGCCACCATCGCGCCAGGGTCCACCGACAGGTCCACGCCGCGCAGCGCGTGTACCTCCGTCGCGCCCTGTCCATAGACCTTCGACACACCCCGCAGTTCCAGCATGCTCATGGCCGCACCCCAATCCTGCGCCGCAGCCTCGGCAAGGACGCGGGGGCGCGCCGGGGCGGTTCGGCGACGGCCCGCTTGAGGCGGCCGTCGGCGGCATCCAGCCAGCGGATCACCGCGTCAAGGCGGAACAGTTCGGCGTCCACTCCCAGCGCCAGGCCCAGATCGAAGTCGCCTTCGTCCTCTTTGATCCGCGTCCACTGCTGCATCAGCTCCACCAGGTACCGGCGGTGCACCTGGATCACCTCGTGCACGTCGGTGCCGGGCAGCCGGACCGCCACGAGCACCTTCATCACCAGCTCATCACGAGGCGGGGAGGACAGATCCGGCGGCGTGCGGAGCCACTCCGCCAGTTCACGCTCTCCGGCCTCAGTGATCTGGAAGCCCTTCTGCGGGCCCGTCGGCTCGGCGTCGCCGGACTCGACCAGACCGTCGCGCTCGAGCCGCTGCAGCGTTGTGTACACCTGGCCCACGTTCAGCGGCCACACTTCGCCGGTTCTCGCCTCGAACTCCTCGCGCAGCTGCAGCCCGTACTTGGGACCCTCGCTCAGCAGCGCCAGCAAGGCATGCCTGATGCTCATGATGCCACTCGACCTCGTATCATAAGGAGAATGCTACCGGGTATACAGGCTCTGGCGAATCAGACTCGAGGAGGATTCACAAATCAGACCCGGGGCCGACTAATGTGTCAGACCCGGGGCGGACGACCCGCGGCGCGTCAGATGGCCGTCACGGTTGCCAGCGCTCTGTGTAGGGTCCCAGGCAACCGATCGCCGGGCCCCAGAGCAGGCTCACCCTCACCGCGTCGAAGTTCTTCGCCGAGCTCGGTTCCGGCTTGAACTGCCTCACCGTCAGGCTGCATACCTGTGTCGCGAACCAGGACCAACCGTTGGCCTTGCCGACTCGCTTGGTGGCGATCAGCTGCCAGCCGCCGGACGTATGGCGGAAGCCGGCCGCTGTTACCGTGGCAGCCGGCGCCGAGCCCGTGCCCGGCGACCGAATGGCCGTCAGCACCACCTCGAAGTTGCTCAGCGTGGTCACGGCGAGCTGGCGCTGCCGCACATGGGCTGCGGCATCGGCGCTGGCTGAGCCGATCAAGGGCAGCATCGCAAGCATGCTCACAACGCCGATCACAGACGACTTCATCGCTCTCCCCCTTGCCAGGGCCCGGATCTTGACGGCTGTCTACCAACTAGGACGCCCGGCGCGGCCGCTGGTTGCCTTCAGGCGTGCCCGCCCGGTCGGCTATCGCGCGCTGGCCCAGCGGATCGTCAGCCCGTCGAGGCGGTAGCCAAGGGCATTGACCGTCGGCTGGACGAAGTTGTCCCTGATCGTCCGCGTGGCCTCGGTCTCGGCCGCGCTGATAAGACCACGGGTGATCTGGGGGGAGTGGGTGGCCTTGTAGAAGGCGATGCTCTGCGCCTGCGCATAAAGCACCGACTCGGGGAACTGAGGTTTGAGCAGCACACCGCAGCCAAGCCCGGGATAGGTCCAGCTGTGCTGCGTGTCGAGCGGCTTCGACGGGATGTTGTCGATCGTCACGCCGTGCGCGGACTGAGGAAGCTGCGGCTGCGGGAGCGTCATCGTGACGGTCACGCGGCCGGGCTTGCCGCCCGCGGGCCGGCTCAGCACCAGGAGCCGGTAGTGGCCGGTGGCCGGCGCCCACCAGGCCGGGCCCGGATTGAGATCGACCGTCGCGGAGGCGTGGCCGACTGCGTAGAACGTGCTCTGGTACCAGCAGGGCCACGGGCCGATGCTTTTGGAAACCTTGTGGGTGAAGTAGAAGTTGAAGTTCGCCTGGCCGAGCGCGGGCCGCGAGATGCCTTCGATCCGCTGCAATACCCAGGGGCCCAGGTCCGTGTTGGTGGTCGTGCCCGCGCTGATCGTCTGCCATGGCCAGGCGAATCTGATGTGGGGCAGATGCACGTTGATCCCGATCAGGTGCAGCACGGTCGACAGGGTCAGCAGAACGACATACGCGATGGCCCTTCGGAAGATCAGCCCCACCACAACCAGGCCAGCGCTCCACTTGACCCAACGCGGGAGGCGGGGCCGCCATGAAGCGCGGGCGGCCCGGCGACCGCTCTCAGTTGCTGGGCTTCGGGCGCGCCTGGCGCGCGGATGCCAGGCTGGGAGCGGGGCGTGCTCATCAGATGTCAATCCGCCGGCCCAGGGCGGATCCGGGTCCGTGGTGGCCGGGTCCACGCCGTCATCGAGATCGTCCCCTGCATGGGGCGCCACGCCCGGCCGCCCGGCTCTCGCCGTGCCGAACGAGCCCAACAGAAGGAACAGCAGTCGAAGCACGCTCTCCACCTCTTTTTCTGTGGCCAGTGCCGGTCGCTAGACGGTCGCCCGGTAGTTGAGGATCAGCGCGATTGGCAAGGCCCCAAACGGCTGCCGGAATCGTCCGCCTGCCTTATCGGGCGTATTGGGATCGGCGATATTTGGCCAGCGCATGTTGAGGTGCTGGACCGTGAGACCTGCCACCGAGTACGGGAACTCCATGGCGGACGTGTGATGCTGCTGCAGCAGGGCGCCCCAGCGGAAGGCGGCGAAGACGCTGGCGAGCTCGCGGACGGAGAGTTCGGCGGGTGCGGCGGCATCGATCTGATAGACGCTGCCAGCCAGTTCGACCAGGTCATAGGCGCATTGTTCGAGCGCCTCCGACCTCGTGCGGTAGATGGTGCCGTCCGCATTTACGCTGCCGAGCTTCTCACCGTGCGCCGGGGAATAGCCGGGCCGCGCGCGGCACTGCATCCAGTCGCAGGCGGCCAGCAGCTCCCACCGGATGCCGCTGAGGCTGGCGATGTCTCGGTAGAGCGGCTCGCCGCGCAGCAGCGGCATCTTCGCCGTCGTAATCAAGGCCGTCCAGACGGATGGCGGGATGTGCTGCTGATACCTGGGTGGGTTGGCTCGGGCTGGTCGGCAGGGACTCCGCGGCGGCAGCCCGCTGACCGGCGCTGCGTGCTGCACGAACGCCGTGGTCTGCGCCGAGGAACCTGCCACGGGCGGCAGCCCGGGGATGTACGGTCCGCCCGGAGCGACGGCGCTGGCAGCTGGGTTCGGCGCCGGGACCGCAGGCGCCGGCCGGGGCGTCTGGCCACGTGACGCATGTGGCGTGTGACCGGGCGGGGCGTGATGCGCGGCAGGGTGCTGCCCGCCGGTACCTGTGCCTGCGCTCGGCAGAACGGTCGTGGGGGCCGCCTGCGGCGCGCCGGCGCGCGCTGCCCGGCTGGCGGCGGCTCCTTGCCTCGCGGAGCCTGGCCTGGCCAGGTCGTAGCGGTAGAGGTCGTAGTCGCGCATCAGCTTGATCAGCTTCGTGCCGTATTGAGGATCGGTCGCGTAGACCCCCGTCAGGGCGGCCGCGAAGGCATTCGGATCGTGCCGCTCGGCCATCGCATGCCGGTAGAACTGGCTGGTCGCGAGCAGCTTGCCGTGGTCGTCGATGCTCTCGGCGATGTTGTGATAGACGCGAAACGGCGTCGCGCTTGGCACGAACTGGCCGTTCTGGTACTCCTCCGTTGGCAGGAGATCGCTGCCAGCCGGGCCAAGCCCCTTGATGCCAAAGAGGTTGTGATCCTTGCTGGCCAGCCTGCTCTGGCCCCAGCCGGACTCATCGATAGCCTGGGCAATCGTGACCGCCGCCGGCACCCCGTAGCGCCGTTCCGCCGCGATCGCCCCTGGTGCGACCCTGGCAATAAATGCCAGCTGGGCACGCGTTTCGGGCGAGGACGTGGCTGGGCCCGCGGAAACGTGCCTCCGGTAGAGGTCCGGTGCGCCGTGCCGGTTTGCCCCGGGCGCATGCGACGCGGCCAGCGGCCCTGACCCCGTCTCGGGCAGCCCGGGAATGAGCACCGCTGCGGGCGCCGCGGCATGGGGCGTTGCTGACGCGGGGCGACCCACTGCGGCGTGGGCAGCCTGCACGGCCCGCCCGCCCTCGGCCCGCGCCCGGGCGGCGCGATCCGGGCCCGATTGAGAGATCTGATCGCCATGCCGGCCGTGCGGCCTGGCTGGACCGTGATCCCAGTGCGCTCGCCCCGGCGCCGGGGCCCCCGGTATTGCGACGACGCCCGCTGCGCTGCCCGGTTGCTCCGGACCCGAGCCGTCGGCGGGAGCACCGGGAATGACCGGGCGCGGACCGCTCGCCATCCGCCCCGTTGGGCCGCTTGCCGTGCGTCCGTGCGGACCGTCGGCCGGGTGCCCACTCCGGCCGGCCGTGCCATGCCCGGCGTGACCGCCTGGCGTGTGCACTGGCTCGCCGCCGGCGACAGTGGGCGCTGGAGCGCCGTGGCCGGGCTGCCTGTGACCTCGGGGGATCGTCTGCTCTGGTGCGCCCGGGACGGGCTGGCCGTAACCGCCGGCTACGTCCTGCGCCAGGCTGCCGGGCACGGGCTGGCCCTGACCGCCGGCTACGTCCTGCGCCAGGCTGCCGGGAAGGGGCTGGCCCTGACCGCCGGCTACGTCCTGCGCCAGACTGCCCGGAACGGGCCGGCTGTGACCTCCGGCCGGGTGCTTGTGGTGTCCGCCT
>Ga0207646_10008869_pt1 | contig 10016 bp, 9 predicted proteins | sample KBSK5502metaG_FD_184343 | JGI IMG/M metagenome (GOLD analysis project Ga0207646, IMG submission 184343) | Corn, switchgrass and miscanthus rhizosphere microbial communities from Kellogg Biological Station, Michigan, USA - KBS K5-50-2 metaG... | ecosystem: Host-associated > Plants > Roots >...
ATGTCGACATTGACGAAATTGTGGGCAGAAAGATGGCTTTCGGCTTGCCTTCGAGTGCCGCTTATACAGGGTCTAGCTGGTGGTGGCTCAGAACGACCAGCATCTCAGAGGAGAAAGTTTCTCGATAACGATTGGGGTGAGGGCAGAGTCGTGAAACGGGGCGAGATTCGATCGTCGTCGCCGTTCCTTATGTTGCTTGCCGGCTGATGCGCTATCAGATGGGAGCCTAGGTTCTCGGCTGACGCTTGAAGCGTTTCTTGTTGATGTTTAGGGACTGAATCTTCGATTCAAGCGTGGAACGTGCGATCCCTAACTTGGCTGCCGCGCCCAAGGGTCCAAATACCCGTCCTTGGCTCTCGCGCAGAGCTTCTTCAATTATTTCTTTTTCTGTAGCTGCCAGTTTGTGCGAAAGGCAAATATTGCCTCCTGATCTCCTCTCAAGAGGCTGCTGGGATAGCCAGCTTTCATCTACCGCAAAAGTTTCTGTATCGCACACGATTACCGATCTTTCGATGACGTTCTGCAGTTCGCGTATGTTTCCGGGCCAAGGGTACGACAGGAGCAACTGCAGGGTCTTTTTGTCGACACTCCGGATGTTCTTGCCAGCTTTGCGCGCATAACGATCGATGAAGTATTCAACGAGCAGGGGGATATCCGTCCTTCGTGCCCGCAAAGGCGGCATCTCGAGAGGAAATACATTTAGCCGATAATAGAGGTCCTCGCGGAAGGCACCGTCGGCAACGGCGGCTTTCAGATCGCGATTCGTGGCAGCGATGACGCGAACGTCAACGCGGATCGACTGTCTCCCGCCGACTCGCTCGAATTCCCGTTCCTGTAACACCCTGAGCAGAGCGACCTGAGTCTCGGGTAATAGTTCGGCTACCTCGTCCAGGAAGATCGTTCCGCCCTCGGCCAGTTCGAAGCGACCGACTCGACGCTGCATGGCGCCTGTGAACGCCCCCTTCTCATGGCCGAACAACTCCGAGGCAATCAAGTCACGGGGGATTGCCGCGCAGTTCACACTTACAAATGCGCGCGACGCGCGTTTTGACCGTCGGTGGATAGCGCGGGCGACAAGCTCCTTGCCTGTTCCGGTCTCACCGGTAATGAGAACCGTGGAATCGGTTGGCGCAACTTTCGAGATGCGCGAGAGCACAGTTTGCAAAGCTGGCGAGGTTCCAACGATCTCCTCGAACATCGAGGCCCTGTCGATTTCTTCGCGGAGAGCAATGTTTTCCTGTTGCAGCTTCTCTTCAGCCCGCTTGCGATCTTCGATATCAGTACAGGCGACATACCAACGTCTGATTTGTCCGTTGCTATCGCTAACCGGGTTGCAACGAGCCAGAAACCAGCGGTAACTTCCATCACCCTTGCGCAGCCGCAACTCCAACTCGTAAGCGGATCCTGTGGAGAGCGCACGATCAAAATAGTCCCGCTCCCGCAATCGGTCATCTGGATGAACAAACTCACCGAGCTCAGGCGTCTGCCGCCACTGTTCGAGACTGACGCCCAGGTAGTCAAGTGCGATGCGGTTGATGTGGAGACGTTCGCGGTTGGGTCCGTATACCGCAACGAGTTGAGGCGCGAAGTCCAGAATCTGCCGGAGCTCCATTTCACTTCTGCGCAGTTCCTCCTCTGCTCGTTTACGCTCTGTGATGTCGATCACAGTGCCCACAAATTCAACGAGATCGCCGGACCCCTTCAGAACAGGATGACCTACGACGTGAATGTCTCTGACGGAGCCATCTGGATGCACGATGCGGTAGTCAGTTTCCCAATCTGCCTTCTCGCGGATAGCGGTCTGGATGAGTTCCATGAAGCCGGGTTGGTCGTCGGGATGAATCCGCTGATAGTAGTCTTCCTTTCGGGGCAAACCATCCTGTGGATCGAAACCGAGAACACGGTAGCATTCCTCCGACCAGTACCTGATATCCTGCATTGGACTCCATGCCCAACTGCCAGTGTGGCTGAGTCTCTGCGCCTCCGCCAGATACGCCTCGCTCTCGCGGACCGATTCTTCCGCCCGCCTCTGGTCCGTGATGTCAGTCACCGCTCCCACGAACTCGAGGTTACCCGCGCTATCCCGCGAAGGGTGAGCGGTCACACGGACATGCTTGACAGAACCATCGGGGAGTAGCAGGCGATGCTCAAAACCAAAACCTCCGCCGTCACGCGTCGCTCGGTCCATTTGCTGCTGCACTAGCTCACGATCGTCAGGATGAACTCGCGAGAGGGCAAATTCCAAAGTCGGTTTTGTCTTTGGATCGCGTTCAAAGATTCGGAAGGTCTCGTCGGACCAGAAGATCTCCCCGCTGGAAACTTTCCACCCGAAGCTGCCTGTGTGACTAAGTTTTTGGGCTTCGCCCAGATAAGCTTCGCTTCGCCGGACCGCTTCTTCCGCAACTTGACGTTCCGTGATATCCATTATCGCGCCGACAATATCGTTGTTGCCTGCCTTGTCCATAGAGTAACGTGGAAAATCATAAAAATGCTTTATCGAATCATCCGACATCACCAATCGATATCATAATCAAAGTCGTTGGCGTCCGGTGCCGCACGCTCAAGGGCGTCTTTGACAAGGCTCCCCACTGAAGAGCTTACACAAAGGCCCGCGATACGCCCCGCTCTTGAAGGAGCTCAACCTGCGGAACGATGTCTCAGGGGCTCGCTCTTGATTACACCTGTTTGTGACCGCCTTGCAACGGCGGTGGCCTTTAGGAAGTCTTGGGAATCTATGGTGCGATAAGCAACTCGCGTCAATCAGCACGGCTGAGATTGGGGCCGACGCTTAGGCGAACATCGGCGCTGGTCAGTGGCCCATCAGAACGCAAATCCGCGCTTACTTCCGGTTTGCTCGTCATTCGGGCTCCGGCTCGCTTTCTTCGAATTTTGAGCAAGCATCACCGGTTATTGCGAAGCCAGGAGTCGATACGGGGGGCGTAGGTGCGGCTGCAGCGATGCTGGGAGCCATCGGAGAGCTTCACGACGTATTCGCGATTGTCCCTAGAGCGAAGTTCGAGAATGAGCGGCAAGCAGACGATGCGAGAGCGATGAATGCGAACGAAGCGGGCGGGATCCAGCCGCTGTTCAAGCGACTTCATGGTTTCGCGTAGGAGATGAGTTCCAGTGGAGGTATGCAGTTCCGAGTAGTCCCCTGCGGCGGCGATCCATTCGACATCATTGACAGAAACGTTCTGAACGCGAGAGCCGGTCCGGATAGAGAAGCGAGCGGCGTAGTTGCGTGGGTTTTCCTCGTGTGAGGCGAGTAAGGGGGGATTGTCCGCTTCGGCCTGGAGGGGAAGGGTGGGCCGATACGACAACTCAACCTGGGACTGCTGTTGTGAATGCTTGACGCTGAAGTAGAGATTGCACCAGAGGAAGAGGAGAGCGGAAGCTTTGACGCAGGCTTCGAGACCCTCAAGGGGATCTGGTGTCGCGATGATAAGGCGGCTGACGATAACAGCAGCAATGGTTCCGACGAGGATGGACCAGCCAAGCGCGCGCAGCTGGAGTGGGAGCCAGGGGAGAGAGCGTTGAAGCAAACTGCGACAAATAGGGCGAAGGGCCAAGCTGGCGAAGAAGACGCCGAGTGACATGACGAATTGATCACTGAAGAGGCTCTCAAGGTTCGGATAGCCAAGCTCCCAAGGCCGGCGGACGTAGGGCACGACGAGAAGGATGGAGGCGAGACCAAAGCAAGAGCAGCCTATGACTTGGAGCAGCCAGAAGGAAGCAAGACGAGTATGAGCTCGGTAAAACACGGACGGCATTTTACCTTAACTCATCTAGTCGGTGTCAGCGGTTCGTCGCAGATTGGCTTCGTCTTGCCGCAAACCTCGGGGATTTCGCGGAAAGCTTGACCCGGGAGGGGACGGCTTGAAGTAGGTTAAGCCGGCGTAGTGAAGATTGAAGAAGGTCGAGTCCGCACCAATGACAACGGCGACAGTTGACACCAGTACTGGGCGCTTGAAGCGCCTGTTTATGAGGGAAGACCCGGTGTATGACTATTACTCCACAAAATATCAGGCAAAGACGCCGATGGGGAAGCTTGTGTACCTGAGCTTGTATCTGTTGCCCGGGATACTCGCGTTCATTGTTGTGAACATTGGGCCATTGTTCCGGTGGGAAATGGCAGTGACAGGATGGTCGGCGAGATATGTTCAGTATGCGTGGGTCCTGATGATTACTTTTGGATGGCACATTTTCGGGCCGTTCGTTGTACTGCGCTACGTGGATAAATTGCCGCTGCGGAGATCCTTCGCGTTCCTGGGATTGGATCGAGTGGACTGGCGTGGGTTGTTGGTCGTCCTACCGGTGTTCATGGTGGGTTTTGCGATCCTTTCCTTGCCCTATGTGAAGTACGTGGCGCCGATGATCGAAGGATGGACGAAGATGATTCCTCTGTTTCGGATACCGAGCTACAGCATCTTTCAGGACACACCGGAAAACATATATAGCTTTCCGCCGATTGCGCTATTTTTCTTGGACATCGGGAATTTCCTGGGGGAAGAGTTGTATTTTCGCGGGTACCTGTTAAAGAAGTCGGCATTTCTAGGAGGGGCGAACTGGACAGTGAACTCGGTATTGTTTGCGCTGTATCACGTTTGGCAGGTGCAGCAGACGTGGCCGATGATTGGACTCATTTTGGCGTTTGGCCTATTGATGAAATTGCGGAAGGATTTGTGGGTTATGGTCGGGTTCCACTTTTTCGTGAATATGTGGATGGCGTACGGCACTTAGGAAGCTCCGTTACCGGAAAGCCCGGGTTGTCGGCCACCCTTACCTTGGAATTACTTCAGGCTTGCTCGTCATTCACCAAGTGCTTGTTTCGTCGGCAGCGTGAGTGAAAAACCCATTTCCTTGTTCTATTTGATGCCACAATGATGACAGACTTGGCAGGTTTGTCGGCGGAGCAGTTCTCAAACGAGGAATACGCCATGAGCACAACACGGCGAGCCATCAGCGCTGTGGCATCAACTTTGCTTCTTTTCAGTTGGCATGCCGTTTCACAGACGCGAAGCAAAGCGGCACTTCACACACAGATTGTTCTTCTTGGTACGGGCACGCCGCTGCCCGATCCTGAGCGCGCTGGGCCCTCCACCGCAATCGTGGTAAACAGTACGCCGTATATCATCGACGCAGGGGCCGGGTTGGTGCGTCGGGCTGCCGCCGCGCATGACGAAGGCGTCGTGGCGCTCCGGGCCGTTAATCTAAAGATCGCCTTTCTCACGCATCTGCATTCCGATCACACACTTGGCCTGCCCGACTTGATGATCACGCCCTGGATTATGGGCCGAAAGGAACCGCTGGAGCTCTACGGCCCTGGGGGCACGCAGGAGATGGTGAATCACATCATAGAGGCTTACAAACTTGACCGGAAAATCAGGACCGAAGGTCTGGAGCACTCGAACAACACCGGATGGAAGGTAAACGTGCACGAAATCAAGCCAGGAGTGGTCTTCAAGGATGCGAATGTCACCGTGACCGCATTCGCCGTTCGGCACGGGAACGTGGATGCCTACGGCTACAGCTTCGCCACGCCGGACCGACTGATCGTAATCTCCGGGGATACATCGCCCACCGACGCGATCGTCGACAACTGCCATGGGTGCGATATTCTGATCAGCGAAGCCTATACGAAAGCTTCGTTCGACCTAGTTTCCGCGGAATGGCAGCGGTACCGTTTGGCCTTCCACACGTCCGCACAAGAGCTCGGAGCAATCGCGGCCAAAGCGAAGCCAGGGTTGCTGATCCTGTACCACCGGGGAAACGCGGGCTGCGATCAGGTGGGCACGGAAGAGTGCCGCGAAGCAGGAAGTGAAGAGCAACTTCTAAGAGAGATCCGTCAAGCCTACGGCGGCAAGGTTGTCGCCGGGCATGATCTCGAAATCTACTGACGCAACTCTGATTGGCCGATATCGAGTGCCTGCCGAGCGGCTCTCGGGCGTATTGTCGGCAAACCTTAGGGCACCCGGAAGCGCCAACTAACTTTCCAGCAACGGCGGGCCAACGACCTTCATGCCGTGCCTCTCAAAGCGCGAGGGGTCATTGACCTTGGCATCCGGTTTGCTCGCATCCTCGAAGAAACTCTCAATCTTGGCCGCCGGGGTGAAGGCGAATAGCATGCGTCCGGGCTTCTGGCCAAGATAAGCCCACACGTGCGGGACATTTCTCGGGGCCAAAACCGAATCGCCTGGTTTCAGCCGCAACTTCGTTTCGCCGACTTCCATCAGTACTTCGTCGCTACCTTCGAGGAAGTAGAACCATTCCTCCTGCTCTTAGTGCACATGTCGCGACGGTCCACCGCGCGCCATATTGCGGTTCTCCATAATGAAGAGGGCGCCGTTGTTTTCGCGCGTGAGAACTTTGAAGTCCAGATGGGTATTGGCACGTGCGGCCTTGTGCGGCTGCCCTGTGCGATCAGTACCGGCTTCAACGAGGTGAACCGTGCTCTCTTTTTCGTCCGCAAGGGCAGAATAAGGAGCCAACGAAAGAGCAGCGACTACTTTCAGCATCGAACGACGGTCGAACTCATGCATAGAGGTTCCTCCTAACGAACGTTGCAATGCTAGTCGATCACAGGTGGTAAGAAAACGCTCAATTGGCGCTGATAAATCCCCCGCATCGCTCACCACTCCGGAATCGGGTCATCACTGGACGGATTTTCGGCAACCTGGAAACTATATGCTGCTGGTCAAACGGTGTTGTTAAGTCGCGTGGGCGTTGAAAAACTCTCTTTTCGATCCACCATCGCAGGCAGTGACCAGCTTAAGTTGTCGCCAACCCAGAAACAATGGAAGCTCGGTTCATTCTGTGGCGCGAAGTCTATAATTGCCGTTCCTACAAGAAGACGGCGAGAGATGATCAGCTTCTTCAGAGCTCACAAGCGCGCGATCACTATCTTGTTGGTTGTCCTTGGCGCCTTTTGGCTAAGCCCCAGGTTCGACATCGAATTCCTGCTGTTCGTGCTTCTGATTGCCAGCCAACTTTTCTGGATTCGCCGCGCCCTCGATGTAGGGGATCGCATCATCCCCGGAAAGTCCCGGCGCACCTGGCTCGCCGTCGTAGCGACGGTTGTCTACGTGTTCTTCTGTGTCTACAGTTTCACCCACTTCGGAATCCTGCACCAATGGCACCTGCTTACGACGGGTCGTCTTCCAGTTCACGCCGATCCAAGGCTGCGCAGCGTTCTGATTGACGGCGCTTTGTCGGTGTGGCTGCTCGGGTCATGGTTGGGCTTTGGCCTTGTGATGGTTTTCTGGACGGTGGACCGAGCAGCGCGCGGCGCAATCTGGCTCTATCACTACATGCACGATGTCGCTGTAATTCATGCCACAGCCCCCGAGCCTGATGCCATTGACCCGCCCTCGCCCGCTCGCAGGAACTTACTCCGGCAAATGGCTATCGCGGTAAGCGCCACACCCTTCGTGGCCGCGGCTTACGGGCTTCTGTACAGCCGACTCGACGTGGAAGTCACTCACCCGCGCATCCGGCTGGCGCGCTTGCCCAAGGCCTTCGAGGGTTTTCGCATCGCCCAGCTTTCCGACATACACCTCGGTCCGTTCATGACCGCAGCCGAGATTCGCCGATGCGTCACCATGACCAATGAGCAAAAACCTGACCTGATAGTTATGACCGGGGACTACCTCAGCTGGGACACCGCGGGACAAGGTGAAGTGGTGCAGGCGCTCGCGGGCCTTCGTGCGCCCTACGGCGTTTTCGGCTCCCTCGGGAACCACGAGAGCATCACCCATACAGAAGAATCCATCACCGGGTTGTTCGCCGCGCAAGGCATTCACATCTTGCGTCAGGAGCGAGCGCCCATTCAATTGAACGGCGAAACGATTAGTCTCATCGGCGTTGACGACAGCCAAACGGACGATTCATGGATCGATCACCTGGTGATGCCCGACACGGTCAACATTCTATTGACCCATGTGCCCGTTTCCGCCGGTTTCGATTGGGCAGTCGAACAGGGTTTCGACCTGGTATTGGCCGGAGACTCTCACGGCGGACAGTTGTCGCTGAATTTCCTTAAGCGTCGCATCTCGTTCTACGGACTGTACACTCCCTACGTCAGCGGTTTGTACGAAAAATCTGGTGGCCAGCTCTACGTCAACCGCGGTATCGGAACTACCATCCTTCCGATCCGCTTAGGCGCACGGCCGGAGATCACGGTGTTTGAATTGACGCGTGGGAGCTGAGATGGGGAATTAGTCCATAACTATTACAAAATCGCCATAAGCACTCACAATGCTGGATCAGGTCACCTCGTGGATGGTCGGCAATTGGGAAGTTGACTTCCGGTTTGCCCGTCACCCCGCCACAACCCACGAACATGTCTATGGGTTCGACAAATGACTTGGGGTATTTATCGCCATCCATGAGCTAATGTCGTGGCGCCTGTGATCTGTTTACCCAATTGCTGCTTGGCACACGCGTCAAGACATCGCCTCCCGCGAAATCGATTTCAGCTTCGAGCATGCATCCAGTTGACTCCTTGTATACAATTTCCCGTCATGCCAAGACTCCAAGGAAAACGCGCTCTGATCACGGGCGGGACCAGCGGGATAGGACTCGAAACCGCTCGCCGCTTCCTAGAAGAGGGAGCCCGAGTCGCGATCACTGGACTCAGCAAAACAGCCTTGGATGCGGCTCGCAAGGAAATGGGCGATGCAATTGTCATCGAGTCCAACGCGGGAGACGCGGCGGAGCAGGGCAAAGTTGCCGACGAAATCCGAAAGGCATTCGGACAGCTGGACGTCCTCTTTATCAATGCGGGGATCGCCGAACTGAAGCCAATCGGCCAATGGGACGCGGCGGCATTTGACAGATCGTTCAACACGAACGTGAAGGGTCCATACTTTCTGCTTCAGGAATTGTTGCCGCTGTTCGCGAACCCAGCGTCGGTCGTAATCAACGGATCGGTCAATCCGCACATCGGGATGCCGACATCGAGCGTTTATGCAGCAACCAAGGCCGCGATGATTTCGCTGACGAAAACGCTTTCTGGTGAATTGATTTCACGGGGCATTCGCGTCAACGCGGTGAGCGCCGGACCGATTATGATCCCCTTCATTCCGGGAGGACAAAGGAGGAGCAGGCTGCGTTCATCAAGCAGATCCCAGCAGGAAGGTTCGGACAGCCAAGTGAGATCGCGAATGCTGTCGTGTTTCTCGCTTCGGATGAGGCAGCGTTTACGGTCGGTGCAGAGTTGCTGATCGATGGTGGGATGAGCCTCTGAGATTCGAGAACCTTCATAGCCATCCTAATTGTTGTAATCGGGGCAAAGGCCGTGATTAATGGGTTCTGGATATGTTGTCGGCAAATCGGAAGCTGGTAATCATTTTTGCTTAACTTCCGGATCGCCCGTAGACTCGCTCGTGGTCACGTCAAACACCCTGGAAAACGTCTCCGATAAAATCCTTCGGTTTCCTGAATCCGTTGCCCCACTTTGCGTCTGTGGGGCCAGTGGGCTTTGTAGCGACGATTTCGTCGAGCGACTTGCCTTGTTTCTTCAGGGTCGCAACTTTCTCGCGAGTACCGACCAGCAGGTCGCGATAATAGGCGAGTTGGGATTTGTCGCCAACCGCGCCGTGGCCTGGGATGACGATCATCTTATCCGTGACTTTCGCTAGACTCGCCTCGGTGGCGCGGATCATGCCATCGATGCTGCCGCCCGTTGAATAATCGATGAATGGATAGTAGCCGTTCCAGAATGTGTCACCGACATGGAAAACATCGGCGTCTGTAAAGTACACAGAGATGTCTCCATCGGTATGAGCGGGCCCGTAATACTTCAAGGCGATACTCGTTCCATTGAGCTTCAGAGTCCGCTCCTCATCGAAGACGTCTGCGGGAATTGCTTCAGCAGACGCGGGCGGAAAGGTGAAGTTCCAGCCTTCCACTCCTGGACGGTGATGTTACTTGACGATGCTGACCTGCGGGCCATCTGCACGAGGCCATCATCTTGAGCGAGGATCTGACGCGGAACGAGCAAAGCGACGCCTGAAGCC
>Ga0207646_10008871_pt1 | contig 10015 bp, 10 predicted proteins | sample KBSK5502metaG_FD_184343 | JGI IMG/M metagenome (GOLD analysis project Ga0207646, IMG submission 184343) | Corn, switchgrass and miscanthus rhizosphere microbial communities from Kellogg Biological Station, Michigan, USA - KBS K5-50-2 metaG... | ecosystem: Host-associated > Plants > Roots >...
TGGCCGCTCCGGGTCGTCTCAATCGTGGTCGATGGCATGCTCCGTCTCCTTTCAACCTCCCGCGGTGGTCACGAGCTCGCCCATGGCGACCGTCACGCAGGCACTGTACCGCGGACCGTGCCGGACCCGCCGCGGTTTGACCTGTCCCGGGCGATCTGGCAGGATCCGAGCGATGGACGCGCTTCTCTGCTCGCCAGGCTCTCGCATCGCCTGAGCCGCCGCAACGTCACCGGGCCCCCCGCGGGCCGTCATCGGAGGCCGCTCGATGCGCATGCCGCTCGAAGATGTGAGGGTTCTCGACCTGAGCCACGCCCTGGCGGGGCCGTTCTGCTCCACCATGCTGGCCGACTTCGGCGCGGAGGTCATCAAGCTCGAGCCCTGCGGCGTCGGCGACATCGCCCGCGCCTGGGGGCCGCCCCTGCCCGGCGGCGAGACCTCCTACTTCGTGAGCCTGCACCGCAACAAGAAAGGGATCGAGGTCGACCTCAAGCACCCGGAGGGCAAGGCGCTGTTCTTCGACCTCGTTGAGAAGTGTGACGTCGTGCTGGAGAACTACCGGGTGGGCGCCCTCGCCCGGCTCGGCCTGGGCTACGAGGCCGCGTGTGAGCGGAATCCCGGCATCATCTATTGCTCGGTCTCCGGCTTCGGCCAGGATGGGCCCTATCGCGATCGGGCCGCGCTCGACCTCATCCTTCAGGCCGAGAGCGGGATGATCAGCGCCACCGGGGAGCCCGGCGGGCACGGGGTGCGCTGCGGAGTCTCCATCGCCGACATGACCGCGGGCATGTACGCGGCCTTCGGCATCATGCTGGCCCTGCGAGTCAAGGAGCGGACCGGCCGCGGCCAGGCCATCGACGTCTCCATGCTGGAAGGCCAGCTCTCCCTGCTGGGCGGCATGATCGGCGCCTACTTCGCCGACGGCGAGCTTCCGCAGCCGATGGGCACCGCCTACAAAGCGCTCCTGCCCTACCAGACCTTCCGCACCAAGACGCGCGACCTGGCCCTGGCGGTGGGCAGCGAGAAGCTCTGGAAGGTGTTCTGTCCCGTGATCGGCTGCCCCGAGCTGGCCGACGATCCGCGCTACCGCACCAATGCCGACCGGGGCCGGAATCGCGACACCCTGATCCCGACGCTGCAGGAGGTCTTCCTGACGCGCACGTACGAGGAGTGGGAGCCCCTGCTCCTCGCCCGAGGGATTCCGATGGGCGCCATCAACAATATCGCCCAGGTGGTCGAGCATCCCCAGGTCGCGGCCCGCCGGGCCCTGGTGGAGATGGCCCATCCCCGCGCCGGCACGGTGCGGATGGTCGGCGCGCCGGTGAGGCTCTCGGAGACTCCCGGCTCGGTGCGCACGCCGGCCCCGATGCTCGGCGAGCACACCGACGCGGTGCTGCGCGACCTGCTCGAGCTCGACGCCGAGCAGATCGACACTCTACGCGCCAGCGGGGCCATCGGCCCGCGGCGCTGACGTGAACTGAGCCCAAGGAGACCACGATGAACGGTGCGGAGAGCCTGGTGCGGACGCTGGTGGCGGGTGGGGTCACGGTGTGCTTCACCAACCCCGGCACGTCGGAGATGCACTTCGTGGCCGCGCTGGACAAGGTCGACGGCATCCGCTGCGTGCTCGGCCTCTTCGAGGGCGTGGTGACGGGCGCGGCCGACGGCTACTGGCGCATGGCCGACAGGCCGGCGGCCACCCTGCTGCACCTGGGCCCGGGCCTCGGCAACGGGCTCGCGAACCTCCACAACGCGCGCAAGGCCAGCTCCGGCATCGTGAACATCGTCGGCGAGCATGCGACCTACCACATCAAGCACGACGCGCCGCTCACCTCCGACATCGAGGGCATCGCGCGCCCGGTCTCGGCCTGGGTCCGCACCTCGCCGAGCGCTCGCGCGGTCGCCGCCGACGGCGCGGCGGCCATCGCGGCGGCGCGGACCGCGCCCGGCCAGATCGCCACGCTCATCCTGCCCGCCGATACCGCGTGGAACGAGGCCGAGGGCCTCGCGCCGGTACCGCCGGTGGCCGCGCGCGCGGCGGTCGCGGCGGAGGCCGTCGAGCGCTGCGCCAAGGCCCTGCGCTCTGGCGAGCCCGCCATGCTCATGCTCACGGGCCTGGCGGTGCGCGAGCACGGCCTGGCGCTGGCCGGGCGCATCGCCACCGCCACCGGCGCGCGCCTCATCGCCCAGGGCTCGAACGCGCGCATGCAGCGCGGCGCCGGCCGCGTACCGATCGAGCGGCTACCCTACCCGGTCGATCAGGCGCTGGCCGTGCTGAAGGACGTCCGCCACCTGATCCTGGTCGGCGCCAAGGCGCCGGTGGCGTTCTTCGCCTACCCCGACAAGCCCAGCGTGCTGACGCCCGACGGCTGCCAGATTCACCCGCTCTCGACGATCGCGGAGGACTCGATCGGCGCGCTGGAGGCGCTGGCCGACGCGGTCGGCGCCAAGAAGAACGGCGAGGTGGTGCAACCGCCCGGCCGCCCCGCGCTGCCCACCGGCCCGCTCACCCCCGACACGCTGGCCGCCGCCCTCGGCGCGCTGCTGCCCGAGGGCGCCATCGTCGCGGACGAATCGGTCACCAGCGGGCGGGGCTTCTTCAAGCAGACCGCCGGCGCCCCGCCCCACGACTGGATGAACAACATGGGCGGGTCGATCGGCCTCGGCATGCCGCTGGCCACCGGCGCCGCCGTCGCCTGCCCCGACCGCAAGGTGGTGTGCCTCGAGGGCGACGGCAGCGGCATGTACACGCTGCAGGGCCTGTGGACCCAGGCGCGCGAAGGCCTCGACGTGACCACCGTGGTCTTCGCCAACCGGACCTACGCGATCCTGCGCCACGAGCTCGCCGCGGTCGGCGCCGGCACGCCGGGCCGCAAGGCGGCCGACATGCTCGACATCGGCCGGCCCGACCTCGACTGGGTGGCCCTGGCCCGCGGCATGGGCGTGCCCGCTAGCCGAGCGACCACAGCCGAGGAGTTCAACAAGCAGTTCGCGGCCGGCCTCGCCGCCTCCGGCCCCTATCTGATCGAGGCGGTGCTGTGAGAAAAGAGATCATCACGGTCGGCTCCGCGAAGTCGAACCCGAACCTCTCGGCGGCGACGAAGTTCGGCAACCTGGTCTTCGTCTCGGGTCAGACCGGGCGGCATCCGGTCACCGGCGAGGTCGGTAAGGACATCCGCGAACAGACCCGCAACACGCTCGAGCGGATCAAGGTGGTCCTGGCCGCGGCGGGGACCTCGCTCGACAATGTCCTGAGCGCGATGACCCACCTGACCCGGCGAGAGGATCTGGCGGCCTACAACGAGGAGTACGCGAAATACTTCCCGAGTGACAAGCCGGCGCGGACCACCGTGACCGTCGCCTCGCTGAACTCGCCGGACCTCCTCGTGGAGATCACCGTCACCGCGTGTATTCCTGACTGACCGCTCAGCCGGGGAGCGCAGCGCGCTCTGCCGCCAGCTTCGCCGCGCGCTCCTGCAGCGCCGGCGCGCCGAGGCGCTCCGACCAGGCCGGGAAGTCGGAGCGAGGTCCGGCCCACCGCAGCCCGTCCACATCGACGCCGATCGGGGCGTCGATACGCACGGTGGCGAGCGTCCGGAATAACATGGCGCGCTCGCGCTGCTCCATGAGCGTCGTGGCCAGCCGAGCCGCTCCGCGCACGGCCACGTCCCACTCCGCGACCCGGCCGGGAATGTGCTCGAGGTGCCCGTAGCGGGCGAGCACCGTCGCCGCGGAGGTCGCGCCCCAGCCGGGCAGGCCGGGATAGCCGTCCGCGCTGTCACCCACCAGGGCCAGCCAGTCGGGAATCGACGCGGGCGGGACACCGAACTTCTTCATCACCCCGGCCTCGTCGCGCACCTCACGCCGGCGTCGATCGAGCTGGACCACCCGGTCGCCCCGCACGCACTGCGCCAGATCCTTGTCGGGCGAGCAGACGACGACCTGGCCCACGCGCGCATCGGTCGCGGCCCGTGCCGCCGCCGCGGCCAGCGCGTCGTCGGCCTCGAACTCGACCATGGGCCAGACGACCACGCCGAGCGCGCTCAGCGCCTCCTCCAGCGGCTGGAACTGCGCATACAGCACCGGATCCATCCCCTCGCCCGTCTTGTAGCCCGGCCAGAGCGCGTTGCGAAACGACTCGATGACGTGATCGGTCGCCACGCCCACGTGGGTGGCGCCCTCTTCGATCATGCCCAGGATCGATGCGACGACGCCGCGCACCGCCCGGAGCTCGGGAGGTGCGCTCCGGTCGAAGGCCGCGGCCGGCGAGAGGAAGTAGCGGAACAGCTCGTACGTCCCGTCGACTAGATGGACGATCACACGCAGAACGATACGCCACCGCTACCGGCGGACGCGGTAGAATCGATCCCGCCATGAAGATACGCATCGGCGTGGGAGCGGGGGGCGCGTCACCGAGCATGGAGGCGCTGGCCGAGCTCGTCACCGGCCTCGACGAGCTGGGGTTCGACTCCTTGTGGCTCTCCGAGGTGCTGACCGGGCCCGTCATCGATCCCGTGGTCGGTCTCGCCTGGGCCGCCGCGAGCAATCCGCGCCTGAAGATCGGGACCACCATGCTCTTGCCGGGACGCAACGTCCTGCGGCTCGCCAAGCAGCTCGCGAGTCTGGACCGGCTGTCCCAGGGGCGCCTGCTGGTGACGCTGGTGCCCGGGCTCACCTACGCGCCGGAGCGCGAGGCCATCGGCATAGATCCCAAGCTGCGCGGCGCCTTCATCGACGAGGCGCTGCCCCTGCTGCGGCGCCTGTGGGCCGGCGAGACGGTGAGCCACGACGGCCCTGCCGGCACCCTCCGGGACGTCAGGCTCTCCCCCCTGCCCGTGCAGCAGCCGCTCGAGGTGTGGCTGGGCGGCACGATGCCGGCGGCGCTGGAGCGCTGCGGTCGGCTCTCGGATGGCTGGCTCCCCTCGCTGTGCACGCCCGACGAGGCGGTAGCGGGACGGGTCGTGATCGAAGACGCGGCGGCCCGGGCCGGACGCTCGATCAGCGCCGAGCACTTCGGGGTGAGCATCGGCTACGCCGGCGCGCCCATCGACCCGGCCACCGCGCGCGTGATGGCCGCCCGGCGTCCCCGGTCGCTCGAGCTCACGCCGGTGGGATGGCCCGCGCTGCGCAAGCTCATCGAGCAATTCATCGCCGGCGGCTTCTCCAAGTTCGTCGTGCGCCCCGTGACCACGCCGGCCTCGTGGCGCGCCGAGCTCGAGGCCCTGGCCGCCGCGGTGGGTGACCTGCAGACGTAGCGACGCCCTCGAGCGTCGCCCTATCCCGCTTCCGCGGCGTGCAGCCGGGCGTACCGTCCCGGCGTGACGCCGTACGCCGATCTGAACATGCGCGTGAAGTGCGCCTGGTCGGCAAAGCCCGCCGACAGCGCCAAATCGGCCAGCCGCGCTCCTCCGCGCAGCCGGCTCCGCGCGAAGTCGAGCCGCCGCATCAGTGAATAGCGGTAGGGGCTCGTTCCATACGATGCCCTGAATTGGCGGGCGAGCTCGTACCGACTCATTCCCGTGACCGCCTCGAGCTCGATGGAGCGCACGATCGCGCGGCGGCCATCGAGGAACGCCCGAGCCCGCTCGAGCGCTGGGCGATCGAGACGGCGCGGAGTATCCACGGCTTGGCAGTCACGATCGCCTTCGATCAGGCCTTCCGCCAATCGCAGAACCAGGGCGTCACGGGCCAGGGGCTCCGGGCCGGACCGGAATGCGGCCCCGACCGCCCGTGCCAGCGTAGGGTTGTGCGAGACGGGCTCGCGCACGAACGGCAATGGCCCAGCGCATCCCCTGATCGCCCGTACCGCGGCGGCGATGCGCGCCGGTTCGACATAGACGATGCGATAGCCGAACCCGCCTTCGGCACCGGCGCGGCCGTCGTGCATTTCATCGGGGTGGAGTACGACGACCTGGCCCGGCGTACTGCGTTCGACCCTCCCGCGATAGTCGAACATCTGGACACCGGCCTCGGTCACGCCGATGGCGTAGGTGTCGTGGCGATGCTTGGCGAAGGCGCGCCCGCTGAACCAGGCCCGCAGCAGCTCGACGCCGCCCACCGGGCCGCGACCGCGCACCCAGTCGCCCGGGCCGCACGAACGTACAAGACCCTCCTCGGCCGACCTGCCTAGCATGCGCGCCATGCGGCGAGTCTACCCGATACGCGGCGGAGGGTCGAAATGACGCTCGAACAGGCGGTCGCCTTCTTCCTCTTCTCTGTCGCGGCGGCCGGCACCCCGGGACCCAGCAACGCTCTGCTGACCGCGACGGGGGCGAATGTGGGCGTGCTTCGCGGCCTTCCCTGCCTGTTCGGAGTCACCATCGGCATGGGGTTGATGATGTTTGTCGTGGCCTTCGGTCTCGGCAGCGTGATCCTCGACCATCCCATGGTTCTGAAGGGCGTGAAGTGGTGTGGGGCGGCAGTCCTATGCTGGCTCGCCTGGAAGATCGCGACCGCGGGCCGTGCCCGGGCCATCGCGGGCGGCCCGCCGGTCGGGTTTGCCGGCGCGGCGGCCTTTCAGTGGATCAACCCGAAGTCGTGGCTCGTTTGTGCCAGCGCGACGGCGACCTTCCTCGAAGCCGGGGCGGGCAGCGCGTTGGGCCAGTCCGCCGCCTTCGGCCTCACGTTCATGCTCGCGTCCCTCCCCAGCTGTTTCCCCTGGCTCGCCTTCGGCGCGGTCCTGCAGCGCTTCCTGCGGTCCGAGCGCGCGTTACGCATCTTCAACGGCGCCATGGGAGCGCTCCTCGCCGCGTCGGTGATCCTGTTCCTCTGGTAGGATCGGCGTATGGTGCGGTCGGGCCGGTGGGCCGGATGGTGGAGTTCGAGCGTGCCTGGGCGGTGGCGGCTCGGGCTGGTCCTCGTGGGCGTATTCGCGCTCCCGCCGGCGGCGGGCCCTGACGGCGTCACGTACAGCCGCGACATCGCGCCGCTCCTGGCCACGAACTGCCAGTCCTGCCACCGCGAGGGCGAGATCGCCCCGTTTCCGCTGACGAGCTACGACGACGCCTACCGCCGGCGCCAGAAGCTCTTGCGCACCGTCGAGCGCCGCAAGATGCCGCCCTGGCCGCCCGCGCCGGGGCACGGCGACTTCGTGGGCGAGCGCCGGCTCGCGGACGCCGACATCGCGCGTCTGCGCGCCTGGGTGGAGGCGGGCGCGCCCGAGGGCGACCCGCGCGATCTGCCGCCTCCTCCCCGCTTTCCCACGCGCTGGTCGGCCGGCGATCCCGACACGGTGCTCGCGCCCGCCACCGCGTTCGACGTCCCCAGCGGCGACCGCGACCTCTACCGCTGCTTCGTCGTGCCCACCGCCTTCGCCGAGGACCGCTTCGTGAGCGTGGCGGAGTTCCTGCCCGGCGACCGCCGCATCGTCCATCACGTGCTGGCCTACATCGACACCTCGGGGCAGGCCGAGGCGCTCGACCGCGCCGAGCCCGGGCCCGGCTACACCTGCTTCGGCGGGCCGGGCTTCGTCCCGCGCGGCGGCCTCGGCGGCTGGGCCCCGGGCGCTCCGCCCACCGCGATGCCCGACGGCGTGGGCATGCTGCTGCCGGCCGGCGCGAGCGTGGTGTTGCAGGTGCACTATCACAACCGCACCGGCTCCACCGTACTCGACCTCACCCGCGTGGCCCTGCGCTTCGCCCGCGCCACGGTGGACAAGCGCGTGCGCGTCATCCCCGTGCTGAATCGCGATCTCGTCATCCCGGCCGGCGCCGAGCAGCACGTCGTCCGAGCGAGCTACACGCTGCCGCCCACGTGGCACATGCACGCCATCGGGATCTCGCCCCACATGCACCTGCTGGGCCGGGAGATGCGCGTGACCGTCACCTACCCCGACGGGACCAGCCGACCTCTGATCTATATCGACGACTGGGACTTCCACTGGCAGGGGTCGTACACGTTCCGGACGCCGGTGCCCCTGCCGGGCGGCTCGCGAATCGACGTCGAAGCGGTTTACGACAACTCCTCCCGCAATCGCCGCAACCCCACCGAGCCGCCCCGCGATGTCCGCTGGGGCGAGGCCACGACGGACGAGATGTGCATCGCCTTCCTGCGCACCACGGTGGACGCCGAACGGCTCGGGCACCGGCCGACCTACACGGGCCCGCTCGCCCGGCAGCCTTGAGGGCGGCGCGGCCTATCCTCGGCGGTAAGTACCCCCTGGTAATTCCTACCCACCGTACTGTCACCCGCGAGACGCCGACCAGGGAGGGGCGCGCTAAGTCCGCATCGCCGAACGGCCAAAGGCTTGGCACTTCCGATGCACGTCTTTCCGTGGACGGGCCGACGCCTCCAGATCGGACCGTCGCGAGGTGAGATGAGTCTCCTGTCGAACCAGCGTGTCTCCTCCGGGCGTATCCTGGTCGTCGACGACGATCAGGGCGCCCGGGATCTCATCGTGTCGAGCTTGCGCGCCGACGGCCATGACGTGGACTCCAGCAGCAACGGGGTCGAGGCCCTCCGGCTGGTCTCACGGCAGTGGTACGACCTGATCGTGTCGGATCTCAAGATGCCCGAGCTCGATGGACCGAACCTCTATTCGGAAGTCACCCGCCGGTGGCCGACCGGCCCTCCGCACGTCCTCTTCGTTTCCGGGTTCGGCACGACCTCCGAATACGACGGTTTCCTGAAGGTCATCAAGGCACCGGTGCTGTCGAAGCCCTTCAAGGCCGGGGAGCTGCGCCGGGCGGTCAGGCGGATGCTGTAAGCGACGCCTCCCCCTTGCCTACCCCTCCTCGGGCGGCGTAGCATCGCGGCCGAAGACGGCCGCGCCTGCCGCGAACGCGCCACCTGGGGGGAGCGACATGAAGTTCGGGATCCACATCGGCCACATGGGCGGTCCGCTCGGCGAGATGCGCAAGCTGTGGAAGTTCGCCGACGCGAAGGGCTTCGACTGGTTCTCCGTCTCCGATCACTTTCAGGAATCGCCGCCGCGCGGCGGGGAAATGGACTGTTACGAGGCGATCGCGACGCTGACCGCGGCCGCGATGGACACGCAGCGGATCCGGCTCGGCAGCGGGGTCTACTGCGTCGCGTACCGCAACCCCGCGCTTCTCGCCAAATCCCTCACCACGATCGATCATCTGTCGAACGGCCGCGTGGACTGCGGCCTCGGCGCCGGCTGGCACGACGTGGAGGCGAAAGCCTACGGCTATGCCTTTCCGTCGATCGGCCCGCGCGAGGACATGCTCGAGGAGTACGCGCAGATCATGCGTCTGCTCCTCGACCCGGAGCGGCGGCGCGCGAACTTCGACGGGAAGCACTTCCGGGTGTCGGACGCGCCGAACAATCCCAAGCCGCTGCAGCCCCGGATCCCCATCTGGATCGGCGGGCGTGGCGAGAAGCGCACTCTCCGGGCCGCCGCGAGATACGCCGACGGGTGGAACGGCGCCTACATCGGTCCGAACGACTGGAAGCACAAGAGCGAGGTGCTCGACCAGTGGTGCGAGAAGGACGGGCGCGACCCGAAGACGATCATGCGCACCGTGAACCTCGGCTTCTATCTCGGGGCCGACGCCAAGGGCGCCGCGCGCGCCGACGAGATCTTCCGCGGCCACTGGGGCGGCAGGCTCGACCGCGTCGACCGCACCGGCTACCTGCGGGGGACGGTGAAGGACGCGCGGGCGATGGTGGACCAGTTCGGAGCGCTCGGCTGCACCCGCCTCAACATCGCGTTGCGCGAAGGACCCTACGACTGGGATGCGCTGGAGGCCTTCGCCGCCGAGATCGTGCGCCCGGGTTCGATCTCCACTCGCGATCCGCGTCCGCCTTTCTAGACGGCGCGCCTGATGATCGCCGCGAGGACCCAAACGCTTCCGAGCGCACCCGCCGCGGCCAGCAGCGGCGAAGCCGCCGCGGGCACTGCCCCCGCGAAGAAGGTCGTCAGCGCGATGGCCAGCGTGGCCGCCCCGAACGTGCCCGTCGCGAGAGCGATCCATCGCCCGAGCACCGAGCGGACGACCCCGCCATCGACGGTCGCCCCGCGAACGCGGCAGGCCAGGTCCACGTCCGCCAGCAGGAA
>Ga0207646_10008872_pt1 | contig 10015 bp, 9 predicted proteins | sample KBSK5502metaG_FD_184343 | JGI IMG/M metagenome (GOLD analysis project Ga0207646, IMG submission 184343) | Corn, switchgrass and miscanthus rhizosphere microbial communities from Kellogg Biological Station, Michigan, USA - KBS K5-50-2 metaG... | ecosystem: Host-associated > Plants > Roots >...
GACAGGTCGTACACGTCGCTTTCGACCACCGCTTCCTCGACCCCGGCTCCGGCGCGCAGCACGACGCGCGCGACGAGCCGCCCCACCGGATGCACGGCGACCCGCGCCGTACTCCGCTTCACCGTGCCGTCCCGCACGAGAATCGGCAGGGGGACTTCACTATCGTCCCCCCTCTCCCTTTGGGAAAGGCGGACAGGGGGTGAGGACGGCGCGATCAGACCGAGCGACAGGCGCGCCGCGCGCGTGCGGATCGCCTCGATCAGCTGGGAAAGGAACGGGCTCCCGAGCACGGCAATCTCGGCGTCCGGGTCACGCTCGAGCGCGTCGAGCGAGAACACTACGTTCAAGCGTTCGCGGTCTCTGAAAAACGGCCGCTCTGCCTCGGGCAAGCTCAACTTGGAGTGATCGGGGCCGAGTGCGGACTGCTTCACGCCGGCGAGCCCGCAATAGCGCTCGAGCAACGGCCGGATCCGAGCGTCGGCGAGCGGATCAGCCTCGGCGCCCGACGAGTCACGGGCGCGGCTCGGCCCTACCGCTGAAGCGGCGACGGCACGCCCGTTTACGGGCAGACGCCGAGCCGCGGGTTTACGCGCGCTCTTCCGGCGGGGTTTGCGAGGACGCTTCACGTGGGGTCAGCCTCGATGTCCACGAGTGCTAAGGGCAGGCGATCAACCTGCGCCACGAGGGTGATCGCGCGTCCGGTGCTGGTCAAGCCGGTAAGCCGCACCAGATCTCCGTATTCGGGGTGACTGCCGGCCGGTTGCTGCGTCGTGACGCCCCCGATCGGCTCGATCGACTCGAGCGCCTCGAGCAGTTCCGTCACGTGCACGCCGAGCCGGTGGCGTTTCGCCTCCCAGCGCGTGGTTTTGACGACTTGGCTCGTGCCGAGCCCGAGGCGCAGGCGTCCCGGAACCGATAGCGTCTCGAACCGGCGCTCGAGGCGCATGGCGTTGTCGTCCGGCGCGATGAGGGAGTTGAGCTCTTCCTGCTCCTTGCCCGCCGCGCTGCTCTTCTCGATCTCGGCGCCCATCGTTTCCACGCGGCGCGCGAAGTCTTCCTCGCTGTCGGCGGCGAGCCACTCTTCGGCCAACCGGCCCTCGAACGTCTGGGCGCCGCCGAATTCGCCGAGGATCAGGTCCAGCTCGCCCACGACCAGCTCGAACAGCTTGATCTTCTGGTCGAGCAGCTGGAGGATGTAGGACTCGATGGTCCCCGCCGCGGCGAGGTTGATGATGTGGACCTCGCGCGTCTGCCCGATGCGGTGCAGGCGTCCGATGCGCTGCTCCACCACCATCGGGTTCCACGGCAGATCGTAGTTCACGAGCACGTTGCAGAACTGGAGGTTGCGTCCCTCGCTGCCGGCGCGCGTGGCGATCAGCACGCTGCGCTTGTCCTCGTGGAACGCGCGGATGCGCTTGTCGCGATCGGCCGTCGAGTGCGCACCCCAATAGACGATCGGCTGCCGGCCGAGCTTCTTGACGCGCTCTTCGATCAGCTGAATCGTCGGGCGGTGATCGCTGAAAACCACGAGGCGGTCGGGCGTGTCTTTCAGCAGTTTGGTCAACACGTCCAACTTGGCGTGGGTCTTGATGCCCTCCGCCCGTTTGGCGAGCTGCTTCGCGATGGCGCGATACTCGGGGTTGATGCGCTCGCTCTCGGCCAGATGCGCGAGCGATTCGGCGAGCGCCCGCGACGAGGAACACAGGCGCTGGCGCAGGTGGATGACAGCGAGCTGCAGAATGCCCTTCTTGGTGGTGCGCCGGCGCGGCGCCTCGTCCTCCAGCTCTTCCTGCTCGGCCGGCTTGATGAAGCCTTCCCGGTAGAGCCGGCGCAGGAACTCCGTGGTACGGCGGTACAAGTCCGCTTCGGCGCGTGTCAGCTTGACCTCGGGGTGGCGCGGCCGGCGCGGCGGCAAATTCAGGTCGTCGACCACGCTCGAGCGCCGGGTACGGATCATCACCTCGTGCGTCAGCGCGCGCAGCGCCTCGGGATCACGCGGCTGGCGGTGGTCGCCCGACACCAGGTGCTCGCTCTTGAACTCCTGCCAGGTGCCGAGCTGCCCGGGCCGGAGCAGGGTGATGAGGTTGTACAGCTCCCGCAGGTCGTTCTGGAGCGGCGTGGCGGTGAGCAGCAGGATGAAGTCGCGCTCGATTTTCTCGATGAACTGGTAGGTCGCGCCGCGGTGGCTCTTCACCTTGTGCGCCTCGTCCACGATCACGAGATCCCAGCGGTGCCTCAAGATTTCCTCGGCGTGCCGGCGCGAGCGCGCGCGGTCGTGCGAGATGATCGCCTTGGTGACCCGCTGCCAGTCGTCGGGATCGGTGGGCGTTTCGAAGCGCTCGAAGAACTTTTCCTCGAGCTCCCCCTGCCACTGGCCCACGAGTGAGGCAGGCGTGAGGATCAGGGCGCGCCGGGCCAAGCCGCGAATCGCCAGTTCTTTGTAGATGATGCTTGCTTCGATCGTCTTCCCGAGACCCACCTCGTCGGCCAGGATGGCGCGGCCGCCCATGTCGCGCAGCACCCGTTGGGCCACGTCGATCTGGTGGGGCAGCTCCTTGATGGCGTTGGCGTCGAGGGTGATCAAGCGGTCGAACCCGGGGACGAGCGCGATCCGCTCCGCCTCGCGCCGCAGCTCGTACCAGGCGCGTTCGGCCGGCGGCTGCTTGAGCGCATCGACGAACAGCTTCAGGGACCGTTCGTCGACCGCCCAGGAGTCGTCGGGAAGTGGGTTGGGTAGCGTCACGCGTTGCCTTGATCTTGGGGGTCCGAATATAGGGAATCGGGCCGGCTGGCAGGCTGGAATCGGGTATGGTGATGCAGATCACATCAGGGCGCCCGCTCGCACCCTATGCTCACCGCCCCTGGAAAGTGCGCCCTCGAGACCCACAACTCCTTGGAGGTCACATGAAGGGCACGCTCCCCCGCATGGCCCTTGCGCTGGCAGTGATTACGGCCTGCCTCGCGGGTAGTGCGCTTGCTCAGCAGCCTCAGCACCCGCAGCAGCCGCAGCTCCGTCGCGGGTTCTGGTTCAGCGGCGGTCTCGGGTATGGCTCACTCGGTTGCAAAGACTGCAGTGGCCGTACCGGCGCACTGAGCGGCAATATCTCGCTCGGCGGGACGCTGAGCCCGAAACTCCTGCTCGGCGTTTCGACCAACGGCTGGACCAAGTCGGAGAGCGGCTCGACGCTCACGGTCGGCACTCTGACCGCGGCAGTGCGCTTCTATCCGTCGCCGACCGGCGGCTTCTTTATGACCGGTGGTCTCGGTCTCGGCACGGTGAGCGCCGGCGTTTCGGGTTTCGGCAGCAACAGCGAAACGGGCGCGGCGGCGCTGCTCGGCCTGGGTTACGACATCCGTGTCGGGCGCACGGTCAGTCTCACCCCCTATTGGAACGGGTTCGCGCTCAGCTATTCGGGCGGCGACGCCAACGTCGGGCAGATCGGCCTGGGAATCACGGTGCATTAAGGGCGGGACGTTTGCAACAGGATAGCGCGCGCCGGACCAGAGAAGTGGTCCGGCGCGCTGTGTTTACGGAATGGTTCGCGGGTCGAGCTACTGCGCCGCAGCCCCGTCGTACACGCGCCGGAACTCGAGTGCGCGCCCCCGCCCTCCTTCGAAGTTGACGATCACGTACAACTGCTTCCCATCCTGCGAGCGGAGGTAGTCTTCGGTGACTTTCCCTCCACCGGAAACCTTCCGCTCGACGACGAAATCATTTCCCTGCCAGTGGCCCTTTATCTCGACATCCCCGCCCCCCTCGACTTTCTGGGTGACCTTCCGGCCATCGCTGTAGAGTAGCAGCGCAGCGCCCGAGTCCGCAGCAAACGCGACGCTCGAATCAGTCTCGGCGATCGTGAGTGCAGGGGGCGCATCGAACACGAGCTGCATCGTCTGGCGCATCCGCTGGCGCTGCTCGTCGCTCATCCCGCCCCGTGCCCCGCCCCCGCCCCCGCCCCCGCGTCCGCGGCCGAAGCCCCCGCGCCCACCGAACCCGCCACGACCTCCGCCCATCCCTGGGTACCCACCGCCGCCCCGGCCACCCCGCGACTCGTCGCCGGCGCTGTCGCGCCCCTGAAGCATGTCCCGAGGGTTGTCGCTCTGTGCGGCATTGAACGTCCATTGGCCGGAGAGGTCCGGGTGTTGAGCCGACGGAGGGATTGCGGCGCCGCCGCCGAGCACAACCAGTGCACACAGCGCCAGCGCGGTCGATAGATGCATTGGGCACCCTTCGGATAGGGGGGAGTCATTTGCACTCATGAGCGGTATACGAACGGCAGCCGGCAGAGGTTGACCGTCAACGATTCAGTTCGGAACTGCGCGAAGTCAGACGCCTCGCTGGAAGGGAAAGCGGCTCGTCTTGGGCAACGCCGGATTGAAGTGCTTGCGCAGGGCAGCGTCACAGATTCCGTACCCCCAATCGATCAAGCGCTCCTGAACGCCAGCGTCCAGTTGCTTGAGGCGTGTCGGGATCTTCGCAAGCTCGGTCGTCTGGTCCAACGGACAGGGCAGCGCGTCGGCGAGCGCATAGTTCGAGATGTCCGAGCCAATCCCCCAGTACGCGCCCTGGCGCTCGCTGGCTACGTACGACGCAATCAATTGCCGTTTACGCAGGCTCCCCACCTGAGCATAGATCAACTCTTCCACCCGAATCGACTGGCTGATCCAGTTGCCTTTGACTTTCTCTCGGGGCTGAACTCTGCCGGCCGCGTCGCTGACGAGCACGGTGCGGTACCTCTTCCAGATCGTCTCCAACCCCAGATTGTCGTAGACCCCTCCATCCGTCAGTTGCACGCCGGTGGTATACGGCGGGTATTGCAGGTCCTGTCCTGAGCGCTTGGTGTAGTCCGCCTCCCGGAACCGGAACCGGGCGGGCGAGAGAAAAGGAGGGAACGCCGACGACGCGGCGACTGCCCGGGCGAGCTCCACCGTGGAGTGCGGGATCTCGCCCACGCGATAGTCGCGGGAATACGGCTTCATGAATCGCCATAAGACGCCCGACTGAAGGTCGGTGGCGTTGATGACAAAACGGGGAGAGTCGGGCAGGGCCTGAACGGTCGCGCGTCCGAACACGTGCCGGCGATAGGCCGCGGCAACCCGAGCGCTGGCGCCGCCGGGGAGGAGCATCCCCAGCAAGATGGCCGGAAGGTCGATCGTTCGATTCGCCAGCGCGCGGACCGGCGCGACTACCTCTGCCTCGAACGCCGCGCCGACGCCCGCGGCATCGAACCGCAACGCCTGCCACTTCAGTCCCAGGACTCCCGCGACGATCGATCCCGCGGAAACACTGGAGATCCGGGCGAGCCGAGGGAGGAGCCCCAGCTCGTTGATCCGCCAGAGGGCCCCCAGGTGAAACAGCATGGCGCGATAGCCGCCACCCGAGAGGCACAACGCGATGCCGTCCTCAGGCCCCCGTTCGGGAGAGTCCGAAGGAATGAAGCTGACCGGCGCGCGTGCATCTGCGGTTCCCTGGCCCGGCATCGGTCATGAATCTACCTCTGCTGGGCTACTTTGCGGCCGCTCCGTCGCACACGCGCCGCCTAATCATTTCGTCCGCCGCAGTCAGCGACCGCGATGCGACGCACGTATTCCCTGTCAGGGACGAGAGCGTCGTCAGCGATTCAGTTCGGAACTGGCGCTCGGAGAGACTCGCTCGTGGTCGACAGGATGCGGCACGCGTTGGCAGCGGTACTCGCCGTTCCGGTGTTGTGGATGAGTACCGTGGCTTTCCCGATCATGGGCCTGGTGTATTGTCTGGCGATATTCGCGCTCGACCGTATCGAGCACGTGGGACGGGGCAAAGACCGGTGAACGACTATTCCTTGTAAAGCGCGGGGAACTGCTGCTGCAACCGTCGCAGCTTCGGCATGTCGTTGAAGACGATATACGGCTGGTCGGGGTGGAGCGCGAGATAGTTCTGGTGATAATCCTCGGCGACATAGAACTGCTCGAACGGCGCCACCTGGGTGACGATGGGGCCGGAGAAGACATGGGCCTTGGTCAGTTGATCGATATACGCCTGGGCGGTCTCCTTCTGATCCTGGCTCGTATAAAAAATCGCCGAGCGATACTGGCTCCCCACGTCCGGACCCTGGCGGTTCAACTGAGTCGGATCGTGCGCCACCGAAAAGAAGACCCGCAGCAGCTCGCTGTATGAAATCTGCGATGGGTCATAGCTGATCTTCACCGACTCGGCATGCCCGGTCATGCCGGTGCTCACGACTGGGTATCGCGCGGTGGCCGCACCTCCGCCCGAGTAGCCGGAGAAGACGCTCGAGACACCCTTCACGTGCTTGAACACGGCATCTACGCCCCAGAAGCATCCTCCTGCCAGCACGGCGATTTGCTCGCCTTTGGGCGCCGCGACGCGCGGCGCGGCCGCGAACGCCGGGATCTGGGCCTGAGCGGCGCCGACGAGCAACAGGAAGGGCACAGCGCTATAGAATCGCTTCATACCGAAAGCTAACGCTCTCTGATCGGGTGTGGTTCCGCGTTCCCGTAAACTACGTTGCGGACCGCTTATCCGGATGTCAGTGCGCTCTCGGGCGTCGCGTGGTAGTATCGAGAGTCCCCGTCCTGACGGTGCCCGATGCCTCCTCGTCCATACCTGTTGAACGAGCTGACCTGGAAGACCGTGCGGGACGCCCGCTACGAGGTCGCGGTACTTCCGTGGGGCGCGACCGAGGCGCACAACTTTCACCTGCCGTACACAACCGACAACATCGAAACCGAGCGGATCGCTACCCTGGCGGCGGGGCACGCGTGGGAGCGGGGCGCGCGGGTGGTCGTGCTGCCGATCGTACCGTTCGGAGTCAACACCGGCCAGCTCGATATTCCCCTTTGTCTCAACCTGAACCCCAGCACCCAGTCCCTCCTGTTGCGCGACATCGCGACGGCGCTGGCGGGTCAGGGCATCCCCAAGCTCGTCATCCTGAACGGTCACGGCGGGAACGACTTCCGCCAGATGATCCGGGAGCTGCAGCCGGCGGTCTCGCTGTTCCTCTGCACCGTCAACTGGTATCAGGTCGTGGACCCGAAGCTGTTCTTCTCCGACCTGGGCGACCACGCGGGTGAGCTCGAGACGAGCGTGATGCTGCACGTCGCGCCGGAGCTGGTGCGGCCATTGTCTGACGCCGGCCCTGGGCGCGCGCGCCGGTTCACGATCGCGGGCCTCAGAGAGGGCTGGGCTTGGGCGCCGCGGCGGTGGCGCCAGGTGACCGACGACACCGGCGTCGGGAATCCCGCGGCCGCGACCGCGGAGAAGGGCCGGAAGTACGTGGAGGCGGTGAGCCAGAAGATCGCGGGGTTCCTGGCGGAGCTGGCGCAGGCGGATCCGGGAAAGATGTACGAGTGAGCCGATCCATCCATGTAGCGGCGCTGCTCGTCGCCGGGGCGGCGGGGCTCGGCGCAGCGCAGCAGCCCCAGGCGCTGCTCCTCTGGGGCGGGGACGCCGAGGGCGGGGCGCCGTTCGTCGAGGCCGACCCCGCCGACCCCTCGCAGGTCCGCGGCTTCGACGTCCTCGTGGCCGAGACGATCGCGCGCGGGATCGGCCGGCGCGCCCGCTTCGTGCAGGTTCAGTGGTCCTCGATCGATCAGTCGGTCGAGCGCGGTGACTTCGCGATCGGCCTCTCGGGGGTAGAAGACACCCCGGCACGCCGGGTGCGCCACGCCGTCACTATCCCGTACTTCGAGTTTCGCGAGGTGCTGGCCGTGCGGCCGGAGGACCGCGGCCGCTGGTCCGCGCTGGCCGATCTGCGCGGGCGCCGCGTGGCGACCCTCGGCGCCACAATGGCGTACGACATCCTCGTCGCCGCCTCCGCCTCGCACGGCGTCATCCCCGTGTCGTATGACGACGACGTACACCCGTTCTCGGATCTCATGGCGGGTCGCGTCGACGCCGTCCTCCTGGACCACATCATCGCGGAGCGCTCTCTGCATCGCCTCCGGGGAACCTCCTTCATAGTCGAGCCGCGCGCCGTTGCCGTCGGACACTACGTGGGTGTGCTCGCCCGGGCCGACTCCGTGTTGCGCGATTCGGTGGACGTCGTACTGCGCGCCGCCATGGTGGACGGAACGCTGGAGCGGATCTTCCGGCGCTGGAACGTGTGGGACGAAAGTCAGGGAGCGTTGTTCCGGCGGGTCGCGGGGCGGGACATGGCCGTGGACGGCGACGTAGCGGCGCAACATGCTGCGCCCCTACGTCCAGCTGCGGTCTGGGCCTACCTCCCGTCGCTCGGTCGCGCCGCGGTGATCACCGCGGTCCTGTCGGCGCTGTCCATGACGCTGGCCATCGTCGTGGGTGTCCTCGTCGCCTCGGGTCGGGTGTATGGCGCGGCGCCGCTGCGCGCCCTGATGACCGGATACGTCGAGGTGATGCGCGGGACGCCGCTGCTGCTCCAGCTCTTCGTCCTGTATTACGGGCTGGCCGGCGTGGTGCGGCTGCCGGCATTTCTCGCCGCGGTGCTGGGACTCGGCCTCAACTACGCGGCGTACGAGGCCGAGATCTATCGGGGCGCGCTCGAGGCGGTGTCGCGCACGCAGCTCGAGGCGGCGCGCACGCTCGGCTTCTCCGAGCGGCAGATCCTGCGTCTGGTGCGCGGACCCCAGGCGCTGCGCTACGCGCTCGCGCCCATGACCAACGATTTCGTCGCCTTATTGAAGGACTCCTCACTCGTCTCGGTACTCACCGTCGTCGAGCTCACGAAGCAGACGGCCATCTACGCGACCAACGTGGGGAGCTGGATCGTCCCCGGCCTGTTGTGTGCGGTCGTGTACCTGGCGATGTCGCTGCCGCTCTCGCGGTTGGGGCGGCGCCTCGAGCGGCGCTGGCGCGTGGCATGACGGCGCTGCTCCAGGTCCACGAGCTGTGTCTCCGCTATCGCGGCGGCCCCGACGTGCTCCTGGCGCTGTCCGTGGAAGTGCGGCGGGGGGAGGTCGTGGCGCTCATGGGGCGTTCGGGGGCGGGCAAGACGACGGCGCTGCGAGCGGTGGCGGCGCTCCAGCAGTTCGACGGCGGCCGCATCGTGGTGGACGGCTTCGCGCTCGAGCCCGGCCCGGTACCGCCCGAATCCCGCTTGAAGCCGTTGCGGCGCCGCGTGGGCCTCGTGTTCCAGAATCACGCGCTGTTCGCGCACCTCACGGCGCTCGAGAACGTCGCCCTCGCGCTCACGCACGTGCTCGAGCGGCGCCGTGAAGAGGCGGAGGGCAGCGCGCGGCAGCTGCTGGACGCGCTCGAGGTGGGCGCTCGCGCCGCGGCGCTCCCGAGCCAGCTGTCGGGGGGCGAGGCGCAGCGGGTGGCAATCGCGCGGGCGCTCGCGCCCGATCCGCCGCTGCTCCTCATGGACGAGCCCACCGCCGCGCTCGACCCGGCGCGCCGGGGCGCGCTCGGCCGCACGCTGCGCCGCCTCGCGGCCGTCGACGGCCCGGGGGTCGGTCGGGGTCTCCTGATCGCGACGCACGACGTCGCGTTCGCGCGTGCCTGCGCCGATCGCGTGGCGATCCTCGCGCAAGGGATGGTGGTGGAAGCGGGATCGCCGGGAGACGTGCTCGATCGACCGAGCCACTCGGCGACGCGGGCGCTCCTCGCGGAGCAGGCGTCCTAGGCCTCGATCAGCACCCGCACCTGCGCCAGCAACTCGCTCGCGGTCCAGGGCTTCGTGACGAACGCTACGGCCGGATCCTGACCGACGGTCTTGCGGAAGTTCGGCGCGGGAAACCCGCTCATGAACAACACGCTCAGCCCGCGCGACTCACCCCGGATGACCTCGTACAGCTCGAACCCGCTGAGCTTCGGCATCACGACGTCGGTGATCACGAGGTGTAGCGCCGCACGGTGGGCGTGGAAGGCGTCGAGTCCCTGCTGGCCGTCGGCGGCGGTGATCACCCGGTAGCCGACCTTTGAAAGGAGCTGCTGCGCCGCCACGCGCATCGTCTGGTCGTCCTCCACCAGCAGGATCGTCTCCGTCCCGCCGGGCAGGGCTGCGTCGGCGGCGGCCTCGAGCTCCGACATGCCCTGATC
>Ga0207646_10008873_pt1 | contig 10014 bp, 7 predicted proteins | sample KBSK5502metaG_FD_184343 | JGI IMG/M metagenome (GOLD analysis project Ga0207646, IMG submission 184343) | Corn, switchgrass and miscanthus rhizosphere microbial communities from Kellogg Biological Station, Michigan, USA - KBS K5-50-2 metaG... | ecosystem: Host-associated > Plants > Roots >...
CAGGCGAAGACGGCGAAGCATTCGCGCGAGCGATCGACGAAATGTTTCCGATTGAAAGATGATCACGCGGTTTGCGGTCGACACGAGCGCGGTGGTCGACCTCATGCGGACCGAACGGCAGACACCACCGCCGCTCTTGCGCGAAGACGTTGAAGTATTTCTGCCGCTCCCGGTCCTCGGCGAATTGTATTTTGGGGCGATGGCTTCGCTGCGGCCTGAGGAGCACATCTCCGACTTGACCCGAGTGTCACGGAGTTGGACGCGTCTCTTGCCGGATGAAGACACCGCTCGCTTGTACGGTGAGCTGCGCTTTCTTACTCGCAATGTCGCGCCGCTGTCCGCTTCCAAAACAAACGACTATTGGATCGCGGCGCTCTCCATCCAACACGACCTCCCCCTCCTCACGAACGACCGCGGCTTCGATAACATCGCAAACCTCTCCGTCATCCACTGGTAGAGCTGCTGACCGGACCAAAAAGAAGCCCGTGTTGCCACGGGCTTCCGATTACGGCGGGGAAGAGTCCGTCTACGCCTTCGCCAGGCGGCGCACGGTGGCCTGCACGTCGTCGACCGTTTCCTCCACCTTATCGAAGAGGTTCTCGGTGACGCCGGCGATCTTTTTCTGCAGCTTCTTGCCGGGCAGCGGCGCGAAGAGCAGCGCCAGCACGGCGCCGGAAATCGCGCCGATGCCGAAACCGACCGCTACCTTGCCGACAGGGAACTTCTGCTTGCGAGAGAACATGTACAACTCCTTTCAGGGTCGTATGACTTATCACCGATCGGAAGGTTTCGTCCAGGACGGCCTGCACTCTGTCACCAAAAAAAAGGGAGGGCGCCTGGGCGCCCTCCCCTGATTCGACAGAGTCATGAAGCTTACGGCGTCGTCACCACGAGCACGTCATCGATGAACTCGTTGTTGCCGTAGAGGCTGATGCCGAGGAAACCGAGTTGGACCGTTGTTCCCTTGTATGCGGTGAGGTCGATGGTGTGTTTCTTCCAGCCGGTCGATCCGTCGTAGCGATTGACCGCCGAGCCGACGTTCGCCCACGTTGAGCCGGTCGAGACCTGCACCTGCACCTTGTCGAGGTACGTCGAGTAGCCGGTGTCGTGGTTCATCCAGAACGTCAGCGTCGCGGACGTCGCGGTGCTTGGAATGGCGAAACCGGTGGTGCGGTAGATCCGCGTCTGCGAGCCGCTCGACGCGTCGTACGAGTTGAACTTGGCGAGGTAGCTGCCGCCGTGCGGAGTCGTCGTCGGGAGCGTGCCCGAAGTGACAATCGACCACGCGCCCGTGGTACCGGAAACCTGCACCGTAGCCCAGCCGGTACTGCTCTCGAAGCCGTTCGAGAAGAGCGTCGTTCCGCTGCTGCAGGTGGCCGTGAAGTTCTGCCCGGTCACGTTCGCACCGCTGATCGTTACCGACATGCTCGTCGGCGAGAAGGTGCAGCCGCTCTTGCTCGGCGTCACGGTGTATGTGCCGTTCGCCAGGCCGCTGATCGTGTAGTTGTTCGACGCGTCGCTGGTGGCGCCCTGCGAGCCGGCCGTCACGGTCGCGCCGGAGGTGCCTGCGCTGCCGGAGATCGAGTAGGTCGCGGTCGGCATGACCACCGTGCCGGTGATGGTGAAGTTGCCGGCGGCGTAGCCGTTGACGCCGACCCACCACGTACCCGAGGCGGGGCTGTTGGCCGTGCAGGTCTCGTTGCCGGACGAGGTGTAGGGGCGACAAATGTACGAGCTGGACGTCGGCTTGGCGTTGAACTGCGTGTAGATGTCGACGTCGGCGGTGGCGCTCGTCGTGGTGAAGGTCACGCTCGTCGCGCCGGCGGGGACGGTGATGTAGTAGTACTTCCAGGCGCCGAGGGCCACGCTCTGGCCGGTGACCGCGACGCCGCTGGTGAGCTGGGTGTCGCCGCTGCCGCACGACGCGGTGAAGTTCGCCGTGACGTTGGCGGAGGTGATCGTGACGGAGCTTGATGCCGGCGAGAACGTGCAGCCGCTCTTGCTCGGCGTCACGGTATACGTCCCGGCCGCGAAGCCCGTCATGGAGTAGTTGCCCGAGGCGTCGCTCGTGGTGGAGAAGGAGCCCGCTGTGACGGTAGCGCCCGACGTGCCGGCGCTGCCGCTGATCGAGAAGGTCGGCGCCGTGCACGACGCGGTGAAGTTGACGCCGGTGACGTTGGCCGAGGTGATGGTGACGGACGCGGAGCTCGGCGAGAACGTGCAGCCGCTCTTGCTCGGCGTCACGGTGTAGGTGCCGGCCGCGAGTCCGGAGATCGTGTAGTTGCTCGAGGCATCGCTGGTCGCGGAGCCCGAGCCGGTGGAGAGCGTCGCGCCGCTCGTTCCGGCGTTGCCGGAGATCGAGTAGGTCGGCGTCGTCGACGTCGAGATCTTCGCCGTCCAGATTTCTTCGCTGGCGTTGTTGCGACGGTCAGTCCACGAGGGGAAGAAAGCGTTGCCGTAACCGGAGAGGCTGTTGTAGTCGCCGAACTGGTTGCCGGAATCGGCGCCGGCGACCGTCTCGTCGGTCATGGCCGTGGTGACCTTGACCGCCGCTCCCCACGTCGCGCCGCCGTCGGTCGACATCTGGTAGAAGACGTCGACTTTCTTGCGGCCCGAGTCGTTGACGGTGTCGTAGTAGATGGCGCCCAGCGTCCCGTTCGTCTCATCGACGGCGAGGAACTGGTTGAACTGGTCGTTCAGGCCGCTCTGGTTGTTGATCTTCGTGCGCGCGCTCCAGGTGGCGCCGCCGTCGGTCGAGCGCGAGAACCAGATGCGCGTTTTGCAGGTCGAGGTCGTGCTCGTGCCGGGCTCGTTCGACGCCGTCGTGCAACCGGTGTCGCCGGAGAGGTCGGTCCACAGCGCGTAGACGTTGTTCGTCGTGCCGTTCTTGTACGCGCCGCCGGAGACGTAGACGAGGATGCGGCGGCTCGAGAACGCCGGCACGCCGATGTCATACGAATCGTAGGTGGTGACGAGCTTCACCGGGGCGGCGTAGCTCGTCCCGCCGTTCGTCGATTTCACGACGTAGATGCCGCGCGAGCCGGTGTCGGGGAAGAAGCCGAAGACGTCGCCGGCGGAGTTGCTCTTGACGTCGGCGCCGATGCAGGTGCCGGTGGCCTGCGAGTCGCTCACCTGGATGGGCGTGCCCCATCCCGAGGAAGTGCGGCGATTCATGAAGGCCGGATTGCCGTTGTGCCAGATAACGTAGATGTTGTTCGCGTACGCCGAGGAGGCGCTGTGGTCGACCCACTGCATCTGCTTGTCGGTGTTCGTCTGGCTGCCGGAGATGGTGCCGTCGAACGTCCATGTCGCGCCGCCGTTGGATGACCGGTACGACTGGACCTTCAGCGTGTTGCCGTTGATGCCCATTGTGGTCGACCACGCCGTACCGTCGGAGCTCCAGTCAACGGTCGGATCGGAGTGGTAGGAGTCGCCGCTGGCGAGCGGGAGGTTCGTCTGACCCCACGTCACGCCGGAATCGGTGGAGTAGTACATGCCCTGAGTGCCGGAGCCGCCGATGTTGTTCGATGCGGCGATGATCTTGGCCGGGTTCCAGTAGTTGATCCGGATGTCCGACTCGCTGCGGGAGCTGGTCTGCGCGCCCGACGTGCGAACGTTGGTCCCCGCCGTGGCGGCGAGGGCGGTCGGGCGGCCGAGCTTGTGGCCCGGAGCCGCGTCGGCGTCCTCATCGACGTCCATGAAGTTGCGTCCCGGTGCCAGGCTCGCCTCGGGATTGCCTGGCTTGAAGTCCTGGTGGGTCATCATCCACTCGAGGACTTCCTTCAGTACGAGCGGATAGCCGCCGGTCGGGTCGTTGGCGTTGTCGTAGTTGACCTCGGGATGTCCCTTCTGCCAGTACACCTTCAGCCACGGCGGGACGATCGTGTCGGTGATGTCGCGCGCCTTGAGCCGGCCGAAGTCCTGGTTGGCGCGAATCAACTTGTCGAGCGCGCTGCCAGGCTTGGCGTGCGCCTTTTTGAGCTGCTCGTCGAGGGAGGGGAACTTCGCCGCCCCGGGAGTCCCGGCTGGCGGGCCGGCGGCGACTGCGATCGAAGCGGAAAACAGACAAACGAGGGCAAGGAGGGCAAACGATTTCTTCACTTGAATTCCCTTCGTGAAACTTCGATTTTCCGGGCTGAGGAACGGCGGACCTAGATCAAGATCGGTGCCGCAGCAAAAACCGAGATTTTGAGGGGTTTTGGTTGCTTTGTTGACCCGGGAGGAAGGAATCGGAGGTCACGAATTGAGCAGTGATACATTCATTGACCCACCCTGAATGCTAGCGGAAGCACCCGTCCGCGATCTTCCAAAGGGTGGCGATGACGCTGCGCGCGCCGTTCAACCGAGCCAAAGCGCCGAATCCCTCGATCTCCTGCCGGTTCGCATCCGTGTCGCTTCCGACGGCCGTTTCGCAAGCGGAGAGGGTGATGAGATCGACGCCCTTCAGATCCAGCCGATCGCTGATCTCTCTCAAAGTGAGATGCGCGCCGTTGCCGAGGAGAAGGAATGAACTCATCTCCGCACCCGGCTCGAAGACGAAGTGCGACGCCACGTAAAGAACGGGGAGCTCGTGGTCGACCAATTGCCGCAACGGGTCGAGGTTGTAGTCGTCGTGACGCCTCGGGCTACGCCGCACACATCCGCTTCGTATTGCTTCCCTGGCTCCCCAACGGCCCGCTCAAAGATGTGCCATGCTCATTACATTGTTACGCAAGACGAAATGCGATGCGCGTGCGTGACTATGAGCGGTGTGCGTCGGGTGGGTGGGTGGGGAGGGCGGTAGAATTAAAGTTGGGCAGACTCGACGATGATATCCTTATGAAAATGGATTGTGAGGTCGACCTTCCGCTGCCCCTGCTGAGTCCTATTCTCCTTCCTGAAGGAACTCTGCAGACTCACCCCAGGGCAATCGATTTTACAGCTTCCTTAGAAGCTCTTGTCCGATCAGCCATAGCTACCTGCTCGCCCCGTCTTATCGTCCCATGCTTGCCAGCGGGCATGAGGCGACTTGGCGCGACACTTCGGCCATCGGCTTTGTCGGCTTCTGCACAGAAACGACTCACGGTCGTAGACCGGCGTGATCGCATCTGGGAGGCAGTCAAAGCCTATTTCGTACCAATCACAGAAGGCCTAAACAGGGCAGGTCAGTCCCCACCGATCTTTCTTGCCTGGGACACCTATATGTTGATGTTGGCAACTCGCTGGGATGCGCAGGTTTACATGAATCTCGGACACCTGCGTGCGGAGATTCTCTCCGCGTCGCATCACGCCAGCTTCATGTCAGACGAAGCCTTAGCTCGATTGGCTGTTCTCCGTGGGGCCTTCAACGGCCTGCACACACATGTCGCCATGCCAGCATTGCGCGTACTCGCCGGCTCCGGCGCGTCATTTCGCGAGCGGATTGACGATATTCTTGATGACGCGTATTTGTTGGAAGCCAGCTTCCTTCGCCGCACGTTATCGGTGGCTGCCAATCGTGCAGCCATTTACCGAGATCTTCGCAGGTTGCTGCGCTGGATCGTAAAGGCGCGTGGATGGGCAGCGGGTCTCATCAAAGTTGGAGAACAAGCAGCAATTATGCCCCACGCTGCGGGCGAAACCATTAGCGCACTCATGTCAGCCATAAGCGCCGGTGGGCAAGTCAGCGGTCCCGTGATCATCTCCGCCGACCGTCCACCATGGCTTTCCCTGTTTCGCGTGTCAGCGAATACATATTCGTGGGATTGCTTTATGAGGCCTCTAGTGCAGGAGGTTTCTCCCACGGAGATCCGAACCTACCGAGGCACCTACTTCCACATAACCTTTGGTTCCTGCAAACAATGTGGCGGAGAGGCCGCCTAACCCGGACTATTCATGTCTCGCGGGCAGTACATTCCCTCCCGCCGTGAAGGAGATTCGCGTCTCGAGACTCGAGCACCAACCGTAGTCGAAGAGCCGGCGCTGCGTCACCGACTCATGGTTTCCCGCGCATGTGCGAGCGTCTGCGCGATGGCGGCGTCGTGCGGCGACATCGCCAGAGCGCGCTCGAGCTCGGCGACCGCTTCGCGCTGCAGTCCGAGGCAGACGTCGACGGCCGCCGCGAGCGCGAGCTGTTCCGCGTCGGGTGCTTTCAATGCATCGTGAAGCGCTGCTCTCCGCAGGCGCTGCTCCTTCGAGAGCGTGACGAATTGCGCATCGGCGGTTTCCGCATCGTCGGTACGCGCCACCGACCAGCGATACGCGCTGCCGTCTTTGAGAGCGCCGCGCGGCAACGCGATTCGACGGTCGGAGGTCGTCGTCTCGAAGACTACCTTCCCCTCCGCATCGGTCACGGTCACATCGACGTCTCGGATCATGACCGGCGCTGCGAACGTCAGCACCGTCTCATCGGCGATCGCGGCGGCGTCGTTGCGCGGATAGAGGTCGGTGATCTTGTGCTCACCGCGAATCCGAGCCGCGCCGGGGACGGAGACGGGCGCCGTCACGGTGATCGGCGCGAGCTTCGGCAGGGGAGGGACCCACGGCAGCTCACGGACGGTTCCTTCCTTTCGGATCAGGCGGTCCGCGGCCACCGTTGCGCGGGCGCGGTCGATTAGCTCGAACCGCTTTCCGTTCTCGAAGGCGACCGCGACGCGCGCGCCGCCGGCGCTGCTGATCGTCGACGGCGCGTCGAGCCACGTCAATTGCGAGACCACGGCCGCGGAGCCGTCCGCCGCCGTGACGCGCACGTCGCCGCGAACGGCATACACCACCGCGACGTGTGGCGTCTGCGCCGCCGCTGCCGCAAGAAAGGCGAAGGCGAGAAACGTCATCGCGGTCTCTCCGGGTACGGCTCGAGCTCACGCCGCAGCACGATGGCGGCGGCCGTGGTCAAGATCATGATCAGCAGCGGCGCGACGATCGTCATCGTCACGGTGGCCACGAAGAAAAGAGTGAATGCGATGGCGATGTATCCGACCGTCACCGCCGCGGCGGCGATGAGCGCCGGCCGGATGCGACGTCCGGTCAGAATGAAGTACGCGGCGAAGAACGCAGCCACGGCAAACACAGCGACGCTCACGAACAACGGGACGTTCACCATCGAGAAGCGCCGCAGGATGGCGTCGACGATCAACGCCTGAACGAGCGCGCCGGAGACCATCACCGGCGCTGCCTTCGAGATGACGCGATGCATCTGATCGCCGGAGCCGGCGTAGTTTGCGCCGACGATGACGACCTTTCCCTCGGCCAGCCGCGGATTGCGGCGCAGCTCGCCGTCGAGATCGCCCCACGAAACGCTGCGAACGGAGAGCGGATCGACCGACTGGTCGAGATCGATCCGTTCGTTCGCGGCAACGGTCTCGCGCGACCGCGCCACACGCCACGCCAGCGACGGCCGCGCGTTCCCTTCGCTGTCGAGGAATGACAGGTAGGCGCGGCGAAGCGCGCCGTCATTGTCGGGATAGAGATTCACGCATCCGAAGAGCCGTCCTGTCTCCGCGCCGAGGACCGTCGCGGCGACGGGAGGAACACAGTCGCCGCCGATCACCGCCTTCTCCGGGGTGGTGAAGGTGGCCAGCGTGAGGCGGTCGTGATGTTCGATCAGGAGATTGGCGAAGGCGGTCGACTGCCGCCATTGCTGCGGCAGGAGGAAGTCGATGGCGACGGACGACGCTCCGTGATTGAGCAACTGGTGTGCGACATGCGCGAAGTCGTCGGCGCGCGAGGAGAGCGGTGTTTCGTCGCGGGCAAGCGTGGCGTCATCGAGCATGACCAGGAGTATGCGCGGATCGGCGAGACGGAGCGGCCGCACGGTAAATCGAAGGTCGTCGATGCGTCGCTCCGCCGATGCCAGGAACGGCAGTCGCGTCGCGGCGGCCGATGCCAGCGCGAGGATCACGGTGAGAATCGCAGCCATCCGTCGTCGCCGCGGGATCTCGCGAACGCGCCAGGCGCGCTCGCGCGCCGCCGCGAGGGTCGTTTCGATCGCGGTCACGAGCGCCATCGCGCTCTTCGGCCGGTGCGCCGGATTTTTCACCAATGCGGCGGCGACGACGGCGTCGAGTTCCGGCGGAATGCGGGCGTCGAGCGAGGAAAGCGCGGGCGGGTGGCCTCTGGTGTGACCGACGGCGATGTCGTCGCGCGAACCTGTGAACGGCAGCGCGCCGGTGAGGAGCTCGTACGCCAGGACGCCGAACGCGTAAATGTCCGACGCGCGGCTGGCCTTGCCGTGCAGAAGGATCTCCGGCGACATGTGCGTGAACGTTCCGACGATCGTGCGATGCACCGACGGCGGCGGACCGGCCTCCGGTTCCTCCATCGTCGCCGTCGATTGCTCCGACAGCGGCACCGTGCTCGCCTCGGGATCGAGCGAATCGCCGCTCGCTAACTCTTCCGTTTCGTCGCTGGTCGAAACACGGACGAGCCGCAACGGCGCGGGGTTGGTGTCATCGTCGCGAAAGAACCTCGCTACGCCGAAGTCGAGGACCTTCACCGTCTCGGCGCCGTCGGTGCCGCGGGCGAGGAACACATTCGATGCTTTCAGATCGCGATGCAGCACGCCGTGCGCGTGCGCAAAGTCGACGGCGGCGGCGACGTCGCGAAGAATGGCAACGGCGCGCTCGACGGGGGGAGGGTGAAAGGCGTGAATGTGCGCGAGCAGGTCGTGTCCGTCGAGATACTGCATCACCAGGTAGGGAATCGCGCGCGGATCGACGCCGGAGTCGGTGATGTTGACGATGTTCGGATGCTCGAGACGTCCGAGGACCTTCGCTTCGAGCTGAAAGCGGCGGACGAACACCGGATTGGTGGCGTCCTTCAGGATGAGCTTGAGCGCCACCGGACGCTCGACGCCGAGGTGCGTCGCGCGATACACCACGCCCATCCCGCCCTTGCCGACGCGCCGATCGAGGCGGTACTTGCCGTCGAGGACCCGCTCGCCGGGGAAGGGATGCTCAAATGCCGCGTCGCCGCAGCATTCGCCGGCGAGGTCGTAGCACCGACCGCAGTGCGCGCAGACGTCCATGGGATCGACTAATCGTACTGCATCGCTTCGGCGGGCCGATTATGGAGAGCGGATCTCCGGGTTACTGTGTCATTCCGCGCCGCGCTGCGGCGCGGAATCCCCTGCGCTATCACGACGAGCGTTGCTCACGAAGGGGATTCCGCGCTGCGGCGCGGAATGACACTTGGTTTCGTTTCGCTCCGGCCCGTGAGAAGTGCGACTCACGGTTTCGCCACGCTCTGAATCGACAGTTTCTCGATCGACCAATTCGTCGGTACGACCGGCCGGGGAGCGCGCGTGCCGGAGCTGGCGCTTTGCAGGAGCGCTTCGAGCGGCGACTGGGCGGAGCGGGTTCCACTGCGGATCACGCCCGTGAAGTTGAAAACCTGATCGGGGTTGCTGATCGGCTGTTGGGTGGTCAGGAGAAAGTACGTATCGACGCCGAATGCGTCCTTGCGGTCGCAGTCGTTGCACGCCGGGCCGATGCTGAACAAGGCGCTGCCGTGCCCGAGGTCGACCTCCGCGGGGAAGATGGGGGCGTCAAAGGACTTCGGCGGGATCTGATTCTCGACGTTGCCGTTCCCGGCGGGAGGAAACAGCAGCCACGAGTTTCCGACGCTGTCGATGGCAAAGACGTAGACCCAGCGCGGCACCAGGTTTTCGGCGGGAATCGGTGCGTCGCTCTTCAAGACGAGGGTGAATCTCTCCCCATCACGTACCTGCGGGTCGCCCATGACGAAGCCGGTTTTTTCCAGCGATCGTTTCAGCGAGACTTTCTCTACGGAGCCGCCGCGGACGAGGGCTCCGGTGTCGATGTTTTTCAAGTAGAGGCGGAAGGGGAAGCGGCCGTCGTCGACTGGCGGCGCGAGCTCGCGCCACATGCGCACCTTGCCGAGCGTCAGCGCGAAATCCTCGAGCTTCGACGCCAGCGATCGCACCGGATCGCTCGGCGATCCATCGGCACTCGCTTGCGGCGCGCTCAGCGGCAGCCAGGTAGTCGTGAGCGGTAGCGGCCAATTGCGCGCTTCGCTGCGAATCACGTTCGGCACGAC
>Ga0207646_10008874_pt1 | contig 10014 bp, 8 predicted proteins | sample KBSK5502metaG_FD_184343 | JGI IMG/M metagenome (GOLD analysis project Ga0207646, IMG submission 184343) | Corn, switchgrass and miscanthus rhizosphere microbial communities from Kellogg Biological Station, Michigan, USA - KBS K5-50-2 metaG... | ecosystem: Host-associated > Plants > Roots >...
GTGCCGGACGTCCCCGAGGTGCGCGGCACGTGCGACGCGCGCTTCGCGCGCGTGCGCGACGCGCTGGCCGAGAACTTCCGCCTGCACGGCGAGGTCGGCGCCGCCGCCGCGGTCGTCGTGGGAGGCCGGGTCGTCGTCGACCTGTGGGCCGGGTGGGCGGACGCGGGCCGCACGCGCCCGTGGCAGCGCGACACGCTGGTCGACGTCTTCTCGGTCGGCAAGGCGATGGCCGCGCTCGCGCTCCACATCCTGGTGGACCGCGGCCGGGTCGACCTGGACGCGCCGGTGGCGCGCTACTGGCCCGAGTTCGCGCAGGCCGGCAAGGACGAGGTCAGCGTGCGCACGCTGCTCTGCCATCGCGCCGGGCTGCCCGCGATCCGGCGCGAGCTCCCCGACCTGGCCATGTACGACTGGGCGCTCATGACCTCCACGCTGGCGGAGGAAGCGCCCTGGTGGACGCCAGGCTCGCGGCACGGCTACCACGTCAACACCTTCGGCTTCCTGGTGGGCGAGATCGTGCGTCGCGTGAGCGGCGAGCGCTTCGCCGCCTTCTTCCGGCGCGAGATCGCCGGACCGCTCGCGGCCGACTTTCACTTCGGGATCGGGCCCGAGCACGACGCGCGCGTCGCCGACTATCTCTTCGAGAGCACGCCCGGCGAGATGGTCGCCGACGACGCAGAGCACCAGCTCCTGCTGCGCCGGGTCTACGCCAACCCGCCCGGGCTCTCGGGCCCGGGCACCGTCAACACCAGGGCCTGGCGCGCGGCGGAGATCCCCTCGACCAACGGCCACGCCACCGCGCGCGCGGTGGCCCGCATCTACAGCGCGCTCGCGTGCACGAGAGGCGCCGACGGCATCCGGCTGCTCGGCACGGCGACGCTCGAGCACGCCATAGCCGAGGCGTCGTCCGGGGTCGACGCCATCCTGCGCCGGCCCTCGCGCTTCGGGCTGGGCTTCCAGCTGACGCAGCCGGAGCGTCCGCTGGGCACGAACCCGCGGAGCTTCGGCCATTTCGGCGCGGGCGGCTCGCTCGGATTCGCCGACCCGGATGCGGAGCTGGCCTTCGCCTACACGATGAACCAGGCGGGTCCCCGCTGGCAGAACCCGCGCAACCGCGCGCTGATCGACGCGGTCTATGCGTCGCTCTGAATGCGCTCGGCGGCGCGCCGCCAGCGGCGCCGGGCGAGCAGCCGGCAGGTGCGGCGCGCCGCCCCGTCGCGCGCGAGCCGGCCCAGCTCCGTGATGGTGGCGCGCGTGACGTCGGCCGCGTTCCGCGCGGCGAGCCGGTAATAGTCGAAGAACTGTGCGGGGAAGCCGCGGTCGCCGAGCGGGTCGCCGGCGCCGTCGGAGACCGCGCGCACGCCGAGGAAGGGAACGTGACGCCGCGCGGCCTGGCGCGCGACGGCCGCGGTCTCCATGTCCACCACCTCCTCCGTCGGCAGGGCGGCCTCGACGGTCGCGGCGGTGGCCGTCGGGGGAGGCAGCTCGCAGCCGAAGACCTCGTCGCCGCCCGGCGCGCACGGCAGAGCCTTTCCGCCGAAGTCGTCGCCGCTCACACCCTGCCCTGCGAAGATGACGGCGGGAGCGTACGGCAGGCAGACGACCTGCGCGTCGGGCGCCGTCGGGGGAACGGGGGTGCACGTCTCGAGCGGCACGGGAAGCGCGCTCGCGGCGCGCGCCGCCAGTGCCAGGAGCGCGAGGTTCGCGCGGAACGCCCGCTTGCGATCGCGCTCCACGAACTCGGCGGCGAGGACGACGTCGCCGATGCGGTAGCGGCTCCCGGCGACGCCGCTCATGACCAGGCCGGCGAGCGGGAAGCTCGCGAGCACGCTCCGCGCCCGGCCGGTCGCGTTCACGATGCCGATGCCCGTCAAGCCGAGGACGACGCTCACGTCGCCCATCCGGCCGATGTAGTACTGGCGCGCATCGACCTCGACGGTCCGCTCGATCTCCGCCGCCGCCACCAGCGGCGCCAGCTCGGCGGGAAAGGCCGAGAGCACGGCGACGTACGGGGGCGCCGCACGCCCGGCGGCCGCGGTCGCGCAGAGCGCCCGGTGCCTGCCGCCTCCCGCCGCCCCGACGGGTGGCACGGAGCATGCGACGGCGGCGGTGAGCAGGGTGGTCAGGAGCCGCGATCGGCGGTTGCGCTTGCGCATGCCCGGCCGCGCTATTCCGCCACCGAGGCGAGCCACTCCACCAGCGGCACCACCCGTTTCGCGCGCGTCACCAGCCAGTTGACCAGCGTGTGCCGGACGAGCAGCTGGCGCGGCGGCTGGGGGAACGTCACGATGAGCCCCTTCCGCTTGAGCAGCTCGGCGCGCGGATGGGTCGGGTCGAAACCGCGCGGCACGCGCTGCAGCACGTCGTGCGACCCGGCGGCGAAGCCGACCCGCCCGAGCTTGCGCAGGATCGCCGCGAGCGCTCCGCCGCGACGATCGTCCAGGACCGCGTCGCGGAAGCGCGCCAGCTGTCCGGGGTCCATCATGTACTGGCCCGCGGCGACGAACACCTCCGTGGCGCCGATGTGCACGTACAGCGCCGCCGGGACGGAGGGCCCCCGACCCGCGCCGCCGATCGCGACGTAGCCGCCGATGTGCGTCTTGTAGGGCGACTTGTCCTTCGCGAAGCGCACGTCGCGGTAGATGCGGAAGACCGTCGGGTCGGCCAGCGGGTGTTGCGGGAAGAACGCGTCGATGCGCTCGCGGACCTCGGCCAGGAGCGCCTTCATCGGCTCGAGCCAGCCGTCCTCGTACTCGCGGCGGTGCGCCGCGAACCAGTCACGGCGCTGATTGCGGGCCAGGCCGCGGAAGAACCGTCCGTCGCGGTCGGCGAAGCCGGCGAAGCGAGCGGGCGTCGGGGGCGCGGCCTTCGGCATGCCGTCGCCAATAGCGCGGAGCGGCGGCGCGAAACAAACCCCCGGCGGCGAGAGAGCAGGATCCCGCGCCGGAGAGGTTCGGGAGGTTAACCCGCCGTGATGCCCCCGAGCATGATGCGCAGGTGCCCGAGCCGTAAGAGTCCCTCGCACGGGCACGCAAGCTGGCGCGAACGGCCAGCCGCGATCCCTTCCGACGCCGTCTGTCGCGATGCTGCCTTGGCAGGGGGGTCGTGTCCTGCTATGGGTCCGGCGCGTTCGCGGGCGGGGGGCCCGGAGAGCGACCCTGGCGGCGGGACCGTCGGGGAGAAGGATACGGATGCGTCCAGACTTTCTACCCCTTTCCCGCCCCTCGATTGGCCCCGGGGAAGTTGCGGCTGTTACGGCCTGTCTGGAGTCCGGCTGGCTCACAGGAGGCCCGCGAGTAGCCCGCTTCGAGGAGGCGTTCGCTGGTGCTGTCGGCGCCGCGCATGCGATCGCCGTCGCGTCGGCAACCGCCGGCCTCCATGTGGCCCTGCTCGCGGCCGCGATTGGGCCGGGCGACGAAGTGATTACGACGCCCATGACCTGGGCCGCCACAGGCAACATGATCCTCGCCGTGGGTGCCCGCCCGGTCTTCGCGGACATCGACCCGGCGACGCTCAACGTCGGAGCCGAGAGCGTGGCGCACGCCATGACGGCGCGTACGCGGGCCATCCTACCGGTGCACTTCGCCGGGCAGCCCGTCGATCTCGACGCGCTCCGCGCGATCGCGGACCGCCACGGGGTTGCGCTGATCGAGGATGCCGCCCACGCGCTTGGCGCTTCCCATGGCGGCCGCCCCATCGGCGGGGGGAGCACCGCCGCCGTCTTCAGCTTCCACCCCATCAAGGCGATCACGACCGGCGAGGGCGGGATGGTGACGACGGACGATGCCGGCCTCGCCGACCGCCTGCGCCTCCTGCGCTTCCACGGCATCGCGCGCGACGCCTGGAGCCGCTACGGGAGACGCGGCACGCCCGACTACGAGATCGTGACCCTCGGGTTCAAGTACAACATGACGGACCTGCAGGCGGCGCTCGGGCTCGCCCAGCTCGCGCGGCTCGAGGAGTTCATCGAGGCGCGCACACGGGTCGCGGCCTGGTACCGCGAGCTGCTCGCGCCCATCCCCGCGGTCGAGATGCTGGCCGACGTGCCGTATCCGGTGCGGCACGCCTGGCATCTCCTCGTCGTCCGGCTGCGGCTCGAGCAGCTCCGGGTTGACCGCGACGCCGTGATGAACGCGCTCCTGGCCGCGAACATCGGGGTCGGGCTTCACTTCAAGGCGCTCCACCTGCACCGCCTCTACCGGGAGCGGCTGGCGGTCCCCCCCGGGGCGCTGCCGAACGCGACGCGGGCTTCCGAATCGATCGTCTCCTTGCCGCTGTTCCCCGGCATGACGCGCGACGACGTGCAGGACGTCACGAGCGTGCTCGAGGACGTCCTGGTCCGGCATGCAGCCTGAGCTCGCGGAGACCTCGCGCGTTCGCCCCCGGCACGGCGGGAGCTCGCCGGCGGTGTCGATCGTGATCCCCGTCTTCAACGAGGCCGCGACCATCTCCCGCCTCCATGCGCGGCTCCGCCGGGTGCTCGACGAGATCGATCGGCCGTCGGAGGTGATCTACGTCGACGACGGGAGCGGGGATCGCTCGCTGGACGAGCTCCTCGTCGTCCAGGCGTGCGACGCGACGGTGAGAGTTGTGACGCTGGCACGGAACGCGGGGCAGCACGCCGCCATCCTCGCCGGCTTCGCCCACGTCCGCGGCGACGTGGTGGTCACGCTGGATGCCGATCTCCAGAACCCGCCCGAGGAGATTCCCCGGCTCCTGGCGGAGGTCGACGCGGGGTACGACGTGGTCGGGACGCGTCGTGACGGTCGTGCCGACCCGCTGCTCCGGCGCGCGATCTCGGCCGCCGTGAGCCGTCTCGCGTCGATGGCGGTGGGCGTGCCCATGTCGGACTGCGGCTCGATGCTCCGGGCGTACCGGCGCTCGGTCGTCGAGGAGATCCTCCGCCTGGCCGAACGGGCGCTCTTCATCCCCGCGCTCGGCGCCTGGATCGCGCGGCGGCCGACCGAGATCGCCATCGCGCACGCCCCGCGCGCGGCCGGACGCTCGCGCTACTCGCCCTTTCGCTTCATGCGGCTCGGCTTCGACCTCATGACCGGATTCTCCCTCGTCCCGATCCAGCTCGTGTCGGTCGCGGGGCTCGGCGTGGCGCTGCTGGGGATCGCCTTCGGCGCCTACCTCCTCGCTCGCCGCCTCGTCCTCGGGCCGGAGAGTGAGGGGCTGTTCACGCTGTTCGCGATCCTCTTCGTGTTCCTCGGGGTGCTGATCTTCGCCGTCGGCCTCGTCGGCGAGTACGTGGGGCGCATCTACATCGAGGTGCGGCGGCGTCCGCCATACGTGGTCCGCGCGGTCTACCCGGCGAGCCCGGAGGAACCGTGCGCGTCGTCGTGATGGCCTACCAGGACATCGGCTGGGTCTGCCTGGACGAGCTCCTGGCGCTCGACGCCGACGTCGCTACCGTCGTCACGCATCGCGACGACCCGACGCGCGAGAACATTTGGTTCCGCTCGGTCGCGGAGCGTGCCCGCCAGGCGGGGGTGCCCGTGATGGCGCCTCCCTCGGTGAACGAGCCGGCCGTCGTGCGCGAGCTCGCCGCGCTCGCGCCGGACATGATTTTCTCGTTCTACTTCCGCGATGTGCTGAAGCCCGGGGTCCTGGCGCTGGCCGCGCGGGGTGCGTTCAACCTGCACGGGTCGCTGCTCCCGCGCTATCGCGGACGCTGCCCGGTCAACTGGGTGCTGATCAACGGCGAGCGCGAGACCGGCGTCACCCTCCACTACATGGAGCGGACGCCGGACACGGGCGACATCGTCGCGCAGCGCGCGGTGCCGATCGCGGAGGACGATACCGCCCTCACGCTGAACCGGAAGCTCGGGGATGTGGCGCGCGTGCTTCTGCGCGAGACCTACCCCCGGCTCCTGGCCGGCACGGCGGCACGCCGCCCGCAGGATCACTCGCAGGCGACCTCCTTCGGCGGTCGGCGTCCCGAGGACGGCCGTCTGACGTGGGACCGACCCGCGCGCGCGCTCTACAACCTCGTGCGCGCGGTGACTCATCCGTACCCGGGCGCGTTCACGACCTGGCGCGGCCGGCGGCTCTTCGTCTGGGACGCGCGGCCGATCGACCGACCGTCGCGCGCGGCGCCGGGCGAGGTCGTGGGGTCCGGGTCGGACGACGGCCTCGTGGTCGGGACGGCCGACGGGACGCTCCGCCTCGAGGAAGTGCAGCTCGCGGGCGAGGCCCCGGAGCGCGGGAACGAGTTCGCCCGGCGTACCGGCCTCGTGGCCGGGGAGTGCCTTGGGGGGGAGGAACGATGGTGAAGGTCCTGATCACGGGAGGCGCGGGGTTCCTCGGGTCCCATCTCGCCGAGGCGTTCCTGGAGCGTGGCGACGACGTGACCACGCTCGACACGGGCTCGCAGGCGCGGGTCCGCCACCTCGTGGGGCGGCCCGGCTTCCACCCGGTCCTCGATTCGGTCATGAACCCCGAGATCCTCGACGGCCTCGCGGCCCACGCCGACGTGATCTACCACCTGGCCGGTATCGTCGGTGTGGAGCACTACGTCGCCGACCCGTACCAGGTGCTGAACATCAACATCAACGGGACGCAGAACGTACTGCGCGCCGCCTTCAAGCATGGCCGCCGGCTCGTGTTCGCCTCGACGTCCGAGGTCTACGGCCGGAATCCCGCCGTCCCGTGGCGCGAGGATGCCGACCGGGTGCTGGGCCCGAGCACGATCGACCGCTGGTGCTATGCGACCTCGAAGGCGGCCGGCGAGCATTTCTGCCTCGCCTACCGGCGACTCGGGCTCCCGGTCACGATCCTCCGCTACTTCAACGTGTACGGGCCGCGCCTCGATCGCCTGGACGTGGGCCGCGTGATCACGATCTTCATGGGACAGCTCCTCCGTGGCGAGCCGCTCACGGTCATCGGCAACGGCAGCCAGACGCGCTGCTTCACCTTCGTGACCGACGCCGTCCGTGCCACGGTCGCGGCCGGGGTGCTCGCGGCCGCCGAGGGGCAGGTGATCAATGTCGGGGCGGCGGAGGAGACCTCGATCCGCGAGCTCGCCGAGCTGATGGTGAAGCTCGGGCACGGGCCGTCCACGGTGCGCTTCGTGTCGCAGGAATCGATCTACGGCGAGAGCTACGAGGACGTTCCACGGCGCATCCCCGACGTCACTCGCATGCACGAGCTGCTCGGTGTGCGCGCCACCACGCCGCTCGGCGACGGACTCACCCGCACCATCGCCTGGTTCCGCGCGCGCGCCGGGGAGGGGGGCGTGGCGACCTCCACATGATGGCTCGCGCCGACACCCGCGTCGCGTTGAAGATCGACGTCGACACGCATGACGGGCTCGCGCGCGGGGTCCCGGCGATCGCGGACTCGCTCGCGGCCCGCGGGCTCCGCGCGTCGTTCTTCGTGGTCTGCGGGCCCGACCACATGGGACGGCGGGTCGCCCGCCTGCTCGATCCGCGCTTCGTCCGGAAGCTCCTTCGCACGCGCGCCGTCCGGGTCTACGGCTGGCGGACGCTGCTGTCGGGGACGCTCCTGCCCGCCCGAGCGGTGGCGGCGGCGTTCCCGGCGACGCTTCGCGCGCTCGCCACGGCGGGACACGAGGTGGGCGTGCACGGCCACGACCACGCGCGGTGGCAGGATCGGCTGCCCCGGCTGACCGAGGTGGAGGTGTCCGCGGAGGTCTCGAGCGCGGTCGCGATCTTCCGCGCGATCCTCCCGGCGCTCCCGCAGGGCTTCGCCGCCCCAGGCTGGCGCTGTACCCCGAGGAGCCTCGCCGCGGTGGACGCAGCGGGATTCGCGTACCGGAGCGATACGCGAGGGACGCACCCCTACCGGCCGGCGGCCGCGGGGCGCGTGTTCCGCGCTCCGGAGATCCCGACCACGCTCCCCACGCTCGACGAGCTCGACGGCCTGGGTGATCGCCGGCCGGGAGAGCTCGCGGACGTGATCCTGCAGCGTCTCCAGGCGGGAAGGCTGAACGTGCACACGGTCCACGCCGAGCTCGAAGGGGGCCCGCACCTCGCCGTCCTCGAAGCGCTGCTCGCGCGTCTGGACGGGGAGGTGCGCGTGGTCCGCCTCTGCGACGAGGCGGCCGCGCTGGATGCCGGAGCGCTTCCCGTGTGCAGCGTCCGGGACGGGAGCGTCCCCGGCCGCGCGATGCCGGTCGCCGTCCAGGGGCCGCCGATCGCCCCGTGAGTCCGAGCCGTCTCGATCGATGGCTGCTCGCAGCCGCGGCTGCCCTCGCCACCGCCGCCCTGGCGAGCGGGCTCGGACGGACGGATCTGTGGCCACCCGACGAGCCGCGCGTGGCGGAGATCGCGCGCGAGATGGCGGCGGACGGAAGGTGGCTGGTCCCGACCATCAACGGGCACCCGTTCCTCGAGGAGCCGCCGCTCTTCTACTGGCTGCAAGCCGCCGCGTACCGCGTCGCCGGGGAGCCGTCGACGGCGGCCGCGCGGTTCCCGGCCGCCCTGGCGGCGGTGGCCGGGGCCGGCGTGACCGCGGTGCTGGCGGCGAGTCTCGGCGCCGATCCCCTCCTCGCCGTCGTCGTCCTCGCCACCGCGCCCGAGTACTGGTGGATGGCGCACAGCGCCACGCCGGACACCGCGGCCGCCGCCGCCGCGGCCCTCGCCCTGACGGCGTTCTTCGCCGCGTGGCGGTCCGGACGGCGAGCGCTCCTCGCGCTCGCCGCCGGCGCGCTCGGCGTGGCGTTCGGGTGCAAGAGCCTCCTCCCGGTCGGGCTCGCCGTGCTGGCCGTCACGGCCTTCCTGGTCACCACGGGATGGGGCCGCCTCCGGCCTCCTGCGCTCGCCCTCGCCGTGGTGACGGCGGCGGTGGTCCCCGTCGTGTGGGTCTCCTTCCTCGTCGTGAAGTTCGGAGCGGCCGCGGCCGGGTCGTTCCTCTTCGCGAACCATCTGGGACGGCTCGTCGGCCGTGCGGAAGAGGGTCACGTCCGGGCCGCGCTCTACTACGTCTTCAACCTGGTGCTCGACTTCTTCCCGTGGGTATTCGTGCTTCCCGCGGCGGTCGCGGGCGCGTGGCGTGAGCGGGATGCCCCCGAGCGGTGGTTCCCTCTCCTTTGGGCCGCCATCATGACGGCCGCGCTCACACTTGCCGCGAGCAAGCGCGCGCACTACCTCCTCGCCGCGTATCCGGGGTTCGCCGTCCTCGTCGCCCAGTGGTGGCCGGGGGCATGGCGAGAGCGCGCGGGCCGGGCGGTGCCGCGGCTGATGCTCGCGCTCCTCGTGCTCGCCGGCCCCGCGCTGACGCTGGTCCTCGCCAGCGTTCCCGCGGAGCAGATCACGATGATCGGCTCACGCGCCCCGGCGGCGTGGGCCGACGCGATCCGAGCCTGGTCCCCGACCCGGTCGGCGATCCTGGCGAGCACGCTCATGGCCCTCGGCGGCCTCGTGCTCGTCCGGACGGACCGGGGCGGCAACCCATCCCGCTCGATGACCGCGCTGGCCGTCTACCTGACGGGGATGCACCTGCTCCTCACGCTCGCCGTCCTGCCGCGCCTGAACCCGCTCTCGACCGCGCGCATCGAGGCCGAGCGGCTGGGAGTCCTGGCGGACCGGGGCGTCGGGATCCTCGTCCTCGGGTCCGAGGGCAGCGAGACCCTGAGCCCGATCCTCTTCTATGCGCGCCGGCAGCTCGAGGAGATCAACGACGCGGCGACGCTCGCGATCCGACTCCGGGCCGGCCCGACCTGTGCGCTCGTCCGGGCGAGCGACCACACCGCGCCGGCAGCCGGCCTTCCCGGATCCGCCGTGCCGCTCGGGGTCCCGCCGAAGTCCCGCTTCGTGATCGTCGAGAGCGCGCCGGGGCTGTGTACCGGAGGCCTGGAGTCGGCACGCCCCCGAGGCTCGTGACCGTGTCCGCCGGTGAGGAGGTTCCGATGTCGACGGCCGCAGCCGGACCCGAGCCCGATCGCGTCACGGCGGGGCAGCCCGGGGGGATGGTGAACTCCTGGAACGAATGGGATCCACTCGAGGAGGTCATCGTCGGCCGCCTGGAGGGTGCCGCGGCGCCGCCTGG
>Ga0207646_10008875_pt1 | contig 10012 bp, 9 predicted proteins | sample KBSK5502metaG_FD_184343 | JGI IMG/M metagenome (GOLD analysis project Ga0207646, IMG submission 184343) | Corn, switchgrass and miscanthus rhizosphere microbial communities from Kellogg Biological Station, Michigan, USA - KBS K5-50-2 metaG... | ecosystem: Host-associated > Plants > Roots >...
CCCTCGGCTGCGCCGGCGCCGACGAGATTGTGCAGCTCGTCGATGAACAGGATGATGTCGCCGCGCTGGGTGATCTCCTTCATCACCTTCTTGAGGCGCTCCTCGAACTCACCGCGGTACTTCGAGCCGGCCACGAGCGCGGCAAGGTCGAGCGTGTAGATCTGCTTCCCCTTCAGCAGCTCGGGCACCTGGTTCGAGGAGATACGCGCCGCGAGGCCTTCGACGACGGCGGTCTTGCCGACGCCCGGCTCGCCGATCAGCACCGGGTTGTTCTTCGTGCGGCGCGACAGGATCTGCATCACGCGCTCGATCTCCGTCTGGCGACCGACGACCGGGTCGAGCTTGCCCTCGGAGGCCTGCTTCGTCAGGTTGCGGCCGAACTGGTCGAGCAGCTTCGAGGATTTCGACTTCTCGCCGGGGGCAGCGCCGCCGCCTTGCTGCCGGCGGCCGGGTCCGGAGAGCATGCGGATGATCTCGTTGCGAATCTTGTCCGCATCGGCGTCGAAGTCGAGGAGGATGCGCGCCGCGACGCCCTCGTTCTCGCGCACGAGGCCGAGCAGGATGTGCTCCGTGCCGATGTAGTTGTGTCCCAGCGAAAGCGCTTCGCGCAGCGCGAGCTCGAGCACCTTCTTCGCGCGCGGCGTGAACGGGATCTGACCGGTCGTTACCTCGTCACCCTGACCGACGATCCGCGCGACCTGTGCGCGCACCTCCTCGACGGTGATGTCGAGCGACTCCAGCACCCGGGCTGCGAGTCCCTCCTCCTCGCGGAGCAGGCCCAGCAGGATGTGCTCGGTGCCGATGTAGTTGTGCTTGAGCGCCCTGGCCTCGTCCTGGGCGAGAACGACCACCTGCCGAGCCCGTTCGGTGAAGCGTTCGAACAACGAGATCCTTTCCTGGCGGGGAGGGCTCATCGTAGCCCAGGGTGCGGAGCCTATGTCTCCCCCCTTTACGGACTCCTTACGTCGCCGGACCGGCGCCTCCTGCTCGGGCGCTCAAGTGCGCTCTGGGAGGGGCGGGAGGACGCCTGGCGACCTTGTGGAAACGGCCCTGAGGGTTCAACATCGGAAGCGATCGTGCGTGTCGCATTCATCCTCTCGGTCGCCGCCGGATTCGCCTTCGGATTGGTGTCCGGTGCGGCCGATCTCGTCGGTCGCGGCCTTCACGTCCTCGAAAAGCCGACGAGCGTCATCTGGGCAAACCGCGTCTTCACCAGCAGGCACGAGCTCGCGGTCTGGCTCACGGCTCGAGGCGGCAGCTACGGCGACTGGTCCTCGCGCCATCCCCTCCTTGCGTCCCGGTTCGAAGTCCGATTCCGTGAACCCACGGCCGGGCCGTCGCCGGCGCAGTCAGCTGAGGCGACCGGTTCGCGGGGCGGACGCAGTCATTCGAGCGGACTGATCATCGTTGGGGGCATCTCCCTCGTGACGATCCTCGGCATGAGCGTCCTCGTGTTGTTCCGGCGCATGCCCAGTGCTCGCATGCCGGTGCGGTCAACGCTGCGAGCTCGAGCACGCTCGAGAAGGGAGTCGCACGGAGCCGGAAGCCGCTCGAGCCCGAGACTCGAGCCGGGCCAAGTGCGAGCCGCGCTGCCACCGCTTCTCTCGGTGCCCCTTTCCGTGCCGCGGCCGCTCGGCGGCCGGAGCGTCCCCTGGCGCGAATGGCTCGGCCAGCTCGTCGAGGTGGGCCGCGCGGGCGGCGAACTGGGCCGCGTCGCAGCGCATTCGATGCCGAATCGCCAGTTCGTTCGGCGCTTCCTCCCACGGGCTGCGTTCTACGCGACTTCAGGCCTGCTCGCGTTCGCCATCGGTGCGTGGATCGCGATCTACCTGAAGTAGCCTGTCCTCCCCGATGTCCGGCATGCCGATGAACGACGCGCCGTTTCGGCTGATCGACGACGTCGAGTTCGGCGACAACGTCACCGTCTCCCCGTTCACGAACCTGTACGGCTGCCGCATCGGCGACAATACGCGCGTCGGGCCTTTCGTCGAGATCCAGCGTGGTGCCGTGGTCGGCGCGTACTGCAAGATCCAGAGTCACTCGTTCATCTGCAACGGCGTCGAGATCGAGGACGAGGTCTTCGTCGGCCATGGGACGCTGTTCGTCAACGACAAGTTCCCGCGCGCGACGACCGATGCAGGCGCGCCGAAGACGGAAGCGGACTGGACGCTTCTGCGCACCGTGGTGGAGCGAGGTGCGTCGCTCGGGTCCGGCGCGATCGTCCTCGGCGGCGTTCGGATCGGCGCCGGCGCGCTCGTTGGATCGGGCGCGGTCGTGACGCGCGACGTGGCACCCGGCGAGACGGTCGCCGGCGTGCCCGCGCGGGCCAGGAGGCAGGAATAGTCCCCTTCGTCGATCTCGTCGCGCAGTACCGCGCGATCGCAGACGAGATCGATCGAGCGTTCCACGACGTCACGGCCTCGGCGGAATACATCCTCGGGGCCCGTGTTCGGCGGTTCGAGGAGGAATTCGCCCGCTTCGTCGATTCCGAGCACGCCGTCGGCGTCGGCAGCGGGCTCGACGCACTCCGGCTGGGCCTCCTCGCGCTCGAGCTCGGACCGGGAGACGAGGTGATCGTCCCGGCCAATACCTACATCGCCACGGCGCTGGCGGTCAACGAGATCGGTGCGGACGTCGTGCTCGTCGACTGCCATCCGCGGACGTACAACGTCGACCCGCAGGCGGTCGAGGCCGCAATCACGTCACGAACGAGAGCGTTGCTCCCTGTCCACTTCGCCGGCCGGGCAGCCGACATGCGACCGCTCCTCGAGCTCGCCGAACGGGACGACCTCGAAGTGGTCGAGGACGCGGCGCAGGCGCACGGCGCGCGCTGGGAAGACCGGCCTTGCGGCTCGATCGGGAAGATCGCCTGCTTCAGCTTCTATCCCGGCAAGAACCTCGGCGCCTACGGCGACGGGGGCATGGTCACGACGCGCGAACCCGTCGTCGTCGAACGCATTCGCCGGCTTCGCAACTACGGAGAGCGGAGTAAGTACGACCACGTCGTCAAAGGCGTCAACTCGCGCCTCGACGGCTTGCAGGCCGCGTTCCTGAGCGTCAAGCTACGACACCTCCCCGCCTGGAACGACGCGCGCGTGCGACATGCCGACGCGTACGCAGCGGAGCTCGACGGGGTCGGCGACCTCGTCCTGCAGGAACGGGCGCCTGCGTCGACGCACGTCTACCACCTGTTCATCGTCGAGACGCACCATCGCGACGGGCTGCGCGAGTACCTCACGGAGCGCGGGATCCAGACGGGAATCCACTATCCGGTGCCCATTCATCTCCAGGAGGCCTACAGCGATCTCGGTCTCGGGGTCGGCGCATTCCCCGAGGCCGAGCGGCTGGCGCAGCAGACGCTGTCGCTGCCGATGTACCCGGAGCTCACGTCGGAGCAGATCGGCCTCGTCACCGGAACGATCCGCGAGTTCTTCGGGAGGCTTCGCCCGCGATCCTAAGCCGCGTCGAGGAAGGAGTCTCCGATCTGCTCGCGCATCCTATCGAACGCGGTGCCCCGAAGCTGCGACGCCCGGCCCTCGGTGACCCTGAAGGCGTCGGCGATCTCGCCGTTCGAGTACCCCTCGACTTCGGTCTTGACGAAGACGAATCGGGTGCGCCGCGGGAGGGGGGCGCCGGCGCGGCAGACCGCATCGCGTAGCTCGAACGCCTCGATCGGGTCGCGCGGCCCTTCGATCAGGTCGACCAATGCGCACGAATCGTGACCGTCCTCCGCCGTGAAGCTCGCATCGAGGGACACCGGTTCCTGCGGATCGATCCAAACCAGCCCTTCCTCCTTCAGCGACAGCCCGCCCCCTTCGTCCTCGACGACCTGGGCCCGCTGGTTGCGCGTCAAGTGGTCGAAGCGTCGGAGCTCGTCTCGCATCTCTCCCACGATCTTGATGAACGCGAAACTCCAGAACGACCGCCTCCGACCAGCGCGTCGGTTGGAACGCGGGGACTCGTTAGGATCCCAATCGCGCGCCGCCTTCGCGAGGCCCTCCAGTGCGGCGCTCTCGAGATCGGAAATCTCCGCACGGCGCGCACGCCGTCCGTACCAGTGCGCGATCCTGAATGCGCGGTCGATGTGCTCTTGAGTCACCTTGAGCACGCGAAGCAGGGAAGCATGTCGACCGGACGGCGCCGCGTCTACTTCGTGCCGATAGACACACCTTTTCTAGCCCATTTCCTACGAATGGTGGCGCTATCCGGGCAAACCTTGCCTATATCCGTACCACGTGAAGACGCCGCGGCCGTTCCGCCCAGGTCGATAGCGAACGTAGAGGCCTTCCTTGGGCCCGCCGCTTGGAGGTCGGATAAAGCATTGGAACGTTCGCGCTGTTCTCCGACGGCAGACGACCTGGACGTTGTTCTTGACGAGCCCGGTCGTCGCATCGACGAACTGTCGCGGCAACTTGCGCGCCGGCGCGGAGATGATCAACGCGACGAGCCTCCGCTCGACAAGGGCCTTCGCGACGCCGGAATGCGTCGCCTGTTGCGGGGCGATCACCCCCGTGGGCGACGCGGTGGACGAGCTCGGGCCGAGCGTCACCGCGCGGAGAGCAACCCGATCCTCCTGGCGCGAAGCCTGGCTGCCCGTTCGGGCCACCAAATGTGCGACCATGAGACCGTTCGCGAGAAGGCTGAACATCAGCACCGCGGGCAAGAGCCGCGTGCGGGAGAAATCCGCAACATCGCGCCGCCCCACTCTCGGAGGCGCTGCCTCCTCGGGCGGTGGAGACTCGATGTCGATGGTGCGGCGAAGCGGCGCGACCTCAGCCATCGCCTCGAGCCGGGCTTGCTCGACCAGTCGAGCGCGCTCGCGCCGAGCGAGCTCAGGATCGACGAGTACTAGCTCTGGGCTGATGGGCTCCAGATCCAAGGCGCCCTTTCGAAGGTATCAGGCTACCGCAAGGCCTGCGGAACCGCCCCGCGCGGAGACCAGCCGGTACGGCTCAAGGCGCCCGTGCCGTCTGCCTTGCGCCTGGGCAAGGACCATCGGATCATCGAAGGCATGAGAATTGCCGACCTGGCCTGCTCGTGGTAGTAGCCTGGCGCCCGTGATCGTCTCGCTCCACGTCGCCACGGGAGCACTCGCCGGCGTCGGCGTCGGCTCACGCCGAACGGCGGCCGTGCTCGGGCCACTCCTCCACCTGGCCTGCGATTGGGTGCCCCATGAAGACATCTCGTCGCGGCGCTTCGAGATCAGTTCGGGGCTCGCGATGGTCGCCCTGCTCGCCCTAAACCGGGGTCCTTTCGACGCCGCCACGGTCGGAGCGGTGAGCGCCTGCTCCCCTGACCTAGAGCACGTGCTTCCCTTTCCTCGTCCGGGCGGCAAAATGCTCTTTCCGCCCCATCGCAGGCCAAGCCGGCACCGACCTAACAGGCTTCCCGCAGCGGCTCAGCTCCTCGTTGCCGGCGCCCTGTTCGGCGTACTCCTCGGCAGTCGTGGTCCCTTAAGAATTACCTCGGCGATGCCGATACCAGGGACAGGATGACGGTGTGGGAATGGCTCGCCATCGGCGCCGCAGGGGCGATTTGCGGGTCGGTGTTCGTCGGTTTCGCGCTCGCGAGGATCCTCGGCGTCATCAGTGAAGAAATCTCAGACCTTGCAGATCTGGAACCTTGGGCCTCAACACCGCTGACGCGTGCGCGATCAAGTCATCAGGAGACGCTCTCGGGTAACCCGCCGGCCGGAGACGCGGCGCTTGAGAACTCGGTTCAGGGTGAGCATGCGAGGCGCCCGAAACAGACGAGGCAGCGGGCGAACGCCAGCGGCGCCTCGTCGACGTCGATGCGGCGTTCGTAGCGGACGAGCAGCTCGCATCGTCACCACCCGCGAGGTGGCGCGCCGCCAACCGACAGGACTTCGAAACGGCGGCAAGAGCCCAGCCGAACGATGGTGTTCCGGACCGCGCTGTCTGCCTATGCTTAGACGCATGGAGTCGGAGCACACACGGCGATGACGCCGCTCTCGTCTGCAACTGACAATTCACTGGCCCAGATAGTTCGCGGCGACGACCGGCAACCGCCGAGTTCAACACGCCTCCACGGTCGGAAAGGCTGGATCGCGAGCTACCAAGAAGTTTGGGAGTACCGAGAGGTCCTGTACTTCCTCGTGCTGCGGAATCTCAAGGTCCGCTACCGGCAGACCATCTTGGGTGCAGCCTGGGCGGTGCTTCAGCCACTCGCTTTGATGGTCCTGTTCGTTCTCGTCGTCGAGAAGCTCTTGGCAGTCCGGTCGGAAGGCGTTCCCTACCCTCTCTTTGCGTTCGCTGCGCTCGTCCCGTGGGGACTCTTCTCGCAGTCACTGACCCTGGGTGCCCCGAGCGTGGTGCAGGACATGAACCTCGTCTCGAAGGTCTACGTCCCGCGGCTCCTCATCCCTCTCGCGGCTGTTGGAGTACTCCTCGTTGACTTCCTGATCACACTCGCGATCCTCTTCGGGATGATGGCCCTCTACTCGACGGCGCCGGATCTAGCCGCCCTCGTCTGGATCCCGAGCCTCACGCTGCTCGCGCTCGTGACGTCGGTGGCGGTTGGAGTGTGGCTGTCGGCGCTGATGGTGATGTACCGCGACGTCCGTGCGGTCGCGCCGTTTCTCGCCCAGTTCTTGCTCTTCCTGACGCCGGTCGCGTATTCGAGCAACCTCGTGCCCGAGCGGTGGCGGGTGATCTACGGGCTCAATCCGATGGCTAGTGTCGTCGAAGGATTCCGCTCGGCGCTGCTCGGCACGAGCCCGCCCGCGGGTCGAATGCTCGCCGCCTCGGCGGTCGTCGCCATCCTCCTTTTCGGCGCGGCGCTCACGTACTTCCGGCGTGTTGATCGCATCTTCGCAGACGTCATCTGAGCGGGCATGAACGTCGTCGCGGTCAGGGCGGAAGGAATCTCCAAGTGCTTCCGTTTGGGAGCTGCTGTCCAGGGCCGGCTTACCGAGACGCTGTGGCACGCCTTGGGGCGGCCAGTCCGTTCACTGAGGGGTAACGGCACGCCGAGGCGCGAGTTCCTGTGGGCGTTGAAGGATGTGTCATTCGAGATCTACGAGGGAGAAGTCGTCGGCTTCATCGGTCGGAACGGCGCGGGCAAGAGTACCCTGCTGAAGATCCTCTCCCGCATCACCGAGCCGACCGAGGGGTCGTTCGATGTTCGCGGCCGAGTCGGCTCGCTGATCGAGGTCGGCTCCGGCTTTCACCCGGACTTGACGGGCCGGGAGAACGCGTACCTCTACGGCTCGGTACTCGGCATGCGGAAACGCGATGTCCAGAGGAAGTTTGACGAGATCGTCTCGTTCGCAGAGGTGGAGCGCTTCATCGACACGCCGGTCAAGCGCTACTCGAGCGGCATGTACATGAGGCTCGCCTTCGCAGTCGCAGCTCATCTCGAGCCTGAGATCTTGATGGTGGACGAGGTCCTGTCCGTTGGCGACTTCACGTTCCAGAAGAAGTGCCTCGCAAGGATGGAACAGGTCGCCACTGATGGCAGAACCGTACTGTTCGTCAGTCACAATACAGCAGCCGTCTCCTCCCTCTGTCGGCGGGCGTACCTCCTCGACAAGGGTCGGATTGTCGCCGCCGGTGCCGCACGCGATGTGGTCGGCCAATACGTCGCAGCGAACCAGGCCGCTCAGTTCATTCCCATTGTCGAGCGCCAGGACCGCCGTGGAGACGGGAGCGTTCGGGTGACCGGACTTCGCATCGAGAACGCTGCCGGAGGCTCGATCTCGTCGAGCAGTCGGCTCAAACTGACGCTCGACTACGAGAGCGCCTCTCCGCTCACCGACGCCCGATTCCAGGTCACGATCCACGACGCCGAGTACCACCCGCTGTTTCTGCTCGACACGGATGTCGAAGGGGGCCTGCCCGATGTCGTACCAGCACGGGGGACGCTCATGTGCGTTACGGACCCCATCAGGCTCACCCCGGGGATGTGTGGCCTGATGGTTGGCGTCCACCAGCGCGGAACGCTGGCCGACGGTGTCGAGTTCGCCGGAGTTTTCGACGTCGAACCCGATGGCTTCTTCGGAGGACGGATGCCATTGAGATCAGAGGCGGTGGCCGTGCTTCACCACAAGTGGGCGCTCGGCGAGCCGGACGACGCCAGCTGACGATGGTGCAGACACTCCCCGCACCGGACGTCTCTGTCGTCGTCATCTTCAAGGACGCTGCAGACTTCCTCGAAGAGGCTGTCGAAAGCGTGCGCGCCCAGACGTTCGGGGGATGGGAACTGCTGCTTGTCGACGATGGATCGACGGACGAGAGCACGTCGATCGCGCTCCGTCATGCCGAGCAGGACGCCGGGCGAGTTCGCTACCTCGAGCACCCCGGGCACGCGAACCTCGGGATGAGCGCCGCCCGAAACCTCGGGATCTCACAGGCAGGCGGCGAGTTCGTCGGATTCCTCGACGCGGACGACGCGATCGTTCCGTCTGCGCTCGAGCAGCAGGTCGCGCTGCTGCGGGCTCATCCCCGAGTCGGCATGGTCTATGGCCCGCTTGAGTACTGGTACGGCTGGACCGGCGACTCAGAGGACGAGGCCCGCGACTTCATCCACCCGGTCGGCGTCCGCACGGAACGGATCTACGAGCCGCCCACGCTCATCGCCCTGTTCATCCAGAACATCGCCTTCGCACCCTCCGGCATGCTCCTTCGCCGCGCGCTCGTCGAGCAGGTAGGCGGGTTCGAGGAGTCATTCCGCGACCTCTACGAAGACCAGGTCTTCGCCGCCAAGGTCTGCCGCACGACGCCTGTGTACATCTCGGGACGTTACTGGTACCGGTACCGGCAACATCCGAACTCTTGCTGCCTAACCGCTCAGAGGGAGGGACGGCTCGAGTCCTCCCGCGAGCCGTTCTTGCGCTGGCTCGTCGCGTATCTCGAGCAGGAGGGGTTGGCGGGAAGCGATGCCTGGCGACGGGCACGCGTCGAGCTTGGCCTCGAACGTCCCGGCTCGCTTGTTCGACTGGCTGCGAAGCGAAGGCTGGTGGCGCAGCGGCTCGCCACGCTTCTTGGCGGCCCGGGCGGAGCCCGCCGATGACGACCGCGGGGCGGGTGTCGGTCATCGTGCCGTTCCTGAACGCGCGGCCGTTCCTCGAGGAAGCGATCGAGAGCGTCCGCACACAAAGCTACGGGAGTTGGGAGCTCCTGCTAGTAGACGACGGCTCCGTCGACGGCAGCTCGCGAATCGCCCGAGAGTACGCTGCTCGCAATCGGGGCCAGGTCGCGTACCTGACGCATCCGGGCCGTCGCACGCGTGGGATCAGCGCTTCTCGGAACCTCGGCATAGCCCATGCGACGGGCAGGTACGTCGCCTTCTTGGACGCCGACGACGTTTGGTTGCCGCAGAAGCTGGAGCAGCAGACAGCGCTCCTCTCGTCCCGTCCGGAGGTCGCAATGCTCTACGGCGTCTCGGAATGGTGGTACAGCTGGACCGGAAAGCCGGAGGACGCGGCGCGGGACTATGTCCATTCGCTCGGCGTTCCCGCCGACGTCGTCATCGACCCGCCGGCGTTGCTTCGTCCGTTCTTCGTCCTGCAAGAAGCCGCTATCCCGAACCCCAGCAGCATCCTCGTCCGCTCCTCGAGTGCGGAGCTCGTGGGAGGTTTCGAGGAGTCGTTCGTCGGTCTGTACGAGGATCAGGCGTTCTACGCGAAGGTGTGCGTGCACGCGCCCGTGATCGCCTATGACCAGTGCTGGGACCGCTACCGGCAGCATCCCAGCGCTGTCACCGCGACCGTTAGGAGCCGCGAAGAGGAGGCAGCTGCGCGCTCCTTCTTCTTGACCTGGCTGATCGATTACCTGTCAGAGCATGGGGTCGACGGCGAGATCTGCGCAGCGTTGACGCGGCAGAGATTCCGGTACGCACATCCGCGGCTCGACCGCATCGCCAGGCGCGGACGTGGCGCGTAGCCTGCGACCGCAGCTCATGCGTCTGCCGCTCGTGCGCCAGCTGCGATGCGCGCAGCTCAGGCGGCTGCGTCCCCTCGCCGACGGGCGCCAACAGGGCCTCCCGATCGTCC
>Ga0207646_10008876_pt1 | contig 10011 bp, 7 predicted proteins | sample KBSK5502metaG_FD_184343 | JGI IMG/M metagenome (GOLD analysis project Ga0207646, IMG submission 184343) | Corn, switchgrass and miscanthus rhizosphere microbial communities from Kellogg Biological Station, Michigan, USA - KBS K5-50-2 metaG... | ecosystem: Host-associated > Plants > Roots >...
GCTGCTATGGCATCAAGAGTCCGGCGAGCCTGTTTCGTCGCATCTGGCTCGACCTGAACGGGATTGATGCTTTTGCTCATTGACTGCACAAAATATTGTGGGCTTTTACGACGAGTAACAAAGAGCCTCTTTTAGGTCGGATGGCACCAACACCTGTAGGCTCCTTTCCCCACCCTTTACTTATTTCATCCAGAGGCGCAGTGAAAGACAGATCGGCGTTTTTTGATTCGCCTCTTACCAAACTGGGCAAGATAGCAGGGACGGGCGAATGGGCGAGTGCTAGGTCAAAAAGCTGCGGGATTTCACTGATGCGCTGTGGGCGATGGTCCGGGGTTTTCGCCATCATTCGATTCAGCAACTCTTCGGCCGCTTTAGGCGCATCTTGACGCATGCTACAAAGTGAAGGCGGCAGAGAATCCGCATGGAATTTTATTAGCTCATAAATACTTCCTCCCTCAAACGGTTTCGTACCAGTTAGCATCTCGAAGAGCACTACCCCGAGTGAGTAGATATCTGCCCGTCCATCGATGAGTGCCCCACTCTGGACTTGTTCTGGGCTCATATAGTATGGCGTTCCTGCTATCATCGAAACTGCTGAGCCCGTTGTTGTATCGAGTACCTTGGCGATACCGAAATCCAGCACCTTAACCCGTTCTCGCCCATCCTGGCGCTTGGTGAGCATTATATTGGAGGGTTTAAGATCTCGATGGATAATATGGTGAGAGTGAGCCTCTTCAAGGGCAGATGAGACTTGGCGTAATATATCGGCTGTTCTCTCAAAGCTGAGTGGGCCATGGTTAGATATCTCTGCGTCAAGCGTGTGGCCCTCCAGCCACTCCATAACAATGTAAGCTATGCCCTCATCAGTCCAACCAGCATCGAATATGGCAACTATGTTTTCGTGATTGAGGCGAGCAACCACCATTGCCTCACGTTCAAATAGCTCCGCAATTTTTTTGTTGCTATATGAAAAGTCAGGCTTGAGAATTTTGATAGCAACAATGCGGCCAAGCGCAAGATGATATGCCTTATAAACCGCTCCCATTCCACCAATACCAACCAGCTCGTCAATACGATACTTATTGACAAATGTCCGACCAACAAGGCGGTAAGGGTCGCGAGGTGAGAGCATTTTGCTCTCCTCAGAGATTTGGGAATTTGAATATGCTTGATCCTTATCCATCTTTTTCTCCTAATATGGCTACACTTAAAGCACAAATTAGGCAGTGTTCAGAGCTACATGCACCTCAGCTCCGCGGAGCGCACTACGCCGGTAGTAATCAAGCTCATTACAAGTCCGTTTCAATGTCCACACGCATGCCGCCCGTGGTCTCGGTTTAATTGGCGGCACCCAGTTGGTCTCCTCGATGATCAACTCAACGGTCTTGTAGCGCTTCTTCGGCTGCCTGTCGTAGTGGTAGCGGATTCGGACGAGATAGTCCCCGTATTTGGCCAGCAACTTCCTAGTCCCTCGTCGGCCCGGTTGGAGTGTCAGTCGGCTGTGCATAAGCCTGCCACAAATGGTCTAAGCTGAACAGTAAAACTCAACGGCAGAGGCGGCGCTCAATGGTGGGAAAGCAGGGCGGTCCGCAGGATCAACAATCGCGAAGCTTACACAGCCTTGGATGGCGCTACCTTTTACTGTCCAACTCGACTGAGGGAACTTGCTGAGTCCAAGGGGTAACCATGAACCCCAATCTTCTATCTCAACCTAAACTGCTTGATGAAGTCGTATCCCGATGCGGCTTCGGCATAGGAGTATACATACCGGGGGAACCTTTGTCTATTGGATTTAGCGCTCCACATCGTCATCACCGCACCTGGTGGGATAGATCAGGGGCCAAAATCCGAATTGGATGAGTAGAAAGCTAGACAGGTCAACCACAGAGGGCACAGAGGTCTACAGAGGAAAACCTGAAATCTCCTCCGTGCGCCTCTGCGTCCTCTGTGGTGCAACCTGCTTCATTCATCTGACCACCGCTGTAATTCAAGCGATGATGAATCGCGTTGTGATTGCGTTGGTTGTGGATTAAGATCGTCCCTGCCCGTCGGGCTTGGCAGTCGGCCTTTGTGGCCACCGGAGAATCAGTGATGAAACCCATGCGAAACTTTTTCCTTCCCGCGGCGGCGCTCACGCTATTATTTATTCCCCTCGCCGCTCAAGTCACTAAGAGGGTTCGCGCTAAAGGCGAGTTGATCGTCTACGTCGGCACTTATACCAACCAGAAGAGCAAGGGCATCTATGCCTACCGCTTTCAGCCGGCGACCGGAAGTTTGACGCCGATTGGCTTGGTGGCCGAGACGCCCAGCCCGTCGTTTCTCGCCCTCCACCCGAACCGCCGCTTCCTCTACGCGGTGAACGAGGTCTCTAACTACGAAGGCCAGAGCGCCGGCAGCGTCAGCGCCTTCTCCGTTGACGCGAAGACGGGCAAGCTGACGTTCATCAACCGGGTGTCTTCGCGCGGCGCCGGCCCCTGCCACCTGGCCGTGGATCAGACCGGCAAGGTGCTGGTGGTGGCCAACTACGGCGGCGGCAGCGTCGCGGCCATCCCCGTCAAAGCTGACGGGCGCCTGGGTGAGGCGTCTGCCTTCGTGCAGCACACCGGCTCCGGCGCGGACCCGCAACGCCAGCGGGGGCCGCACGCGCACTCGGTCAACTTGTCGCCTGATAACCGCTTCGTTTTTGTTTCGGACCTTGGGTTGGACCAGGTGCTCAGCTATCGTCTGGACGCGGCCCGAGGGAAGCTCACGCCGAACGATCCGCCTTTCGTCAAGCTCAAGCCGGGCGCCGGCCCGCGCCACTTCGCGTTTCATCCGAACGGGCGGTTCGCGTATGAGATCAATGAAATGGGCTCCTCCGTCACCGCCTTCGCCTACACGCGGGCCCGCGGGAGCCTGGCAGAATTGCAAACGGTCTCGACCTTGCCCAAGGACTTCACCGGTAACAACAGCACGGCCGAGATCGAGGTGCATCCGAGTGGTAGGTTCCTCTACGGCTCCAACCGCGGGCACGACAGCATCGCCGTCTTCGCCATCGACCCGCGCCAGGGCACGCTCGCGCCCATAGACCACACCTCCACCCAAGGGAAGACTCCCCGCAACTTTGCCATCGATCCGACCGGGGCATATCTCTTCGCGGCCAATCAGGGGTCCGACAAGATAGTGGTGTTCCGCATCGACCAGCAGACCGGCAAACTGAACGCGATGGGCGGTAGTTTGGAAGTACCCTCGCCCGTTTGCGTGACCTTCCTTCAGCCCTAACCCGGAAAAGCCGGAACTAAACACAAAGGGTCAAAGGAGACCGCTTAAAAAGTTTCTGGCAAACATCAGTTTCCCAAGCTGTGCCACTTACCTCTGCCCGCACCTTAAGCGGGCTGTGCGGTGGGCGCAGCCATCAAGAGGCGGACGATTCGTTTGCAGTTCACGACCAGACCGAGCAGCAGGTATTGCACTGTGACGCGCAGCCGGCCTCGGTAACGAACACGTCGTCCATCGTGCCAACGCACCAGTTCATTCAGCTTCCTCTCGATGGCGGGATGTTGTTGGCGAATCTGGTGGTACTCCTCGGTCGTCGCTCGTTGTTGGGCGGCTTTGTACTGGGCGCGAAAATCGTTCTTGCTGACTTTCCGTGGGCGCTTGTTGCTCGGCAGTAGACACTGCGCGCGCAACGGACAGTGGCGGCATTGTTTGGCGCTGAAGTGATAGACTGAACCGTGGCCGAGTTTGTCACGGTAGCGGGTGCGGGTCGTTTCTCCGTGCGGGCAACTCAACTCATCGCCCGCTGCGTTGAGCTTGAAATCGTCGGATTGATACAACTCCGGGTGGCGTGGCGGCGCTTCTTTCGGCGGCACGTAGACTCTCAGTTGCGGCCCCGCGGGGTCATCGCTCAGAGCTTTGAGCACCGCGCCGTTGTAGCCGATGGCGTCCATCGACAGGCTCTCGATGTCGTTGCCGTGCGCGGCTTCTTCGCGCTCGATCAGAGACTTGGCATTGGCGGCTTCGTCGCCGTTGGCCGGGAGCACCTCCAGGCCGCAGATCAAGCCGGAGTCCGCGTCCAAGCTCAGATCGAGTTGGTAGCCGTCGTCAGACGGGCCGTGTTTCCCGCGTCGCGCGTCGGGGTCTTGCAGCGAGAGGAGCTTGTCTGAGGCCTGTGGCTCGCGGTCATTGAGCACTTTGCGCGCGAGGCAGAGTGCCGCGACCAAGGCTTCGTAGACCTCCGTGCTGACGGGCGGAGAGCCGATCTCCAGACGCTCCTGCCAGGCGGCGCCCCAGACGATCAGTTCGCGCAATTGCTCGACGCGTCGCAGCAAGCGCGCGGCGTCTTTCAAATCCACGGTCGCCTGGCGGATGTGCTCCGCCTGCTGCTGATGCTGCGCGACTTCATCCGGCGCGAAGCTTTCGGCGGCGGCGAGCAATTGTTCCCGCGTCTGGGCCACCAAGCGGATCGTCGCGGGCACCGCAATGTTGGCGATCAGGTGTGTGGCGTCTTTCAAGCGCAAGCGATCTTTGACCAACCCCGCCGCGCGCGCTTGGCGCAGGATGTCCTGAAAGACGCGGGCAAAGCGCTCGGTGCCGAGCCGGGTGCGAAACTGCGACAAGAGGCTCGGCTCGGGCAAGACGGCATTGAGCGGCAGATCGAGAAAGAAGCGGAAGGCGAGATTAACTTGCGCCTGCCGGATGACGCCTTCGTCAGACAAGCCGTAGTGAAACTGCAACAAGAGCAGTTTGAGCAAGAACACCGGATCAAGCGCGCCGCGCCCTTGATCGGGCGAATAACAATCGGCGACCAGCCTACGCAAGGCGCTGAAATCCAAGGCGGCTTTGAGCTGCCGCAAATAATGATCGGCAGGCACCACCGTCTCGAAGACCAACAGATCGAAGGAGGTCAACTTGACGTCATAGTTGTGTTTGAGCATCGCGTCTTCTCCCGTTCCGTTCGCGGTGTGACCAACCGTACACCAAGCGATGGAAGACGGCAACTTTTTAAGTGATCACCAAAGACCCTTTGTGTTGGAAATTTTTGCCAGTGAAAGCCAACCTCTCATGGCTTAGACTCTGAGAGCGAAGCCACAGGAAACCATTTGGGCAGCAGAGTCAATTTCCCCTGCGAGTCACCTGGTTCCCGGCGATCCGGACCGCAGCGATGCGGCGGGTGTGGCAGATGTCCTTCAATGGGTCTTGGTCCAGCACCACAAAATCAGCCCAGGCCCCTGACTGAAGCGTGCCCACCCCATCAACTCTCATCGCGCGGGCCGCGTCGCTGGTGGCGGCGCGTAGAATTTGCGCCGGCGTGAGTCCCGACTCGGCCATCATCTCCATTTCGAGGTGCTCGAAATAACCTTGGAACCGATTTGCGAAAGGGCCGGCATCAGTGCCCATGACCACGAGCAGGCCTGCGTCAGATGCTTTTTTGAGATTGCGCCGGGCTACCGCGAGGGCTGCCTTGTAGCCTTGAGCGGTTGGTGATTTTCGCATGGCCTCCTGGCGCGCGGGCTCCTGCAATTGGGCTACCACCTCGCGGTCGGCTTCGCGCAGGAAGAAGGGGTCCGCGAAGAAGGCCGGCGTCGATTCATAGACGAAGGTCGAGAGTTCGCGCGTCAGAGTCGGGCAATAGGGGACGGCGCGATTCTTCATGAGAGAGATGAACTCGTCGTCGATCTCCTTGTCGCGCACGCTGTGGGCGATGAAGTCGGCCCCGGCGCGGAGCACACCCTTCGCGTCTTCGAGATAGAAAATGTGGGCCGCGACGCGCAGCCCGAGGCGGTGGGCCTCATCAATGACGGCGCGGTAGACTTCAGGCGACATTTTGGCGGTCGTGCCGAGGTTGTCATCGACGCGAATCTTGATGATGTCGGGTTTCGTGGCGGCGACTTTGGCCACCATCTGGCGGGCTTCCTGCGGCGTCTTGCCGACGATGACTTCTCCGGCCAGATAGATGCGTGCCCGGTCTAGGGAGGGCGTATTCTGGGCCTCACGCGCCTTGAAGGCCGGTTCCCGCTCGCCGCCAAGGCTCCAGACGGTCGTGATGCCGTAGCGGGCGAACACGCCGAGTTGGCGCAGTGTATTTTCGTCGGTGTAGGCTGGAGGGCGTGTGCCTTGAACGTCGGAGATGTGGACGTGCGTCGAAATCAAGCCGGGGATGACGAACTTGCCGGCCAGGTTGATCGTTTGGGCGCCAGCGGGCGGATGCACCACAGCGGACGGACCCACGGCCTCCACTCTGCCGTCGCGCACGATCAGGACAGCGTTTTTGATGGCGGGTTTCCCGGTGCCATCAAAGACCTGTGCGCCGACGAACGCCTTGACATCGGCTGCCGTGCTGGCCTGTCTGAAACTGCTCAGGTAGACCAACACCAGCACGACTGTGAGGATGCCCAGTAGTTTGCTCGTAGGCTTGATGAGCTTCATGAAGTTCTCCGTAGTTGAACCTTTTGGCGAGCGTCTTGTCAGGCGGCTTGAATCTGCGTAAGGATGATACTCCTCTCAAGCCGCGCGGAAAGACTCCCGGTATTGGGAAGGGGCGACTCCGGTCGAGCGCTTGAAGGTGCGGGTGAAATGACTCTGGTCGCAGAAGCCTGCCGCCAGGGCAATCTCCACAATCGGCGTCTCGGAGGCGGCCAACGCGCGACACGCGTACTCGACTCGCAATTGGCGCACATAATCTCCCACGGTACAACGGTAGGACTTGTGGAACATCTGGGCCAAATGGACCGGGTGCACCCCGACAGTGTTGGCGACCTCAGCCAGCGTCAGGCGCTCGGTGAACCGGTCGCAGAGCAGTTCTTTTGCCTGCTGGAGCCAGTGTGGGGGGTGAGCTTCGGCCCCGTGTTCGTGACGGCGCGACGCCTCGCCCACCATTTCGAGCATGAGCCCTTCGACGACAAGTGGAGAGACGCCGTCCATCCGCACAAATTCCAGGTAGAGCCTCCGGGCGAGCAACTCAAAGACGCCCCCGCGGAAGTCGGCGGAATGGTCCACCAGGGCCTGGTGCTCGCGCATGAGGTCGAGCCACGCCGGCTCGACCTCGATGATGAAGGAGCGCCCGCCTGAGTCGTGGAAATATTCCGCGTGCAGTTCGTCGGCCGGATGAAAGAGCAGGGTCGAGGACCGGCACTCGCGAGTCTTCTTCCCATAAGTTTCGGTGTAGCCGCCTTGCATGACGAAACAGAACAACGCCTGTTTGTGCGAATGCCTGGGGGTCTTGAAGCGCGGCGGGTAATGGCGCTCCGAGAGTTCGAAGCTCGCCACCTTCTGACTTTTCAAAGTCTCGCCATAGAGGCGGCCGGGGGCCAGTTGCACTGACATGGGAGCATTTCCTTTCGTTCCCCTGAAAGCCTCAGCGACGCTGCGAGGGGAGAGTTGCGAATCGGAGGCGCTACTTTCTCCAAGGCTGACGGCTCAGCCGCAGATGGTTCGGCGACCTCCCAAGTTACGCTAGCCTGGTCCGCGTTTTATTCATTCTGGCCACCGATGATCCGGCGGCTGATTTACTTTGAGGAGGCGGAAATAAAGATACAACTACGCGATCTAAAGAACGGCCATTGTATACAATATCCCCAGAACGTATGTCAACGAGGGCTGGCCATTGAGGAGTTCCCCTAAGCAGATTCAAGCCACCCTACAGGCATACAAGACAACTCGCCCCAGGCGGTGCCCTACTATAGCCTTCAAGAAAAGGAAGGTTTGGAGTACCGCCTTCAGGCGGGTTTTTCGCGAAGTGCAAAACCCGCCTGAAGGCGGTACTCCAAACGCCCTTTCGCTCGCGGCATTTTCTTGAAGGCTATCGCACGGGGCACGGCTGTTTGTTGGTTCGCGCGACAGTGCCCGCCTACCTGAGGCTGCCTCGACGAGGCCGGCGAGGGTTGGATTGATGAGGCGTTCACATGGATTTGACCTGGCAAGTGCGAACAGCTGTGGCAACTGTCTCCGTCCTCGTGGCCGTCGTCGCGCTCGCTGTGTACCCTTCGCACTCTGAAGAGAATGCCAGCGTCGAGACCAGTCACGTCAAAGGTGGTACGGTCACGGTTCATCCGGCCGTGAAGCACGACCGCTCGCTCCCACTTTGGGAGCTGACGGATTCCGTAGCTGAGACCTGGATCAGTACCGCGAGCGGTAGCGAGCGTGACTCCCACTACCAGCCAATTGTGGGAGCGACGCTCGCTACCGCTCGCGGTACTGACTCGGCGGCAGGCTTGGACGGTGAGCGTGGCATGACATGGCAGCAGAACCCGGCGGCGCCCAACACGCCGCCCGTGATGAAGAGCCCGCCGGGCGCGGCGGCGGTTGAGCAGCGGTCGCCAGGCACTGGTCCGGGCGTCGCGCTCGTCTCAAGCTTCGACGGTCTCGGCGTCGGGTTTCGAGGCCCGCAAGGCACAGCCGCCCTGCGCAACCCGTCCGACAACAGCCTCGCCGTCGGGCCCAACCACGTCTTCCAGATCGTCAATTCGCGGGTGGCGATCTACACCAAGAAAGGCAAGCAGTTCGACACGACGGGCAAAGTTCTCTACGGCCCCGTCCCGACCAACACGATCTTCAAAGGCTTCGGCGGCGCGTGCGAGGCCACCAACAACGGCGATGCCGTCGTGCGCTATGACCAACTCGCTGACCGCTGGCTGGTCGTGATGCCGATCTTCCGGCGCGGGGCCGTCCGGCCAGATCAGCCTCAAGTAGGTCGCTCCGGCGATCCCGCGCAAGTGAGCGTGCCCGGTCAGGCGGGTCAGCCGGGCCAGGCCACACCGCTCTTCGTGCCCCCACCCAGCCCGCCCGCTCAAGGAGGAGAACCGCCACCGCGCAGTCAGGGTAATCAGCGTGGACCAGCCGGCCCGCAAGGCCCGTACTCGATGTGTTACGCGGTAAGTGCCGGCCCCGATCCGTTCGGCCCCTACTACCGCTACGAATTTTTAAGGCCGCTCTTCCCCGATTACCCGCGCCCGGCCGTCTGGCCCGACGGCTACTACATTCCGACCAGCACGGGCGACGACGTGATCCAAAAGCATGCCTGCGTCGTGGAGCGCGCCAAGATGCTCAAGGGCGAGCCCGCCAGAGAGCAGTGCGTCATCATCGACGGCGCGAATTTCCTGAACAACGCCGACATTGATGGCAAGCATCTGCCGCCGAGCGGAGCGCCGAACGTTATGATGGCGGCGGGCGGCACGCAGTTGAAGAAGGTCCTCGAGGATGACGGGATTTTCGTCTGGCAGTTCCACGTCGATTGGCAGCATCCGGCTAACACGAAAGTCACCGGCCCGGAGAAGATCGCCGTGGCTCCGTATCATTATTTATGCGGCGGGCAGCTCACGAACTGCGTGCCGCAGCCGGGCACTGATCGGCGACTCGACGCGCAGGGCGACAAGATCATGGCGCGGCTCGTCTATCGCAAGGTCGGCAACCGCGAATCGCTGGTTGCCGTCCACTCGGTCAATACTTCGGCCGGCGGCGGCGGTGTGCGCTGGTACGAGTTTCGGATCAACAAGGACCGCAGCGTCAAGCTGCATCAACAAGGCACCTACGCGCCCGACGGCTTTTACCGCTGGATGGCCAGCCCGGCCATCGACCGCTTCGGCAACATCGGCATCGGCTACTCGTTCGGTGGGACACCAAATTTCGCCGGCCAGCGCTTCGCGGGGCGACTGGCCAACGACCCGCTCGGCCAATTGACGCTGCATGAGACGGTGTTGGTGGAAGGCGAAGGCGTGCAGAACGCCATGCGCTGGGAGGACTACACACAAACCGCCATCGATCCGAGCGACGACTGCACGATCTGGTACGTCGGCGATTACCTGAAGAAAGGCGAGACGAGCTACTCATCCCGGATCGGCGCATTTCGGCTGCCAGGCTGCCGGGGCGGACGTTGACGAGGCACAGTTTCAACACAAAGGGTCAAAGGAGACCGCTTAAAAAGTTTCTGGCAAACATCAGTTTCCCAAGCTGCGCCACTTACCTCCGCCCGCACCCTAAGCGGGCTGCGCGGCGGGCGCAGCCGACAAGAGGCGGACGATGCGTTTGCAGTTC
>Ga0207646_10008877_pt1 | contig 10011 bp, 11 predicted proteins | sample KBSK5502metaG_FD_184343 | JGI IMG/M metagenome (GOLD analysis project Ga0207646, IMG submission 184343) | Corn, switchgrass and miscanthus rhizosphere microbial communities from Kellogg Biological Station, Michigan, USA - KBS K5-50-2 metaG... | ecosystem: Host-associated > Plants > Roots >...
GGTCATGGACGCTGGATCACCGTCACTTCGGCGTCGTCCGTCCGAGGCACGTGCCGCGGCTCCGATTGCTGCCCTAGCTCACCATCCGGCCAGACTCACGACCCGGGCGGCCGTCTCCGCGGCCGACGCACCTTCGTTGTCGACCTCGGCGTCCGCCGGCACGGCCGCCACCAGGTCGGCGTAGCGCGCGTACTCGCCCAGGTGCTCCTCCAGCTCGCGGCCGGAGTCGCGATGGCGCAGCCGCGCCTCGATGGTCGCCGAGGAGGCCCTGAGCCGGATCACTCTCAGCTCTGACGCCGGCAGCGCGGCTCGAATCAGCTCGATCGCGGGCGGCCGGATCACGGTCCGGGCCAGAACCAGGTGGTCGATCCCGGCGGCGAGGTAGTTGGCGGCCAGCGAGGCGAGGTTGTCAGCAATCAGCCGGTCGGTCCGTGCGCCATCCCATCCCAGGGCCGTGGGATGCACCCAGGCCAGCCAGTCGAGATCCACGACCGCCACCGCCAGCCCGCGCCGGGAAAGGATCCAACCCATCTCGACGGCGACGGCCGTCTTGCCCGAGGCAAGCGTGCCGGTGAGGAGGAGCGCGCGCGCCATCAGCCGCTAGTCTGGGACGCCGTGACCGCCTGGCTCGTCCACCTCGTGCAGAACTGGGGGCTGGCGGCGATCCTGGTCACGATGTCGGCCGAGAGCGCCGGCATTCCCATCTCCAGCGAGGTCGTGGTGCCGCTCGGCGGCGCCTTGGCCGGGGCCGGCAAGCTTCCCTTCCTGGCTGTGGTGGCGGCGGCCAGCCTGGGCAACCTGGTGGGATCACTGGTCGCCTTCTGGCTGACCAAGCGCTACGGCGAGAGGCTGCTGCTGGGCCCCGGCCGCTGGGTGGGCATCAACCGCGGCCACGTCCTGCTCGCCAACCGCTTTTTCAACCGCTACGGCGTGCTCGCGGTGTTCCTCGGCCGGCTGCTGCCCGTGATCCGGACCTACATCTCCTTTCCCGCCGGGCTCTCCGAGATCCGGACCGGCGTGTTCGTGGCCGCCACCCTGGCGGGGGCCATCCCCTGGAACCTGGCGCTGGCCTACGCCGGGTTCGTCCTGGGCCGGCACTACGAGGACATCGGCAGGTACCTGGGCAGGTTCACGATCCCGGTGGCCCTGGTCGTGGTCTTGATCGTCGCGATCGCCTACTGGTGGGGACGCCGGATCGGCGAGCCCGAGCCCGAGCCCGTGGCCGACGAAAGCCTGCGCTAAATTAAGTCCGGGTCATGATCCGCTGGCCGTACTTCGACTCGCCGCTGCGCCCGCTGCTCGAGCAGCTGCTGAACGAGGAGCGCCACCGGAGCGCGGGGACCCGGCACGGCGAGCCCATGCCGGTCAACGTCTACGAGAGCGACGGCAACGTCGTGATCGACGCCGCGGTCCCCGGCGTGGGGCCCGACGACGTGGAGATCCAGTGCGCCGAGGGCGTGCTCACGATCCGGGCAAAGAGCACCGTGCCGGAGCGGGACTTCATGCACCAGGAGATCCTGCCCGTGGAGTACGTGCGCCAGCTGGCCCTGCCGGCCGACTGCCGGTTCGAGGAAGCGAAGGCGGAGGCCGACAACGGCATCTTGACCATTCGCATCCCCAAGTCCAGGCCGAAGGCGCCGGAGAAGATCAAGATCCAGGTCGCCCGCCGCGGCGGTGACACCAAGACGATCGACGCCAAGCCCGGCAGCTACAGCGAGGTCAAGACCAGGAAGCCGCGCAAGTAGCGTTTATAGTGTCTGGGCACTATAAACACGCAGCCCGTCGATGGCCTGGCGGACGCCCTCGGAGAGCGCACGCGGCGCCTGATCCTGCTCGAGCTCCTGGCGGACCCTACCCCGCGCACCGTCGACCAGGTGGCCGCCTCCGCCGGTGTGCACCGAACGGTCGCCTTCACCCACCTGGAGCGCCTGGCCGGCCTCGGCCTGCTTGCGACAGACCTCCGCCGCGGGCTGCCCGGCAAGCCGGCGAAGCTCTACCGGGCGGCGGGCCGCCTCGACTTCAGCCATCCGCGACGCCGCTTCGACGAGCTGGCGCCGGCGCTGGCCAAGGCGCTGGCAGGCCTGGGCGTCCGTGGGCGCACCGCGGCCCGGGAGGCAGGCCGCCGCCTCGGCTCTCAGCTCACCTGCCTGGACGACCTGGGCGCGGATTACGTCCAGGAGGGTGGCGTCATCACCGCCCGCACCTGTGTGTTCAGGGAAGCCTGCGACGAAGCTCGTGACGTCGTCTGCAGCCTGCATGCGGGCATGCTGGAAACCGCCGCCCATCACCCGCACGTCGAGCCGGCGGGACCACTCGGCAGCACCGGCTGCCGGTTTCTGATCGAGGAGCACGGCCGTTGATGAACTTCCTGCCGCTGGAAGCGGATGAGACCGACCGCAGCTGGCAGCGCCTCAACGCGCGCCAGGTCACCGACGAGCAGTGGCGCCGGTACGAGGGCTACATGAGGGAGATCTTCGGCGCCTTCGGCATGACGCTCGACACCCCCGGCACCGAGCGTACGCCGGCCCGGTTCCTGCACGCGATGTTCGACGCCACGGCCGGCTACGAGGGCGACCCCAAGCTAGTCACCGCGTTTCCGACCGAGTGCCATGGAGGCCCGGACTGCCGGCTCTCACAGGTGATCGAAGGGCCGGTCGCCTTCTACTCGCTCTGCGAGCACCACGCGCTGCCCTTCTTCGGGCGCGCCTACCTGGGCTACATCGCGCACGAGCGCATCCTCGGCATCTCCAAGCTCACCCGGTTGGTGCGCATGTACGCCGCTCGCTTCTCGGTGCAGGAGCGCCTGGGCCACGAGATCGTGACCGCGCTCGAAGGCATCCTCGACGCGCACGGCGTGGCCGTCTACCTGGACGCGGCGCACCTGTGCACCCAGATGCGCGGAGTGCGGGACACCGAGGCGCGCACGCGGACCACATTCTGGCGCGGCAACTACGAGAACGAGCCCGAGCTGCGCGCGGAGTTCCTGCGCATCTGCGGGGCGCAGCCGGGCTAGCCAAGATGAGGGGCGCCCGGCTGGGCGCCCCTCAATGCGTTCAGTCTCTGCCGTCGGGCAGCTCGATGGCGCTTGTGAAGACGTCCTCGTCGTGGGTGTTGCCCTGCGACGGCGTTGTCGCAGGCGTGGCGTTGCGGGTGTCGGACCAGAACGGATGCGCCGTGTCGCCGATCACGATCAGGCCGCTGTAGTCACCGTTGAAGCCCGCCTGGTTGCCGTCGGGCGGCACGAACTGCGGTGACACCCGCCGGGCATCGAAGGAGGTCGCCAGGCCGCGGCCGCCGGCCAGGCTGTAGTCGGAAGGTTCGGCCTGCACCCCGGGGTCGACGCCCGGAGCGAAGAAGCCCGCCTTCGGCGTCGTGTTCTCGTTGGGTACTCGGTCGGAGCGGAAGTAGCTGACCCCGACGTGGTTCTCGCGGCCGACGTCGATGGCCGCGAAGTAGTGGTCCTTCCCGGAGTCGGGGTTGACCGGCTTGGTGGCGCCGGTCCACTTCGAACCGTCGGTGGTCATCGCGAGCTGGATGTCGAACTCGCCGTTGCGGTAGTCCTGCCACGTCGAGTAGACGTTGCCGTTGGTGCGGTCGACCGCGATGCGCGGGAAGTCGTTGGTCCGGATCCAGGGGCCGGGCACGCACTCCTCGGGCCCGCGCCCGAAGTTGCACAGCGGCTCACCCACGATCACGTCGTCGCCGACCTTGCTGGGCGACCCGCAGTTGAAATGCGCGGTTTTTGCGACGGAGTCGCCGCTGGGATGGCACATCACCGAGAGCTGCTGAGCGTTGGGGTTGGTCGGCGCCGTGTTGCCGTTGTTGAAGACGACCACGAGGCTGCCGTCCGGGCGCACGACCGGGTCTGAACCCTGGTCGAAATCGCAGGCGTTGGCCGGCCGCGTGGCATCGAAGAAGTTGCCGAAGAAGCACAGCGGCGAGGCGCCGCTGATCTCCTCGGGCTTCGACCAGGTCTGCGCGTGGTCGGTCGACATCGACCCGAAGATCGGCGACGAGCAGTACTGCAGGGTGCCGTTGGGCGGCGCACCGCAGGTGGCGCCGAAGCGGAACACGGTCCACGTGAGGTACACGTTGTTCTTGTTGGGGCTGCCGGCGAAGTTGTCGGCGACGATGAACTCTTTGTCGTGGACGATGGTCGGCGTGTTGTCTTCCACCGCCACGTAGCGGCTTCCGGTCGCCGGCACGTTGTTGTAGAAGCTGCCGCCCGCGCCCGCGGGCGAAGCGGTCACGAAGACGGCTGCGGCGTCGGAAGCCAGGTCGAAGGCGACGCAGCTGAAGAAGGCCCTGCCGTCGGCGTCGGTGGCCAGCGCGGGATCGCTTGCCGCGTCATACGTGTGGAAGGTTCCATTTCCGCCGGCGATCGTGTGGACGCCGTCGAACTGCGGGCTGTTCAGGTGCTGCCAGAACGGAGGCAGGCCGTCGCCCCAGCTCTTGCCGCCGTCGAACGAGTAGTCGAAGCCGCAGTGGTTGAACCCGATGCGGCTGTCGTTTTGCCCGCCGACCAGGTTGTCGGGATTTGCGATGTTGTACCTGATCACCTCCTCGGCCTGGCGGCGGAAGGTGCAGTCCTGGTTCACGCGGACGTTGCCGTCCGAGTTGCGCTCGCTGCAGCCGAGCGATTTCGACGCCACGCCGAGCGAGTCGGGGGATACGCCGGCGGCGGTGTTGTCGGCGCGCACGTCTGCGGTGTCCGCGTCGGGCGCCTTTTGCGCCGCGCTGATCGTGCCGGCGGAGATCTGAGGCAGCGTCCGGATTCCAACCGCGGTCGGGATCTGGGCCGCCTTGACCTTGCCCTTGGCGACTTTGACGATCGTGTTCTCGTTGTCGGCTGAAGCCGGGATGACGCCGGCGGAACCTACCGCCAGCACCACCAAGAGCGCGCCGAAATACACCGCGTAGCGTTTGCGCATGCACCCCTCCACTGCCGTGGCTCGGGCTCCCCAGTCGGCCCGGCGTCCACCAACGTAGACCTCCGGTCGCGGACGGTCAAGGCATCAGTAGAACGGGGTCTTGCGGCGGGCCAGGAGGCGGTCGATCGTGGACTGGATCCAGGTCCGGACCTCCTCGCTGACCTCCAGCACCAGCCGTGGATCCTCGGCCGAATGTGGGCCCAGGCGGGCGGTCTCGATCGGCGGGCCGAAGGCGATGAACCACTTGCTGGGCAGCGGCAGCAGGCCCAGCCCGCCCAGCAGCGGCCAGGTGGGGGTGACGGGCAGCGTGGGCAGGCCCACCAGCCGCGCCAGGGCCGGCAGCTCGAGGACCACGGGGTGCACCTCCTCGGCCCCCACCACCGCGACCGGGATGATGGGCGAGCCCGTGCGCAGCGCGACCTGGACGAAGCCGCCGCGCCCGAAGCGGCGCACCCGGTAGCGCTCCCGGTAGAGCTTGGCCGCGCCCTTGACGCCCTCGGGGAAGACCCCCACCAGCTCGTCCTGCTCCAGCAGCGTGACCGCGTTGTCGGGGTGCGCCAGGACGTTGCCGGTCTTGAGCAGGAACTGCGCGAAGCCGGGCATCGCGAACGCGAAATTGACGACCAGCATGCGGGCGTGGCGGGGCCGCGCCTGCTCCAGCCAGATCCCGGTCCGGATCATGGCCCCGTCCCAGGGGATCACGCCCGCGTGGTTGGCGACCAGGAGCGCGCGGCCCGACTCGGGCACGTGCTCGACCCCCTCGGTCTCAACCCGCCAGTACTTCTCGTACAGCCACCTGAAGAGCGGCAGCGCGGACTCGGTGAAGGCCGGGTCGAACCCGAACTCATCCACCTCGGCGAGCGCCACAGCGTTCTTTTGGGCAGGCGGAAGCAATTGCAGAGACGCAGCCATCCGCCGTCGATTATGCCCAGGGCGGACTTAGGATTGCTGGCGGCCTCGCCCATGCCCCTCGACTTCCAGGCCGCTCAAGACGAGTACCTCGGCTGGCTGCAGCACGAGGCGAACAAGAGCCCGAACACGGTCCGCGCCTACTCCGGCGAGCTCCGTCGCTTCGCCGGCTTCCTGGCCGCCCGCGGCCACTCCCTGCGCATGGACGACCTGGCCCGCGAGGACCTGCGCGCCTTCCAGCGCCACCTGGCGGGCACGCTGAAGGCGGCGCCGTCGAGGGCCCGGGCGCTGGTGGCGGTGCGCTCCTGGCTGCGCTGGCTGGCCCGTGAGGAGCTGATCGACAAGGACCTCTCCAACCGGATCACGCTGCCCAAGCTGGAGGAACGGCTGCCCAAGCCGATGCAGCCGGACGAGCTGGCGCGCCTGCTGGCCGGCCTGCCTCGAGGCACCATCCTGGCCAAGCGCGACCGGGCGCTCGTCTACTTCCTGATCAGCACCGGCTGCCGGATCAGCGAGGCCCTGGCTCTGGACCGTGGCGACGTGCCCCGCCAGGGCAACCGCCTGGTGGTGACCGGCAAGGGCGCCAAGCAGCGCGCCGTCTACCTCACCGAGGACGCCAAGGCGGCGCTCGACGAATACCTGGAGGCGCGCGAGGACACCTCGCTCGCGCTCTTCGTGAACTACGACCGCAGCGTCGGCGAGGGCGGCGACCGGCGCCTTACGCCGGCCGGCGCACGGCACGTCGTCAAGCGCCTGCGCCGCGAGCTGGGCGCCTGGTCGTTCAAGTCCCCGCACGTCGCCCGGCACACGGCCGCCACCAGCCTGCTGGAGGTCACGGGGGGTGACGTGCGGCTGGTCCAGGAGGTGCTCGGGCACGCCAACCTGAACACCCTGCAGGGCTACACCAAGATCGTCGACGCCCGCAAGCAGGACGCCTACCGCAAGTACCAGGAGTATCTGGACACGTCGCCCGGCTAAGATATGTGGAGTGCAAGGCGCCTCCGCCGTCGCGGGCCTGGCCCGGGTCCTGGCCGACGAGACTCGAGTCCGCCTCCTTGACGAGCTGACGGCCGGCGAAGCCAGCGTCAGCGACCTGGCCTGCCGCCTGGAGATCGACCAGCCCCGCGTCTCCACCCATCTGCAGCTGCTGCGGGTCGCCGGCCTGGTCGAGGCACACGCCCGGGGCCGCTCGCGGGTCTATGCGCTGCACGGAGAGGCCCCGGCGCTGGCGCTCTCCACCCTGCGCACGCTCGCGCCCTCGCCGCCGGCGTTCCGCAGCAAGGCCGCGGCGGCGGCGGTCAAGCTCGACGCGCCGATCCGCCAGGCGCGGACCTGCTACGACCACCTGGCCGGGGTGGCCGGCGTGCAGGTCCTGGACGACCTCCTGGACAGGGGCTGGCTGCGGGCCGAGGGGGAGCGCTTCGAGCTGACCCCCGAGGGCGAGGCGGCCCTGGCCGGCCATGGCGTCGACGTCGCCGAAGCGCGCCGGGCGCGGCGCGCTTTCGCGGTGGGCTGCCTGGATTGGACCGAGCGCCGCGTCCACCTCGGCGGCGCCCTGGGCGCGGCGGTGCTGCGCCGGCTGCTGGCCGGCGGGCCGGCCAAGCTGGTGCCCGGGAGCAGGGTCGTCCGCATGAAGCCGGGTGTCGCGTGGCCGTCCTGAGGGCGTTCTTCACCAACGGCAGGCTGCTGACGCTGGCCCTCGGCCACTTCATGGTCGACAGCTACGTCGGGGTGCTGCCGGTGCTCTTCCCGCTGCTGATCCACCGCTTCGAGCTCAACCTGCAGACCGTGGGCCTGGTGGCGCTCGCCTACAGCGGCATGGGCGCCATCTCGCAGCCTTTCTTCGGGCTGGTGGCCGATCGCTGGGGCACGCGCTTCACGGGCCTGGCCCTGGCCTGGACGGCGGTCAGCTTCGCCGCCGCCGGCTTCGCGCCGACCTTCCCGATCCTGGTCGGGGTCGCGTTTCTGTCGGGCATCGGGTCGGGGGCGTTTCACCCGTTGGGCGCGGTCACCGTGCGCTCGCTGCTGCCGCCGCGCGGCCTGAACATGGCCATGTCGCTGTACGTCACCGCCGGCACCTTGGGGCTGGCCGCCGGGCCGCTCATCGGGGTCGCCGCCTTCGGGCTGGCCGGGGTGCGCGGCACCGGCCTGATGCTGCTCCCAGGGGTGATGGTCGCCGGCTACCTGGTGCTGGCCATGCGCGGCCAGGCCTACGCGATCCCCCGGCGTCCCCGGCACCGCGTATCGGCCGGCCACGCGCTGCCGCTTCTGCCGCTGGCCGCCACCGTGGGGGTGATGGCCTCGCGGAGCTGGACGACAGTTGCCCTGCAGGCGTTCACGCCTACCTGGTACCAGCACCTGGGCTACCAGCCCTGGTTCTACGGGCCGCTGGCGACCACCATCATCCTGGCCAGCGCCATGGGCGCCGTGGGCACCGGGGCACTCGCGGACCGTTACGGCCGGCGGGCGGTGATCGTGGGGACCATGGTGCTCAGCGTGCCCGCGGTGTGGCTGTTCGCGGCCTTCCCGGGCGTCCAGGGCTTCCTGTGGGCAGTGCTGGTGGGCGCGCTGGCCGCCTCCACCGCGCCCCTGATGCTGGTCCTCGCCCAGGAGCTGCTGTCGGCGCGGGCCGGCCTCGCCAGCGGGCTGATCATGGGGCTGGGCTTCGTGACCGGCGCCATCGGGGTGCCGGTGACGGGCGCCATCGCCGACCGCTTCGGCCTGCAGACCGCGCTCTTCAGCCAGGTGCTCGTGGTGCTGCTGACGATCCCGATCGCGCTGCTGCTGCCGAGCGAGCGCTACCTGTCGGCGCTGCGCGAGAAACCCGATTTCCCGGCAAACCGCGAGCCGGAGCGCGTGCTGGCGCGAGGTTTGCCGGGAAATCAGGAGAGCCCGGCCGGCGGCTAGCCCCCGGAGGAGATTCCCGGCGGCGCCGGGAGCGTGGTGCCGGAGGTCTGGGCACCTACGTACCAAGCGATCCACCACGCGGCCCAGACCACGCCCAACAGCAGCGCGATCACGGCCAGGCCTCGAATCAAGCTCATCTCAGTAGCTCCAGGAAAGCCACGGGCGTGGCGACCAGGCGAAGAACCAGTCGGCACGCTTAACGGCGCCGGGCCGGCATTCCCGCACCCGCCCGGCACGCCACAGCGAGTCGAAGCTCACGCCACCCAGGTACACCGAGCCGAGGGCGCCGGCGTCGAGGTCAAGGTCGGCGGCCTCGTCCGCCGCCTGGCAGCCGTCCTCCGACACGCGATAGCGCCCCTGGTTCCAGGCGCAGAACTCGTCCTCCACCTCCAGCACGAGCGCGTCGCCGGGCAGGTAGCGCCGCGAAGAGAGTGCCGCCACCACATCCACAACGCGCAGGTGAAGCCCGTCGACCGGACGCTGGCGCAGCCGGCGTGGGTCGGCCAGCAGGTGCAGCAGGGGCTCCTCACGGGGGCGGCAGTAGGCGACCACCCGTCCGGCCAGGTCGAGGTCGAGGCAGTGCCGCCACAGCGAGGCGTACGCGTCGGGGTCCTCGGCGACCAGCTCGTGGATGGTGACGACGTCCTCGGGCGAGCCGTCGCGCCACCGCTGCTCGACGCTGTAGGCCGCGAAGCCGCCGGCGTGCAGCGCGATGAAGATCGGCAGCTCGGCCGCCCGGTGGTAGGAGTAGTCCCACCAGGCGGCGTCGCGGGAGAGCATGCCCGGGTAGGTGTCGCGAGCGCGCGCGTAGCCCGCCACCATCGCGGTCCGCGCCTCCGGCCAGCTCGCCAGTGACACGCCGCCTGCGCCGTTGAACCCGGCGGCGCGGGCCGGCAGGCGCGCGGTAACGACCTCGAAGGCCATCCCGTAGCCGAACGGCCGGTAAATGCCCGACTCGGCCGGCTGCAGGACCGCCACCGCCACCCCGTCCGCGCGCAGGCCGTCCAGGTATTCGCGCATCAACCCTCGCAGCAGCCCGCGCCGGCGATGAGTGGGTTCGACCCAGGCCGAGGCCAGGATCGAGGTCGGCAGCTCGGCGCCCGGGACGGTGAGCACGCCCGGCACGGCGGCCAGCCCGGCGACGAGGCGTCCCCCCTCCGCCCGCACCAGCCGGTTCCCGCGCTCCAGCACCGCCGCCCAGGTCCGATGCTCGGACTCCGGCAGGCGGACCCCCCAGGCCCGCCACTCTCCCTCCAGCCACGCG
>Ga0207646_10008878_pt1 | contig 10011 bp, 9 predicted proteins | sample KBSK5502metaG_FD_184343 | JGI IMG/M metagenome (GOLD analysis project Ga0207646, IMG submission 184343) | Corn, switchgrass and miscanthus rhizosphere microbial communities from Kellogg Biological Station, Michigan, USA - KBS K5-50-2 metaG... | ecosystem: Host-associated > Plants > Roots >...
ACGCGATGATCTCTCGCCTTGAGCAGCTCTGTCTCGACAAAGGCTTAAAGATGACCGAGCAGCGGCGTGTGATCGCGCGCGTGTTATCGGATTCGGCTGATCATCCCGATGTCGAGCAGGTCTATCGGCGTGCGACCGAAATTGACCCGCGCATCAGCATCGCGACGGTGTACCGTACGGTGCGGTTGTTTGAGGAGGCCAACATCCTGGCGCGGCATGATTTTGGCGACGGGCGCTCCCGCTATGAGGAGATGCCGAGCGCCCATCACGATCACCTGATCGATTTGCAAAGCGGCCGGGTCGTCGAGTTCCGCAACGAGCAGATCGAGAAATTGCAGCATTTCATCGCCGACGAGCTGGGCTACGAGCTGGTCGGGCATCGCCTTGAACTTTATGCCGTGCCGCGGCGTAGCGCAGCGAAACCGGGCCAGGAATAATGCCGAATTTTTGCCGGGCGCGGCATCTCACCGTGCCAGGGGTGGCGTCGCCATATCCTGCCCGCAGCGATCGGGATCAGAGCGGGGGCCGTTCGACGTGATCACCGGTACCGCCGCTCTGATCCCGATCGCTGCGGGCGATCCGCCGGCTCCGGTGCACCCGACCATCGCGGCGGCAGCCGACAGGGTCGTCGACATCAGCTCGGGCCCTTTACAGGTGCGGCTTGCAAATTGCGCCGCCGACATCGACGCTGCGCAGGCTCTGCGTTACCGGATCTTCTACGAAAAGCTCGGCGCGCGGCCGCTTCCCGGCATGGAACAGCAGCGCCGGGACAGCGATGCCTTCGACCCGATCTGCGATCATCTGCTGGTGCTCGACCACAGCCGCGGCAGCGGCCTCGATGCGGTGGTCGGTACTTATCGGCTGATCCGGCGCGAGGCCGCGGCGCGTCTCGGTGCGTTCTATTCGGCCGCCGAATACGACATCGGACCACTGATCTCCTATCCCGGCGAGATCCTGGAGCTCGGCCGTTCGTGCGTCGATGCCGGCTACCGCGCGCGGCCGGTCATGCAATTGTTGTGGAGCGGCATCGCCGCCTATGTCTTTCACCACGACATCGCAGTGATGTTCGGCTGCGCCAGCCTGCCCGGCACCGATCCCGACCCGTTGGCCGTGCCGTTGTCTTATCTGTACCATCACCATCTGGCGCCGCCGGCCTTGCGGGCGCGCGCCTTGCCGGAGCGCTATGTGGATATGCGCCGCCTCAATCCCGGAGCAATCGACCCGGCCCGCACGCTCGCGGCATTGCCGCCGCTGATCAAGGGGTATCTGCGGCTCGGCGGGTTTGTCGGCGACGGCGCCGTCATCGACGAGCAGTTCAACACCACCGATGTCTGCATCGTAGTCAAGACCGACCTCGTCACCGAAAAATACTCGCGCCATTACGAGCGGCAATCGAAAGAAACATGGGCCGCGTAGAGCGCATGGGCTCGACGACGCTGCGACTGTGGCGGCTGACGATCTATCTCGCCTTCACGCTGCTCCTAATGCCGGTCCAAGCAATTGGGCTGATATTGCGGCAGCGCTGGGTCGCGACCTTCCCCCGCTTCTATCACCGCTGGTGCTGCCGCATCCTCGGTCTGCGGGTTCGGCGGATCGGACGGCCGACGGCGGTGCGTCCGGTGCTGTTCGCCTCCAACCATGTCTCCTATCTCGACATTACGATACTTAGTTCGCTGATCGCCGGCTCCTTCATTGCCAAACATGAGGTCGCCCGCTGGCCATTGTTCGGCTGGCTCGCCAAATTGCAGCGTTCGGTCTTTATCGACCGGCAGGTGCGCAGCACGGCGCAGCAACGCGACAGCATCGCCGAGCGGCTTGCCGCGGGGGATGCGCTGATCCTGTTTCCCGAGGGGACGAGTGGCGACGGCAACCGCGTTCTTCCCTTCAAGAGCGCGCTGTTCAGCGTCGCCGATAACGCGGCGACGGGTCCAGTCACGGTGCAGCCCGTATCGATCGCCTATACCAGGCTCAACAGCATGCCGATCGGCCGCCGCTACCGGCCATTGTTCGCCTGGTACGGGGCGATGGCAATGGCGCCGCACTTATGGCGGGTGATAGGGCTCGGTACGATCGAAGTCGTCGTCGAGTTTCACCCGGCGACGACGCTGACCGCCTGCGGCTCCCGCAAGATGCTCGCCCGCTATTGCGAGGACCGGGTCAAGAACGGCCTGGCCGGCGCGCTGACCGGACGCCGCCGCCCGCGCGCCGAAATCCCCCCCGAGGCGGGACGCCAGCCCACCGCTGCCACCGCACCGGCGCTCGGATGAGCGGGGCCGCGTTCGCGCAACGGGTGCCGATGCAAAAGCGTCTGTTTATCAAGACCTATGGCTGCCAGATGAACGTTTATGATTCGGCGCGCATGGCCGATCTGATGGCGCCTCTCGGCTATGCTCCGGTGGCGAGCGCCGACGGCGCCGATCTGGTCATCCTCAACACCTGCCATATCCGCGAAAAGGCGGCGGAGAAGGTGTTTTCCGAACTCGGCTCGATCCGTCGTCTGAAGGGCGCGCGCGAGCGCCAGGGCGGCCGGATGGTGGTCGCGGTGGCGGGCTGCGTTGCGCAGGCCGAGGGCGACGAGATTCAGCGGCGTGCCCCGTTTGTCGATATCGTGTTCGGGCCGCAGGCCTATCACCGACTGCCCGAGATGGTGGCGCGGGCTCTGGACAGCGCTGGCGAAGGCATTCTCGACACCAGCTTTCCGGCCGAGCCGAAATTCGATTACCTGCCGGAGAGCGCCGCCACGCCAGGGGTCAGCGCGTTTCTCACGGTTCAGGAAGGGTGCGACAAATTCTGTACCTTTTGTGTCGTGCCCTATACGCGCGGCGCGGAATATTCCCGCCCGGCGGGCCAAATCATCGCCGAGGCAGGGCGGCTCGTCGCGGCCGGGACGCGCGAGATCACGCTGCTCGGCCAGAACGTCAACGCCTATCACGGTGCCGCGGCCGATGGCGGCGAGTGGGGCCTTGGCGAGCTGATCCGTTCCCTGGCTCGCCTGCCGGGACTCGACCGTATCCGCTACACGACCTCGCATCCGCGGGATGTCGATGACGGGCTGATCGCGGCACATCGCGACGTGCCGCAGCTGATGCCATTTCTGCACCTGCCGGTGCAGAGCGGCTCCGACCGCGTGCTGGCGGCGATGAACCGGCGTCATACCGCCGGCCAGTACAAGCGCACCGTCGAGCGGTTGCGCGCGGCTCGTCCCGACCTCGCCCTGTCGTCCGATTTCATCGTCGGCTATCCCGGCGAGAGCGAGGACGATTTCCGCGCGACCCTCGATCTCGTCGCCGAAATCGGCTTCGCCCAGGCCTTCTCGTTCAAATACTCGCTGCGGCCGGGGACACCGGCGGCGACTGCCGCCGATCAGGTGCCGGAGGCGGTCAAGGCGGAGCGGCTCGCCGAACTGCAGGTCCTGTTGCAGCAACAGCAGCGCGCGTTCAACGAGAGCTGCGTCGGACAAGTGTTGCCGGTGCTATTCGAGAAGCCTGGCCGCCATTCGGGACAGTTGGTCGGCCGCAGCCCCTATCTGCAGAGCGTCCATGCCCCAGCAGCAGGTGATCGCGTGGGCGAGATCGTGCCGGTGCTGATCCGTGCCGCCGAGCCGAACAGCCTTGCGGGCATCCTTCTGGAGAAGGAAGGAGTGCACGCGGCATGAGCGGCGCGCCGCCGCAAGCCATCGGCGAGGCCGCCGCCGGGCGCAGCCAGATCGAATTCGACGACAATCTGCTGCTGCCATTGCTCTACGGCGAGCGCGACCAACACCTTGATCGCATCGAACGGCAGCTCGGGGTGTCGTTGGTGCCGCGAGGCAATCGCTTGGCGATTGCCGGGCCGGCCTCGGCGACCGAGGTCGCGCGGCTTGCCTTGTCGCGGCTCTATGACCGGCTCAAGCGCGGGGACGAGATCGACCTTGCCGCAGTCGAGGCGGCGTTGCGGCTGGCGCAGGCCGAAACCGAGGATAAGAGCCTCAGCCTATGGCGCGAGGATGCCGGCTTCCGCACCCGCAAGCGCCGCATCGCGGCGCGCTCAGCCGGGCAGGCCGCCTATGTCAAGGCGATGCGCGAGCACGAGCTGGTGTTCGGTCTCGGCCCGGCCGGCACCGGCAAGACCTACCTCGCCGTCGCCGCCGCGATCGATCTGCTGATGGGCGGGCAGGTCGAACGGGTCATCCTGTCGCGGCCGGCGGTCGAAGCCGGCGAGCGGCTCGGCTTTCTGCCGGGCGATCTGCGCGACAAGGTCGATCCCTACCTGCGGCCGATCTTTGACGCGCTCAACGACATGCTGCCGGCCGACCAGATCGCCAAGCGGCTCGCCAGCGGCGAGATCGAGGTGGCGCCGATCGCCTTCATGCGCGGGCGGACCTTGGCGCGCGCCTTCGTGATCCTCGACGAGGCGCAGAACACGACGCCGGTGCAGATGAAAATGTTCCTGACCCGGCTCGGCGAGGGTTCGCGCATGGTCGTGACCGGCGATCCGAGCCAGGTCGATCTGCCGCCCGGCGCCCGCTCGGGCCTCTCGGACGCGCTCGAAGCGCTGCGCGGCATCGAGAACATTGCAATCGTGCGCTTCACCGAGAAGGACGTGGTACGTCATCCGCTGGTGGCGCGGATTGTCGGCGCCTACGACGCACGCGACCGCGCGGCTCGTGGTGGCGAAGCGCCGACATGAACGAACTCTCCGCCGGGCCATCGGTCGAGGTGACGGTTTCTTTCGCTGCTTGGTTCGACGACTGCCCCCATGCGGCCGCGATTGCCGCGAGCGCAGCGCAGGCCGCGCTGCGCGATAGCGGCAGCGCCGGTCAATTCCTCGTGGATGTTACGCTCGCCGACGATACCGAGCAACGGCGGCTCAACCGCACCTATCGCGACAAGGACGCGCCGACCAACGTCCTGGCCTTCCCGCAATGGGCGCCCGGCACGCCGCGGCCGGATCAGCCGGTGCTGCTCGGCGATGTCGTGCTCGCCTTTGAAACGGTGCGCCGGGAAGCTGCCGAGCAGAACAAGCCGTTCGCGAATCATTTGCGCCATCTTGTCGTGCATGGCGTACTCCACCTGCTTGGCTTGGACCACGAAAACGTGGCGGAGGCCGCGGCGATGGAGGCTCGCGAGATAAAGATATTGGCCGGGTTGGGGGTACCAGATCCCTATCGCGGTATTATGTGAGGACGGAAATCCGGACCCCCTTTTGGATGAGCGATACCGAGCCGTCGGCAAGCGACGGCCAGCCTGAACCTCCCGAGCAACCGGGGTCGCTGTCGCGCTTACGCGCCCTGTTGCGGCTGCTGCGCCGGCCGCGCGGCCAGCGCGAGACGATCGATGCCTTGGTCGCGACCGCCGCGACGGAGCTTGGTACCCCGATTACCCCGCAGGAGCGGGTGCTGATCGGCAATGTCCTCAAAGGCCACGGCCGCAATGCCTCCGATGTCATGGTGCCACGCGTCGACATCGTCGCTCTCGATGTCGATCAACCCTTCGCCGAAGTCGTCAAATGCATGGTCGAGCACGGTCATTCGCGCGTACCGGTCTACCGCGAGACGCTCGATGACGTGATTGGCTTTGTGCACGTCAAGGACGTGCTCGGGCCGGTCGCCGACCGCCGCCCCGCCCGGCTGGAGCGGCTGTTGCGCAAGGTTCTGTTCGTCGCTCCGTCGGTGCCGATCCTCGACCTGCTGGTCCAGATGCGCCAAGCGCGCACCCACATCGCGATGGTGATCGACGAGTTCGGCGGCATCGACGGGCTGGTGACAATCGAGGATCTGATCGAGGAAATCGTCGGCGAGATCGAGGATGAACATGATGTCGACGTGGCGCCGGTCCTGATCGAGCGCCCCGATGGCAGCGTTATCGCCGACGCGCGCATCCCGATCGAGGCGCTCGAAGAGCAGCACGGCATCCAGTTGCGTCCCGCTGGGGACCAGGAAGCAGTTGATACGTTGGGCGGGCTTGTCTTTACGCTCGCCGGCCGGGTGCCGAAACGCGGCGAGGTGATCGCTCATCCCGACGGGATCGAGTTCGAGGTGCTGGACGCCGATCCCCGGCGGATCAAGCGGTTGCGGGTGCGCGGCTTGCGTCCAGCAAACGGCGGCAAAGGTGTGGCCAGTGCGTGACACCTCGCCGGGCAGTTCCCCCGGCAGCCCGGTACTACGCGTCCGTCCCGGCGCACGCATGGAGACGCCGCTGTGCCGGTTGGCCCAGGAAGTCGCCGCCCTGGCCGGCTGGCGGCGCTACGGTCTGGCGTTTCTGCTCGGCGCGTTGCTCGCCGGCGCATTACCGCCGATCGACCTGACGCTGCTGATCTTCATCGCGTTTCCCGGATTGTTATGGCTCGACGAGGGCAGCGCCAGCATCTGGGCCTCGGCGCGGCTCGGCTATGTGTTCGGGCTCGGATTTTTTGTCGCCGGCCTTTACTGGGTCGCCGCCGCCTTGTTTGTCGATATCGGCAGCTTCTGGTGGGCATTGCCGTTTGCGGTGCTTGGCCTGCCGGCATACCTGGCGTTTTGGCCGGCGGCGGCATTGCTGGCGACGGCTGTCGGCAGCTCGCGATTGCGCCTGTCGGCGAACGCTCGGATCTGTTTGTTTGTCGTGGCGTGGGGCGCCGCCGAGTGGGGCCGCGGCCATGCTTTGACAGGATTGCCCTGGAATCTCGTCGGCTATGCATGGTCGGGCGGGTTTCCCGGATCGCTTCTGGTTCTGCAAAGCGTCGCCTGGATCGGTATTTACGGGCTGAGCTTCGTGACGGTTCTGGCTGCCGCGCTGCCAGCCTTGTATGGCACGCCGTCGCTATTGCCGCTGTCGGCGTCGCGGCGGGCGGCGCCGGCGCTTGCCGCGCTGTTGCTGATCCTGGTGCCGGCGGTGGCCGGGGCGGTACGGCTGCAGCTGTTGCCGACGATCTCGACGGCGACCTGGCTGCGCCTGGTGCAACCGTCGATCCCGCAGAGTCTGAAATGGGATCCGGCCGCCGCCGAAGCCAATTTTCACCGCCTGATCGAGCTCAGCGCGAGCCCCGCCGACCATCCGCTCGCCGCAGTGCTGTGGCCGGAGGCGGCGGCGACCTTTCTGATCGAGCGCGATGCCGCACGCCGGGCGGCGATCGCCGCGGTGGCGCCTGAGAAGGGTTATGTGATCACCGGCGCGCTGCGGGCCAATCCGCCGCCCGGACCGGTCGTGCAGATTTGGAACAGCATCGAGGCGGTCGATCATGACGGCACGATCCGCGCCCGCTACGACAAGGCGCATCTCGTGCCGTTCGGCGAATATGTGCCGCTTGCCGACTTCTTGCCGATCCGCAAGCTCAGCGTAGGCGCGATCGATTTGAGCGCCGGGCCAGGGCCGCAGACCATCGCCTTGCCGGGTCTTCCCGGGTTTGCGCCGCTGGTCTGCTACGAGGCGATCTTTCCCGGTGCGGTAGTCGATTCCCGGTCGCGCCCTGGTTGGATCCTGAACGTGACGAACGATGCCTGGTACGGCCGCAGCTCCGGTCCGTTTCAGCATTTCGCGATCGCCCGAACCCGCGCGATCGAGGAAGGGCTGCCGCTGGTCCGCGTCGCGAATAACGGTATCAGCGGCGTCGTCGACGCAGCCGGTCGCGTTCTTGCCCGCACCGGCCTCGATGCGATCGGCTATGCCGATGTCGCGCTGCCCGAGGCTGGTCCGCCGACGCTGTACGGCCGCGCCGGTGACTGGCTGTTTTTGATCCTGCTGGTTGCCGGCGTCGCGCCAGTCTTGATTCGGCGGCGCCCCTCGGGGCTTGAATGACGCGGTGCGCATCGGCAGCGACAGATTGTCGTTTACCATTTATGGTTGTACGCCAACATTGACGGCATACTATTGTATGCCATATCACGCTCGCGCCTTTGGATTGCGCGCGAGCACCGATGCCGAGATCAGCAAGACCGGGAAGACGGGGACGTCGCACCGCCGATGCGCCGCATCCGGTCGACATCCATGTCGGCGCTCGCGTCCGATCGCGCCGCGTCGAATTGGGAATGAGCCAGGAGAAGCTGGCAGCGGAGCTCGGACTCACCTTTCAGCAGGTCCAAAAATACGAGCGCGCCGCCAATCGCATCAGCGCCAGCCGGCTCTACTGGATGAGCAAGGTTCTGGATGTAGATGTCCCGTATTTCTACGAAGGCTTTCGGGAATCGGGTGCGCGCTCCGGGTTTGCGGAACCGCCGGCGGCGACATTCGAGTCCGACCCGTTGCAGCGGCGCGAGACAATCGAGCTGGTCGAAGCCTTTTACCGAATAGAGGATCAGACGTTACGTCGCCAAATGCTCGGCTTGGCGAAAAGCTTCGCCGCCGGAGGCGAGCCGAAATAGGCCGCGGCGGGGCCGGCCCCGGCGTTGCTCTAGGAAGATCGGGTCTCCGGGAAGATCGGGCTTGACGCTCGCGGCGCGGCATTCGACAACAAGGCACCCGGACAGGGGGCCGGTCGCATCCCGGTCGGAATTGTGCCGCTGACGGCGCCCTCGGGATTGGCGGGCCTGTTTAATGGGAGATGGTCCTTGGCGAAGCACGATTTTGTTTTTACCAGCGAGTCGGTATCGGAGGGCCATCCCGACAAGGTTTGCGACCGCATTTCCGACGCGATCGTCGACACCTATCTGGCGGCCGAGCCGCAGGCGCGCTGCGGCGTCGAGACGATGGCGACGACCAACCGCATCGTATTGGCCGGCGAAACCCGCGGACCCGCCTCGATCACCAAGGACATGCTGATCGACGTGGCGCGGCACGCGATCCGCGATATCGGGTACGAGCAGGAAGGGTTTCACTGGCAGCGGGCCCAGATCGAGTGCTTCATCCATCCGCAATCGAGCGACATCGCCCTCGGCGTCGATGCGGCCGGCAACAAAGATGAGGGGGCCGGCGACCAGGGCATGATGTTCGGCTATGCCTGTCGCGAGACTCCCGAGCTGATGCCGGCGCCGATCTTTTACGCGCATGCGATCCTGCGCTCGCTGGCGGAAGCGCGCCATTCGGGCGCGGCGTCCCTGCTCGGCCCCGATGCGAAGAGCCAAGTCACCTTGCAATATATCAACGGAAAGCCCGTCGGAGCGACCGCGGTGCTGGTCTCGGCGCAGCATGATTCCAGCATCGGCCCCGAAGAGGTGCGCGAGATCGTCCGGCCGCATGTCGTCAATGTGCTGCCCCAGGGCTGGATGTGCGACGAGGCGCATTTCTACATCAACCCGACCGGGCGTTTCGTGATCGGCGGTCCGGACGGCGATTGCGGCCTGACCGGCCGCAAGATCATCGTCGATACCTATGGTGGGGCGGCGCCGCATGGCGGCGGCGCGTTTTCCGGCAAGGATCCGACCAAGGTGGACCGCTCGGCCGCCTATGCGGCGCGCTATCTTGCCAAGAATGTCGTGGCGGCGGGCCTCGCCGAGTGCTGCACGATCCAGGTCGCCTATGCGATCGGGATCGCCAAGCCCTTGTCGGTTTATGTCGAGACCGACGGCACCGCAAAGGTCGATGAGGACAGGCTGTCGCGCGTTTTGCAGGAGCTGATGGATCTGTCGCCGCGCGGCATCCGCACCCATCTCGGGCTCAATAAGCCGATCTATGCCCGGACCGCCGCCTATGGGCATTTCGGTCGCGCGCCGGAACCGGATGGCGGCTTCTCGTGGGAGCGGCTCGACCTCGTCGACGAGCTGCGCCGCGCGTTTTAGCGGGTCGTCATTCCGGGGCGCGGCCGAGGGCCGCGAGCCCGGAATCCATTTTCCAGAGGCCGATGTTCATGAGTTCCGGGCGCGACGCTGCGCGGCGCCCCGGAATGACCAATTATGGCTCATGAGTAGCCATGCGACCACGAGCCTACCGCCCGGCAGATTGTATGGCCGGCGGCGAGCACGGCCGCTGCGGCCGGGCCAGCGTCGGCTGCAACAGGATCTGTTGCCGCGGCTGACGATCGACCTGCCGGAAACGGAGCCGCTCGATCCGCGCTTATTGTTTTCGCCGGTTCGGGCCGTCTGGCTCGAAATCGGGTTCGGCGGCGGTGAGCACTTGGCGG
>Ga0207646_10008880_pt1 | contig 10010 bp, 10 predicted proteins | sample KBSK5502metaG_FD_184343 | JGI IMG/M metagenome (GOLD analysis project Ga0207646, IMG submission 184343) | Corn, switchgrass and miscanthus rhizosphere microbial communities from Kellogg Biological Station, Michigan, USA - KBS K5-50-2 metaG... | ecosystem: Host-associated > Plants > Roots >...
CGAGAGCGGCACGAGCGTGCTGCCGCACACGCTGATCGTCGCGGGCAAGGGTTCGCGCTTCAACTACCTCGACGAGTACATCGGCGACGGAGATGACGAGGCCGCGTATCGCAGCGGCTCGGCGGAGATCTTCGTGGGCGAGGGCGCGGAGGTCGGGTACGTCGCCATCCAGAAGTGGGGCCGCCGGGCATGGCACTTCGCCGATCAGCGCGCCAGGCTCGCCAAGGACGCGACGCTGAAGCTGTTCAACGTCACGCTCGGCGCGCGCTTCTCCAAAACGCGGGTCGAGGCCTCGCTCATGGGACCGGGCGCGACAGCAGAGCTCAAGGGCATCTACTTCGCGTCGGGCGAGCAGTTCTTCGACTTCCACACGCTGCAGGACCACCAGGTCGGCAACACCACCTCCGACCTGCTGTTCAAAGGAGCGCTGCAAGACACCGCGCGCACGGTCTACGCGGGCCTCATCCGCATCGAGAAGGGCGCTGCGCGCTCGGACGCCTACCAGGCCAACCGCAACCTTGTGCTGTCCGACCACGCCAAGGCGACCTCGATCCCGATGCTCGAGATCGACAACAACGACGTGCGGTGCACTCACGGCGCCACGGTCGGTCCGGTCGACCCGAACCACCTGTTCTACCTGCGCTCCCGCGGCATCCCTGAGAGGACGGCCATGCGGATGCTCGTGCAGGGCTTCTTCGGCCAGGTCCTCGACCGGATCCCGTTCGAGCAGGCACGCAAGCTGGTCGAGGGCGAGCTTGAGTCGCGCCTTGGCTAAGGTCCGCGTGGCCTCGGTGGACGACGTGCCAGTTGGTTCGCTGAAAGCCGTGGTCGCTGATCACACCGAGATCTGTGTCGCGCACGCGGACGACGGGAACTTTTATGCGATCAACGACGTGTGCACGCACGAGAACTTCCTGCTCAGCGGCGGCGAGATGTTCGACCTTCAGGTCGAGTGCCCGCAGCACGGATCGCGATTCCACCTGCAGACCGGTGCGGTGACCGGTATGCCGGCGGTTATCCCGACCAAGGTCTATCCAGTCGAAATCAGAGACGGCGAGGTGTACGTCGAGGTTGGGTCCTCACCCCTACCTGACCTCCCCCTCCGAGGGGGAGGGCATTGATGTATGACGTCGCGGCCGTCCGCAAAGACTTCCCCATCTTCGAGACCGGGATCGCGTACCTCGACTCTGCCAACACGTCGCAGCGACCGCGCCAGGTGACGAGCGCGGTCATGGACTACTGGGAGCGATACAACTCCAACATCCACCGCGCGGCCTACAAGATCGCCGAGGAGGCGACCGACCGCTACGAGGCGACGCGTGAGAAGGTGCGCGCCTTCATCAACGCCGCGTCGACCAAGGAGATCATCAACACGCGCGGGACGACCGAGGGCATCAACCTCGTGGCGTACGCGTGGGGCCGTGCCAACGTCAAGCCGGGCGACCTCATCGTGCTCACGATCCTCGACCATCACTCGAACATCGTCCCGTGGCAGATCCTGGCCACGGCCAACGGCGCGCGCATCGAGTACGTGGACATCGACGAGCGCGGCGAGCTGCGCCAGGACCAGTTCCGCGAGCTGATGGAAGAGCAGCCGAAGCTCGTCGCGTTCAGCCAGGTGAGCAACGCCCTCGGGACGATCAACCCGGTCGAGGACATGGTCAAGCGTGCCAAGGCTGCAGGCGCGACCGTGCTGGTCGACGGGGCGCAGGGGGCGCCGCACCAGGGCGTCGACGTGCGCGCCCTCGGATGCGACTTCTATGCGTTCAGCGGGCACAAGATGCTGGGGCCGACCGGCGCCGGCATCCTCTACGGCCGGCGCGAGCTGCTGGAGCAGATGGACCCCTTCATGGGCGGCGGCGACATGATCAAGACGGTCCGCGTCGAGGGCACGACCTACCACGACCTGCCGTGGAAGTTCGAAGCCGGCACTCAGGCGATCGGCGAGGTCATCGGCCTGGGTGCGGCGGTCGACTACATCGGCGAGCTCGGCATGGAAAACATCCGCGAGCACGAGACCGAGATCACCGAGTACGCATATGAAGCGCTGAGCGAGATCGAGGGCCTGACCGTCTACGGTCCGCCTCCCTCGCGCCGCGCCGGCGTCATCTCCTTCGCGCTCGACGGCATCCACCCGCACGACCTGGCCACCATCGCCGACCGCGACCAGGTGTGCCTGCGCGCAGGCCATCACTGCGCAATGCCCTTGATGACGCGGCTCGGGGTGTCCGCCACCGCCCGAGCCTCCTTCTATGTCTACACCCAGAAGGACGAAGTCGACCGCCTCGTCGGTTCCATCAAAGAGGCGCAGAGGATATTCAAGTGAGCAGCAAGCCGGTTTCGGCGGACGACCAGTTCTACCGCGAGTACATCCTCGACCACTACAAGAACCCGCGCAACTTCGGCCGCCTCGAGCACCCCGACATCACGCACGAGGAGGACAACCCGCTCTGCGGTGACGTGGTCGGCATGGACTTCCGCATCAGGGACGGGGTCATCGACGACATCCGGTTCCACGGCCGCGGGTGCGCCATCTCGCAGGCGTCGGCTTCGCTGCTGACCGAGCGTTTGAAAGGCATGCCGCTCGATGACGCCAAGAGGATCAACAAAGACGACGTGCTCGGCGAGCTGGGCATCGAGATCTCACCTGCGCGCATCAAGTGCGCGCTGCTGTCGTTGAAGGTGCTGAAGGTAGGCGCCTACGGGCTGGCCGGGGATGACGAGGACGAGGAGTAACCGATGAACACGATGCACGAAGAAGCACCGTTCCGCGACCTGAAGATAGATGACATCCGCAAGCTCATCGACGAGGGCTACGACATCGTCGACGTGCGCGAGGACTGGGAATGGAACAAAGGGCACCTGCCCGGCGCGTCGCATGTCGTGCTGAGCGAGATCCTTGCGCACCCGAACGCGCAGAAGTTCAACGACCGCACCATCTTCGTGTGTGCGGTTGGTGAGCGGTCGGCGGTTGCCGCCGAGATGGCCGTGGCCCTCGGCGTCAAGGACGTGGTGAGCTTCCGCGGCGGCACCAAGGCATGGAAGGAAGCCGGCCTTCCGCTGGAGACCCCATGAGCGATCTCGCACCCACGACCCAGGTCGCGGAGGGCGCCACCGTCAAGCCGGAGGACGTCATCGAGGTGCTGCGCCAGTGCTTCGACCCCGAGATCCCGGTCAACATCGTCGACCTCGGGCTGATCTACGAAATCGCAATCAAGCCCGAACGGGTCGACATCAAGATGACGCTGACCGCGCTCGGCTGCCCGATGGCCGCCGACGTGATGGCGGACGTGCGCGACCACCTGCTCACGCTGCCCGGCGTCCAGGACGCGGGCGTGGACATCGTCTATGACCCGGTCTGGACCCCCGAGCGGATGTCGGAGGAAGCCCGCTGGGAGCTGGGGATGGTCTAGGGGTAGGTGAGAACCCCTTCGTTGCAGTCATAGGCTGCTCCGCCAAAAAGTCCGGCTGAGCTGCCGCCGGACTGCCCGGTCGGCTGGCAGACGATGTGCGACCAGGCGATCTGAAAGCCGCCCAAAAGAATCGCCACCGAGGCGAGAGCAGCCGCGGCGAGCGATAGCCATGTTCGCGGGCCGCGGGTTGCCATGGCCGAGAGAACGGTCGCGGCGGCGGCGAGCGCGGCCGCGATGATGTCTCCCAGACCGATCGAAAACAACGCCAGGACTCCGAGCACGAAGAGCCCGGCGGCAGCGGCACCCCGCAGTGCCGGCCGCACCGCCGGCGGCACCACCAGTGAGGCCGCAAGCAGGAGGGCCATCAGGATCTCGTAGCCCGCCACGAATGGGACGACCCACGGTGTGTCGGTCGGAGGCTCGCCTGGCCCACCCTGGCTCCGGATGATCGAGAGATACAGGACGACGATGGCGGCTATGGCGACGACCGCCACGGCGACCAGGACTCGCGCCGCCATCCCTTCTGATCGGGGCTGAGCGGCGGCCACGGTCGAAGTCTAGGTGTAGCGAGAATGTGCAGCGCGTGAGCGATCACCACCACGACGAGGGCTCCTACGCCGATGCCGCCGCCCGGCGCGCGGTCATCGTCAGCGCCCTCGTCCTCGGCATAGCCTCGGCCGTCGAGTTCGGCGCCTCCTTGCGAGGGCACTCCGCAGGCGTGCTCGCCGACGCCCTGCACAACGCGGGCGACGCGGCCACGACGCTGGTCCTGCTGGTCGCGTTCGCGATCGCCCGCCGCCCGGCGACGCGCCGATTCCCCTCTGGCTTCGGTCGCGTCGAGGACGTCGCAACTCTGGTCATCGTGGTCGTCATCCTCATCACCGCCGCGGCGGCGGCGTTCGAGTCGGTGGGTCGCCTGCTCTCCAGCGAGGGCTACACGAACCCGTACGCCGGGCTCGCGGCCGCGGGGATTGCGGTCATCGCGAACTTCGGTGTGTCCGAGTACAAGATCCGCGTCGGCCGCCGCATCCGCTCGTTCGCGCTCGAGGCCGATGGGCTGCACTCACGGCTGGACGGGCTTGTATCCGCGGGGGCTTTCGCGGGCCTCGCTCTCGCGTGGGCAGGCTTCGCGATCGCGGACTCGATGGCGGGCGTCCTCATCGCATTCGCGATCATCTACATCCTCGCCGGCACCGTCGGCCGGCTGGTGTTGCGGATGATGGACGCCGTCGATCCGCAGCTGATCGAACAGATCAGCAGCGCCGCCGCGAGCGTCACCGGAGTTCTCGGCGTTCACGACGTGCGTGCTCGCTGGGTGGGACGCGAGCTGGTCGCAGTTCTGCACGTCGACTGCCCGCCCGACGCAACCCTCGCCCAGGCGCATGACATCGCGCAGGCTGTGGAGAAGGAGGTCCACGAGCGAGTGCCCGCCGTTCATCTCGATGTGCACATGGATCCGGGAACCGGGAAGCATTCCCACACTCCCTAAACTTTCACCTGTGACTGAATTCAGCCCCGGGCTGGAAGGAGTCGTCGCCGCTCAGACCGCGATCAGCGAGGTCGACGGCGCCAATGGTCGCCTCATCTATCGCGGCGGATACCTGATAGAGGACCTCGCACCTACCGTCTCCTTCGAAGAGACCTCGTACCTGTTGTGGAACGGCGAGCTGCCGAACAGGTCTCAGCTCGACGCGCTGCGCCAGGAGATGGCCGCCGCGCGCAAGCTCAAGGACTCCACGCGCAGCGTCATCACCTCGCTCGAGTACGACACCGACCCGATGGACGTGCTGCGCACGGCCATCTCGGCGCAGGGAGCCACAAAAGCACTACAGAAGCCGACTGTCAGCGAGGCGATCGCGCTGACCGCGGTGATGCCGACGATCGTCGCCGCGGCGCACCGGCGCCGCCACAAGCGCGACCTGGTCGAGCCGCGTGCCGAGCTCAGCCACGCCGCGAATCTCCTCTGGATGATGGACGGCCAGGAGCCGGCGAAGGAACGCGTTCACTGGCTCGACCAGTACCTCGTGCTGCTGGCCGACCACGGCCTCAACGCTTCGACGTTCACCGCGCGCGTGGTCGCTTCGACGGGGAGCGACCTCACCTCGTGCGTGGTCGGCGCGATCGCCGCGCTCAAGGGTCCCTCACACGGCGGCGCGACCTACGCGGCGCGCACGATGCTCGACTCGATCGGGTCTCTCGAAAATGTTGAGAAATGGCTTGCGGATGCGCACGCCAAGCACGCGCGGTTCCCCGGCTTCGGCCATCGCGTGTACAGGACCTACGACCCGCGCGCCAAGATCCTGCGCGAGATGGCTACGACCGCAGACCCGAAGCTGCACCAGCTGGCCGCGCACACCGAAGAGGTCGCGCTCAAGATCCTCCACGACGCGCACCCCGAGCGGCCCAACGCGACCAACGTCGACTTCTGGGCGTCGGTCGTGCTGACCGGCACCGGCGTGCCGAAGGAGCTCTTCACGTGCCTGTTCGCCACTTCGCGCATCGCGGGCTGGACGGCCCACGTGCTCGAGTCCCTCGCGGATCTGCGCATCATCCGGCCGGCTTCGCAGTGGATGGGCCCCGAGCCGGGCAAGAAGCCGGTCCCGATGGACAAGCGCTGATGCCGTCGGAGTACGTCCCCGGCCTCGAGGGCATAGTCGCGGCTCAGACCGAGATCTCCCTCGTGGACGGCGCGAACGGCCAGCTCGTGTACCGCGGTTATGTGATCGCCGACCTCGCGGAGGAGATTTCGTTCGAAGAGGTCGCGCACCTCTTCTGGTTCGGCAGCCTGCCGTCGAGAGCTCAGCTCGACGGTCTCGCGGCACAGCTGTCGTCGGTGCGCACGCTCACCCCGGCGGCGATGACCACACTCGACGCGCTGCCCACGGACTCCGACCCGATGGACGTCCTGCGCAGCGTGCTGTCGGTGCAGGGCGTGCTGCCTCACCTGCAGAAGCCGACCGTCGAACACGCGGTCCACGCGACCGCCGCCCTGCCCACGATCCTCGCGGCGTTCCATCGGCGCCGGAAGGGTCTCGACTTTGTGAAGCCGAGGCCGGACCTCGGCCACGCCGCCAACTACCTCTACATGCTCAACGGCGAGGAGGCGAGGCCCGAGCTGGTGCGAGCGCTCAACACCTACCTCGTGCTGCTCGCGGATCACGGCATGAACGCCTCGACATTCACCGCCCGCGTCATCGCGTCAACCGACTCGGACCTGGCATCGTGCATCGTCGGCGCCATCGGCGCGCTGAAAGGTCCGGCCCACGGAGGCGCGCCCTCGGCGGTGATGGATCAGCTCGAGCAGATCGGCACCGCAGAAAATGCCGAGCACTGGATGCGCGAGGCGCGCAATCGCAAGGAACGATTCATGGGCTTCGGGCACCGCGTCTACCGCACCTATGACCCGCGCGCGCGGATCCTCAAGCTGATGTGCCAGCGCCTGAACCCGAAGTTCTACGACCTTGCGTCGAAGGTCGAGGAGACAGCGATGGCCATCCTCCACGAAGAGCACCCGGAACGGCCGCAGGCCACGAACGTCGAGTTCTACTCCGCAGGGGTGCTGCAGGCGATCGGCCTCCCGAAGGACTTTTTCCCTCCCACCTTCGCGGCGTCGCGCGTGGCGGGATGGTCTGCGCACGTGCTCGAGCAGGCATCGCACAACCGGCTCATCCGTCCGCAGTCGGAGTACGTCGGACCCCAACCCAGAAAACCGGTCCCGCTCGCCGAAAGAGGCTAGGCCTCTGACTCGGAAGCTCGGGTTGGCAGGCCTGGCCTGGTTCCTCGTCCTGGTCGCGGCCGTCACCGGGTACTGGGTGCTGCAGCCCGTCTTGCGCGACCCGCTTGCCAGTGATTTCACGCTCGTCTTCATCGCGGTCCGCATCGGCACCGAGCACGGCTGGAGCCACATCTATTCGCTGCAACTGCAGCATCAGCTCTTCACCGAGCTGCGGCCGGGGATCTTCTTCAACGACGGCCAGCGTTTCATCGCCCCCCCGCCGCTCGCCTGGGTCACGCTGCCATTGACGGGGTTCGGCGCGGCTGGTGCTTTCTACGCGTGGACGGCCCTGTCGCTCGTGGCGCTCGCCGCCGCCTGGTGGTTAGGCGCTCCAGGTGGTGGGCTCGAGAAGGCGGTGTGGCTCATCGGCGCGATCGCCTGGTACCCGGTCCTTTACGGGCTGCAGTACGGACAGCCCGCCCTGGTGGTGCTGCTCGCCGTCATCGGTTGCTGGCGTCTCGCCGAGGGCGGGAGGCCTTACCTGGCCGGGCTGGCGCTTGCCGTGGGCACCAGCCTCAAGCCGCAGCTGGTGCTTGCGGTGCCGCTGGTGCTGCTGCTTGGCGGAAGATGGCGAATTGCCGCCGCCTGGGCGGTCTCGGCCGGCGCGCTCGCAGTCCTGTCGCTGCTCACGCTCGGCGCGACCGGCCTCAGTGACTACCGGAGCCTGCTGGCCGAGGCGCAGGCGCTCCCGAACAACCGCTACTTCACGTGGGCGTACATCCTCGGCCCTGGCGCGCTCAGCTACGCGGCCCAGGCGGTGATCCTGATGGCGACCGCCGCGGGGGCATATCTGAACCGGCACGGCTCGACCGGACGCCTCCTGGCGCTCGGCCTCCTGGCCGGCGCCGTGGGCGCCACGTACTGGCACTTGCAGGATTTCACGATCCTGGTGGGTGCGGCCTGGCTCTTCTGGCGCGACAATCCGCCGGCATGGCAACGCACATGGATGGCGGTGACGGCGTTGACGATCGAGCTCGCCTGGCCGCTGACGCCCCTGCCCCTCCTGATCGCGACAGCGGCCTGGCTCGCGTTCCTGGTCTACCCGGCAAAGAAGGCGGTGCCGCTGCCGGCGTGAAGGCGGGGGCGGTGAGGATCCGCCACGCGCGGATCATCGTCGCCGCCGGCGCCGCGATCGTGGCGCTGGCGATTCTGCTGCTCTCGCGCAACTTCAACTTCTACTTCGACGAGTGGGACTTCATCCTCGCGGCGCCGGACTGGACGTGGCTCAGCATCCTGCAGCCGCACAACGAGCACCCTGTCGTGATTCCAAAACTCATCTACGCGGCGCTGCTCAACACGGTCGGCCTGCGCGCTTACTGGCCCTACATGGCAGTGCTGCTGGCGCTTCACGCGACCAACGCCTTCCTGATTTTCGAGCTGGTGCGGGGGCGCAGCGGCGACCTCATCGGCGTGGCCGCTGCTGCCCTCATGCTGGTCCTCGGCGCGGGTTGGGAGAACCTCTTGTGGGCCTTCCAGATGACCTTCGTCGGCTCTGCCGCCTGCGGGCTGGGCGCGCTGCTGGCGCTGCAGCGTATGTCCGGACCGCGAGGCGTCGCCGCGGTGGTCACCCTCACGACTGTCTCGATCCTTTTTTCGGGAATCGGCCTCTTCTTTGCGGTGGCGGTTGCCGCGCAGATGGCCATCGACAAGGAAAATCGTCGCAACCTCCTGTGGCTGGCGCCGCTGGCGATCGCGCTGGCCGTCTGGTACGTCACGCTCGGCCGGACCGGCACGCCGACCAGCCCGCCGCCCTCTGTCATGAACCTCACCATCGCGCCCGTGTACGTCCTTTGGGGGCTCGGCGCTGCCGCGGCGGCGCTCATCGGCGAAACAGGCTGGTGGGGAGCCGTCGCACTGGTGCTTGCACTCGCGAGCGTCGGATGGAGCTGGCGCCGGCGCACTCCCGATGCGTTCGCGCTGGCGATCACGGCCGCGGCCCTCAGCCTCTATGGCGTAACCGCGCTCACGCGTGGCCAGTTCGGCTACGACCAGGCGGCGTCGGGCCGATACGTGTACGAGGGCGCGATCTTCTGGCTGCTGCTTCTTTCCGACGCCGCAGCCGCGCTCCCGTGGCGCGGAACGTGGCGGCCGGCGCTCGCGGCGTGTGTCTTTCTCGCGTGCTTCAACAGCGCGGCGTTGCTGTTCGAGTACGGCTCCGCCAAGACGCTGCAGATGCAGCGGGAGGGCGCGGACCTCCAGGCGCTGAACAGCCTGCGCGGCGATCCGTGCCTGAAGCCGAACGGCTTCGCCGACGCGCTCGTGATGCCGCAGGTGGGCTCGCCGGCCGTGTACTACCGCGCGCTCGACCTGTACGGCGATCCCGCACCAAAGGGACCCGTTGCGGACCGCGCCGACTACGACCGCGCCCGCCAGAACCTGCTGTTCACGGCCTGCCGTTGATAACGCCGAGGCAGTTCGCCATCGCCTACGCGATGGCGCTGGTGCCGGCTCTGGCGCTTGCGATCGGACAGCCCGTTTGGTCGCGCGTCGACGAGGCCGCTCACTACGACGTAATCGCCCAGTACGCGGCAGGCGTCTATCCGCGCGACGCGACGACCACGGTCCGGCCCGACACGCTCGAGATCATGCAGCGATCGGGCGTGTACGGATTCGTCGTCGACAACGAGTACGTGAAGCCCGACCCCGGCCTGCAGCCGATGCCGTCAGGACTGACGTCAGATTCGCAGGTGCTCTGGATCCGCCGTCACGGATGGGAGTTCTCATACGAGGCGTTCCAGCCGCCGCTCTATTACGCACTGGCGCTGCCCGCCTGGTTCGCCGGCCACGCGATCGGCGGCACTCTCGGCTCTCTCTACGCGGTC
>Ga0207646_10008881_pt1 | contig 10010 bp, 9 predicted proteins | sample KBSK5502metaG_FD_184343 | JGI IMG/M metagenome (GOLD analysis project Ga0207646, IMG submission 184343) | Corn, switchgrass and miscanthus rhizosphere microbial communities from Kellogg Biological Station, Michigan, USA - KBS K5-50-2 metaG... | ecosystem: Host-associated > Plants > Roots >...
TCAAACTCTTCACTCACCGCGACCGCTTCGGCGCCTCCGTGACGCTCCCCGCCGGCAGTTCGAGGGTCGAACCCGGAGCAGTCCCGAGCAGCGACGTCACGCTTTCCTGGTCGACGTTCTCAGACGCGGCCGCTGAGGCGGGCATCTCGCGGCGCTACGGCGGCATCCACTTCGAGCAAGGTGATCTCGACGCTCGAGCTACCGGCCGAATCGCTGCTCGACTCGCGTGGGAGCGGGCTCGGGATTACTGGGAAGGAGGCTAGTTCGTAGGAGTTTGCACACCCCCAAACCGGGTAGTAGCTCGTTACTGCGGGGAGAAAGGGGAGGAGCATGAAGAGACTGGTTGGCGGGCTCGCCGTCTTTCTTGCGGCGTCGGTGCTCGTTCCTGCCACGTCATCGGCGGCGGGACCTGCCGCGGCCACCGGCGGCGGCAGAGGGACGACCGACGGCGTACACGCATTCTCGGACTTCGGCTTCAGCGTGATGCGGTCGAGTGGGGGTGCCGTCGAGGGGCACTTCAACTGCCTCATGGCGGGGTCGTCGCAGTTTCCCGGCTTCACACTGATGGCCGTGCGTGGTCAGGTGACGCACGCAACCATAGGAGCGAGCGGCGCGAGCTTCGACGGGGCCGGCATGTTCCTGGCACCGGGGGTGTTCGACAAGTCTGCTGCCACCTTCCACGTCGAGGTGACGGCGGGCGGCCCCGGGGTCGGGACGTTACATCTGACGCTGCTCACGCCATTTTTGTTCGATCTTCCGGTGGAGCACGTCCTACGCGGTCAGATCAGCATCCACTAGGGAATGAGCACGAGGGAAGGAGGAAATATGCGACGCAGCGCACGGTTCTGGGGGCTCGGCGCCGTCGTGGCGCTCGCTGCCGCGCTGACGCTCCTGACGACCTTTGCCTCAGCCGCGTCCTCGGGCGAGGCTCAGCACGTTCGCTGGGACATCATCAGCACGACCGGGATACCTCCCGCGCCCCTGAATCCCGGTGGTCACGCTTCGGCGACGGCTCCCAACGGTGACACGATTACGCTCATGGGATCCGGTCATTTCGTCGCGCCCGCAAGCGGAGGAGGGTCCAGTGCAGTGGACGGGGGAGGCACATGGACCACATCCTCCGGTGGGAGCGGCACCTATGAGGTCACGGCGCTGGTCAGCTGGGAGCGCGCCAATGACCAGGCCAATGTTGGCTTCGTCGACAAGATCGACGAAGGGACTCGGACGAACGGCACAGCCGTTCTCAAGATCGCGTTCTCGGACGGGAGCAGCGGCGTTCTGACCGTTGGTTGCCACGGTCCTGGGGCGCCCCCTGGGATCTTCGAGGGAATCGCGACGACGAAGGGGTACAAGACGTACTACAACGTGCCGGCGCCCGCCTCGGGCGTGGATGCGGGCCGCACGATCTTCCACGTTCGTTAGGGCCTCGACGCATCGAACTGCGACAGGGCAGCCACCTCGGCTGCCCTGTCGCTTCTCGAATCCGCCGGGTTAGAAGTGTGACGTGAGGCCGGCGCCGCTGGCGTCGCCGTCGACGGACGCTTCCTCCGCGGCCGCGCCGTCCTGAGCGTTCTCGTACCACGAGTAGGCGTACTTGCCGTCGTCCAGATCCTTGGCGAACTTCGTCAGCTTCAGGGGGTGGAACGTGTCGCACATCACCGCGAGCTCGTGCGTCTCGTGCGTGCCAATCGACTTCTCCGCGAGACCCGGCTGCGGCCCGTGCGGCAGGCCCGACGGGTGCAGCGTGATCGAGCCGACGTCCACCCCCCGCCGCGAGCCGAACTTGCCCGAGACGTAATAGATCATCTCCTCCGACTGCAGATTCGAGTGGTGGTAGGGAATCGGCACGGCGAGGGGATCGAAGTCGAGCTTGCGCGGACAGAACGAGCAGATCACGAAGTTGCGTCCCTGGAACGTCTGGTGCGACGGCGGCGGCTGGTGGATGCGGCCGGTGATCGGCTCGAAGTCGTGGACCGAGAACGTCCACGGATAGAGGTAGCCGTCCCACCCCACGACGTCGAAGGGGTGGTAGTCGAGGAGGTATGTCTGGTAGCCGCCGCGGACGCGCACCTTGACGGGAAACTCGCCCTGGTCGCGGTGCGTGTTGAGCTCCGCGGGCGGATGGATGTCCCGGTGGTAGTACGGCGCGCCCTCGAGCATCTGCCCGTACTGGTTGCGGTAGCGCTTCGGGATCTCGACCAGGCCCGGCGTCTCGAACACGAGGTAGCGCTGCTCGCCCTCCGGCTCGAAGCGGTACGTCGTGCCGCGCGGGATGACGATGTAGTCGCCCTCCTTGTAGGGCACATTGCCGAAGATCGTCTCGAGCGTGCCCGTCCCTTCGTGAACGAAGACGACTTCGTCGCCCTCGCCGTTGCGGAAGAAGTAATCCATGCCCTTTGCCGGACGGCAAAGGGCTATCTCGACGTCGTCGTTCCACATCAGCGTCCTGCGCCCTGTGATCTCGTCGCCTTCCGCCTCGATGTCGTAGGTCTTCAAGTGACGGTGCGCGTGCGTGTCCGGGACCCATTCGTCGCGCTTGATCTCCTCGAAGCCGCCGATCTTCATCACACGGCACGGCGACTGAAGGTGATAGAGGATCGACTCCATCCCGACGAAGCCCTCCATGCCCATGACCTCCTCGGTCAGGAGCGTTCCGTTGTCGCGGAACTGGATGTGGCGCTTGCGGGGGACGTCGCCCAGGCGCTGGTAGAACGGCACGACTAGAGGATAACGACGGCCGCGCGGGCCGAGCCCACACGGCCTCTTTGCGCCGCCGCCTAGTCGGCGGCTTGGACGGCCGCGCGGGCCGAGCCCACACGGCCTCTTTGCGCCGCCGCCTAGTCGGCGGCTTGGACGGCCATTGCCGCGAGAGCGCTCCCGATGATGGGTGCGAACTTGAAGCCGTGCCCGCTGCACGGCGAGCCGATGACGACCCTGCCGCGGCGTTCGAGGATGAACTGCTCGTCGGCGGTGGTCGTGTACATGCACGTCTCCACGGCGACCGGATCGGGGTCGGCATCAGGGTAGGTGCGGGCGATCCACTCCGACACGCGGTCGACCACCGCCGGGTCGGGCTCCCCCGGCTCGTCGGGACCGGCAACGGCTCCGGCGTGATGCACGCCCCCCTTCAGGCCGTGGAGCGGGTCGTGCAGCGAGAAGATCAAGTGACCGCGCGTCTCCGGATCCAGCTGTGCGACCACCGGCAACGGCTCGCCTTCACGGCGGAAGTACGCAACGGTCTCGCGGGTAGTTCGGACGGGCAAGTCCGGGATGAAGTTCCTGACCCACGGGCCGACCGTCAGTACGATCACCTTTGCGTCGAGCTCGTCGAGAGATTCGACGTGCGTCTTCTCCTCGAGACGGGCGCCGCGCGCCAGCGCGCGGTCGATGAAAGCTCGGTGCGCGACGTCCGCACGCACGATGCCGGCCTCGGGCTGGAAGAGTGCCGTCCACCCGTCTGACACGCCGAGCGGCCAACGGCTTCGTGCTTCCTTGGCTTCGAGTAGCTCGTACTCGACCCCGGTCGCCGCGAGTGCATGCTGGGTGCTCTGCTCCGAGCTCTCGACCAGCTCGAGCAGGCCGTTCAGCTCGAGCAGCTTCTGCCCCGATTCCTGCTCGAGCTCTCGCCAGCCTGCGAATGCCTCCCTCGCCAGCTCGACGAACTCGACCTCCGGGTAGGCGAGCCGCACGATGCGCGAGCGGCCGTGGCTCGAGCCGTGCGCGTGTCCCACGCGGAACTGCTCGAGGAGCAAGACGTCACGGCCCTGGCTTGCCAGCGCGTAGGCAGTGGCAGAGCCCATGATCCCAGCTCCGACGACGACGACCTCGGCCTTCAGACCGGTCAAGCTACGCGGTTCCGCAGGACGCCAATCCCCTCGATCTCCAGCTCGACGTCGTCGCCGCGTTGGAGCCAGCGCCCGTCGCCGTGCTCGAGAATGCAACCCGTTCCCACCGTGCCCGATCCGAGGACGTCGCCGGGACGAAGGTGCGTGTTCCGCGCTGCGTGGGCAAGCATCGCATCCCACGAGTGGTACATCTCCGCGAGGTCTCCGCGCGACCGTTCCTCACCGTTCACGCGCGCGATCATCGTGCCGCTCCTTCCGTCGAATTCGTCGGGAGTCACCAGGATCGGTCCGAGGCTGGTCGCGAAGTCCTTGCCTTTGGCGGGACCGAGCCCCACCTTCATCTCGACTCGTTGAAGATCGCGGGCTGACCAGTCGTTCATGATCGTGAAGCCGCCGATCCCCTCGTCCGCGCCGATGATCGCCGCGACCTCGAGCTCGTAGTCGAGCTCGTTCGTGTCGGGTGGATACGGAATTTCGTCGCCAGGTCCATAGATCGCCGCCGGGTTCGAGAAGTAGAAGACCGGGATCTCGTACCACTCGGGCGGCACCTCCTGTCCGCGCAGCGCGCGGGCGGTCTTTACGTGTTGCTCGAAGGCGTAGAAGTCGCGGACGGAGGGCGGATGCAGCACCGGCGGACGGAAGTCCACCTCGGCGAGCGGATATTCCGCGTGCCTGCGCGCCGTGCCGCCGCCGGTGAAGAAGGCCTGGAGCGTCTGTGCCGCGAGCTGGACGACGGCGTCACCCTCGATGACCCCGGGCCAGCCGCGCTCGAGCTGCAGATCCTTCGGAGTGAACATGCAGAGTTTCATGACACTCTCGTCGCGGTTGCGTTCCCGTGCCTGGCACCGGGACGCGTCCGGGAAGCCCGCCTCGCGTCGGAGAACGCCGAATCGCGTGCGTCACTCGTAACTGTTTCGTACCGGTGCCTGGCACCGGTACGTTCCGCGAGCCCGCCGCGCGTCATGGCTCAGTGTGGACGATCACGTCGGCGATGTCGGGACGCGCGCGCCGGATCCTTTCCTCGATGTCGCTGGCACGGGCATGCGCCTCCGCCAGCGCGCTCGACGGATCCAGGCCCAGCGTCAGGTACGCCAGCAGCCCTTCGTCGGTGCGGACGAAGCGCAACTCGCGCGGCTCCTCCCCCGTGACCTCGCGCACGATGCGAAGCACCACGTCCCGCTCCGCGCGGTCGTCTCCAATCCGCCTCCCCTCGACCGCCTCGCCGAGCGGCTCGATGTGCGTCTGAACCGAGTCGACCTCGGGGACGGCGGCCGCGATCGCGCGCTCGACCTCGCTCGCCACCTCGTGCGCCTCCTCGAGCGTCATCTCGCCCGGCAGCTTCAGATGCAGTGACACGTCCGTCCGGCCGCCGACGTCGAGAACGCTGACGTTGTGCACCTCTCGCACCGAGGGAACCCCCAGGGCCGCCGCGTGGACGCGGTCGCGGATGGCAGCTTCGTCTTCCTCGGGCTCGACGTGGACGACGACGTCGCTCCCGGGTAACGCAGCGCTGAGCGCGTCCTCCACGCGGTCGGCGGCCGCATGACCCTGCCCGACGGCTGCGCCCGGCGGAACGCTGATGACCGCGTCCATGAACTGCCGCGCCCCCGCCTGCCGCATCCGGAGTCGCCGGAGCCTCACCGGCGGGTCGATCCTCGCGATCGCAGCGCGAGCCGCCTCTTCTGCATCTGCCGGTGCGCGATCCATCAGGACGTCGATGTTCCGCTTCATCAGCCGCGCGGCGGCAAGGAGGACGAGGACGGCCACGAAGAGCGCTGCGGCCGAGTCTGCCCCCCTATGGCCTTCGTGCACGAGCACGAGCCCCACAAGCACTGCGACTGAGCCGCCGAGATCGCTGGCGAAGTGGAGCGCGTTCGCCGCCAGCGCGGCACTGCGGTAGCGACGCGATGCGCGCCACAGGACGGCGGTGCGACTGATGTCGACCACGATGACGATCCCGATCACCGCGAACGCGTACCAGCGGGCCTCGACGGACGCCGTCCTTCCGCCGACGAGATGCGTGATCGCCCGCCACGCGATGAAGAAGCTGGCCGCGACGAGGATCGCCGCTTCGGCAAGAGCGGAGAGATGCTCCGCTTTGCCGTGGCCGTACTGGTGTGCGATGTCCGCGGGCCTCACCGCGACGCCGAGTGCAAAGAACGTCAGCAGCGCAGCGACGAGGTCGGTGCCCGAGTGCAGCGCCTCGGAGATGAGGCCGAGACTGTGCGCCGCAAGACCGGCGCCGAGCTTGAGCGCGATGAGCACGATGGCTGCGACCACCGAGACGAGCGCCGTCCGTCGCTGAGGATCCACCCGGCTAGTGAAACAGAAGAGCCCGCCGGCAAGGCGGGCTCTTCGCTCTCTCCTCTTTCTGAAGCTACGAGCTGGCGATGTCCCCGTGGAAGTGCTCGTTCAGCGTCGTACCGGACCCCTTGCCGCGGTCCTGCCAGTGACGCACGAGCAGCTTTCCGTTTCCGCCACTGCTCGGCGCCGTGTAGTTGTAGTTGAACTTGCAGTCGGTGCTATTCGTCGCTCCGTCGCACGAGAACACTGCTCCCGCGCCGAAGAACGCCGAGATGAAGTCACTTGTGAAGCACGCGGCAACACACGTTCCCTTTTTGTTGAACGTGCCACCGGTGATCGTGCCCTCGAGGTAGCCCCCGAAGCGGCCCTTCACACCGGCGCGAACGAGATGGCCGTGCTTGCTCTTGTTCGCGGCGCAGTTGCCCGGGCTGTTGCCGGCGAAGGTCGTGAACGTCCCCTTGTCGGCGCGGCGCAACCGGAAGGTGCCGTCGCCGTTCGCGTGCACCTGGTAGGTCCGGGTCTCCGTCAGGGTCGCCCACGGCTCGGTCCCGTCACAGCGACGGTCGGTCGTCGTGAGCGAGAAGGTGAACTTGTTCTTGCCCTGTGCCTTGCCTTTGCCCTTGCCGCCCGGATCGGCGAGGCCCGACGCGGCGAGCGTCAAAACCCCGACTAGCAGGACGACCGGAATGATCAAGCGACGCATCTATTTCCACCCCTTTTGCTGGCTTTCTCTGTCCGTGGGGTAGATGCCGCCCACCGTCGAAGCTTGTGGTTTGCCCAGACAGTCCGGCTCAGAGGTTGCCGCGCAGGGCCTGCTCGCGCTCGATTGCCTCGAACAGCGCCTTGAAGTTCCCTTCTCCGAAACCACGTGCGCCGTGGCGCTCGATCACCTCGAAGAAGAGCGTGGGCCGATCCTGCGCGGTCTTCGTGAAGATCTGGAGCAGGTAGCCGTCCTCGTCACGGTCTGCGAGGATGCGCAGCCGGCGGAGGTCGTCCCAGTCCTCGCCGATCTCGCCGACGCGGTCGCCGACGTCCTCGTAGTACGCGTCGGGCGTGGCGAGGAAGACGACCCCCTGATCCTGCAGCGTCTCGACTGTCCCGACGATGTCCTCCGACTGCAGCGCGACATGCTGGACGCCGGGGCCCCCGAAGTACTCGAGGTACTCCTCGATCTGGCTTTTGCGCTTCCCCTCGGCCGGCTCGTTGATCGGGAACTTGATCTTCCCCTCGCCGTCGGCCATCACCTTCGACATCAGCGCCGAGTACTCGGTGTGGATCTGCTCGTCCGCGAAATGGATGATGTTCGTGAAGCCCATCGTGCGCTCGTAGAACTCGACCCAGTAGTCCATCCGGCCGAGCTCCACGTTGCCGACCACGTGGTCGATCGCCTTCAGGCCGACCCCGGTCGCAGGTCGGCCGTTCGTCCGCGCCACCTCCTGGAAGCCGGGCAGAAAGAGGCCGTTGTACTCGTTGCGGTTGACGAACGTGTGGACGTTCTGGCCGTAGGTCGCGATCGTCGCCAGCTCGACTCGCCCGAAGTCGTCTTCGACCCAGTGGGGGTCGACGACACCGCGGGCGCCGCGCTGGACGGCCTGTCGATAGGCCTCACCTGCGTCCGGAACAGTGAGCGCCGTGTCCCTGACGCCGTCACCGTGCGCACAGGCGAAACGGTTGATCTCCCCGTCCCCGCGCAGACCGCTCGTCAGCACGAAGCGGATGTCGCCCTGTTCGAGGAGATAGGAGGCGCGGTCGCGCACCCCCGTCTCAGGTCCCGCGTACGCGGTCTTGGTGAAGCCGAACGCGTTCTCGTAGTAGAACGCCGCCTGCTTGGCGTTGCCGACGTAGAGCTCGAGGTGGTCCCACCCGTCGATGGGCATGAAGTCCGCGTTCTTACCCACGGCCTTAGCTTACTCGGCAGGTGGGACCGAGACGGCTCCCCGTCTTGACGCCAGCGCGATGCCGCCCGCGATTCCCACCCCGCCGACGATCTGCACCGTCGTGATCGGCTCGGACAACAGGGCAAGCGCGACGAGGGCGGCGATGAACGGCTGCAGGTTCGCGAACAGCGCAGCCCGCGAGGGGCCGACGCGGCTGATCGCAGTGAACCAGAGCAGGTTCGTGATCACGAGCGGCCCGAGCACGGCGAAGACGAAGCCGACCCACACGAGCGCGCCGAAGTGGAAGCCCTGGTCCGCGAGCTGTCCCGACCCTGCAGCGACGAGAGCCACGGCGGCGGTGAGCAGGAAGACCGCGCTCAGCCTGAACGGTGAGTACCGGCGCATGAGCGGGCCGATCGCGACGGAATAGGCCGCCCACGTCGCAGAGCCGGCGAGGGCGAGCATGTCACCCTTCAAATTGGCGGACAGGTTCCCGCCCGAGCCGAGCGCCACGAGCGCGACTCCGGCGAAAGACAAGCCTGCAGCGGCCCAGAAGCGAAACGGCAGATGCTCGACGCCGCTCCCGCGCGCAAAGAGCGCGGTAAAGATCGGGAGCGTCCCGAAGATCAGCGCTACGGTCGTCGCGGTCGTAAAGCGCAGCGCGTAAACGAAGCTCAGCTGGTTCGCGAACAGGACGGTCGCGCCGAGGACGATCATCGCCGCGTCGCGCCGCGCGATCCGCAGCGAGCCCTCCCAGGCGAGAGTGATCGCGGCAAAGATCAGGGCAGCGCAGGAGTACCGAATCGACGAGTAGGCGAGCGGGTGGAACCCGTGGTCGAGGATGTACTTGGAGACGGTGAAGTTGAGAGCCCAAAGGCTGACCGTCGCCAGCAGCATCAGATCGGCGGTCGGGCGGCGCACGGCTGCCGCACGCTAGCGGCTCATATCCCTCGATCGAGGGAGAGGTGCGGGCGTGGAAAGCCGACTCCTACTAGGTGTCCCTGCGCACTGTGTGTTGGCTCCTGCTTGCCGTCGTTGCCGGCTCGACGATCGGCTTCAAGGCCGCCCTCCCCGGCTCCAATTCGACCGCCGCTCGCGCCGCGTCGGCCACCCGCTATGCGCCGAAGCCGGCGCTGACCTTCGCACCCCCGAGTGGTCGACCGGTAACCCCGGTCGGCCTCGACACAGGCGGGCCCTCGAGTCCAGGCCTGCGGCCGCTCTCCGCCGCCGTCGGCCAAGCGGGCGCGACGTACGGCTCGCCATCCAGCGCCGGCGGCGCACCCGACGTCACCTTCAACTCGCCCTACGTCAGCGACCTGAGGTTCCTCGCACTGCCTGGGGCCGTGACCACGCCGACGAGCGATACGACGACGACGACCACGACGACGACCACGACCACGCCTGCGCCCACGGGCCCTCCGCCCGAGATCGAGGACGTACACACGCTCTCTCTCACCCCGTTCGCCGCGACGATCGCGTGGCGGACGAATGTGCCCGCGGCCTCGCGGATCGCGTACGGGCTCGATACACCGGTCCTGTGGACCTCACCGAGTGTCGCGACGACAGTGCACCAAGCGACGCTCACCGGCCTGACCTTCTCGAGCTCCTACAAGGTCGCGGTCACAGCAGTGAACGAAAGCGGCCCGGGACGTGTCGACGAGTACCTGCTCACGACACCGGCTCTCTCCGGCCCGGTGCAAGCGACGACTTCCGGCGGAGTCATCCTGCTCGACGGACAGCCCTCGTTCCCGAAGATGGTCTGGGCGCAATGCCCCGACGCCGTCGCGTCAAATCTCGCAGTCGGCATCGACCTCTTCATGGACAACGGCTGCGGCACCGGCGCCGACCTCGCGAAGTGGGTCGCGGGGCAAGCCTTCGTCCTGGCCGACGCGCAGGCGCCGGCAGCAGCGCGCGCCGGCACCGTGGGGACGCACCTGCCGGACGAATGGGACACTCATCTTCCCGGCGACCTGACGGCTGCAGA
>Ga0207646_10008882_pt1 | contig 10010 bp, 8 predicted proteins | sample KBSK5502metaG_FD_184343 | JGI IMG/M metagenome (GOLD analysis project Ga0207646, IMG submission 184343) | Corn, switchgrass and miscanthus rhizosphere microbial communities from Kellogg Biological Station, Michigan, USA - KBS K5-50-2 metaG... | ecosystem: Host-associated > Plants > Roots >...
TAACCACCAGCTCGCCGGTCTGCGCCATCGCGCCGGCGGTCGATACAGTCGCAGTCGAGATCGTGGCCGCGCTCGAGAAGGCCCCAGTCTGGTCGAGCGGGGCCACGGCGGCAGCCCCACTCCACTCGGTCACCTGCACCTCGCCGCTGATGGTGGCGGGGTTGACGGTGAACGTGACGTTGGTGACGCCGCCCGGGTTGCTGGGGTAGTACCAGATCTCGACCCTGCGGTTTGGCGACGTGTCCTGCTCCACCGCGGATATCCATCCGGCGGGCGCCAGGAACCTGTTGGGCGTGCTCTCCGCGTTTACGGTCGCCACCAGCAGGGTGCCCGCGATGCTTGGACCGGGAAGGCTTCCGGTGATGAAGTGGCGCGTCGGTGCGCTCTCGGCGCCCAGCTGGCGCGGCGTGATGCCGCCGACTGCGTTGGTGAAGTCGAGATACCCGTAGCAGCTTGGTTTGAAATGCCAGAAGCCGTTGGCGTCCTTTGTCGGCGCGGGCGCCAGGCCGGTGCCCCAGGTGATGCCCGCGGCAATGATCGCCGGATAGGCGGCGCCGGACGTGCAAGCGGAACCACCGGTGCCTTGAAGCGTCGCGGTCGCGGCCGGATCGGCGTTGGGGTCAGGGGGAAGCATCGATGAAAGCGGTGGCACGGGCTGGGGGCCGACACCGGCGGCGCACGGGTTGGCGTTCACCGCGCTGTTGGCTGCTGAGAGGAACTGGGTTGCGCCGCCGCACGTCATCGCGACGTGGCCTGACAGCTCGGAGCCGTCGGCGCAGATGGCGTTGGTCGAGCCGGAGTTGGCGCCCGCGGAACAGCTGCCACCAACACCGGTCCACGACTGGCCGTCGGTGTAGACCGTCACATTGCCAAAGTCGGAGTACGCGCCCGATGTCGGGTTCTGGTGCGCGTACAGCGCGCAACCGCCGCTCAGGGTGATCGCGTTCGAAGCCACGACATCGCCGACGGCGTTCACCTGGCCGCCTGTGCAGCTGAGCGTGGTCGCCTTGATGGCCGGCACCGACGCGGGGAGGGCCTGCGCCACCGCGTAGCGAGTCAGCGTCGTGCTCGTCGAGCCGACAGCTCCTCCGAACGAGATCGGCAGCGTGAGCGTGAGAAGAACCTCCACCTGCTGCTGGTGGGCGCGGTACGGGTAGTAGTAGTCGGCACTCAGTCCCCCCGCGAACGTATCGGTGCCGTGGTACGGAGTCGCGCAGGTGCCGGCTGCGATCGCGAGCGATCCCGTTCGCGTGCGCTGCGTCGCCATGAAGTTGTCGGCCTCGGTGATCACAGTCGACGCCATGGCTGCGTTGCAGCCGATGCCGATATTGAGCGCCGAGTCAAGAGCTGCGGTGTCCGCGAGTGACTGGAGCTGGTTGCGCTGTGACGCCGCCGACCCGGCGAGCAGCACGAGCGCCGCTGAGCCGATGAGCGCCAGCAGTGCAACCGCCACGAGCACGATCGCCTGGCCCGACTGTCTGCGCTGACGCGGCATCAGAACTCGATCCGGTCGACGGATTGGGAGTCGAACGTGATGACCGTCGGAATGCCGAGGAAGCTGGCGAGCACCGGCTGCCACTTGAGCTTGAGGTCGACGACCACCAGTTGGTGTCCGGATGTCCGCACGGCGCTGCCATACGTGGCTGTGCATCCGGCGGCCGGACAGCTCCACCTCGGGCTTGGATTGCCGGCTTGCTGGTCTATCTCATAGATGAAGACGTAGACGGTGTTGGAGCTGGTGCCGCCGGTCAACGTGATGGTGCCCGGCTGGGTAGGGTCGACGTCGGCGACGTAGCTGCCGTACCAGGGCGCCGCACCGATCGCGCCCGAGTCGGCATACACCACCGTGACGCCGAGCGAGTCGAGCAAATGCGCGCCCTGCACGACGGCCGTTCGCGAGCACGGCGTTCCCAGCGCGCTGCATGCGGGCGGCAGCGTGTTGGAGCCGCTGTTGTACGAGAGCGCGGCGAGCCGCGCTGTCTCGCGCGACGCGCCGGAAAGCAGGTTGTTGAGCAGCACGCCGCGGCCCAGGTCGATCGTCGCCCCGATCAGCAATAAAAGGACGGGGGCCACGAGCGCGAACTCCACCAAAGTCTGTCCTAACTGGCGCGAGCGCCAGTGATAGGCACCCTCCCCACTGGTGGGGAGGGATCGGGGGTGGGGGGTCACGGACGCTTCACCACGACGACGTCGCCCGCGCCGAACCGGAGATTGTGATGAGGCCGCCAAACAGGTTGAGATCGTTGAATCCGTAATAGACGTAGACGTCGACCTCTGACTGATACAGCGTGTTGACGCCGCCGGCGCAGTTGGCGCTGCCGCCACAGTACACGGCGACCACGGCTTGCCCCCCAGTCGGTTTCGTGTAGTCGGTGCTCACGACAAACGGGGGCGCGTGACCGACTTGGGTTGGGCAGCTGAAGCTCGACGTCACACCGGCGAGGTCGGCCTTGATGACGTTGCACATGTTGGCGAGGCCGGGACCGTTTGTGGTCGTGGTCTTGCCGGCGACGTAGCGCGCGCCGTCGCGCGCCGCGTTGGAGGTGGCCACCGCGAACGAATATCCGCGGCCAACCATGATCGTCCCGCCGACGAGCAGCATCAGGATCGGCAGGGCTATGGCAAATTCCACCAGGGCCTGGCCGGAGCGAGATCGCGTTTTAGAACTTGAGCTTGACGTGTGCACCTATGAGGCGGGCGATGTCATTCGCGCCGCGAGCGATGTATGACGAAGGATCACGCTGGATCGCAAGCGAACCCGAGAGCGTGGCCTCTTCGGGCTTGGAACCGTCGAAGCCGACGGTGACGGAGATCTGGCGGCCGAGCACCGACTCGATCGCAGCCTTGTCGAGCGGCGTATGAGGCGAGCGCTGGTTCAGCACGATCTCGATGCGGCTCGCCGGCACGCCCATGATGTCGCGGAACACCGCCAGGGCGCGGCGCGCATCCGTCATCGCGGCGATCTCCGGCGGCACGACGACGATCAGGCACTGCGCGCGCTCGATCACGACCAGCGAAGCCTCGGCCAGCGACGTGCCGAGGTCGGCGACGATCACACGCTGTCCCGGCGCGACCACGTCGAGAGCACGCGTCGTCAGATCGGCGGTGAGAAGGTCGATCTCTTCGGGACGCAGCGTGGCCGGCAGCACACCGAGTCCGGAGCGGTGATTGACGATGGCGCCGCGCAGGTTTTTGGTGAAGTCGGCGAGCGGGGCTTTGGACGCGCTCGCGATGGAGCCGGTCGCGATGAGGTCAGCCATCAGCGCAGCGTGGCCGAACGGCTCCGACAGGTCGAGCAGCAGGATCTGCCGCGGATACTTGTCGGCCAGCGCCGCCGCCGTGTTGATCGCGAGCGTCGTTGTGCCCGAGCCACCTTTTGCCGAGAAGAACGCGGCGATCGGCGCCAACGCTCGCCACGCCTCCTGCGCCTGCGCCGCGTCGGCAGCCGCGAGCTCTTGGTCCCACAGCTTGTCGAGGGCGAGGCTCACGGCCTCGACATCGGGTCCCAACGCCTCCATCAGGCCGTCGCGGCCCAGCGTCAGGAGCGTCGCGTCCGAGAGCCCGTGGATGCTCGTCACGTAACGGTCGTGGCCGCGGGGCGCGGGGAGGATGAGCAGGTCCCCCGGCTTGGGCCGGCGGGTCAGCACCACCTTGCCTGACGAGTCGAGGATCGCCCCCTCGCAAGAGCCGGTCGCGAGAAAGATCACGAAGTCGCCTCCGTGGGTGCCGAGCCGCAGTGTTTCGCCCGCCTTCAGGCTCACCGGCCGCAGGCGCCGGGCGAGCGCGCGCAGCGTCCCGTCGCTGAGCTCGGAGAACACGGGGGACATCTCGAGCAAGCGGGCACGCTGCTGCAGGACCGAGGGTGCCTGCTCGATCACAGGCAGCGGGGCCGTCGTCGGGTCGTCAGACACTCCTTCCTCCAGCGGCCCGTGGCTCTCGCGAACCTCGCGGGCGCACAAAACGCCGATAATGTACCAACGTCCCCCCAGAACTCCATCTCGCATCCCGGCAACGGGGTGGCACCTCCTTCAGATGGCACGCTCGGAGCCGCGGAGTCCCAACAGATCGCGGCGCTGATCAATCAGGCCCTGGTTTCAGCACTAACAGGCCAGAACGCCGTGCTCAACGCCAAGGCCAGCGACCTGCTCGCGCATGTCGACGTGGTCGCGCCGGTGATCGCCTCGGTCATGCACCGTCCGGGCATCACGCTGGCCCAGCAGTGGCAGGTCACCAAGGTGATCAGGCGCGGCGGCCTCGGCGGGGAGGTGCTGGACTCACTCGCGAGCCCTGAGCCGGCCACTCGGGCAGCCGCGGCTCAGCTGTGCGGCGCGCTGCGGATGGCCGAGTCGGTGGCGTGGCTGAGCGACCTGCTGTCCGACCCGGACGAGAAGGTGCGCATCGCCGCGGCCAGGGCCCTCGGCCGCATCGGCGGAGGGCGGGCGGTGGACGCGCTGATGGGCGCTATCGAGGCCTTCCCGCCACACCAGCTGGCCCTCGCGATCGCGCATGGGGCGTCCGAGATAGACCTCGACGGCCTCCTTCGCTCTGGAGGGGGCGCAAAGACCACAGTCGTGGTTGCGCTGGCGTGCGGGCTCCGGGCCGACGCGCTCCGGTTTCCGCGCCTGGTGGCCATGGCCCGCGACCGCAACGGGCCGTCGGAAGTGCGCGCCGCGGCCTGCCGTGCCCTGGGCATGATTGGCGACCGGGCGGCCGCGGGCGTGCTTCGCAACCTTGGTCTCGATTCGGATTCTGCAGTTTCGGAGGCAGCTACCCACGCGCTTCGGCGCTACGATCCCGGCGTGCGGAGGCGCCAGACATGAAGCTCTCGGAGCGGTTCGACCGCCGGTACCAGCAGACTCCCCTGGCCAACCCGGTTCCGCCAGGCGCCCAGCCCGCTTCCGCGCCGACGGCTCCAGCGCCCGCTCCGGCCGCGCCGGACGGCCCGCCCTCGACCAGGGCCAAGGTCATTCCGATGCCGTCTGCGCAGCCTGCGGCCACTCAGCCCCCCGAGGCCTCGACCAAGCTCACGCCGGCTCTGGCCGGCGCCAAGAACGAGATCCACGCCCAGATGCTGGCTCACCACACCGCGCAGATCGACCTCAACAATCGCCCAGGTATCCGCCGGCTGCTGCAGCAGCTCACCGAGGAGCACTTCCGCGCCAAGCCCGGCCTCGGCGTCACCACCGCCGACAAAGAGCGCCTCGTCGAGACCCTCTTCGACGAGGTCGTCGGCCTCGGACCCCTCGAGACGCTACTGCGCGACCCCGAGATCACCGAGGTGATGGTCAACCGGCCGGAGCAGATCTTCGTCGAGCGCAGCGGCCGCATCGAGCTGACGAACCTCGCGTTCGAGGACGAGGACAGCCTGCGCAGGGTCATCGACAGGATCGTCTCGTCGATTGGACGTCGCGTCGACGAATCCGAGCCGATGTGCGACGCGCGACTCAAGGACGGCTCGCGCGTCAATGTGGTCATCCCGCCGGTGGCCATCTACGGGCCGTGCCTGACGATCCGCAAGTTCGGTCGCGACGTGCTGAGCCCCGAGCAGATCATCGCGTCGGGCGGTGCGACCGCGCCGATGATGGAGTACCTCGATGCGTCGGTGAAGACGCGGCTCAACATCATCGTCTCCGGCGGCACCGGCTCCGGCAAGACCACGTTCCTCAACGTGCTGTCGGGATTCATCCCCGCCGCGGAGCGCATCGTGACGTGCGAGGACGCGGCCGAGCTTCGCCTGCGCCAGGTGCACGTGATCAGTCTCGAGTCCAAGCCGCAGAACGTGGAGGGCCGCGGCGCCATCTCGATTCGCGACCTCGTGCGCAACTGCTTGCGCATGCGCCCCGACCGCATCGTCGTCGGCGAATGCCGCGGGCCGGAAGCGCTCGACATGCTGCAGGCGATGAACACCGGTCACGACGGATCGATGAGCACGCTGCACGCCAACAACCCGCGAGACGCGGTCAACCGCCTCGAGACGCTGGTGCTGCTCGCGGGCACGGAGCTGCCTTCGCGCGCGATCCGCACACAGATCGCGTCCGCAGTGAACGTCGTCGTGCAGACCGAGCGCCTTCGCGGCGGCGCCCGCAAGGTCGTCTCCATAGCCGAGGTGCTCGGCATGAAGGACGGCGAGATCATCCTGCAGGAGCTCTTTGCGTTCCGGCAGATGGGCGTTTCCCCGGACGGTCGCGCCATCGGCTACCACACCGCCACCGGCGCGCGGTCGATGTTCATGCAGCATTTCCGCACTGACGGCATCGAGCTGTCCGACGCGCTCTTCGCTCCTACCCCCGAGCCACCGCCCGCAAGCTTCGTCTGAAAGCACCATGGAAGAGACCAAGACCAACGCCGCATCGGCCGGCCGCGCACGGCTCGACCCCGAGGTGCTGGTCGACTTCGGACACCAGCTCCGCAACCAGCTGAACGCAATCGTCGGTGCGGCGGGCCTGCTTTCGGCGACTGCCACATCGAGCGACCAGCGCGAGCTGGCGTCAGTCGTGCTGACCGGAGCGGAAGAGCTGGCGGGACTCGTGGACGAGGTCCTCGACTCGCCGGTGATCCACAGCGGTGAATTCGAGCTCGCTCTTCATCCTTTCAATCTGCGCGCCAGCGTCGAGGCGTGCCTCGCTCGCGTCGAAAGCTCGGCGGTGAGCAGGGGAGTGCATCTCTCGTTCAACGCCGGCGCCGACGTGCCGAAAGTGATCGTCGGCGACTCGCGCCGGCTCGAGCAGATCCTGCACAGCCTGCTGCGCCTTGCCGCCGAGAGGACGCGGCAAGGCGCGATCCACGTCGACCTATCGTGCGAGCCGAACGAAGGTCCGCTGAAGCTGCGCTTCAGGGTCCGCGACTCAGGCGAGGCTGTGCCGCAGCGCGTGCTCGACGCGGCATGGTCCGACGACATGGGCTCCGCCGAGCTCGAGCCCGGCGAGAGGCTTGCTGCGCTCAGCCTGCAGACGTCGCGGCGCCTGGTCGAGATGATGGACGGCGACCTCTCGATTCGTCGCGGAGGCGACGGCACGGCGCTGACGGAGGTCGACTTTGCGTTCCTCGCGGAAGCATCCGACAGCGAGGCCGACCAGCACGCGACGCTGTCCGGCATGCAGGTGCTGGTGATCGCCGCGGACGCGACCGAGCGCCGGGTGCTCGCGATGCAGGCGGAGCTGTGGGGCGCGCCATCGACCGCCGCGGAGCCCGGCGACGCCGCCAGGCTGATCGGTGCGGGTCAGCCCTTTGACCTGGCGCTGGTCGAGCATCGCTTGCCCGTGATCGACGGACTTGCGGTGGCGACCGAGCTACGCAGCCAGCGCGGAAAGGACGAGCTGCCAATCGTCCTCATCGTCGCCGGCACGCTAGGTCCGGATGAGGTCATGGCGGCCGACAGCGGCATCGTGCAGGCGACGCTCGCGAAACCGGTGGCGCCCAACAAGCTGCGTGACGTCATGGCCCAGGTCGGAGTGCGCCGCGCCGCGCCATCCGTTCCGCCCACCGAAGAGATCGCGGTCGTGAGCCTCAAGGTGCTCGTCGCGGACGACAACACGTTGAACCAGAACATGCTGCGTCGCCAGATCACAAAGCTCGGTCACACAGTCGACGTCGTCTCCAATGGCCGGGAGGCCGTGGGCGCAGTGGAGCAGCAGCCGTACGACGCGCTCCTGATGGACGTGCTGATGCCCGGCATGGACGGTCTGCAGGCGGCCGAAGAGATATGCCGGCGATGGAGCCGCGGTACCCGTCCGCGTCGGCCGGGCCGGGTGACGAGGATCGCTGTCTCAAGGCGGGATTCGACGACTACATGAGCAAGCCGGTGCACATGGACGAGCTCGCTGAGGCTCTGAAGGCCGCGGCGGGATTCCGCGCCGCGCCCAAGACTATGGGCTGACACGCGTTTGTATACAAACGCGGCTTTCTGACTCCGTTTAGCGTCGGTTTGTATACAGACGCCGGTTTCGCGCTGGGCTAGATCGCGCTCCGGCGCGACGCCCGCGCCTCCAGCAAGACGACCACGATCACGATCACGCCGCCCAGGACCATCAGCCCGCCCAGCGCCTCGGCTTCGACACCCGCCGGCTGCGTGACGATCTGGATCATCGCCGAGCCGAAGACCAGCATGTAGCTCAGACCGAGCAGGCGGACCCGCGGAGCGACGCGCTGATGCTCCTCTCCGCGCCAGGGTCTCTTCCCGATCACCAAAAGGTAAGCGCCCATCAAAAGTGCGAGCGCGGCGAGAACGAGAGATATGAGCTGCACGATGCCGGTCGTCACCATCGCCCCGAGATACTAACCAACCGTTTCTTACAATCGACCTCTCTTATGCCTCGAACCGCGCCGATCAAGGCCGTACGCGGTGTCCGCGACATCCTCCCCGAGGAGCGCGCGCTGTGGCGCGTGGCCGAGCGGGCGGCGGCGAGGGTCGCGCATCGGTTCGGCTATCGAGAGATCCAGACGCCGGTCATCGAGCACGCGGAGCTGATCGAGCGAGTGGGCGCGGACACCGACGCGGTGGCCAAGGAGCTCTATCGCTTTGAGGACCGAGGAGGCCGGCAGCTTGCTTTGAGGCCCGAGGCCACCGCGGGCGTCGTGCGGGCCTACTTCGAAGGCGGGCTGAACCAGGGCCCGCAGCCAGCGCGTCTGTATCTCATCGGGCCGATGTTCCGCTACGACCGGCCTCAGAAAGGGCGCTACCGGCAGTTCTTCCAGTTCAACGTCGAGGCGATCGGCGTTGGGAGCCCCGCGGTGGACGTGGAGGTCATCGAGCTCGCTCGCGCGTGGCTGATCGAGGTGGGGCTGGACAAGCTCGCCCTCGAGCTCAACACCATCGGCGACGACCAGTGCCGGCCCGCATACCTGAAGCTGCTGCGCGCCTACTACCGGCCGCTGAAGGACAAGCTGCACCCCGACTGCCAGCGCCGCCTCGAGGTCAACCCGCTGCGCCTGCTCGACTGCAAGGTGCCTCAATGCCAGCCGTTCAAGTCTGGGGCTCCGAAGATCACCGACCACCTGTGTGAGCCCTGCACGAGCGCGTGGGCTGTGGTGCGCAAGCTGCTCGACGACGCGGGCATCGAGTACCACTTGAACCCGTACCTGGTCCGCGGCCTCGACTACTACACGCGAACGGTCTTCGAGTTCTACCCGGCCGGCGCGTCAGGCCAGCAGGACGCGCTGGCTTCGGGCGGTCGTTACGACGGGTTGGCCGCCGCCGAGGGCTGGCCATCGACGCCAGGCGTTGGTTTTGCGGGCGGGCTCGACCGCGTGACCGAGCTGATGGCGTCCGAGGGCGAAGAGGTCGTGCCTGAGCCTGCGGCTGAGGTGATCGTGCTTCCGGATGGTGACCTGGTCGCCGAGGCGGCTGCGATCGCGCGAGTGATCCGCGTCGTGCGCTCGGCTGCGGTCGACTACGAGCCGCGCAGCCTGCGCGCCAAGATGCGCGCGGCCGACAAGGTGTACGCGCGGTGGGCGGTGCTCTTCAACGCGGACGACGCGAAGCGGAGCGTCGTGCAGCTGCGCGACATGAGGACCGGTGAGCAGCGCGAGGTGTTGTGGTCCGACCTGCCGGAACTTCTGGCATGAAAGCCCCACGAACTCAGAGCCTGCGGCATGAGTTCGCGGGGACCCCGTGAGATGAGCGGATTCACCGCCCCGCACTGCGGATCGCTTCGCGCGTCGGACGCCGGCAAGGAGGTCGAGCTCTACGGCTGGGTCGCGCGTAGGCGAGACCACGGCGGCGTCACGTTCCTCGATCTTCGCGACCGATGGGGAATCGTGCAGGTCGTCGTTCGAACCGCATCTATGGCTCCGGACGTGCGCAACGAATATGTGGTGCGTGCTCGCGGCGCGGTGCGGCGGCGGCCGGCGGGCGCTGAGAACCCGAAGCTCGCGACGGGAGACGTAGAGGTGGATGTCGAGGAGCTCGAGGTCATCTCGAAATCCAAGACCCCGCCGTTCGAGATCGAGGACGACGTGGCGGCCGACGAGGCTACGCGCTTGAAGTACCGGTACCTGGACATCCGCCGGCC
>Ga0207646_10008884_pt1 | contig 10008 bp, 8 predicted proteins | sample KBSK5502metaG_FD_184343 | JGI IMG/M metagenome (GOLD analysis project Ga0207646, IMG submission 184343) | Corn, switchgrass and miscanthus rhizosphere microbial communities from Kellogg Biological Station, Michigan, USA - KBS K5-50-2 metaG... | ecosystem: Host-associated > Plants > Roots >...
CTATGGCCCGCTGATTGGATCAGGTTCCGGCAGCTGCTAGCACAGTTTTAGCACAATCGGCTAATCACGCTGGGGCCGTAGCCGGGAACGAATCCGCTCTAAGCTGTTGAGAGAAAAGAGAGATGCGTGGTTGCGGGGGAAGGATTTGAACCTTCGACCTTTGGGTTATGAGCCCAACGAGCTACCGGGCTGCTCCACCCCGCGGGCCGATGCTAACAAAGCGCTGAACGGCAAGTCAAGCCAACGTCGGCGCATCCAAGTTGCTTTCGCTCACCTGCAATGCTAAAGCGATAACATGCGACTCGTGTTCATGGGCACGCCGGATTTTGCGTCGTCCTCGCTTGAGGCCTTGTTGAGGTCGGACGATTCCGTTGTCGGCGTTGTCACTCAACCGGATCGTCCGAAAGGGCGCGGGCAAATCCTCACGCCGTCACCGGTGAAACTTCTGGCGCAACGCGCACAGATTCCTCTGCTGCAACCGCTCAAGATGAAGGATCCTGAATTTCTCCACGCTCTGGCTGGGTGGAGCCCGGACCTGATTGCGGTCGCGGCGTTCGGACGTATTTTGCCTCCGGCGATCCTCTCGCTTCCCCCACGAGGCTGTGTCAATGTGCACGGTTCCCTTCTTCCAAAATATCGCGGCGCTGGTCCGATTCAGTGGGCCATCGTCAACGGCGAGACGGAAACGGGAATTACGACCATGCTGATGGATGAGGGGATGGATACCGGCGCTATGTTGCTTCAAGAAGCTCTCCCTATCACTCCAGACGATACCGCTGGTACCCTCTCGCCACGTTTAGCGGCGCTCGGAGGCAGACTGCTGGTTGAAACGATTGCTAGACTCAAAGCTGGCACCCTTGTGCCACGGCCGCAAGATTCTTCACGGGCGACCTTGGCGCCGTTGCTGAAAAAGGAAGATGGTGCGATCGATTGGGCCTTGCCGGCCACTGCTTTGGCCAACCGGGTCCGCGGACTCTCCCCTTGGCCTGGGGCCCACATACGCATGGCAGGAGGCGACCGATGGACGATCTGGAGAGCTCTGGCGCTCCCAGGACCCGTGACGGAGCCTCCGGGGGTGATCGTCGCCATCACAAACGAGGCGATTCATGTCGCGACTGGGGACGGAATTCTTGCCGTGATGGAGTTGCAGCCGGCTAATAGCCGTCGCATGGCCGTATCTCAATACTTGGCAGGCCATCCCGTTGCTGTTGGAGTGCAGTTAGGAGGACCAGCTCTTTCCTAGCGTTCTGCCCGTGCATCACACAATTGCTATGTCTCCGTTCGAGTCCCTTATGGCTTCTGATCCTCGACCTCTATTCACTGCCCAGACCACACCGTCCGCGCGTATGATTGCACTCTCGTTGTTAATGGAGTCCGTCAAGAGCGAGGAAGGGGTCGATATCTTATTAGATCGCGCGCTCGCGCAATGCTCGTTCGACAGCAGGGAACGAGCCCTCACGGTGGAACTGGCCTATGGCGTCTTGCGGCGTCTTGCGACCATCGATTGGCGGCTTGAACCGGTTTTGGACAAGCCGCTCCCTCGCCTTCCCCTTGCCGTGCAGATGGTGCTTAGGCTTGGTACCTACCAACTCCTGTTTCTAGATCGCATTCCGCAGTCTGCCGCAGTCAACGAATCAGTCAACCTAGCCAGGGCCATTGCTGGCACACTTGGCAGAGACTGGAGTGGGTTCGTCAATGCGGTTTTGCGTGCGCTGTTGCGCCATCCGCCTCAGCCCTGGCCCTGCATGGATCCTGATGCCGCGCACGCCTTCGCCGTGCGGTACTCGGTTCCAAGCTGGCTCAGCCGTCGATGGGTAGAACGCCTTGGCGTGGGCTCTGCGGAAATGGCCTGCAAGGGGGTCAGCGTTGCGCCTCCGCTGACGCTTCGGGTGAACCAGCTGATCACGACCAGGGAAGCATTCCTCGAAACATTGGCACAAGTGGGTATTGCAGCCAAGCCGACCAGTGTAAGTCCATTCGGCATTGTGCTTGAGGAAGGAGGCTCTGTGCCCTCCCTCCCGGGATTTCGTGAGGGCGCCTTTTATGTCGAAGATGAAGCGGCGCAATTGATTCCTCCCCTCCTCGATCCTCAGCCTGGTGACATCGTGCTCGATGCTTGCGCTGCGCCGGGAGGGAAATCGACTCATTTGGCCGATCTGATGCATAACAAGGGAACCATCTACGCCGTCGATCGCAAAGGCGACCGTTTAGATCTCCTGCGAAGCAATTGTCGTCGACTCGGGGTCCAGATTGTCGTGCCGATCGTCGGAGATATTCGACAGCCACTTGAATGGGTTCCCATGATCGAAACAGCAGGGTCTCCATCCGTGAACAAGGCCAGAGTGGGCGAACCATGTATTGATCGAATTCTGGTGGACGCGCCCTGCAGCGGGCTCGGTGTGTTACGGCGACATCCGGAAGCGAAATGGCGGAAAGGCGAGCAGGCGCTCCCTCGACATCAGGCACTCCAGTGTCAGATCCTCGAATCGGTCGCCCCATGCTTGCGGCTCGGCGGGGTGCTGGTCTATAGTACGTGCTCGACGGAACCGGAAGAAAACGAAGACGTCATCGAGCGATTCTGTCGTGTCCATGCGGAGTTCAAGCGTGAGCCCGTCGTCCCCTGGCTTCCGCCTGCGGCACAGAAGTTCGTCACCGAACAAGGTGCTCTCTCGACAGTCGGTAACCGGTTCTCGATGGATGGATTCTACGCCGCACGACTGAGGAAGGTTTTGTGATGGCACGCCCCATTCTTATTGCGCCCTCGATTTTAGCTGCTGATTTTGCCCGACTAGCCGACGAAGTTGCAGCCGTGGAACGCGCGGGGGCCGATTTCCTTCATATCGATGTTATGGACGGGCATTTCGTGCCGAATTTGACCATCGGTCCACCGATTGTGGCGGCGCTCAGAAAAGTCACCAAGATGCCGCTCGACGTCCACCTCATGATCACAAACGCCGATGCCTTTATCGCCGAGTTCGCCGAAGCTGGAGCGGATTATCTCACGGTTCACGTGGAAGCCTGTACGCATCTCCATCGCACGGTTCAATTGATCAAGGAACACGGCGTCAAGGCCGGGGTGACCCTAAATCCGGCCACCTCGCTCAGTACGATCGAGGAAATTCTCCCCGATGTCGATGTGGTCCTGATCATGTCAGTCAATCCTGGCTTCGGCGGCCAAAATTTTATCACCTCCTGTCTTCAGAAGACTTCCTCTGCTCGTACCATGATCGATCGGGCCGGAAGTCGCGCGTTGCTCGAGGTGGACGGCGGTGTCAAGATCGACAATGCGGCTCAGGTACTGGCCGCGGGAGCTGATGTATTGGTCGCCGGGTCGGCCATTTTCTCAAGTCGGGATTATGCCACGACGATCGCTGCGCTACGCGCAGCCGGCCAACCTCCTTCCACGACGCCGCAACGCGTCTCGGCTCACCGATAGGTCTCGAGGGTGGACATTTCTTCCCTCATCGATAGCCTTCATCCTCTCGAAGTCAAAGTCCTGTCGACCTTTGAAGCGAATCCCTCCGCAGTGGTCCAGACGGATCAGTTGGCGCAGTCCACCGGGTTAGAGCCCTCGCAGTTGAGCATGGCGGTCGAATGGTTGCTTGCCAAGTCGTTGATCGCGGTCGATACCGAGACCGTGACGCCCAATGTCTCGCTCACAAAAATCGGCGAAATCTATTTTGAAAAGTACTCGCCGATCGAACGGGTGCTGTCTGCTGCTCGCGATGCGGCCAAAACCGGCAAGCGCCTCACCATTCAGGACATTCAATCCCGGGAGGGACTCGAACCGGCGGAGGTGAGCGGTGCGATAGGACGGCTCAAGAAAGAGGGCGCGCTCCTCATCATTCAAGGCGGTTGTATCGAGTCGACCGGCCGACCGAGCCAGACCGCGGAAGCTATGCGGGGATTGCTGCAACAGCTTCATGGGGCGCCTCGTGAGCTGCAGGCGTTTCCCGAGGCACAACGGCAGGTCATTCAAGATCACGCCGTCAAACGCGGGAATGCCCGGGAACCCTTCCGCATTGATGATCGGGTGGCCAGAGCACTCAAACTTTCCGTAACCGGTATCGAGGCCGCCCAGCAGCTCTCTCGGCAAGGGACCGCGGAAGAGGTCTCCCAGCTGACGCCCGAACTGTTGAAAGATGGGAGCTGGCGGACGAAGCGCTTCCGTAAGTACACGATCAGTCTTCGCGCGCCACGGATTGCGCCGGGCAAACGGCATCCCTATCGCGAGTTTCTCGATACGGTGAAGACAAAACTCGTGAGCATGGGATTCCAGGAAATGCGGGGCTCGCTCGTGGAGACCGAATTCTGGAACATGGATGCCCTCTTCATGCCGCAGTTCCATCCGGCACGTGACATCCATGACGTCTACTTTGTCAAAGAACCGACTCATGCCTCCTTGATTGCGGAACCGTTCTTGTCCCGGGTCACGCAAGCACACCAGAATGGCGGTGAAACCGGTTCAACCGGTTGGAACTATCCCTTCAATGCGGAGCGCTCGCGCCGGCTGGTCTTGCGGAGCCAGGGGACGGCCGTCTCGGCCCATACATTGGCGACACAACCTGCGGTGCCGGGAAAGTATTTTTCCATCGCCCGTTGTTTCCGCTATGATCAAGTGGATGCGACGCACGCGACCGATTTCTTCCAGGTAGAAGGGATTGTGCTCGGCGAAGACATCAACTTTCGCACGTTGCTCGGCCTGCTGAATCTCTTTGCCCGTGAAGTGGCGCAAGCCAAGGAAGTCAAATTTCTCCCGGCCTACTTTCCTTTCACCGAACCGTCGGTCGAGCTGCACGTGCGCCATCCGAAGCTCGGATGGATGGAGCTTGGCGGAGCCGGGTTGTTCCGGTCTGAAGTCACCCGTCCGCTGGGCGTGACCGTTCCGGTGATCGCGTGGGGGTTGGGGCTCGATCGCATGGCGATGGTGGCGCTTGGCATTCACGATATTCGTCAGTTGTTCACCGACAATCTTGATCTGATTCGCTCAACTAGAGGGGCCTTCTAGGTTTCACATGCCCACGATTACTATTTTTAAACAGGATCTTGAGGGGTTGCTTGCAGCGCCAGGAGAGGCTCCCCAACCGATCACCATGGAGCAACTCGAAGAGTCGTTGATGCTCGTGAAGGGTGAGTTGAAGGGGCAGAATCCCGACACCGGCGAACTGCGAATTGAGCTGCAAGATAGCAATCGTCCTGATCTCTGGTGCTGCGAAGGGGTCGCCCGGCAGATTCGGGTGAAGCGGCAGGGTTCCCTCGCGAGGTACAACTTTCTGACGACCCCGTCGAAATCGCCAAAGCGATTGAACGTGGCTCCTGGCCTGGAGGAGATCAGGCCCTACGTGGCGGCCTGTACTGCGACCGGCTACCGCGTGACCCAGGAGGGCCTCGCTCAGCTGATTCAGACGCAAGAAAAACTCGCCGAAATGTTCGGCCGCAAACGCCGGACCGTGTCAATCGGACTCTATCGGCTCGCGGCGATCGAGTTTCCTGTCACCTATGACTTGGTGAAACCGGACGAAGTCACTTTCATGCCGCTGGGTATGGATACGGTCATGACGCTCGGAGAGATGCTGCTTGTCCATCCCAAAGGGCTAGAGTTCGGCGGGATTCTCGCCGGTCAGGATCGCCTGCCCGTCCTCCGCGATGCGAAGCGTCAGGCACTCTCCTTCCCGCCGATTATCAATAGCCGTGAAGTCGGAGAAGTGCGGGTGGGCGACGATGCCTTATTCGTCGAGGTGACTGGCACTGACCTCTCGATGGTCGTCCTGAGCCTCAACATTCTCGCAGCCAATCTGGCAGATCGTGGCGCGGTCATTGAGCCGATTGAAGTACGGTATCCCTATAAGACTGCTCTCGGCAAGGCAGTCTGGACTCCGCAGGATATCGGGAAGTCACGGACGCTTCCCGTCAGCACGATCGAGCAGGCCCTTGGGCAGGCGTTAGGTGCCCAGGAAGTGGCGAAGGCTCTAACGGCCTACGGCTATGAGGTGACAACCAGAGGTGCAAAGGTGACGGTAACGCTTCCGCTCTATCGGCAGGACCTGATGCACGCGATGGACGTCGTCGAAGATGTCGCGATCAGCCGTGGATATAGAGACTTTTCGCCGGTGATGCCTTCGCAATTCACGGTCGGTGGATTGTCGCGCATCGAGGAAGTCTCCGACCGTCTCAGGGCCCTCATGGTTGGCATGGGTTTTCAAGAAATCATTTCCAACATTCTCGGTTCTCCCCAGGACCTGCGTGATGCGATGCGATTAGAAGGGACCGAGTGGGGGCAACTTGTCGAAGTGGACAATGTGATGTCCCAGAACTTCTCCGCACTTCGACAATGGATGCTTCCGTCATTGCTTCGCGTGGAAGCTGCGTCGAACCGGGCATTTTATCCCCATCGGATGTTCGAGGCCGGCGAAGTGGCACGTCACGATCTCACGCAGCCCCTAGGGTCGCGCACCGTGACAGTGCTCGGCGGGATGATTGCCCATGCCGATGCACATTTTTCAGAGGCCCACTCCTGCCTGGACACGCTGTTTTATTATGTGAACCAAGCGTACTGCCTGGAACCGATCCAGCATCCTTCATTTCTCGCTGGACGAGTGGGTGGTATCGTGTCTGGCGGGAAACAGATCGGTGTGATTGGGGAACTGCACCCGGAAGTTCTCGAACGATGGCAGATCGGTGTCCCGGCTGTCGCGTTTGAATTCGATCTGACTGAACTAGCCGACCGGTCTTGAGACGTACACGCGCCAGCGCATTCCTCAAGACCCACCTCACGTCCCAATCAATTCTTCGAAGGAAATTCGGCAGGCGACCGCGCGCTTACGCCCCGGCAGGGGCGAGGTGCTGTTTGGCAAGGCCGACCAGCTGCTCAAACCCCGTGGCATCCTTGATCGCCATATCGGATAAGACCTTCCGGTCCAAGAGGATATCGGCCTTCTTCAGGGCGTTTATAAACCGGCCATAGGTCAGTCCATGCGCCCGAACTGCCGCGTTGATGCGCGCAATCCACAACACGCGGAAATCCCGTTTCCGATTTTTCCGTCCGGTATAGGCATATGCCTGACCCTTATCGACCGACTCTGTTGCGGTACGGAACAGCCGGCTCTTCCCTCCATACTGTCCTTTGGCCAGTTTCAGCCGCTTCTTTCGTCGATGTCTTGTTTTGGGACCACCTTTTGCGCGAGGCATGAGTCAGTACTCCTTTTGGTTAACGCGATTCGTATATTCTAATTTACTTGTAGGGCAATAAGCGATTTAGCGCCTGAATCTTGGTCTTATCTACGAGAACTGTGCCGCTTAATCGGCGCTTCCGATCCTGCGTCTTGCTGGTGAGGATATGGCGTTTTCCGGCCTTTCGCCTGACCAATTTCCCAGAGCCGGTACGGGTAAACCGCTTTTTGGCTCCACTATGCGTTTTCATTTTCCTTTTCATGATCGGTAATTCCTTTGGTTAGTAGCGTGCGGGCCGACCGTCTTACTTCGGCGCAACGATCATGATCAAGCTCCGCCCTTCCATGCGAGGGGCATACTCGATGGTGCCTGTCTCTCCCAACTCTGCGATGACCGTATTCATGAGTGTCCGGCCCATCTCCTGATTCGCCATCTCACGACCGCGGTACGTCAAGAGGACTTTGGTCTTGTTACCATCGGCCAGAAAGCCCTTAATCTGTCGAATCTTGATCTCCAAATCATGCTTATCCGTCCGAGGGCGCAACTTAATTTCCTTCACCTGCGTCGACTTTTGATGCCGCCGGTTCTGGTGGTCCTTTTTACTCAACTCGAACTTGTATTTCCCGTAGTCCATAATGCGGCACACGGGAGGCACTGACGTGGGCGCGACCTCGACAAGGTCGTAGCCGTTCTCTTGTGCCTGTTTGAACGCATCTGCCGTGAGGAGAATGCCGAGCTGTTCGCTCTCCGGACCGATCACTCGGACTTCGCGCACCCTGATTTCCCGGTTAACTCGTAGTTTGGGGACGATAAGACACCTCTTATTGTGTTAGTGAATGTTGTTGCCCTGCCGGCTTGAGGTCCGCGCGGAGCAGGTCGAGCGCTCCCGCGACGGTCATGCTGCCGAGGTTGGCTCCGCGCCGGCCCCGTATGGCCAGAGTCCCACTCTGCACTTCTCGGTCGCCAACCACAAACATAAATGGAACCTTCGCCTTCTCCGCTTCTCGAATTTTGAGCCCAATTTTTTCATTCCGAAGGTCTGCCTCAGCGCGGAACCCCGCAGCCTTTAGCTGGGTCACGACCTCGGCGACGTAGGGCCGTTGGTTATCCGTAATGGACATGACCGTCGCCTGAACCGGAGCGAGCCAGGTTGGGAAGGCGCCGCCGAAATGTTCAATCAGAATGCCAAAGAATCGTTCGATCGATCCCATCAGAGCCCGATGGATCATGATCGGTTGGTGAACTTTGCCGTCTTCCCCAATGTAGCCTAATGCGAATCGTTCGGGATTATTGAAATCGACTTGAATGGTCGAACATTGCCAGGATCGTCCCAAGGCATCTTTGATTTTGATGTCGATCTTGGGTCCGTAGAAGACGCCTTCGCCCGGATCGACTTGGTAGGCGACTCCTCGTCCCTTCAATGCTGCTTCGAGTGCGCTCGTGGCTTGGGCCCACCGTTCTTCCGAGCCGACGGACTTTTCCGGCTTGGTCGAGAGGTACACTTCAAACTCGGTGAACCCGAAGCTTCCCAAAATAAAGAACGTGAAATCTAAGACCTGGCTGACTTCAATTTCAATCTGATCCACCCGGCAGAACAGGTGCGCGTCGTCCTGTGTGAAGCCGCGAACCCGTAGCAGACCATGGAGGACGCCTGTCCGTTCGTACCGGTAGACGGTCCCCAGTTCGCCGTAGCGGATGGGGAGGTCTCGGTAACTGCGCAGATGCGACTTGTAGATCATGATGTGGAACGGGCAATTCATCGGCTTGAGCTGGTACTCGCTATTTTCAACTTTCATGGGAGCGAACATATTGTCTCGGTAATAGTCGACGTGGCCGCTGGTTTTCCAGAGGTCTAACCGGGCGACGTGGGGGGAGTACACCAGTTCGTAGCCGTTTTGAATATGCTGGTCGCGCCAAAAGTTTTCGATCAACAGCCGGATCGTCGCGCCCTTTGGATGCCAGAGGACCAGGCCGGGGCCGATGTCATCCTGGATGGAGATCAAGTCAAGTTCCTTACCGACCTTTCGGTGATCTCGTCGCTTAATCTCTTCCAACCGCGCGAGATGCGCGTCAAGTTCCGTCTGAGTCGGGAAGGAGGTCCCATAGATCCGCTGCAGCATGGGATTGCGTTCGTCGCCGCGCCAGTACGCCCCGGCCGTGTTAAGGAGCTTGAATGCCCCGACATGACCTGTCGTCGGGAGATGCGGGCCGCGGCAGAGGTCGGTGAACTCTCCCTGGCTGTAGACTGAGATGGCCTGCCCATCTGGCAGTCCTTGAATCAACTCAACTTTGTAGGCTTCCCCTCGCTCCTGGAAAAACTTTATCGCGTCTTGCTTCGACAATTCTGCCCGTTTCACAGGAAGGGCTCGTTTGATGATGTCTTTCGCTCGCGCTTCAATTTTCTCAAGATCTTCCGGGGTAAATGGGCGCTCAAAGGCAAAGTCGTAGAAGAACCCATCCTCGAGGGCTGGGCCGATCGTCAGCTGTGCCGTGGGGAAGACCTCTTTGACGGCCTGCGCCATAATATGAGTACTGCTGTGACGGTAGACCTCCCGGCCTTCTGCACTGTCGAATTGAAGTGGAATCACCTCAGCATCTTCCGCCAAGGCGCTCGAGAGATCTACGGTCTGGCCATTCACCTTTGCCGCAAGGATATCCGGGCTGATCGTCAGGCCGAGATCCGACAGAACAGACCCAACGGACTGGCCGGCGGGAATATCACGACTGCTGCCATTTTTGAGTGTAATTTTCATAACATGCATCAAATCGACCAAGCACAAGAAACAACAAAGGCACCCTGCCTGCGAGAGGCAAGCAGATGCCCTCAGCCAGGTGGTA
>Ga0207646_10008885_pt1 | contig 10008 bp, 8 predicted proteins | sample KBSK5502metaG_FD_184343 | JGI IMG/M metagenome (GOLD analysis project Ga0207646, IMG submission 184343) | Corn, switchgrass and miscanthus rhizosphere microbial communities from Kellogg Biological Station, Michigan, USA - KBS K5-50-2 metaG... | ecosystem: Host-associated > Plants > Roots >...
AACGGCGAATGTCCTTAGTGATCCCATCCGGCAGTCCGGCGTGCTTTTAATCTCGCTCTGCGCGGCAATCGCATTCGAGACCCTGTTCTTCTGGGTCCGCATTTGGAATGCGTACACCGTGCCGAAAGCTGTAGCGGCGCTCCTCGGGGCCGCTATTCTCCTTCCTCAGGTCTGTATTCAATTGTTCCAGTACCCGTCTTCACGGTCCTCGCGCCGGATGCTTCTCCTGTTCGTCATCCAAATGGCGGCCATCACTGTGGCCACGGCGAGTTCACTTTCTCCGGCAGTCAGTTTCTGGGGCGGCGACTGGCGGCGCATGGGATGGATCACGCAATTTGCGATGATATGTGTTGCCGCGTCCATCCCATTTGCCATCAAGGCCAATCCAAAAAACTTCAAATTCTTATTGCGCGCCATTGCAGCCACAGGTTTCCTGAGTGCCGCATACGGTATGCTTCAGTGGCTCGGATGGGATCCCTTCCTGCCCGCATTTCTTAGAGGAGAAATCGTCGAACAATTTGCAGGCAGTTACCGGTCAGCGGGAACGATTGGCCAGCCCACTTATTTTGCAAACTACCTCCTGTATCCTTTTTTCTCCTCCCTGGCGCTGCTGTCGTGCGAAACAGGCTGGATGTTGCGAGCTCTGAATGTCGCAAATACGACTCTCATCGCGGCGGTTCTCGCGTTGGCAACGGCTCGGGGTGGTTTGGCCGGATGCATCATCGGTTTGGCTCTGTTCCTGGGCTGGCGGCTGACACTCAAGGCGCATTCCGCGAAACATCTTGTAAAGCCGGCGACGGCTGTTATAGCGGTGATCACGATCGCCGTCGCGGTCGCCACTTATGCTGGTTCTGCCAGAAGGTTTGGCACTGACCCGTCTTCGCTTGGACGAATCATTCTGTGGCAAGACGTCACTCAACGCATCGTGCCGAAAACATGGATTTCAGGGGCGGGCCCCGGTATGTTTCGCGTCGCGTTTACACGATATCGTTCGAACAATTACAGCGCATTCAATCCGGACGTACATTGGGAAACCGCACACAACGTGTTTCTGGACAGGCTGACAGAGCAAGGTGTCATCGGCCTGCTGGCATTCGCGAGTCTGATTGCCGCCTTTGCCTATAACCTGATAAAGATACTTCGTTCTTCACTCGATCCGAAAAACAAGACTTTATATGCCGCGATCGGTGCAGCCCTTCCAGCGGCCCTGGCAAGCAACTGCTTCAACGGGGAAGTTATTCCAACAACCTATTACTTTTATATCTGGATCGCCCTTTCGTTCGCGGCACTCGACTGCAGCGGAGACGCTGCCCCGCCAGGCTCATCGACGCGGGCCAGGAGATGGCTACAGGTGGTTGCGGTCGGTGCTGGGGTTACGGCTTCGATAGGCATGACGTCATACGCGTATAGAAATTGGAAAGCGGAGACATCGTTAATTATGGCCGCTCAAGCTGTCGATTCCAGAGACGAATCAGCGCTGCTGATGTCTGCTGAAGATGTCGAGCGAGCAATGGAACATGTCGGCACGTATCACCTGGAAGTGGCGAGATTGATCGTGACTTTCCTGCGCGAAAACTGGAACACACTCGACGAAGAATCACGCACGACGCTGGCTCAAAGAGGCATCGATTCCGCGATTCGGGCTGTCGAGCGAACGGACAAACCCATGCTCGCATTAATGGACCTGATCACACTCGCCGGTATGACCCGTGATTCGAGGACGATGAATTGGCTTCACCAGTTGCAGGAACTGGATCCTTACTGGTATCGGGGCCATGAGCTTTCGGCGCGTCTACTGCTCCGGGAAGGAAGACTGAGCGGTGCCTTGCGAGAAGCGACAATTGCCCGGCAATTGGCCCCCTACGTCGAGTCAACAGCCAGCCTTTGGAGCCAGTTGATTACTTTTCGCAAGGAAGTTGGGCCGGACGTAAGATAATTCCGTGGCGGCCTTGGTTGCCGCCACGGGCTGGCTCTAAGCCACTTTCACTTCGATCGATTTTGGCTTGGGTTTCTCTGCCTTAGGCAGGTGAACCCATAACATGCCGTCTTTGAATTCGGCTCTGACGTTATCTTCCGCGACATCCTCGGGGAGGGAGAAGGACCGGACGAACGTGCCGTAGGAGCGCTCGATGCGGTGGAACCGCTTGTCCTTTTCTTCTTTTTCCTGCCGCCGTTGCCCTTGAATGGTCAGAACTCCTTCCTGAACAGTCACGCGGACATCGTTCTTGTTGACTTCGGGGATCTCGGCCTTGATGAGGTACTCCTTGGTGTCCTCGGTGATGTCAACGGAAGGGGCCCAATCCGCAACAGTCATTGCTTCACGGCGACCCTCGCCGATCGACGGGAACCCTCCGAAAATGCGATTGAACCGCTGACCGATCTCTTCCAACTCCTTGAAAGGGTCGGATCGATTCCATCGAACTAAACCAGCCATTGACGAATTCTCCTTTCTGAAGATTTTTACTAACGGTACCGTGGCGAGTTGTTTTGCACGTCACATGGCAAGACGAACCCGATTGGTTCGCCGTCGCTTTCGCGTTTTTCAGTGACGGTGGAGTGGTCTCCTGCTGCCGGAGAATGGTAAACGACCGACGCTCGGGTGGTGCTCACAGATCCTGCGAATTTTCAGCTTTAGTCCTGACTCCCCGAAGGAACCCTCGTGGATAAAGATAGTTTTCAAAGACGAATGTACGGACAGGCCTTGACACGCGGAAAGGCACTCCTGTAGCGTCACGGTACATGGCGGGCCATATTGCTGCCGATCGGGTTCAGAAGATCGCCGAAGGAACGGCATTCATGACAGAAGAAGAAGTCGAGCATGTGAGAGAGTGTAGCGATTGCGTGAACGCGATCGCCGAGTTGGTTCGGAAGCGCATCACGCAGGAGCAATCGCGCTGACTGGTACGCTGGCGAACACCGATGCTGTAAGCTTTTATGGTATTTGTGGGTTATGGCTCGATTCAAACCAGGAGATCGCGTTCGAGTTCTTCCAACAGTGGCTTCGCCCTTCGTCGGATTGGATGGAGTGATCGACGAAGTGAAGCCGCACCCGCGCAACCTCACGCAACTGGATTCGTACACGGTTCGTTTTAACTGGGGCGAGAAACAGACGTTTTGGGACGCACAACTGGAGCCTGCCGAGGTACCGCATGAGCCGGGTAGCAAAATCGTGTGACCGGAATCCGCACTGTTTTGTGTTGATGATCTCGGAATGCGAATCTATTCGGTTTAGTTTTACCTGGCCGAACACGGCGTGGGATTCCAGCCGGAGGCATCGGGAAGTTTTTTGAAGTCCGAACTCGTCAGTAAGGGACGTGTGAAATAAACCGGGTCCTCAACCTTCGTTGTCACCGTCAGCCACTGATCGCCATTGGGTGCCGTGTTGAGATCGTAGTACTCGGTGACGACTGTGTTCTTGCTGTATGGCGCGCCGTTCTTGCGCACATATCCAGGCTTCAAATTTGTCGTCACCACTTTCAAACTACCGCCACGCTGCGCGCCGCCGCGCGCGCCGGGGCCGATCTGCCACTCGGCCGCGGAGTAACCTTGCCAGGTAGGTTCTGTCGCACCCGCCGGCGAGCCGCCAAAATGGAAAAGGCGCGTTTGCGTTCCGGCATCCGTATCGATCCGGAGCGTGGTGTCGTTTTCCCAGGTAATGTGCAGGCGTCCCGGCACGCGCATGATATTTGCGGCGCCGTAGGAACGGCATTGCTCACCCGCCGCTTCATCCTTCGCCGGATCCCACGTATCGGCCACACGCCGGCCCTCCGCATTTAAGGTTAGCGCCTCGTACACGCCTTTCTTCGGCGTGAGCATGCGAAGTTTCCAATCTTCAGTGATGATGGAGACCCAGTAACCGGTCAGATCGATGGGAGCAGCCTCACGCGCCGTGGGCGCGGCGCCGCGGCCACGAGCGCCCCGCTGAGCTTCCAATCTCGCGGCGTAAACCGGCAACAGCAGGAGAAGCGCTAAACTAATCGACAGCTTCACCGGTTTTCGTTCCCCATGTGAATCCATCCGACGGCCGCTTGAGGCTGACCATCAGCGCGCGGTACTCGCCGGCAACACGCGACGGACGTCCGACAATGATCACCTCATCGCCGACCTTGAGCGATTCGCGATTCAGACCCTGATTTCCCAACTGGCTGACACCGCTCCACTCGACGGCCCAGCGCTGCTGCGCGCCACTTTCATCCGTAGCCTGGACGTGAACGAACGAATGGGGATTCCGAAAGACGAACTGCACGACTTTGCCTTCGAGTTTGACCTGTTTGCTGGCGTCGTACGTTGCACCATAGGAATGGTGCGCGTAAACGGCCGTCGATAGCAACAGCGCTGCAGCAAGAGCGAAAAGAACGATTCTGCGCATTATTTCTTCTCCTTCATTGAGGCTGCGCGCTAGCGCGCTTGCGCTCCGCGCATTGAGGCTGCCCGCTAGCGCGCTTGCGCTGCGCGCATTGAGGCTGCCCGCTAGCGCGCTTGCGCTGCGCGCATTGAGGCTGCCCGCTAGCGCGCTTGCGCTGCGCGAAGAGTTCGATAAACTGCTTCGATAAACATATCGGTTGTCCAGGGACCTGTGGTCGAGCCGTATCGCCCATCGAAATCCAGCGTGGGATGCGCGGCTTTCACCTGATCGAGTGTCATGCCTTTCTTAATCATGTCCTGAATGCGGTCTCGAATCATCACCATCATGTTCCGGTACGACGCGATATCGCCTGTGTCGGCCAGCCGGCCGTGGCCGGGAATGATCCACGTGCCGCCCTGAGATCTGTATTCGGGAACGGCAAGATCGATGATGTGATTCAGACCGTTGATAATTCCCTGAATGCTTCCGCCTTTTTCGACGTCAATGACGGGATAGCTCACCGTTGAATAGACGTCGCCGGCAGCGATGACTTCCGAATGGCGAAAGTACACGAAGCTGTCGCCATCGGTATTTGCGTCCGGCTCGCTATAAACGATCACCGCCTCACCATTCACGAACTGCGGAAGTTTGTAGAACTCATCGAAAAACGTATCGGTTGGTAATGCAGCCTCGGGTGCCGCGGACTGCTTCCCGGACGCAGCGCTCATCCGGTTCAAAACGTTTTCATGAGCAATGATCGAGACTCTGCTGCGGCCGGCCGATGCCACCAGTTTCTCGTTTGCTCCGACCTGATCGGGAGCCACGCTCGTATTAATAAGGTAGCGGATCGGCCGCGGCGGATTGGGAGAACTGATCGTCGTATTGATGTACGGGCTGCTCCATCCCCACGCTTCTGGACACGTTGTGCCAAAACATTTGTTCGTCGTGGGCGCTGAGAGAACGGTGGTCGCCAGTTGACGAATGGCTGCAACCACTTTGTCCGACATCTGCGCCGAACCGGAGTTTACAACGGCGATTCCATCCTGACCGATCGAGACTGCGATGTTCGTTCCGTCGGCAACGAGCATGTAGACATTGCCCTGCACCGGAAGAACGTGAACCTGGCCATCGCGCGGGCTCTGGTCCGCGATGCTGTTGTCAGGAGAAAAGGAGGCTCGCGATGAAGGCACCTTGAGGTTGCTGAGACTCACCGACTTGTTCAATGTCGAACGATACTCCGGATACAGCGTCTTCACACCGCCGCGGGTGGGCTCGACCGGAATCCAATCTTCATTCTTCAACCATTCCCCTAACGCGGTGTTCTGGCCCGGCAGAAAATGCGGCACGTGGTGGCGATCCGTTCCTCCGTTTTGCGCGAAGGCCGAAGCCTCGCAGGCTTCCATCGCTGTGTTCGTGTTCAGGTCGTAGGTGTACGTTGTTGACTGTACAAATGGCTCATCCAAATAGATGGGGTCTTCAGTGACGGTGACGACGGTGAGCAGGTCATCGTGACGCGTTATGAATTCCGTCATGCGCAACATGTCGCTCGTCTGCGCTCCGCCGCGTTTGAGATAACCATCCTTGAGATGCGTGGTTGTAATCTTCAGCGTGTTCCCGATCCACTCACCCGTTGAAAACCCGGACCAGGTGTGCGGTGCCCATGCCGGCGGATGTGGCCGGCCATCCATGTATACCGGCCGGTCCAGGGACAACATGAACTGGAAGTGATATGCCCGGATCTCGCGCGTGAGCGGATCCTGCTCTTTGAGGATGCGCGCGCCTCCCAATCCTCTCCATTGATGCGGCGCCGAATGCGGCCGGCATTGATATTCGGGCGTTCCCCAAATCGATTCGGCCGTCGTATCCGCTCTCATTCTTCCGGCATCATTGAATGGAATTCCAAGATAGTCACCCAGGGGAGGCTGGAGCGACGTGTCCAACTCCTGTGTCGTCAGGTTCCACTCGCCTGAAATATCCGGCGGGTTTGCCGGGCGAGGTGGTTGGGCGAACACCGGAACACTCAGCAGGATCAGAACAACCAGAAAAGAAAGAAAACGCTGAACCAATGGACCTCCTGAACAGGTCAAATTAGCAGGTGCAATTATCGTTACACTGGGCCCAAACCTCAAATTGTCCCTATGCTAGAATCGCGAAAAGGGTATGAAAACAGTAGAAATGCCAACCACGGAAAAGATTTCCGCCTTACGCGACGCTATCGCTAAGACTATAAAAGGAAAACAGGAAACGATCGACCTGGCAATCGTGACGTTGCTCGCGGAAGGACATCTTCTGATTGAAGACGTTCCCGGCGTCGGTAAAACCACGCTGGGGCACGCTTTGGCGCGATCCCTGGCCTGCAAGTTCCACCGGATCCAATTTACGAGCGACCTCCTGCCGTCGGACGTCCTGGGAGTGTCGGTCTATAGCCCCAAGCTCAACGAATTCGAGTTCAAACCGGGGCCGATTTTTGCCAACATTGTTCTGGCTGACGAGATCAACCGGACGACGCCGAAGACCCAGAGCGCCTTGCTCGAGGCGATGAACGAGAACCAGGTGACGATCGAGAACGTCACGTACCCGCTGCCGCGGCCGTTCATGGTTCTCGCGACGCAGAACCCGATCGAGCATCACGGGACATATCCGCTTCCCGAGTCGCAGCTCGACCGTTTCCTCATGCGAATTGAAGTGGGTTATCCCGACGCTGCCGCCGAAAAGGAAATCCTGAAGCGATTCTCCAACGGTAATCATCATCACTTCGCCCCGGCCGTGCTCGATCCGGCGGAAGTTCTCTTCCTCCAGGACGAAAGCCGCAAGATTCATATCGACGATCCGGTCGTCGACTACATGATCCGGATCGTGAATCGTACCCGGGAGCATCCGGAAATCGAGCTTGGCATCAGCCCGCGTGGCACCGCGGCGCTCTTTCGCGCAACCCAGGCGAAGGCGATGGTGGATGGACGCAGTTTCGTCTTACCCGACGACATCAAGGCACTGGCGCATCCGGTCTTCGAACACCGGCTCGGTCTGGTTCGCTCGGGTGCACGCGCGCGCGGGGACGCCAAAACGGTCCTCGCCGAGATCATCGATCAGACTCCTGTCCCTGCATAAAGCCACAGATATGTGGAAAAACTTCAGCACCTCGATCGGTCTGCTGACCATCGCCATGATGGCGGCGCTTTACTCATCGAACGCGACCCGCGACGGCCGGATGATCGCGTCAGCACTCTCGGCTTTTATCGCCCTAGGCATCGCGGTGTGGGTCGCATGGCGATTTGTTCCCCGGCTTGCGGCCGGAGTGGACTGGCACTGGCTGCCGTATCTGACCCACTACAAGATCACGCGCGAGGGCTGGCTGTATTTTGCCGCCGTGATTGTTGTCGTGTTCGCCGCAGTCAATACTGCGAACAACCTCCTGTATATGGTCCTGTCGGCGCTGCTGGCGGTTCTGCTGCTTTCGGGCTTCATGTCCGCGATGAACTTCCGGTTTCTGAAAATGAGCGCGCGCATTCCGTCGCACTGTTTTGCCGGCGAGCCGTTTCCCGTCTCCATTCAGGTGCACAACCAGAAGCATGTCTTCCCCTCCTTTTCATTGCTTCTGTCGCCGACTTACGAAAGCGCATTTCGGTTTTCACCGCTCTACTTTCCGGTCGTGCGGAGTCAGAAACAAGCATCTGAACTCGGACAGGCGATGCTCGCGAAGCGGGGCCGGTATGCGCTGAAACAGGTGAAGACATCGTCGAGGTATCCGTTCGGCTTTTTTGTGAAGGACCTTAATTATTCAGTGGATGGGGAATGTATCTGCTATCCGGAACTCATTCCTCAGGAGCAGATGCATCTGGCCGTGATGGATCTTCAGGGTTCGGATCAACGGTTCGAGCGCGGACTTGGCCACGATCTCTACATGATCCGGGATTATATTCCATCCGACAGCGCGCGGCATGTTCATTGGAAGGCGTCGGCGAAGACGTCGATTTTGAAAACACGCGAATACGCGGCGGAGGAAAGCCGTCGCGTCATACTTGCGTTCGATCGCTTCGGCCATCCCGGCGACATCGAAAAGTTTGAACAACTCGTCTCCTATGCGGCCTCGATCGCATACCATTTTATTCAGAACGGAGTCGAAGTGGCGTTGGTGTCCGACGATTGGCAGAGCGCACACGGAAATCATAAGGTGGTGCTCGAGTCGATCCTCGAATATCTCGCGCTGGTTCAGATGTCGGCAGCAGCAGAATCACCGGGCCTGCAGACGGCGACAGGAGCGATAGCGCTGTCCCTCCGGAAGTAACAGAGATGCGGCGATATTTTCAAATCTCATGCCACGCGTTGATGTTCAGCGCATTTGCGGCGCTTGCCCTGACGGGTCGTCTGGACTTGCCGTCGATCATGCTTTTCGCTGTGGGACTCGGCGTGAGCGTATACCGAGCTGTTAAATCGCTGCCGGCGCCGCTCTCACCGCGTGGCGCATTCGTCCTGTCGTGCTGCTACATTTTGTTTTTCTTATTCGACATGTTCATCCTGTCGGGATCGTTCATTCCGGCGTCAATCCACCTGGTGTTGTTCCTGCAATTGGCGAAGCTTTATCAGGAGAAGGCCGACAAGGATTATCTGTACCTGATCATTCTCTCGTTCCTGCAGATCCTTGCCGCATCGTCACTCACTATCGACATTTCGTTTGTAGCTTCGTTGTTTCTGTTCCTGGTGTCGCTGGTTTCGACATTGATGAGCTTCGACATGTACCGTTCGGAGCAAAAGAGCACCGTTGCCGCCGAGCACGTCGCTGCTCCGTTGGGCGGAATGAGCTTGTGGGCTGCGGTGTGGATTATTCTGACAGGTGTGGTTCTCTTCCTCATTATTCCTCGCGTCGGCACCGGATACTTCACTCGCGCGGCGTCGCAGTCGTTGCTGATTTCGGGATTCACGGATTCCGTTCAACTCGGCGAAATCGGACAGGTGAAATTGAGCTCGGCCGTGGTCATGCACGCGCGGCAGATCAGCGGGTCGCCATTTGCTGTTTTGAAGTGGCGCGGCATCGCGCTGGATCGATTCGATGGCCATAACTGGTACAAGACAGATCGCAAGAGACACCTGCTCCAATCGTCCGAGGGCGAGTTCTGGATTCATCCTGTCGCCCGACAAGGCGACGTCACGCAATACGACATGCTGCTCGAGCCGCTGGCAACCAACACGTTGTTTGGACCGCATCAGGTACGCGCCGTTTACGGGCGATTGCAAGGCGTGGAATATGACGCCGATGATTCGATTTATTTGCGAGTTCCTACCGCCCGCAGGACCCAGTATCAGGTCATCTCCGAAATCCCGAAGCAAAAGTTCGACAGCAGCCTGCCGGCAGGAACGAAGGAGGCATCGATTCCGTCGGCGATTCCACCGGATATCAGCGCGAAGTATCTCCAGCTTCCCCGCAACATCGATCCTCGAATAGCGGAACTGGCCAGGGACATCACGGCCAAAGGGAGTTCGACGTTCGATAAAGCATCGCTCGTTGAGGTTTACCTGAAGCGCAATTACAAGTACACGCTCAGCCTCACATGGCAACCGGGCCCGCAACCGATCAGCACGTTTCTGTTCGACGCGAAATCTGGCCATTGTGAATATTTCGCATCGGCCATGGTCATCCTGCTGCGCGCTGCAGGGATTCCCACGCG
>Ga0207646_10008887_pt1 | contig 10007 bp, 10 predicted proteins | sample KBSK5502metaG_FD_184343 | JGI IMG/M metagenome (GOLD analysis project Ga0207646, IMG submission 184343) | Corn, switchgrass and miscanthus rhizosphere microbial communities from Kellogg Biological Station, Michigan, USA - KBS K5-50-2 metaG... | ecosystem: Host-associated > Plants > Roots >...
ACCTGAGCTCAAGTTGCCGGACGCGACGCTCCGCCTCTCTCCCTTCTATTACTACGGGACGCCGCTGCTGCACGGGCTGGAGCTGACATCGGTCGTGGGCCTCATCGCGGTTGCCGGCGTGGCGTTAGGCCTCGGCGCGCTGCGTTTCGTCCGCAAGGATATCGGCGTCTAGTCGATTCCTCTACGGGTCGCCGGCGGATCCGCTGATAACGACGGGACGGGCCCGCGTGAGCAGCGGGATCGCCTCGCGGATGTACTCAGCACCCGAACCGACCGTCCAGATGACGGCGATCAATAGTGCCCAGACGGCGACAGTGAACGGACCGATGCTGCTGACCAGCACACTGCCCGGGAGCGCGTGGCTATTCAGCACGCCGCCCTGTCGCGCGTCGCCTTCGAGCAGCACGAGGAAGAGCGCGATGATGGTGATCAGCGCTTTGGCTTTTCCCCAACCGCCTGCGGGGATGACGATACCGAGCGCCGCGGCGTAGCTGCGCAGCCCCGTGACCAGGAACTCGCGGGCGATGATGACCGCTGCCATCCAGCCGGGGCCCAGATGGGCGACTGCGATCGCGATCAGCAGCACCGCCACCAGGATCTTGTCAGAGGTGGTGTCGAGGTAGATGCCGAGAGGAGACACGAGGTGGCGGCGCCGGGCAATCAGCCCATCCAGCGTATCGGTGAGCGACGCCGCGACGAACAGTACCGCAGCGGCAAGAAATCCATAGCGGCCGCCTGATACCACCAGCCAGTAAAGGATGGGCGCGGCCGCGATGCGCGAGAAGCTGAGCAGATTTGGCAACGCCCAGAGGGATGGCATCCGGTCTTAGTCCCTTCGAACCCCGACGTGGAACGCGACGATGCCAATCGTCATCCGCTGTACCGCGACCTCGAAGCCAATCGCCTCGAGCTCGCCAGCGAGCACAGCCGGCTGGGGAAAGCCCGACACGGTTTCCGCGAGGTAGCGGTACGCGCTCGCCTCGCTTGCGCTGGCAAGGCGGACGACCGCAGGCATGACCCGACCGAGGTAGAAACGATAGGCGGCCATCAGCGGCCCGGTGGGCGGCGCGAACTCGAGCACGACCAGCCGTCCCGCCGGTCGTAGGACGCGCCACATCTCCCGCAACGCGGCGTCGCGGTTGACGAGGTTGCGGAGCCCGAACGCGATGGTGACCGCGTCGACGCTGGCATCCGCCTCCGAGAGCCTGCTGACGTCGCCCTGGCGGAACTCGACCTCGGGTTCGCGCTGACGCGCCAGGTTCAGCATCCCGGGCGAGAAATCGATCCCGATGACGCGGCCGCCGGGGCGGACCAGCGGCACCAACTCGTGAGCGAGCTTCCCGGTGCCGGTACAAAGATCCAGCGCCGTCTGGCCGGGCTGTAACCCGGTGAGTTGGGCGGCTCGTCGCCGCCAGGCCCGATCACGATCAAGACTGAAGACGCTGTTGGCGGTGTCGTAGCGGGGCGCGATCTGGTCGAACATCGCCCGGATCCCATCGGCCCGCGTTTCTTGCCCCACGCTCACGATTATGCTGATCGTGTGGCAGAGCTCGCGCGCCGGGTGGGTTTGGGACTGGCCGCCCGAGGCAGTGTGACCGACACCGCGGAATGGGCTCGGCGGGCTGAGGACCTCGGCCTCGACTCCGTCTGGGTCCACGACAGCTATTTCGAGCGCGACCCGATCACCTACCTGACGGCGATGGGCATGCAGACGCGCCGCATCGGGCTCGGCGCCGGGGCCCTCAATCCTTATACGCGCCACCCGGTGGTGGTGGCGATGACGATGTCGGCTCTCGATGATCTGGCGCCGCGCCGCGTGACGCTGGCCCTGGGGAGCGGCTTGCCCCTGCGCCTCTCCCAGATGGCCATCCCCTACGACGATACGGTCGCGAGAGTCTCCGAATCGATCGACCAGATCCGGCGGTTGTGGACCGGCCAGCCGCTAAAGCTCAACGACAAGGTCCCTCCCCTCCAACCGATGTTCCAACCGCCGCACCGGATCCCGATCTACATCGCGGCCTATCGCACTCCCTTCCTCGATCTGTGCGGCGAAAAAGCCGACGGCTACCTGGCGCGCCCCGCCGAGTCGCTGCCAGCGTTCCAGAAGATGCGCGCCCGCGTCCTGGAGAGTGCCGCTTCGCATGGACGCCCCGCCGGCGACATCGACTTCCGCGGTTACCTCCTCTGCCTCTTCGACAGCAGCCGACAGGAAGCCCTGAACCGGGCAAAACGCGAGCCGTTTGTGATCTACATGATGTCGGTCCTCAGCGACATCTCGATGAAGCGCGCGGGATTCGACCCGGCGCTGCGCAGCCAGATCGCAACCGCATGGCGCGCCGAGGATTACCATCGCGCCGGCGAGCTGATCCCGGACGAGTTGCTCGACGCCTTCATCCTGTGCGGCACGGTCGACCAGGTTGCGGCCCGCGCCGCCGACTACCACGACGCCGGCATGGACGTGCCGCTGCTGCAGCCGATCCTGCAGGAAGAGGCGCAGGTGAACGCCGTCTTCGACGCGGCGGTCGCCTACGCATCACGCGCCGCAACGGCCGCCACCCTGCCCTCCCCCGCACGCGGGGGAGGGGAACGTACGCCGGTCGGCCCTGGGCTAGGGCGGCGGCTTGCCGGGGCGTGGGAGGTCGTGCGGCCATTTAGCTTTACGGCTTCGCTGCTCCCGGTCTCGGTCGGTGGCGCCATCGCGCTCAGCCAGGGACGGATGCACTGGGCGCTCTTCCTGGCGGCGCTGCTCGGTGCGCTCGGCCTGCACATCGGGACCAACGTGACCAATGAGATCTACGACGTCCGGCACGGCATCGATGCCATCACATCACCCCGGATGTCGATGGCGATCCTCAAAGGGCGGATCAGTGAGCGCGATGCCTTCGTTGTCGCCTGGTCTGGATTCATGCTGGCATTCCTCATGGGCATCTTCCTGCTGATCCAGCGCGGCTGGCCCATCGTGCTCCTCGGCCTGATCGGTTTCATCGGCGGCTACTTCTACACCGCTCCGCCATTCCAGTACAAATATCGGGCGCTTGGTCTGCCACTGGTCTTTCTCTTGATGGGCCCCCTGATGGTCGTCGGTTCCTACTACGCCGTCACCGGGACCTTCGACCCGAACCTGCTGGTGGTTTCGTTGCCCGTGGGCCTGCTCGTGACCGCCATCCTGCACGGGAATGAGTGGCGCGATGTCGCCGAGGACACCCGGCACGGCTTTACCACCTTCTCCGCCCAGGTCGGCCGGGATGCCGCGCACTGGGTCTATGTGATGCTCATCCTCGGCGCCTACGTCGCCGTCGGCCTGGCGGTCATGGTTGGCGCCCTGCCCACGCTCGCCCTGCTGACCCTTTTCAGCCTGCCGCTTGTGGCCTGGATCTTGCGCGACGCCGAGCGCGGCGCGGAGGGTCACCTGCGCGCGATCGCGATGATCGACCTCATGACGGCCCGCCTGCACGGTGCCTTCGGAGTGCTGCTCCTGGTGGGCCTCGTCGCGGGATCGGCGGTCCGCTGAAGCGGGTCATCGCGGGGCTCGGTCTGGCCGCGGCCGTGTGGACGGCGGCCTTCCGTGGTCCGCGCTCGCAATTCTGGCTGCGGATGACGCTCGGTGTCGGCGGCCTCGGCGCCTACGCCCTCGCGGTCGAACCGGCCTTGCGACGCGAGCGCCCGCGACTCCGCGACGTCTTCAAAGGCCTCGGATCGGCCGCCGGGCTCTACGCCATCTTCCAGGTGGGCGACCGGATGGCCCGCCGGGTCATGCCGAAGGGCGATCGCGAGATTGCTTCGATCTACGAGCTGCGGCAAGCCGCGCCACCCGAGGCGATCGCCGCCGCCCTGGCGCTGGTGATCGGCCCGGGTGAGGAACTCTTCTGGCGGGGCCTGGTCCAGCGCGGCCTGATGGCGCGCTTCGGCCGGGTCCGCGGGGCCCTGCTCGCCTCATCCATCTATGGCGGCATTCACCTGGTTTCGGCGAATCTCACCCTCACCGGGGCGGCGGCAACCGCCGGCCTATTCTGGGGCGCCCTCTACGCGCGCGAACCGCGGATGGCTCCCCTGATCGTCAGCCACCTCAGTTGGGATATCTGGATCTTCTTGATCGCGCCCACCGAGTAAAGTTGACGATGCCATTCTCCGCACCGAATTGAAACTGGGCCGCGAGCTGATCAGCGCCAACGCCATCCAGCAGCGCGTCCGCGAGCTGGCCGCCGACATCTCACGGGACTATGCGTCGACCCCGAAGCCGCTGATCTTGCTCCCGGTGTTGAAGGGCTCCGTCTGCTTTGCAACCGACTTGAGCCGCAGCCTGACCATGCCGGTGAACTTCGATTACGTTGCGGTAAGCAGCTACGGCTCCGGAACCGAGTCAACCGGTCACGTGCAGCTGCTCAAGGACCTGACCATGGACGTCGCCGGCCGCGATGTCCTGATGGTTGAGGACATCATCGATACCGGACTGACCACCTCCTTCCTCTTCGAGCACGTTCGGCGCCACGGCCCCGCCTCCCTCAAGCTCTGCGTCCTGCTCAACAAGGAGGAGCGCCGCGTCACGCCGGTGCCGATCGCCTACAAGGGGTTCGACATTCCCAATGAGTTCGTCGTCGGCTATGGACTCGACTACGACGAGCTTTATCGCAATCTCACCGCCGTCCACGTGCTCGAGCCGTAGGTCTTCAGCGCCGGCGCGTTACTGGTTGGCGCCGCCCTCGAGTGAGCCGAGCATCTGCTTGACGACGTTGACCGGAATCGCGAATCCAACGCCCACGTTACCCGCGATCGGGCTCTCGATGGAGTCGTTGATTCCGATGACCTGGCCCTGGGTGTTGAGCAGCGCGCCGCCCGAGTTACCCGGGTTGATCGGTGCGTCGGTCTGGATCAAGCCGGAGAGCCCGGATGCCGCATTGTGTCGGTTGAGGCCGGAGACGATGCCGGCGGTCATCGATTCCGCAAGCCCAAAGGGCGCGCCGATCGCGTAGACCTGGTCGCCGACCTGCACGTTGTCCGAATTGCCGAGGGTCAACGGATGCAGGCTGGATGCGGCGGCCGACACCCGCACCACCGCGAGGTCCGCGCTGCTATTCGAATTGACGAGCGTCGCCGCCAGGGTGCGGCCATCATTGAACGTGACCTGGATCTGGTTGGCTCCGGCGATCACGTGCGCGTTGGTCAGGATGTCGCCGTTGTTGTCGAGCACGATTCCCGACCCGGTCCCTTCGCCGACGCGGCCGAAGCGGCCCGCGACCTCGGTAGTGATCGTGACCACGCCCGGTGCCGCCTGCTGGTAGATGGCCGCGGCGGAGGTGGGCGTCTGGGCCTGGGCAACGCTGGAGGTCGACGTCGACCTGGTGACGGCGGCCGGGGTCGAGGCCGCGGTCCGGCTCAGGATCGCCTCGGCGCCGAGCGCCCCGCCGGCGATGCCTCCGATCACGAAAAGCGCGGCCGCGAAGATCGCCGTTCGGCGCTGGGGCCGGCGAGGCTCGCTGGGACCTGGCGCCCCTACCGGCTCGGTCGGCGGCTCCGGCGGCTCGTATGGGAGCGGGCCTGTAACCATGCCCCTCATGATGCGCGGCGCATCCTTACGGATAGATGACGGGGAGCTAAGACGGCGCTAAGACTTTGGCAGGCGGTCTCTAGGAAGCTTGCTGCGCCTTGTGGCCGTTGCCGTTGCCGTTGCCGTTCATGATCAAGTGGCCGCGATTGCGCAGGACATCGCCGACCGTGTCGCTGAGCTGGCTCGGCAAGAGGTGCGCCTTGATCAAGTAGGCCGCGGCACTGAGGCGCTTTGCCTCTTCGATCAGCTTCGGGCTGTCATCCTCGCTGAACACCACCACCAGCAGGTCGCGCGTCGCCTCGTCATCCCGCAGCGCGGCCAGCAGCTGCAGCCCGCCCAGGTAGGGCAGGTGGACGTCGAGCAGGGTCACGTCCGGCTTGAGGGTGCGCGCGAGCGCCAGTCCGGAAACGCCGTCCGCCGCCACGGCCACCCGGTAGCCTTCCAGTTGCAGCTTGAGCTCATAGAGATCCGCAATATCCGGATGATCTTCAACCATCAGGACGCGGGGTTGCGTTGCCATGGCCTCCCTCAAGGGTCTCTAGGCTAACCCCGCGTTTGAAGGCGGTCAAGCCATGTGTTGATGGCACAAATGCACGCGCGCCCTACTCACGTTTCGATACGTCGTCATGGGTTCGAACGCGATCGCGGCGTAACGGTCGGGCGCGCTGTCCTAGTGGCTGCAGCCGTGGGCCGTGCCCGCGTCACCGCCGGTGTCGAACGAGCTACCGCACGAGCAGCTCGAGACGGCGTTGGGGTTGTGCACCGTGAAGCCGCCACCCATCAGGCTATCCACGAAATCGATCTCCGCGCCCTTGATGTAGCGGGCGCTGACCGAATCGACGAACAGCCGAACGCCACCAACTTCGCTGATCGCGTCGCCCTCTTCCGGCCGGTCCTCGAAGCCCATGCCGTAGGACATGCCGGAGCAGCCGCCTGGCTGGACAAAGACACGCAACCCCATCTCGGGGCGTCCCTGTTTCTGCAGAAGGTCACGCAGCTGGCCGAGGGCGGAGTCCGTGATGCTGATCAGCTGGGTATCGTCTGCGATCCGGGTGTCGTTCTCGATCATTTCTTGAGCCATGTGAGGCCATTATACGGCCTCATCTCGCGGCCTTGGCCCGTTTCGAGTTGTAACAGGCCCGCTACGGAAACTGCTGCTTGGGCAGGGGGCGGACCGCGTGGGTGTGGCCCACCGGCCGCCAGCGGACCGCTACGAGCGCGTCTCGAACCGCGGCCGGCATCTCCCCGTCCCGCCCCTGGCCGCTCACCCCAGGCCGTTCGCCGGCGCGGGGTCCGACCCGCCGGATCGCGTACACGTAGCGCCGCCGACCGCGGTAGGTGAAGTACGGCGGCTGGTCGGGGTGCCCGGCTCGCACCAGCCGATCAATGTGCTCGAGCGGTTGGTCCCAGTCCAGCTCCGTTTGCCGAACCGGCGGCTCGTAGCTCCCTTGCTCGAGGTCCGGCGGGACGACCTGGACGTCGCCCGCCTCCAACCGCACCAGCGTTTCGCCCAGTGCGGGAAGGCCCTGCGCGACCAACCGTTTGCTGAGCGTGCCGGCGTTATCGTCGTCGGACACGGCCACCCGACGCTGGGCCAGGATCGGCCCGGCGTCGATACGCGGCACGGTCTGGTGGATGGTGATGCCCGCCTCGGTATCACCGTTGACGATCGTCCAGTAGATCGGTTCCGGCCCGCGGTGACGGGGCAACAGGGACGGATGGATGTTGAGCCATCCCCGGGTCGGTGCGGCAAGGGTCTCCGCCGCCAGGATTTGATCGAAGCTCGCCATCACAACCACATCCGGCCGGTAGGCGCGGAGCGAGCGGACGAAGGGCTCCGCATTGGCGTTGGCGGTGACCTCCACCGGACGGCCCAGGTGCCCGGCGATCCTGGCCACCAGGTCGGGTTTGGGATGCGTGCGCTGCCAGCGGGTGCTGCAGACGGCGGCCACCAGGTTGACCCGCCGCTCGATCAGGTACAAAAGGAACGCCGTCCCGTAGTCCGATGGGATGCCGCAGAACACTACCCGGAGGCCCTGCTCGTCGAGGCGTGGACCCGCATACGGTTCGGTCGGCACCGCCTCGAGCTCGATCGGAACCATCGAAAACTCGGGCTTCGACCAAATGCGCGCGGAGAGTTCATCGAGCCACGGGTCGTCGAAGGCCGGCCGCCGCTCGAGCGCCGCCTCCGTCACGCCATGGCCCGACGGACGACCGGGGGACGCTGCTCGTCGTCCCCGTACGCCCAGCCGAGCAAGTCCATGACGTGGACCAGCGGGATGTCGTGGCCGGCGCGCTGCAGACCCATCGAAATTTGCAGGATGCAGCCGGGGTTGGCGGAGGCGATCACCTGCGCACCCGACTCCACAATATTGCGCAGCTTCCATCCCAGCGCCTCTTCGGCGATCGCCGGATGCGTGAGGTTGTAGACGCCCGCGGAGCCGCAACACCAGTCGGACTCCTTCATCTCGACCAGCTCGATGCCCGGGATCATCTTGAGGACCTGCCGGGGTTGCTGCAGCACTCGTTGGCCGTGCGCAAGGTGGCATGGGTCCTGGTAGGCGACCTTCAGGCGAATCGCTCGCGCCGGCGGCCGCAGTCCCTTATCGACCAGGAACTCCGAGGCGTCCTTGACGGTTCGCGAGAAGGCGGCGCCCGCCTTCTGCCGCTGCGGGTCGCCGCGCAGCTGAAGCTGGTACTCCTTCATGTTCGAGCCGCAGCCCGCGGCGTTGACGACCACCGCGTCCAGGTCCTGTCCGGAAAACGCGTCCATGGTCTGGGCCGCCAGGCGTTCCGCGGTCTTCGCCTCACCGGCATGGGAGGCGAGCGCACCGCAGCAGACCCTCGCGGACGGGACCACCACGTCGTAGCCGTTTTGCGTAAGCGCAAGCGCGGTGCGCCGGTTGGTGCCATGGAACATCTCGTCCTGGATACAGCCGGTGAGCAGACCCACGCGAGCGCGCCGCGTGCCGTGCGCCGGCGTCAGCGCCGGCAGGGCTGCCTGGCGCGGACTGGTGTCGCCCACCGGGGGAAAAGCGGCGAATTTCCCCAGCGGCATGATCTTCCAAGCGCCGCTGCGACGCAGCAGCGCGGGCAGGCGCACGGCGCGCGTTGCCCGGTAGAGCCAGCCGGCGATGCGGAGGCGTCGCGGATGCGGCAGCAGTCCGTTGAGGAGCACCCGTCGCACCATCCGGTCGCGGCGGTTCTGCGGTGGGGTCATCGCCCTCGCCATCTCCATCACCGCTCCGAACTGGACGCCCGACGGGCAGGCGGTTTCGCAGGCCCGGCAGTTGAAGCACTGGTAGATGTGCGCCTGGAAGCGGGGATCATCGAAAGCCACCAGGCCCAGGGACGCCTCTTTGATCTGCCACATCCGGCCGCGCGGACTGTCGCCTTCGTGGTGCAGGGCACGGAATGTCGGGCATTTTGGCAGGCAGAGGCCGCAGTGAATGCAGTCCCTGACCAGGTCCATGTCGATCCCCGGTGCCGCGGCGGGGACGCCGTTACGCTCGATCTGCCGCTTGAAATCGAGCGTGGCGAGCCTTGGCATCGGGGGCCTAGATCCCGCCGACGAAGCGGCCCGGGTTCAGGATCCCGTTGGGATCGAGAGCCTGCTTGAGGGCGCGCATGATCGGGAAGCCCGGCGGTGGCGGGCCCCAGACGTCGAGCGACGACTTCACCGAGGCGGGCGCCGAGGCCACCACCACCTGCCCCTCATCGCCGGCCAGCGATCGCACGCGCTCCAGGGTGGGCGCGGCGGATGATGGCGCCACACGCAGATCGACGACGCCGGCCGCCGGCTGGATGATGACGGAAGCCTCCGACGGAATCGCGCCGGACAGCGTCGGGATAGCGGCGATCGGAGCGATCGCGCGCAAGAGCACGACCTCACCGTCGGGGGCCGACCAATCGCGCACCGCGTCCCAGAAGGTGACCGGCAGATCCGCGCCCTCGACGCGACCGCCGGCATCGCGGATCGCGCCCACGGCCTGGTCGCGCGCGGCGCCGACCTCGCGAGCGTAGCCTTCGAGCTTGAGTGCCAGGGTCCACCGCCAGTCGGCGGTGAGGCCGCACTCCCAGAGCGCCCGACGGTCCAGGATGATCGCGGCCGCCGGAGCAAGATACGACCGAGCCAACAGCAGCCCGGCCGCGACAGCCGGCGTCGCCGTCTCGAAATGACCGAGCACAGTCGCCTCGCTCTCAGGAATCGCTTGCACCTTCAAGTTGACCTCTGCCACGACGCCCAGTGTGCCCAGCGCCCCGATGTGAAGCTTCATCAGGTCGTAGCCGGCGACGTTCTTCACCACTTTTCCGCCGGCGCGCGCGACCTTGCCCGATGGGTACGCGACCGCGATCCCGATTACCCAATCACGCACGGTCCCATAGCGCGCGCGGCCAAGCCCGTTGGTATTGGCGGCGACCATCCCGCCGACGGTCGCCCGCTCCCGGTGCGGCGGATCCA
>Ga0207646_10008888_pt1 | contig 10006 bp, 11 predicted proteins | sample KBSK5502metaG_FD_184343 | JGI IMG/M metagenome (GOLD analysis project Ga0207646, IMG submission 184343) | Corn, switchgrass and miscanthus rhizosphere microbial communities from Kellogg Biological Station, Michigan, USA - KBS K5-50-2 metaG... | ecosystem: Host-associated > Plants > Roots >...
CCGCGGGCGCGAGTCGCGTACCGGCGGCGTGGCGATGGTGGTGGTGGTCAGCGCCATGGGCGACACCACCGACGAGTTGATCGCGCTGGCGCATCGGGTGACGCACGACCCGCCGCTCCGAGAGATGGACCAACTGTTGAGCACCGGTGAGACGATCACGGCGCCGCTGCTGGCGATGGCGCTCGACGCCGCCGGCATTCCCGCGGTGTCGCTCACCGGGGTGCAGGCCGGGATCCGCACCAGCCGCGCGCATCGCACAGCGCGGATCGTCGACGTCGTCCCGCAGCGCGTGCTCGATGAGCTCGGAGCAGGACGGGTTGTGGTGGTCGCCGGATTTCAGGGTGTCACCGACGACATGGAGGTCACCACGCTGGGACGCGGCGGCTCCGACACATCTGCGGTGGCGCTCGCCGTGGCGATCGGAGCATCCTCGTGCGAGATTTTCACCGACGTCGCCGGGGTGCACACCGCCGATCCGCGGATCGTGCCGCAGGCACGCGTGATTCCAGAGATCGCGTACGACGAGATGTTAGAATTCGCCGCCGTCGGCGCGAGCGTCATGCACCCACGTGCTGTCGAAATAGGCGAAGCGTATTCAATCGAAATTCGGGTGCGGTCGACATTCAGCGACGAGCCCGGCACAATCATCTGCAGGCATCCGAGCATGGAAGAACGGCAAAAAGTACGCGGCATTGCGCATGAGACGGATGTCGCCAAGGTGACGCTGCTGCGCGTGCCCGACCGGCCCGGCGTGGCCGCGTCGATCTTCGAACCGTTCGGCAGCAACGGTATCAACGTCGACATCGTCTTACAAAACGTGGCGCACGACGGCACCACCGACGTCAGCTTCACCATCGCCGAGTCCGATTTGCGCCGCGCCCGCAAGATGCTGGCCGGCGTCGCCGGCGAAGTCGGCGCCCAAGGCTACATGGCCACCGCGGACATCGCCAAAGTCAGCGTGGTGGGCACCGGGCTGCGCAGCACGCCGGGGATTTTCGCCAAGGTATTCCGCACGCTGGCCGAAGCAGGCATCAACATTCAGATGATCTCCACCGGCGAGATCCACGTCACGTGCATCATCGACCGCAGCCAGGTTCGCGACGCGGTGCGCGCGCTGCACGCCGCATTCGAGCTGGAAAAGATCTGACCCGGCTGCATGGGTCTGAGTGTTGGCATCGTCGGGCTACCCAACGCGGGCAAGTCGACGCTCTTCAACGCGCTGACGCACGCCGGGGCTGAGGTCGCCAACTATCCGTTCACCACCATCGACCCGAACACGGGGGTGATGCCGGTCGCCGATCCGCGCCTTGACTCGCTTGCCGATCTGTTTCGACCTCCCAAGGTGATCCCCGCCGCAGTGACGTTCACCGACATCGCCGGGCTGGTGCGCGGCGCCTCACAGGGCGAGGGCCTCGGCAACCGCTTTCTCGGTCACATTCGCGAGTGCGACGCAACAGCCCTCGTGGTCCGCGCCTTCGACGATCCCGACATCAGCCATGTCGAAGGCGCCGTCGATCCGGTGAGAGACATCGACGTCATCGAGCTGGAGCTCCAGCTGGCCGACCTCGAGACCGTCGAGCGCAGGCTCGAGAAGACGGAGCGGAGCTCCAGGCTGCAAAAGGAGAAGGAGGTCGATAGCATCGACTTGCTGCGCCGTGTCCGCTCCCATCTCGACTCGGGAAACCCGGTGCGCACCATGTCGCTCGCGCCGGCGGAGCGAACCTCGCTGCGCGAGCTCTGGTTGCTCACAGCCAAGCCACTGCTGGTCATCTTCAATGCAGGTGAATCGCAGGCTGCGTCTCCGGTGCCGGCGGCGCTCGCCGAGCGAGCGCTGCGGTCGGGTGGTCAGGCGATCGCCGTCTCCGCGCGGATTGAAGCCGAGCTCGCGGATCTGGAGCCCGCCGACCGAGCCGCGTTTCTCGCCGACCTGGGCCTGGCTGAACCGGGATTGAACCGAGTCGCTCGCGCCGCATACGAGCTGCTCGCGATGATCACGTTCTTCACCGCCGGCGAGAACGAAGTCCGTGCCTGGACGCTGCCTCACGGCGGCAGCGCAGTCGACGCCGCGGCAACCGTCCACACCGACTTCGCTCGCGGCTTCATACGCGCGGAAGTCATCAACGTCGAAGACCTGCTGGCCGCAGGGTCGTACAACACTGTGCGCGAGCAGGGAAAGCAGCGCCTCGAGGGCCGCGACTACATCGTGCGCGACGGCGACGTGGTGCACTTCAGATTCAATGTCTGAGCTTGCGCCGCTGGCGCTGTTGGTCGACCGACCCGCGCCGGGGGCGGAGAACATGCGCCGCGACGTAGAAATGCTGGACCGCTGCGCGCGCGGCGAGATCGCAGGGACGGTGCGCATCTACGGCTTCTCTCCGCCCTGTCTCAGCCTGGGACGCATGCAAACCGCGGACGACGTTGATCTCGACGCTTGCACGCGAGACGGCGTGGACGTGGTGCGCCGGCCGAGCGGAGGCCGCGCCGTGCTCCACGACCAGGAGGTCACCTACGCGGTGGTGTGCACCGCCTCAGATCCGCGATTCGGCGGCCGGGTCTTGGAGTCGTGCGCGCGCATCCACGCTGCGGTGGCTCGGGGACTCGCAGGCATCGGCGTGCACGCCCTGGAGCAGGCGCGCCCACGCGACGTACGCGCGGCGGCCCGCAACGCGGCGGCGGTCGCCGACTGTTTCGCTGTTCCGGCGGCCCATGAGCTGCTGGACACGCACCGGCGCAAGCTGGTGGGCAGCGCTCAAGCGCGACGCGGCCGCGCCTTGTTGCAGCACGGCAGCGTGCTCCTCGAACCTTCGGGCGCGGCGCGTTACCTGCGAAGCAGCAGGACCCAGCCCCAGAGCGGCGGCGTACGTCAGCTGCTCGGCCGGGAGGTCACGTGGGAGGAACTGGCCGGCGCTCTCGAAGCGGGTTTCCGAGCGGCCGTAAGTGCGGCCGTAAGTGCCGCGGCCGTAAGTGCCGCGGCCGTAAGTGCCGCTTGACACCCCAGCATGATGTGTTATGGTTTCGCGCAAGCCACAAGATGTTGGGCTGCGCCCCGCATCCAAGGCTCGTCGGGCAGCGGGCGCCGGGCCCTGCCACCGCTCCGGCCACACGCCTCAGGTGCGGCCGTACTTATCCGGTGGCCCGCTGCCTGTGTTTTCTTCTTCTTCTCCGTGTGACGTCAAGTGCCGCGCTCACAGGCAGTTCTGAGGCGCGGTTCACCCCCTGTTACGCTTCCTGACGTCCGATGGCAAAGAAAACGAGACGGCAAAAACAGCGCGCGGCCGCGCGGCGCACCGGTCCGCCGGCCTCGGCAACCCGCCCGTCCTCGACGCCCAGCAACGCCTCCGCGGCGGCCGGCCCACTCGCGGCAGATCTCTGGCCGACCGCCGGATCCACGCAGGTCGAGTCCGAGGAGGTGGAACCGGCCGTCCCGGACGCGGCGGCGAGCACCGGCCCGCGCCGGCGCATCGAGCGGGTCAGCCCGGCGGCGGCAGTTCAGTCCACTCGAACGGCGCAGCGTCCGGGACGCGGACCGGCCAACAGCGCGGCCATGTTCCAGCCGCTCGACACCGACGACGCAGCGATTCCGTTCGACCGCGTGCCCTATGTCCCCGCAGATCTGCGGCGAGTGGCGATCATGGCCGCGCTCATGGTCGTGCTCATCATCGTTGCTGCACTGATTGTCAGCAACTTGGTGAAGTGAGCTCGCGGTGCGAGTAATCCTCTATACGGGGAAGGGCGGGGTGGGCAAGACCACGGTGGCGGCAGCCACGGCCGTCAAGTGCGCCAGTCTCGGCTACAAGACACTGGTTATCAGCACCGACGCGGCGCACAGCCTCGCCGACAGCATCGACCACCCCGTCGGTGATCATCCCACCGAGATCGCACCCAATCTTTGGGCCCAAGAGGTCAACGCGTTGCACGAACTCGAGGACCATTGGGAGCGCATCCACACGTACCTGACCTCGCTGTTCGCCTCGCAAGGAGTCGACGACATCGTCGCCGAGGAGATGGCGTCGCCTCCAGGGATGGAAGAGGTCGCAAGCTTGATGTGGATCAAACACCACAAGCGCGAGGACAAGTTCGACGTGCTGATCATTGACTGCGCGCCGACGGGTGAAACGCTACAACTGCTCGCCTTTCCTGACGTCGCGAAGTGGTACTTGAACAAGATCTTTCCCATCGAGCGCCGGGTGATGAAGGTGGCGCGTCCGGTGGTGCAGCCGTTTGTCAGCATCCCTCTGCCGGGAGACGACATCTTCGGCCATGTCAAGGATCTGCTCCTCGATTTGGAGAGCATGAAGAAGATCCTCGGCGATCCCAAGGTCTGCACCGCGCGAATCGTCCTGAACCTGGAAAAGATGGTCGTCAAGGAAGCGCAGCGGGCGCTCACCTATTTGAGCCTCTACGACTACCTCACCGACATGGTGATCGTGAATCGCATTCTTCCGCCGGAGGTGACCGACGACTATTTCACCGCCTGGCGGGGAGCGCAGCAGCGATACGCCGAGGTGGTCGAGAGCGCATTCGCTCCGATCCCAATCATGCGCACCAAGCTCTTCGACCACGAGATCGTCGGGCTGGACAACCTGGCTGAGATGGCCGACTCGATCTACGGCAGCGACGACCCCTCGCAGATCTACTATCGCGCCGTGCCGCAACGCATCAAGAAGGTCGGTGCGGGGTATGAGCTCCTGCTCCAGCTGCCGTTCGTCGGCAAGGAGGACGTCGACATCACTCACCGCGACGGCGAGCTGTTCGTCACCGTCGGACCATACAAGCGTGAGATCACCCTCCCCCGAGTGCTCAGCGGCAAGCGCGTGACCAAAGGCCGGCTCGAGGAGGGGACGCTGTCAGTGACATTCGCGGACGCGCGAACATGAGCGCCGCGCAGCGGCGATGACCGAGGCTTGCAGCGTCTGTCCCGCGCGCTGGTTCGGCGAAGCCGCGCAGCTGCTCACCGCTTCGCTGAATGAGGTGGTGCCTCCGGAGGCTCAGCGCCATCTCATGACCGCGCAGCGCGAGCTGCTGCTCGCGGTTGCGCTGACCATCGAGCACAACGCGGCGCGCGCATCCCGGAAGCCGCGCCCAACCCGGCAGCGAGGAGCCAAGAGCAAGCGACGGCGGCCATCGCGCGTCGAGCTCGAGTAAACGCCGGCGCTGGTGACCGGGCCGGGCGTTTACGTCGCGGTCCTCCTCTTCCTGGTCAACATCGCTTACTCCGTCTTCAACATCCTGCCGCTGCCCGGCCTTGACGGGTACGCCGCCGTGCGCAGCCTGCTGCTCGCAAGCGTCGCGCGGTTGTTTCTCTGGATGGAGCAGTACCGAGTCGCAATCTATGCTGCGGTCATCGTGGTCACCGTCGCCCTCTCCCAGCTGACACGCGGCGTGGTGAACCCGCTCGGCGCCGCGACGGTCGGCACCGCGACGCTGCTCTACCTCACGCAGTCGAACCCGGAGTGACTCCGCTGTTCCTCGGCCTGCCCAACGTGTTCACCGTGTTCTAGGTGGACCGTCGTCAGCGCGCGTCCATCGTGATCGATGGAGTTGCGTGGCCGGTGGACGGCGCAGCAGTCGCGATCGTCAAAGACGAGCGCGTCATGGTGCAATTCCGCCCGTTCCCACCGGGATGGGAGCTGCCCGGAGGGCACTGCGAGCCGGGTGAGGACCCGGCGCTGACGGCGGCGCGTGAAGCCGAGGAGGAGAGCGGGTATCGCGTGCGCATTTGCGGCGTCGCCGGCGTGTACACGTGGGGCGGCTTGCGCTCCTCCGGCGACGTCGTCTTCATCGGCGAGATCGCCGGCGGACGGCCCCGCCGCAGCATCGAGGCGCTGGCGGCGCGCTTCGTCACCGCGGAAGAGCTCCCCCGCACGACGTTTCCCTGGGTGCATCAGCGCGTCGCTGACGCACTCCGCAGCGCCAAGGGCGCTCCAGCCGTGCATCGCGTGCAGCCGGTGACCCTGTACCACATCGCCGCCTTCGGCACCGCCTGGATGAGATCGCCGGTCGACTGGATTCGCAGAGCGATGCGGTCGTGACCACCGCGCTGTTCTTCGCCGCCAGCGGGATCCTCATCGTGATTGCCGCTGAACTCTTCACCAATGCAATCGAGTGGGCTGGATTTCGCCTGCGCCTCGGCACCGGCGCCACCGGCAGCCTGCTCGCCGCGCTCGGCACCGCGCTGCCCGAGTTCGTGGTCCCTGTCGTCGCGCTGCTGACGCACTCGCCGTCGGCTGACTCCGTCGCCATCGGCGCGGTGCTCGGCGCGCCGTTCCTGCTGCTCACGCTCGGTGCCGGGATCACCGGTATCGCGGTCATGCTCCGTCGCCAGCCGCGGTCGCTGCAGGTGCCCGCCACCCAACCGCGGCGAGACCTCGGTGTGTTCATCGCGGCATTCTCAGCGGCGTTCGTGTGCGTCGTGCTGCCGAGTCCCGCGCGGTACGCGGTCGGCGCGGCATTGCTGCTCGGTTACCTCGTGTACGTCATCTTCACGTTGCGGAGTGGCAGCCCCACTGAGGAGATGCCGGAGCCGCTGCACTTCGTGCGCTGGCGGCAGGGCGAGCCGCACGCCGCGTTCATCACGGCGCAGCTGCTCGTGGCAATCGTGCTCTTGGTGATCGGTTCCCAGCTCTTCGTCCAGGCGCTGCACCAGCTCGCCGACGCGCTGCACGTTGCCCCGTTGGTGCTTGCCCTGATCGTCGTGCCGGCCGCCACAGAGCTGCCGGAAACAATCAACGGGGTGCTCTGGGTGAGAAGCCGCGAGGACTCTCTCGCTTTCGGCAACGTCGCCGGCTCGGCCACGTTTCAAGCCTGCATCCTCGGTTTCATCGGCGTGACGTTCACCAGCTGGCAGCCGGGTCCTGCCGGCGTTGTCAGCGCGATCCTAACCTTGCTCACCGCGTCGGTGTTGCTGGCAATGTTGTGGCGTGGACGTGTTCGGGGCTGGATGCTCTCGCTCACCGTGCTGCCGTGGCTCGGCTACGTCGTTGCCCAGCTGATCACGGGCGCAACGCTCGGCGGCTGAGGCCGCAGCGGACCCTGGAAGAATGCAAGCGTGCAGCTGCACAGCACGGATGACGTCGAGCGTTTCGCCACGGCGGTCACGCCATTTCTCGAGGTTGATCCCTGTCCGCGCAACGTGCCGCGCTGGGTCATCGAGCTCGCCCGCCGCGGCACCGGCGGCTGGTCGGCGCCGCCTCAGTTTTGGTGGTTCACCGAGGGCGACGACGTGGTCGGGACCGCCAGCTGGACGCCGCCGTACAGCCTCTTGGTGACGGCCGTGCCCGGCCAGAGCGCAACGCTCTTGGCGTCGGCGTTGAGCGTCCAAGCCCGGCTGGCTTCACGGGACGTCACCGGAGTCACCGGTCCTCGCGCCGCGGCGCGAGCTGTCGCCGACGCATGGAGCGCAGCGACCGGGGCCGCCACCACAGACGAGCGGTTGATGTACCTGCACGAGCTCACCGACGTGCAACCGGTGGCCCGACCGCGTGGACACCTGCGACCCGCCGCCGGCGTCGACATCGATCTGCTCGCCGGCTGGCTGGTGGAATTCAACCGCGACGTCAACTACCCGGCTCCGCACGACCCACGAGCGGCCATGCGAGGGCATGTCGCGCACGGCGCGTGGGACGTTTGGGACGTGAACGGCACGCCGGTGGCGATGGCAGGGCACTCGATCCCGCTCGCCGGCGTGGTGCGCATCACCACTGTGTACACGCCTCCCGAGCATCGCGGCAACGGCTACGCGCGTCGTTTGGTCGCCGACGCGAGCGCCAAGGCCCTGGCCCGCGACGATGTGCAGCGCTGCATGCTGTTCACAGTTGCTGCCGCCCTGTCCCGAACCTGATTTACGCGCAGATCGGCTATCAGCGTACCGCTGAGCACGCCGACATCCGCTTTGGTCCGCAGTCCGACTTGCGGATCGAGTGATCGATAGGCCAAGGTAGCGGGCCATGAGACTTGATGGCAAAGCGGCCGTGGTCACCGGCAGCGGACGCGGCATCGGCCGCGCCTACGCGCGCGCCCTCGCCGAGGCGGGCTGCGCGGTGGTCGTGAACGACGTCGACGCCGACGTCGCCGGCGAAACTGTCCAGGGCATCGAGCGCGACGGCGGACGCGCCGTCGCTGAGGTGTGCCCGGTTGGCCCGGCAGAATCAGCGGACATGCTGGTCGCCCGCGCGGTGGAGGCGTTCGGACGGCTCGACATCATGTGCACCAACGCAGGCATCCTCCGCGACCGCGTGCTCTGGAACATGTCTGATGACGAGTTCGACAGCGTCATCATGACCCACCTTCGCGGCACGTTCACGTGCGCGCGCGCAGCGGTGCAGCGGATGCGTGCGCAGGATTCCGGTGGACGCATCGTGGTCGTCTCATCGATCGCCGGGCAGCGCGGCAACTTTGGGCAAACCAACTACAGCGCCGCCAAAGCCGGTATCGCCGCTTTTGCGCGCACGTGGGCCATGGAGTGCGCCAAAAACCGCATCACCGTCAACGCCATCGTGCCCAACGCGATCACACGGATGATCGCCACCATTCCGGGTATGGCTCCGCTGGTCGACGCGGCTGAAAGCGGACAGACCCTGCCGGATACGGTGCGCAAGCAGATGGGCATGGGCACCGCTGCAGACGTGGCTCCGCTACTGGTCTTCCTCTGCTCCGACGCGGCGTCGGAGGTCACCGGTCAGTGCATCGGCCTGGGCGGCGACAAGCTGTCGCTGTGGGCGCATCCCAAGGAAGTCTCGGTTGCCTACCGCGACGGTGGCTGGACGGCGGACACGATCGCGGAAATCTGGTCGTCTTCGGTGGGAGCGCGGCCGGAGACCTACGGAATTCCTTTTCTCGGGAACTGACCAGCGAGACTCCGCTGATCGGCGCGCACGTCTGCACGCGCCGTGGCATCGACAAGGCGGCGGGGCGCGAGCTGGTGATGTCGAGACCGCTGACGTCGGTCTGACGAATTAGCCTGGCGGTGGGGCAGGGGGTGGTTGCCATGGAGGCGGATCCGGCATCACTCCCTCCAGCCCCGTCACCGCCGCACCCGGACCGGCGATCGCTGCGGCGAGGTTGAGCAAAAAAGCCACGGCGAGCACGGCTATCACGATGAAGGCGCCAATCGCCCAGTTGACATTGAAGTAGTCGGCGAAATTGATGTTCAGTCCTGCGGGCAAGCTCGACGATGTAGACCCGGATGAGAATTGCGCAGCGATCTTGTCCGTGATCTGCTTCTGCACCTGCACCTGGCCGATGATCAGCAACCCTCCGGCAATGGCCGCCGAGAGCGCGCTGATGAGGCCGCGCAGCCGCCTTTGGCGAAGGAGAATGACGCTGAGGAGCAGTCCGGCGATGATGACGGCGCCCGCAGCGAGGATGAACGGCTGCACGTCGGTCTTCACGCTGTCAGGTTGTACCGACGACGGTATCGTGCTCGCGGTCCCGGTCTGACACGCTGCGGGTCCTGTGTTCGCCGTGCTGCCCGCCGTACCGAATGCCAGATTCAACCCGCTATAGGTCGCGAGGTTGAATCCATTGAGCGCGTCAAGGCAGGCGCCGGCCTGCGCCACCTGTGAGCTGCCGCTCGACGACCCTGCACTGTTGACGAGCGTCTTCGCGGCTGTCGTGTTGCATGAAACGCCGCCGAACGGAAGCAGGAAGCACAGCGCCGCAGCAACGAACAACACCGGCGACAGCGCTTTCGACGACCTGTCGACGACCCGCGCAGTCGAGCTCAATCCAGCTACCTCCCTACACGCACTACCGGCGTCGCCGGTCGGGTTGCGGCATCGTCATCGCTGTCGAGGATCCGCTCGGCACGAGTACGGGACAGGACCAGAGCGCCGATGATAAAGAAGAAGGCCGCGACCAGGAAGAGCACCCGGTAGCCGCCGGTGTTCGATGTGCCTCGGTTCACCACGTCGATGACCGGTCCGAGCACTGCCGGCGCGGCTGCTTGAGCACCCGCGGTGGCGAGGTTGGAGAAGCCGAGGAATTTTCCGGCGCGCCGGCGCGGGGC